>Ga0302326_10018519_pt1 | contig 14438 bp, 12 predicted proteins | sample Palsa_T0_3_FD_202264 | JGI IMG/M metagenome (GOLD analysis project Ga0302326, IMG submission 202264) | Peat permafrost microbial communities from Stordalen Mire near Abisko, Sweden - Palsa_T0_3 | ecosystem: Environmental > Terrestrial > Soil > Palsa > Peat permafrost | place: Sweden: Abisko... | reverse complement strand
CTGGAAACAAGAGGCCATAGAAGGCGATAAACAGTAATACCTTTCTCAGCCATGCGAAGAAGTACCGTACGTTATCGACACTGTTGACCAGTCCAAATCCTACGATCAAATACAACGACTCGATCGCCTGGGAAGCATCCCGAAAGGCCCACACTCCGCCAACAGTTGTATCGAAGAGGGAGCGCGGGAGCGATAGCATCCACCAAAGAAGAATCGGGAACAGCCAGACTACTCGAGACATTTTTGGCAAAATCGTCAGCGGATTTAGAATGCACAACGATACGACGAGAGCCAATTCTCCAATTGGAATGCCCGCGCCCACTGGAGGGATTCGGACCATCTCGAACCCCCCATTCATTATGAGATAGGCGCCAACTGTCCAGAGGACACACTTGCGCCAAAGCAGGACACGATACCGGTATCGGGAATCAAATTGGGCCGCTTGGAACGTCTCGGTAGGGTTCGCCCACGTCCTGCTTGCCGCACCAGCCCGATTGACCGCCAATTCAGAATCCTCCAAGCACCTTTAATCACTCAATTCACATGCCACAATTACCCGGCTAGGGATGGGCCGTATAGATGGTAGCGTAGGTAGCTTCGTCGATCAGCGAGACTCCGGATGTGAGTACGGTTTTGACCTTGCTTACAGGTACATAAACGATGTCCTGCGCATGAAGATGGAGCGGCTGCTGCTTACCCTCGGAGATCGCCTTATAGTCGACCGGATACTCAACGTAGGTCCCATCCGGGTTGCGCCGTATGACTCGGATTGAGCGAACCGCAGCCACGAGATTTGTTCCGGTCGCAAGAGAGAGAGCTTGAGCGACATCGAGCTTCCCATCCTCTTGCATCAGGTAGCCACCCGGGCGATTTACGGCGCCCAGGACATAGACGATGCCGGCCCGCGGAACAATCACTGTGTCGCCGCCGTGAAGGATTACTTTCTCAATCGATGATCCGTCGCTGTTCCGGCCGTAGGGGTAACTATCGATTGTCAGGCGGCCGTCCACGGAGTGACGAACCTGCACGGCATTTCCGGCCATGGCTGTCTCTCCGCCAACCTGCGACAGCACATCGAGAAGCGAATGAGGAGCGAGCAATTGCACCCGCCCAGGCGTCTGTACCTCTCCAATCACTGCGACGACAAACGGTGCATATTGCTCGACGTTGATCGTGATCTGGGGGCGGAGGAGAATCTGCTCTGAGATCAGCTTCTCCTCAATACGCCGGCGCGCCTCGGCAAGCGTACTATCGGCTACGTGAATCGAACCCGCGAGCGGAAAAGCGATGTTGCCAGCGTCATCGACCCGGAGTTCTCCCGACAACTCTGGCTCGTCATAAGCCTGAACATCAAGAAGAAATCCAGGAGCGATCCTTAAGTTCGCGAAATCCTCAGGAACCGCAGTCAGTGTGCCTCCCGACGTTTTCGCGGTCCCACTTGAAGTAGAGGAAGCTCCCGCAGATTGCCCTGATCCGGATGATGAACTGCCTATCGAGGGAGGCTGCTGTGCCAACGCGGCTAACGCTGAGAAAAGCATCAGTGCGGCCAATGAGAATCTCATCTTAGTAGAGCTGGTCATGACTTGCTATCCTCTTCTCCGTAGTATTTGGAGTTCCCGTAATATCCGTACGCATAATAGTACTCAGCGGACCTTGTGTCGACCGCATTGAGAACGAATCCGAGTTGGCGACCGGTACTGCGGTCCATCCATTCCGCGATGCGGGAAAGCACGGTCCGGGTAGTTAAGCCGGAGCGGATCACCACAATCGCGCCATCTACCTTTGAAGCAAGAATCACCCCGTCGGTCACGAGAAGTATTGGCGGGCTATCGATAAAGATGAAGTCATAGCGCGAGCGCAGAAGCTCCAGAAGATTATCCCAGCGTGAAGAGCCTATCATCTCGGCCGGATTCGGCGGCGCTATCCCAGCCGGGAGCAGTGAAAGCTGCTCGACGACGTTATGTCTCCGAACTGCGGCGTCAAGTGAAACGCTTCCAGCTAGAACCTCGCTCAGCCCAGGGCTCCTTTGCGACCCGAACATCAAATGCATTGTCGATTTCCGCATGTCCGCGTCGACGATCAGCACTCGCTTTTCCCGAAGCGCAAACGCAATCGCCAGGTTATAGCAGATCGTGCTTTTCCCATCGTTAGGCAATGGGCTACACACCAGCAGAACTTGCAACGGACCGTCGATGGTCGATAGTTGAACGGCGGTCCGCAACGCGCGATAAGACTCTGCGACGGGTGCCTTTGGTTGGGTCACCAGCAGACTCGACTCTTGGAATTCTCCAGACGAACCCGCTGGAGCAACATCCGAGGCTCGAATTAGCGGGATGGCAGTAAGAACAGGATAGCCGGAAATCTGCTGAACTTGTTCTGAAGTTACGACTGCATCATCCAGATTCTCCTTGATAAAGGCACCCGCGACGCCGAGCAATAAACCGGCCCCGCATGCAATAGCCGGATAGACAAGCCAGTCTGGACGTGACTGCTTCGCTGGCGGGCGAGCCGGATCTACGAGATCGAGATTAGTCGCCTTGACCCCAGCCGTCACGGCTGCCTCTTGTAGCCTTGTGTTCAGTTCTTCGTAGAGAACACGGCTTGAGATTGCCTCGCCGGCGAGTATCTCCAAATTGGCCATTTTGTCATTGAGCTTGTTAACCTCATCCTCTTGCTTGGTATATGCTGCGCGAATTCCATCTTCTGTCTTCTGCGCCAGGTTAAAGTCGTTCTGGGCCCGCGAATTGATACGGAGCAACTCCTGATGAATTTGCTCGTTGATGGACGCCATTTGAGCCTTAAGCTCATCTAAGCGAGGATTCTTGGCTCCGTATTTCGTCGCTATGTCGCCATAGTTCACTTTGATGGCAGCTTCCTGCTCGCGAAGTGCGCTAAGTAACGCCAGCCCATTACCCTGGTTAACGACTGCGGAACCCCCTCCGGCCGAAGACAGGTTGGTTGCCCCAAGGCCCAGGACTACGTCAGGGCTTTGAGTCTGCGTAAGATGATAAATCGCTTCCTTCTCGATCCGATTTGCCTCGGCAGAAGTCAGCTCCTCATTCAATGCAGCGAGTTTGTCAACCGCTGGGATATGAACCCCGCCACCACTGCCGCCACCACCACCCCCAGAGGAGCCCGAACTGCCGCTGGTCTCCATGCTCATGCCAAGCATGAGAACGGTCAGCCCCGTTTCCCTTTCGTAGTCGGATAGCTTGCGCTGCGACTCATCCACATTTGCTTTCAGGCCGCCCAACTGACCTGATAGCCAGTCAGAAGCGCGGGCCGTTGATTGGAAGTGCATCTCAAGATATTCATGAATGTAGATGTTCACTACGGAATTTGCGATCGCAGCCGCTCGCGCAGGATCGTTATCCCTGTAAGTAATCTGGATAAGCCGTGTATCCTGCGTCGGAGTTATTTTGATGCGTCCTGAGATAAGGCTGAGAATCCGTTCCCGTGTTGCAGGGGCTTTGTCGAGGGGGAGACCGTGAGCCTGCTCGGCATTGATTTGTGCATTTCCGCCAAATGCCCCGCGGTTGTATTTATAAGGCGGCACATTCTGTAGATTTAGTTTGCTTACGACCATGAGAAGATTGCTATTGCTCACAAGAAGTGCTGCGTGAGTTTGAATCTGGACCTTTACATCGTCCTCTCCGCCCAGGGCCGACGCCACACCGGCGAGAGAGCCAAGGTCCAATCCACCCGAAGTATCTCGATCAACAAGCAGCGTCGCCGTCGACGTGAACTGCGGGTGCATTACAAAACACAGAAACAGCGAGAGTACTATCGCTCCGAGAGTAGCTCCCAAGATGAAATACTTTTGTTTTCGCCAGACCCGCAATAGGCTGCGTAGAGACTCCTCGTCCTGTGCCCGCCCAAGCGGATCAGTTGCAAGAGATGACCTCGGTTCCTGTGCAGAACGGGCTGAGGTTCTTGAACTTCCTTCGCTCATTAGACTCCATTCGCAGTACGGATACATCCATATATTCGGTGGATCCTGAAGCATTTTCAGGTAGGTGAAGTATAGGTACAGGTGAAAGCTAGGTCAACCCTGCTCGATAGGATGAGATAGGCGATTTAAACATCAACAATTGCTCTAGCCAGAAAATAATAAGTCAAATTGAAAGCCCGGGTGTTGACCCACTCTACGAGATTAGCGGTGTGGATCTTTCTAGGCTTGAGTCGATCCGACCCAAGGCGCAGCTTCGAACCGTCGTAGAATTCCCCGGTGACATAAACGGTCACATCGTCAAATGTGGGATCTCGTTTCTAGCGGGATACCGAGACGCGGCGACGACAATTTGACGGTCCGACTCGGCCGTGGTCGAATCCGCAGCGAACGGCTCGACATCTCGGGCAACCGCATGGATCAACTCATATTGTTCGGTGGCGCAGAACAGTGGACCTTGATTCCATGCACTCTCCTCAGGCTATCTGCGTCGTTGCAATCCAGTCTTCCTCGTCAAGCTGCCGCAGTTGATATCCAAAGCTGTGAACATACTTTAGAATGTCGAATACACAGTAGCCAAAAGGCTTACAGTTGACTTCATTAGCCTCAAAAATCAAATCGGGCTTATCTTTTGTGGAAAGAAGTTTTGTGGCGCCGTGGAGAATCAGAAGTTCCGCCCCCTCAGCATCCAGCTTAATTAGACCTATCTTAGGGTTACCTAGATCGTGCAATACATCATCCAATCGCTTTGTTTCCACTTGGACGGTCTTCGCAACTGTGAAGCGTCCATTTACCCGCATGCTTCCGAAGGCTTCGTCTCCGTCGGGAGGGACATTGAAGGTTGCCACGCCAGCCGTGTCGGAAAGTGCAAAGGTGAACACCTCGACGTTGCTCAGTGCATTGAACTCGATGTTCCGACGCAGTTGATTCACCACTCGCGCCTGGGGCTCAAACGAGAACACACGCTTCTCCGGACCAATCAGTCTTGACGCGAGGATGGTGAAATATCCAATATTCGCTCCGATGTCGATGACGTTGACGCCCTCTGACGCGATTCGTTCAATTTCCCGTCTAACTGCCGGCTCAAACGACTCTTCACAACGAATCCGCTGGGCTACTTCGTTATTTGTATCGAGAATCATCCTTCCGCCCCCGACAAGGTCATGTCTTACAGTCTTGATCCCGGCTGCGTGCATGCCCTGTAGAGTCCATTTGGCGTAGTGCCTCCTAATAGAGAGCGGAATCAATCGTTGTACTCCTTTCTCGTCCTACATGGCTTTTCCACTTCTCCTTCGAAACTACGCGAGGATTCATCACCGGCCTGCGCTCGAACCTTCTCGGCGTGTGAGCTCTGAGTCTCTTCCAAATCAGCATCCGTCAGGGCTCTCAACATCGGGTCCGAACATCTCTCTCGCCGGTCTCTATGCTTGCTCCATGTATTTTCGATAACCGCGAACATAGCAGCCACTCAGAAGTTTCCAAATCAAACGGATACCAAATGCGACCTTTCGACGAATGTAATAGGTTGACGGCATTGCTTGTCCGCTCCAATAGCGAGACTGGATGAGCGCTTCTTCGCGGTTGCTCTTCTCACGCTGGCGTCGATTTTTCTGTTCTGGATAGAAGCGCATCCGAGACCACTGTCGTGCAACATGCTTGATCTTTCCGTGTACGTCGCTAATGCGAATCCAAAGATCGGCGTCGAAGGCTAACTGAAAGGCCGGATTAAATCCTCCGGCCCGGTCATAGATAGTTCTCCGCCAGAACATGGACATGCCGGGTATGTAGTTGTAGGTGTTAAGCCAGATGAATCGGCTAAACGGAATTTCTTTCTGCTCGCGCAAAGCCTTCCCCTCTCCATCGATCCAAAGCGAATTTCCATATACGGCGTCGACGCTTGGATGCTCTGTAAAATACTGCCCGACTTCGTGCAGGACACCCGACTCAAAGAGGTCATCACTGTTGAGGAAGCAGAGTACTTCCCCAGTAGCATGCGAGAAGCCTTTTATGATTCCCTGTGTTTGCCCGCCATCCGGTTCACTACACCAGAATTTGATTGACTGTTCGTACTTGCGAATGATGTCTGGGCTCCCATCCTCTGAGCCACCGTCAATCACGATCAGTTCAAGCTCTGGATAGTTTTGGTCGAGAATGCTTCGAAGAGTCATCTCCAGATAGCTGGCTTGATTAAAAGACGGCACGACGACACTTATCTTAGGCGGCATCTTCATAGCGCAATAACACCTTTCAGATGAATTGACCTACGTTCGGCATTTGAGTATGTCGAAATTCACAAGAATGATGTCGACCAATCCTTAAGTGATCGAAGAGCAACTCACGCACTCTTCACGACATCGCCTCGCCAGAACTTATCTCAACTTCTCGACACGTGAAGCCTCAACTGTACTCACAGGTCTCGTCGCCAATGGAGCAGGCCCGCTCTTTGTGGCAGTAGCATTGTCAAACGGTAGCCGTGATGCGAGGTACGAAACCAGTTCAGCACAACTGCACTCCATGATATCTATCCGCCCGACGGGATTGAATGCGGGAAAAACGGGCGGCAGCGCGGTCCGCGACGCAAAGATAAACCCGTCGCAGGAGGTTGTCTCGAAATCAAATCCGGATGAGACTTCGATTCTCATTCCCGCCTCAGATAACTTCGTGAGGACTGCCTCGTGCAGGCCTTGCGAGTGCGTAGAAACAAAGGTGTAGTCAATAAGACCGCGTGCGAATGATTCCGCGGCCCCGTTTAACATATCGACCTCGAATCCCTGAATGTCAGAATGCAGAACGCTGAGTCGAGGGAAACTACGTTCGCTCATAAAGCGATCGACTTCGAAATGACCGCTACTGACCAACGCTCGGATGAAGGTGCCGTCGTAGCCATGACGTTTGAAGTTATCTCGTCCTGCCCTTAGATGCCGTGCTTCCGGTTCCACCATGAATACCTGAGATCGTGGACGCTGGCGCTTCATCCACATGGAGTAGTGCCCCCAGTAGGCACCGAGTTCGAGCATCAACGGTTCGTCAGGCATCACACGCAGTGTTTCCTGAAAGACATATTCCTCCAACGGTTCGTGCACGCCTCGATTGATAACGAGCACGTCGCTGAATTGCCCATAGTAGGCATTACGCCCCACCACCGGCACCCTGTTACCGTTATGCAGCCACACTAGGCCGTCTTCAACCATGCCAGCGCGGGGCACACGTTCAATTAGGATGTTGATTGGATCGGACACAATTTCGCGGAAGCGTCCTAATAAATCGGCGTCCGCCGCCTTCAGGCAAGGTTCCGAAATCGCTGACTTTGCCAAGGGCTTGCGGGCACGGAACCACGGTCGTCTCAGCGCTTCCTGAACGTGCTTCCTCGCCGTCAACAGCACTTATCTCTCCGCAGCTTGAATCTTGTATTTCAACTCGAAATGATTTCCGTCAATCCTATATGCGACATGCGTGGTCGATGACTCGGGCGTAACTGTCGAGTACGGGATGTGAGACGGCTTCTCCGCGGACACCCCAGAGAAAAAGCGTACAGATGTGGATGAAATACGCGAGGGCCTGCGTCTCAGCCTCATAACAATATTCCTTTCCAAATCGCAGATTGCAGAGTTGTAGCATCTCCTTCAATGTTTGGACCATCTTGGTTTGACGGTGTCTAGTTAGCGCCATTGGCATCAATGTGAAGTGAAGCGGATCGAAGAGCGGAAGTTGCTCCTGTCTCGCGTACTCCCAGTCGAAGACCTGTGCGACACCATCCTCCACCCGAATGTTCCACGGGGTAAAGTCATTGTGTGCCGCCACCATCAGGATCGGTGATCCGCAAAGCGACCGCTCAATCCGACCCAAAGCCGTGTCGAGACGGGCTGACCACGTTGCGGCGAGTCGACCACGTAAATCCTTCAAGCGCGACAACAAATCTTTATAGAGCTTGGACTCCTCAAATCGAATTGTCTGGGAGTATTGCTTCTGAAACTTCTGCAGGAAGTCAAATTGCGCGTCTCCGAGTCGATCGTCAAGTCTTCCGGAGAGGACGCGTTGCACAATGAACGGTGAATCTGCGCCATACCGATGAAAAACCAGGTCAGGAATGTGGTGAGCAAGCGATTGCCTGGCTCGCATGTCCTGCAGCCATGATGCTTCGTTCTGTAGAAGAGAGTCTATTGGCTCTCCAAATCCAGCCTTCACAATATAAAGCGGCTTATTTGCGGCCCTATCCAACAGCAGGATCGTGTCCTTCGACCAGACTCCAGGGCCTCCATCGCGGCAACAGGATAACCCGGCCTCTAGACCGATAGCCTCTCTGATCGATATCAGTCGAGCAGCCTCCACACACCTTACGGCGCCGAAAAGGCGCGGCAAGCGGGTCATTGCGCGCAGTGGATATTCAATCGGGCCTGGGCGAAAAGTTCTCCAACATGCCGCTTGCGCCGCGCTTTGCCGCGGTACTGTAAAGCGCAATCGGCCATTCCAGCGCAGGGCGACATGGGTTCCGCGTCTGTCGCGATCATCATTTCTGTAAAAGCTGCCGGCCTCATCCACGGCTATCCTCGTTTTGCATCACGGCACATTGGATCGCGTGGTTGACATCTGCTATCACAGTCTCCAGCGACTGGGTCGCGTCGACGATCCTGTGCTCGCGCTGCTCTTTCACGAAGGCCAGATATGCACGACGTTGCCGCTCAGTCTCCTCACGAGAGACCTCCTGCTTGCGTCCTTGCAGTACATCAGAAGGGGCATCCAAGAGTATCCAAAGGGCCGGCTGCGGCATCAGCTTGCCAATCAGCCTTGCTATCGATAACGGACCCCCGTATCGATACCGTATGGGATCGATGAGCAGATCATGATAGTAGCGATCGCAGATGAGCAATGTTTGCTTCTGTTCGTGAAAAACATTGGCATACCACTCTTCTATTAGCCACAGCAAGATCTTCGCAAAAGAGAGAATGGCCGATCGTTGCGGTTTGCCATGCGGATCGACGACGACCGCTTTCCCTTGCCAGCGTCGAATCGTCGTAACTCCCGGCTTCAGATGGCGCATTTTTGCGACGCGACCTTCCTTCTCGAATTTAACCATCAATCCGTGGATTACGGAGGTCTTGCCTGCCCCATCCGGACCGAGAATAACTATTTTCAGTTTGAGGTTCTCCTTGGATTGCAAAGCTGAGATGAATTATGTGAGCCCGAGTTTACAGTATTCCGATTTTCCGAGAGGCAGATCGTTGCGTGCCCTTAGCTTCTGCCGACGCAAGTTGGAACAACACTTGGGCACCGCCGACAGACTTGTTGGGTCCAAGAACCCGGTCTACACAGCACATTCCGGTAGATTCATGTGCGCTGTTGTTCAACAATCTGATAGCGGCGGCGTGTACGAGATTCGAGGAATCGAAAAATCTCGCTCACTGCGTCATGCACGCACTCATCGAACGGTTGAGATGTATCGATAGAAGCTATCCGCGTTCGTTTCTGTAGAGCAAGTGCGAGTTCTTTGTAGGCTGCGCGTTGTCGTGTGCAGTCCTCTAGAGACACTCCACGCAGCCTCGCCTGAAGTGTCTCCCTCGGGGCATTCAGAACAAGAATCAGATCGGGTAATGGAATCAAGCGTTCCTGCAGGGAGGTTGTCCAGCGAAGAATATAGCTCTGTGCCTGCCTCGGATCAGTTCGCGAGTCACGATAATACTGGTCGAAGGTCACAAGCGTCGAGCGGACCATTTGTGGTCGCACAACTAGCCAATAGCCGACGATATAGTCGACCAAGACAAGCACATTTCTAGAAAACGAAGCAGTGAACGAGCGAACCGTTTGGACGTGGAGATCCGTGATGGCGTCCCGATTGGGCTTCCCGGCCACAAGAAGTTTCGGACGCAACGAATAATATTCAACGTAATTGAACGCGAGGCTGCATTGGTTTGCCAGTGCGGCAATTAATGACGACTTGCCACTTCCGGCGGGTCCGGCCACCGCGATCCAGCATCCTGTGGGGAATATGAGTCGGCGGCACTTGCGTGAGAATTCCAGGAGCCGTGTCCCTAAATTATTTTTCCTCGCCAGTGTCAATAGCTCCTTAGAGAAAGCGACAATTGAACTCGACACGCCTGACCAGTCATTAAAGCGCGCTGCGTCACAAATTCTCTCTGTGGATTCCGCAGACCAGTATTTCCGAACTGCTTCGCCGCAGGCTTGCGGATCCTCCGCGTACGTCATGCTAAGAAACAAGCAATGTTTTTCACGAAGATCGCACCGTTCTATTCTTTTCACGAGACAATAAATGAACACATCCGCTGGAGAGGGGATCCAGAATCCCCTCGGATGAAGCCGGCGACGCGACAAAACGTCCTTGGCCTTCAGCCACTTCCTCCCACTGCGCCTGTAATCGGATGCCGCATCCAGATTAAGATACGCGCAGTCTTTCTCTTCGCACTTGGCCAAGACATAACACCTGGCTGATACCTCGTGATCAAAAGCCTGAATTAAGCGAAATCCGAATCGGCCTGCAAACGAACTCAATAGACTGGGCAGCCGCTTAAAATCCGTCTCATTTACCATGAAGTCGATATCTGAGGTGACATGCGTCGGGAAAGTATCGTATCCGCTCAAAATGCAGTAGCCGTCGCATTCTGTCTCCAGCAGATGCAAAAAGCCGCGCATCACCGCTTCATCAGCCGAACACACATGCGGTCCTGTCCGGGGAGGGAGGGGAAATAATATTGAACTAGATGATTCGCTCATTGATTCACATTCTCATGGCGATTTGCGCTGTCTGCATTTTCATCGGTCATGGCATGACTTCTGATACATTGTGAGGCGGCTACGCCAAATCCACTCACTCGATTGCGACGGGAGATTGCTGGCGAGTTCCCTGTTCGTGCGCGACACCTCTTGACTTGAAGAACAGGGTAGCGCCTAGGATGCCTTGGGATATGATCTGTGTTCCAATCAGTCCCAGCATCGTGCCTTCCAATTTAAGCGATTTCGCCAGCGGAACTGCGAAAGCGAACGCAAACGCTGTCATTGCCAGGTAAGACCAGAAAAGTGGCTCGGTGAACTCCAACGCTAGAAGCCCGGCACGCAGAGGGCCACCGGCGAAGACCAGAACGTAAATCAAGGCATAGAGACGCAGGATGTAGCCGTATTGAACCATCTCGGGACCATAGATCAGCCGTAACCAGAAGCCAGGCACCACGCCCATGACTATCGCGAATAAAAGGGTCAGACCGCCCCACTTCATCAGCATCGATCGCGTGTAGGCAAGCATCGAATGAACCCCACCCTCGCGCAGGCGCCGCGCTGTTTCCACTGGAATGACATTGTCCAGGCCCTGGAACCAGATGTGCGTGACACCCATTAGGTTTTGCGAAGCTTTCAGCACACCGGCTGCCGCTGCCCCGTAGTAGACCGGGGCAACGATGACGAAGAGATTGCTAGAGGTCCACTGGAGAAGTGCCGAGGCGCTGAGCCAGCGAGACATCTTCCAGTGCCGTTGCGAAACGGCCTTGATCGAATCCCACTTGAACTCAATCGGCTCTACCCAGAACCATCCGGCCATCATCCCCAGGATCGAAGTCCCAGCCATTGCCCACAGCGCAGTGGCGCCGTTCAAATGCCCTGAAATATGCAGCAGTAGAATGATCGGGAGTTGCGTAACATAACTGAGAACATCATCGGCCAGCGCGCAACGACTTTGGCGGGTAGCGAAGAAGTAACGCCGGATGAAATCCTGCATCTGATAGGCCAACGCGGAAACTGCAAGCGGCCAAGCAAGATGCTGTAACTGCGATTGTCGAAACAAACTGCTCGATATGTTCAAAGCAGCTAAGACCAGAACAAAGCACACTGTTACAAGAACAAGCTCCTGGAATACAACAGCGCCGAAGTATGCTGACCTGTCCTTCTCTTCCTGTTTGGGACCAATACTCATCATCGGCGAAATGATGAGCGCGTATTGGAAACTGTTCACGAATAGCACTGACATCCATGCAAGCGCGAAGACTCCAAATTCTCGCAGTCCCATGAAACGAGCCAGCATGACGTTGGTCAGAAAATTCGTCGCGCTGACAATTGACTGATCGGCCAGAACCCAGGTTTCTCGTCCACGCATTAGCCGATTTAGCTGACTGCGAATTTCCGTCCCAAGTCTGCCGTTCGTATCCATCCTGTCTCCGAAACAGCAAACCTTGGTATCAGAATGATCAGTGATACGCCGATTAGGAGGACTTAGACAGTCGACCTGAGCGCATTAATTATGTGAGTTCCTGAGTCCTGGCTTATCAAGTATAGGGATATAGGGAGACTACATAGAATCTATGGCAACTATCTGAAATCAATTATTTACTTGATCCATCTTTCTAACCACATTTGCGATGCAACGAAGCGAACTTGAGATGTTCTATCCGCAAATCTCTCCATTTTGATTGCAGCATCCGGTCATGGCACAACACACGGCCGGCGCCACCGTCTCATCCTTGAGGTTTATCTAAACGACCTCCTTGGCGTGAGGGCCAAGGCTTCGCCATGCTCACTTGGATGCGTTCTATGCAACGCGCTCACAGAGGTAAGACTATCAACCAGGCATGATTTCCGGATCTCTCATTCTTGGAGACCGTTGGCCAGCTCGCCCTAGCATATGCCGCTTTTTGACGTCTGAAGCGGCAGTATATCATTTCCGTTCGACGGGCTGTTCTACTATTTTTGTGTGGCCAATGCAGCGGGGGCTGGATCGTCGAGACGATGGATGGAGAGGTTCACCATTACTGGGAGGACCACTGCCAAGTAGTTCCGAATCGGCAACCTGGGCTGCCGGCGGTTCTCAACGACCCAGAAGATCGCCGCGACCCTCGGTCCAACCAGGACCCTCTCGACGCCGTATCAGTTGCGACGGCCTACCGCCAGGGGAGGCATGGAGTTCTCGGCCAGTTTGTTGGATAACTCAAGCTCAGGATATTCGAGAAACCGCGTGAATTTATTCCACAAGCCAAGCGTGTAGTTGGCGGCCTTGCCCGCAGCGGTTTTTGGCAAAGCTTCTTTCTCGAAGGCCAGAAGTGCATCAGCGCCGACTAAGTCATTCAGTCGTCAGATTGTTATCTTCATATTGGGCAAAAAGCCGAATACCGGTATCGAGCATGCCAGACAACTTGGAATCGGGAAGGTACTTGCAATTTGATCAAGGAGAGGTTGAGCCCATGGGGACTATTCTTGGACAGATTGATGTCACAATTGATACTCCAGTTGAATCCGATCTGGATAGCCGTGGGAATAAACCGATGTGCCGAACGCCCTGTGGAGTGCTTACTTGTTCTTAGTGGTAGCTATTCACCGAATCGACTGCACACGCAACATTGTCCTTGCGCCGTCGTCAGTATCAATGTTCACTTCTACAACATGATGTGAGGAGCCCATGAAGCAACTCTTAATTCTCTTCGCGTGTTCGGCCTTGCTCTTAGTAACGGATGTCAGAGCTCAAGGTGCTCTGGTCCCCCAAGTCGCTACGGGAGCCGCAAAGCCATCCGAGCAAACCAATTCGCGAGTTGTGGATGACCGGACGACCCCAATTGCGCATACAGGAGCATTGAATGCAACGGAATTTGGTATGGACGCTAGTGGCTCAGAGGATACAACAGCAGCTTTCTTGAAGGCGCTCACCGCATCTATTTCCATCCCCAACGCCTCTCTTCCCCTTGGCATTTGTCATCCAATTTATTTTCCGACGGGATCATATCAAATTCACGAGACCGGTGAAAGTAAGTGGGGCTCCTGCTTCATGTTAGAAGGTTCATACCACATCGGGGGAAGCAGACTTTACTACGGAGGCGCGGGCGGCCCCGGTTCCTACTTGTTACAGTTTGGCGGTCTGTCGAACGGCGGATTTCAGAACCTTTACTTCTCAGGTGTTAATCCAGGAAACAAAACCGGCGTCACCGCAATGGCCCAAAACGCAATAATCACAGGTGCGTTGGATTCCGGTGCGATGTTACAGGATTTCCAGATCGCAGACTTTTATGGGAACGGCTTGTCCATCACGAATAAATCAACCAATGCCTATATCCACCATTTTCGGACCGACGGCGTGGGCGGGTACTCCGTAAGTCTGGTGGCTAATGACAGAGCAGACGGCAGTCCGGTTCATCTGTACGACTATACGACCGACAATGCGCTTCATATCAACATGGCGAAGTACGCCATCGCTCATGGCTATGTCGCCGGCAGCGGTTCTAAGCCCAGTAGTAACGGACAAGGGGATTTCTATTGCTTGCATTGTCATGGCGAAATGATAGAAGCAGCCGATGTCAGAGACGAGGAAAACGTACCCACGAAAAATATCGGCAATGCGGATCAGGGCAGGTTTTTCTTCGACGACGATAGCGCAGTAAGCGCCTCCACATTTGTTGGCCATAACATTGCGGTATCAGGAGCGGCCAACGGGCCCCATTCCTTTCTCAGTACGGCTACGGGTCATGTTTCGATGCTGCTTTTTGGAAATCAGTCATTCTAGGCT
>Ga0302326_10018518_pt1 | contig 14439 bp, 14 predicted proteins | sample Palsa_T0_3_FD_202264 | JGI IMG/M metagenome (GOLD analysis project Ga0302326, IMG submission 202264) | Peat permafrost microbial communities from Stordalen Mire near Abisko, Sweden - Palsa_T0_3 | ecosystem: Environmental > Terrestrial > Soil > Palsa > Peat permafrost | place: Sweden: Abisko... | reverse complement strand
CAAGGTGGCGTTGCCCGGCGTCTTTCCCTATTACGTCACCGGCGCGATCACCGCGTCGGGCGGTTCGTGGAACGCCAGCATCGTGGCGGAGTTCGTGAGCTGGGGTAGCCGCACGCTGCATGCCAGGGGCTTGGGCGATTATATCACGCGCGCCAGCAATGCCGGCGACTTCCACCGCATCGTGCTCGGCATCGCGGTGATGGCGCTCTTGGTGACCGTCGTGAACCGGCTGTTCTGGCGGCCGCTCTACTGGTATGCCGAACGAAAATTCCGGCTGGCGTGAGGAACCCATATGGAAGCGCTTCTCGATCTGCAGCATGTGCGCCGCTCCTTCGCCAAGCCCGGCGGTGGGGAATTGCTGGTGCTCGACGACGTCGATCTCACCCTGCGCGAAGGCGAGATCGCGGGCCTGCTCGGCCGCTCGGGTTCCGGCAAATCGACCTTGCTGCGCATCATCGCGGGGCTCGCGCCGCCGACCGCCGGCTCGGTCGCCTATATGGGACATCCGGTCGAAGGCCCGGCGCAGGGTATCTCCATGGTGTTCCAGGGCTTCGCGCTGTTTCCCTGGCTGACGGTGCTGGAGAATGTGGAGCTCGGGCTGGAGGCGCTCGGCCTGCCGCAGACCGAAACCCGCAAGCGCGCGCTCGGCGCCATCGATTTGATCGGATTGGACGGTTATGAAAGCGCCTATCCGCGCGAGCTTTCCGGCGGCATGCGACAGCGCGTCGGCTTCGCGCGCGCATTGGTGGTGCATCCCAACATCCTGTTAATGGACGAGCCGTTCTCGGCGCTTGATGTGTTGACGGCGGAGAATTTGCGCACCGATTTCCTCGAGCTCTGGGGCGAGGGCCAACTCCCGATCAAGGGCGTGATCCTGGTCACCCACAATATCGAGGAAGCGGTGTTGATGTGCGACCGCGTGCTGCTGTTCTCGACCAATCCGGGGCGCATCGTCACCGAGATCAAGATCGATCGGCGGAAACCGCGCGACCGCAACGATCCTGCGTTCCTCGCGCTGGTCGACCGCATCTATGTCGAGATGACGACGCGGCGCGCCGAGCGGCTGGCGCAGAAGACCGACGCCCCGCCGCGCGCCACCACCGCGACTGTTCTGCCGCGGGTTTCGGTCAATCTGCTTTCGGGCCTGATCGAGGCGGTTGCGGCGGCGCCCTACAACGGCAAGGCCGATCTGCCCGCCATCGCGTCGGACCTGCAGCTCGAGATCGACGAATTGTTCCCGGTGGCGGAATCGCTGCAGCTGCTTCGCCTGGCCGACATCGGTGACGGCGACATCACCCTGACCGAGAACGGCAAGCGCTTCGCTGTCGCCGAGATCGACGAGCGCAAACGTATGTTCGCGCGGCTGCTCATCCGCTACGTGCCACTGGCGGCGCTGATGCGCCGCGTGCTCGACGAGCGCGAAAGCCACAGCGCGCCCAAGCACCGCTTCCTCGACGAATTGGAAGATCACATGACGGCGGACGCCGCCGAGGAAACCCTGCGCGCGGTGGTGAGCTGGGCGCGGTTTGCCGAATTGTTCTCTTACGACGACGATACTGGGGCGGTGAGTCTGGAGAATCCGGCGTAGGCACCTCTATTGTCATCCCGGCCAAGCGGCGCGTCAGCGCTGCGCGAGCCGGGACCCATGGAGCAGCTTTCCGGATGGATCCCGGATCGGCGCTGTCGCGCCGTCCGGGATGACAAGTGAGTTTGCGGCGAGGCCAATCCATGCTGTTGTTGCCTTACCCCGCCCCTTCCGCTAAAAGCCTCGCCTTTCCGGGTTCGCGCGAACCGCCGGGATCGGCCGTTATGGCTGCCAGATCAAGGACTTACGCCTATGCGTCAGATGCAGGAATTGCGCGTTGAACCGCGCTCGGGAACCGGCAAGGGCCATGCCTACCGCGTGCGCCAGCAGGGCCAGATTCCGGGCGTCCTCTATGGCGGCGAAGCGGCGCCGGAGCCCGTGTCGGTCAGCCAGACGGAGCTCGAGCGCCATGTCGGCACCGGCACCTTTCTGACCACGCTGTTCATGCTCGACGTCGGCGGCAAGAAACAGCGCGTCATCCCGCGCGCCGTGCAGCTCGACCCGGTCAGCGACCGTCCCGTGCATGTCGATTTCATGCGCCTGTCCGAAGGCGCCAAAGTGAAGCTCGAGATTCCGGTGCGCTTCAAGGGCCACGAGAATTCGCCCGGCCTCAAGCGCGGCGGCGTGCTCAACATCATCCGCCATGAAGTCGAGATGCTGTGCCCGGCCGACGCGATCCCCGATTATATCGAGGGCGATCTGGCGGGTCTGGAAATTCACGGCACCCTGCACATTTCCAACTTCACGCTGCCGGAAGGCGTCAAGCCGCTGATCCGCGAGCGCGACTTCATCATCGCCTCCATCGTGGCGCCGACCAGCGTCATCGAAGAGGCACGCGCCGCCGCCGCGGCTGCCGCCGCTGCCGCTGCCGCTCCGGTGGTCGAGGAAGGCGCCGTTCCCGCCGAAGGCGCTGCTCCCGCCGCGGGCGCTGCTCCGGCTGCTGCCGGCGCCGCTCCGGCCGCTGGTGCCGCTCCGGCTGCCGCCGACAAGGGCAAGCCCGCGCCGAAGAAGTAGGCCCGCGAACGGGAACGGCTCATGTCCGACACGCCGCTTCTCATCGCCGGGCTCGGCAATCCCGGCGCGGACTATGCGCGCAACCGCCACAATGCGGGCTTCATGGCCGTGGACACGATCCACGAAAGCTATCCGTTCGGTCCGTGGCGTTCGCGCTTCCAGGGCTTCATCAGCGAAGGCGCGCTGGCGGGGCGCAAGACTTATCTGCTCAAGCCGATGACCTATATGAACGATAGCGGGCTTTCGATCGGGCCGGCGATGCGCTTTTTCAAGCTGCCGGTTTCGGCGCTGGTCGTCATCCATGACGAGATCGATCTCGCGGCCGCCAAGCTGAAAGTGAAGACCGGCGGCGGCGACGCGGGCAACAATGGCGCGCGCTCGATCACCGCGGCGCTGGGGCCAGATTATCGCCGCGTGCGCCTCGGCATCGGCCATCCTGGCGAGAAAGGCCGCGTGCACGGCCATGTGCTGGGCAATTTCTCCAAGCTGGACGAAGAGTGGCTGGTGCCGATGCTCACCGCCATCGCCGAAGCCTCGCCGATGCTGGCGAAAGACGACGATGTCGGCTTCATGAACAAGGTTGCGCTGCTCACCAAACCGCCGGAAAAGAAGCCGAAGCCGGCGAAGGACGCATAATGGGATTCAAATGCGGCATCGTGGGCCTGCCGAATGTCGGCAAATCCACGCTCTTCAACGCGCTGACGCAGACCGCGGCGGCGCAGGCGGCGAATTATCCGTTCTGCACCATCGAGCCCAATGTCGGCGACGTGGCGGTGCCCGATGCGCGGCTGGACAAGCTCGCTCTCATCGGAAAATCCGCCGAGATCATTCCCACCCGCATCACCTTCGTGGATATCGCGGGGCTGGTGCGCGGCGCCTCGAAAGGCGAAGGGCTGGGCAACCAGTTCCTCGCCAATATCCGCGAGGTCGACGCGGTGGCGCACGTGCTGCGCTGTTTCGAGGACGACGACATCACCCATGTCGAGGGCCGCATCGATCCGGTGGGTGACGCCGAGACCGTCGAGACCGAATTGATGCTGGCCGATCTCGAAAGCCTCGAGAAGCGCGTTGTGCCGGTCGAGAAGAAAGCGAAGAGCGGCGAGAAGGAAGCGAAAGAGCAATTCGCGCTGATGATGAAGGCGCTGGTGCTGCTGCGCGAGGGCAAGCCGGCGCGCACAGCCGAACTGACGCTCGAGGAACGCGAGCCGTTCCGCCAGCTTGGCTTGCTGACGCAGAAGCCGGTTCTCTATGTCTGCAATGTCGGGGAAGGCGCGGCCGCAACGGGCAACAAATTCTCCAAAGCCGTCGAGGCGATGGCGAAGAAGCAAGGCGCCGGTTGCGTCACGATCTCCGCGCGCATCGAGGAGGAAGTGGCACAACTTCCGCCCGGCGAGCGCGAGGAATTCCTTGCGAGCCTCGGCCTCGAGGAGCCCGGCCTCAACCGGCTGATCCGCGAAGGCTACAATCTGCTCGGCCTCGTCACTTTCTTCACGGTCGGCCCGAAGGAAGCGCGCGCCTGGACCGTAACGAAAGGCTCTCGCGCGCCACAGGCCGCCGGCGTCATCCACACCGATTTCGAACACGGCTTCATCCGCGCCGAAACCATCGCCTATGACGACTACATCGCCAGCAATGGCGAAGCCGGCGCGCGCGACGCCGGAAAATTCCGGCTCGAAGGCAAGGACTATGTCGTCGCCGATGGCGATGTGATGCATTTCCGGTTCACCTCGTAATGGCCCACAAGCGCAAGAAATCCCCCGAAACGCCGATCGTCGTCGACGGCTATGCGCTGAGCTGGACGGTGCAGCGCATGCCGGTGTGGGGCGACCGCGACGGCTACAAAGGCCTGGCGCTGTCCGTGCAGCGCACCGACGCGACGCGGCGCGAGTTGATCCTCGAATATCCTTTCCTCGGCGCGAAGACCAACGGACATCTTCCGGAGCGGCCGAGGGTTTCGCAGAAGGCCATCGAAGAGGACATCCGCAGCGCCATGGCGGCGGGCTGGGATCCGGATTCGCGCGGCAAGCTGTTTGCGTTCCAGGTGCCGCGGGACACACTCTGATCCATGAGCGATCTGCTTCATTTCGAAGATTTCCCCGTCGGCCGCAAATTCGCATGCGGTCCATACGAAGTGACGAAAGAAGAGATCTTCGAATTCGCGGGCGCGTTCGATCCGCAGCCGCATCATCTGGACGAGGAAGCGGCGAAGAAGTCCATGCTGGGCGGGCTTTCGGCCTCGGGCTGGCATGTCTGCGCCATGACCATGCGGATGTTCGCCGACGGGATCATCCTGAAGACCGCCAATCGCGGCGGCGCCGGCGCGCGCGAGGCGTGCTGGATGAAACCGGTGCGGCCGGGCGATGTGTTGCGTCTTGAAGTGGAAGTGGTCGACGCCAAAGCATCGCAGAGCAAACACATCGGCTTCGTCACCTTCGATTGCCGCGTGTTCAATCAGCGCGAACAGGTGGCGCTGGTCTCGATGACGCCGATCGTCGCGAGGCGCGCATGAATCCGCAATATTGGGAAGACGTCGAAATCGGAACGCGGCGCGAGCTTGGGGATTACACCTTCATAGAAGCCGAGATCATCGCCTTCGCCCGCAAATACGATCCGCAGGCTTTTCATATCGATCCGATCGCGGCGAAAGAGTCCATGTTCGGCGGCATCGTCGCCAGCGGCTGGCACACCGCCGCGATCTGGATGAAGCTCGCCATCGCCGGCCGCCAGCGCGACAGGGAGAGCGGCAACACCGGCCCGATGCGCTCGGGCGTCTCGCCCGGCTTCGAAGACATGAAATGGCTCAAGCCGGTGCGTCCCGGCATGACGCTCACCTATTCCTCGCAAGTCACCGGCAAAACCGAACTGCGTTCGCGCCCGGCACTCGGCCTCGTCAAAACCCTCAACGAAGCGCGCGACGAAAGCGGCGAATTGGTGATGAGCTTCATCGGCAAGGGCTTCATCCAGCGGCGGCCAAAAGAAAGTTGATTCACGCAGAGCCGCAGAGACGCAGAGACGCAGAGGAGTCTCGGCCCAGCTTTTCACACTCCCGATCTTGAAGAATCGGCGCGCGAAGCGCGCCAACCAACTTGTCTCCTCTTCTCTGCGTCTCTGCGGCTCTGCGTGCCAATCTTTCTTGCTTCTTTTTGCCGACCTGCGCTCTAATATCCGCGGAGCATCACGAAAGGAAATGCCATGGCCCTGCGCGGCAGAGTTATCAAAATGAAGATGAGCGACGGCGCCGAGATCGGCGTCTATCATGTCGAGCCAACCGGAAAGCGGCGCGGCGGGCTGGTGCTGATCCAGGAGATTTTCGGCCTCACCGAGCACATCAAGGAATGCTGCGACAGATTCGCCGCCGAGGGCTACGAGGTTCTCGGACCCGCGGTGTACGACCGCGAGGCGCCGGGCTTCGAGGCGAGCTATTCGCCGGAGGACATCCAGAAAGCGATCAAGATCGCGCGTGGCGAACACCCCTTCGATCTCTCGGTCAAAGACTCGCAGACCTGCATCGACGCGCTCAAAGCCAAAGGCCCCGTCTTCATCACCGGCTATTGCTATGGCGGCTCGGTCACCTGGGCGGCGGCGTGCCAATGCACCGGCCTCGCGGCAGCGAGCGGCTATTACGGCGGCAACATCGTGCAGATGATCGACCAGCAGCCCAAATGCCCGACGATCCTGCATTTCGGCGAGCACGATCACGGCATTCCGATGGAAGCCGTGAACAAGATCAAGGCCGCGCATCCCGAAGTGAAAGTCTATGTCTACGACGCCGGCCACGGCTTCAATTCCGACCGCCGCGCCGACTACAACGAAGCCGCCCACAAACTCGGCATGCAAAGAACGCTGGAATTGTTTCGGGCGAATGGGGGGTAGCAGAGTTCACATTGGAAGGCTCAGATGAACACTGAATTTCGCGAAGGAGAAGTATATTTTCAAGTTGGATATCCCGACATGAAAATGCTCTATCCAACGATCGAATCTTTGGTCTTCGTGGGAAAGAACCTTTCCGATGAGGACAAAGAGGACACGTGGTACTTTCAGTTTGCAAGCAGTTATGGCCGGGTCGGTTCGTTTCTTAAAACGAAGAAAGGAGATCGTCGGGCCGTTTTGGCGACGAAACGCGACCTTGGCGAAATATTCGATTTAGACGAATTGACCGCAAAATTGAAAGCAGCCGCGAAGCGTCGGCGTTCCTCGCGCAAATAGGCCGACCTACAACATTCGTTGTCATTCCCGGCCGAGCGACCGCCCCACTACGCTGGCGCTAAGGGCGGAGCGAGGGGAAGGGAATCCAGGTCGTGAAGCACCGCAGATGTTTGACCACCTGGGTCCCCTTCCCTCGGCGCGCAACCACGCGCCTCGCCGGGGATGACAAGCGGGTTTAGCGGAGAGACGCCTCAATATTCCCGCCATCGACCGTGATCACTCCCGCCGTCGTCTTCTCCGCGTGGGCGAGATAGACGAACGCCTCGGCGACTTCGCTGGCATAGACCTCGCGGCCCAAGAGATTGCCGCCCATGTAGTCCTTCTCGCTCAGGCCCCGCGCCTTCGAGCGCGCGGCGACCATCTCGTCGGTGAGCAGGCCGGTGCGGATGCGGTCGGCGTTGACGGCGTTGGAGCGGATACCGTCCTTGCCATAATCGAGCGCGTATTGCTTCATCAGGAACAGGGTCGAGGCCTTGGGCAAGCCATAAGGCCCGAAATCCTTGCCGGGATTGACCGCCTGTTTGGAGGTGTTGAACAGCAGGCAGCCGCCGGTTCCCTGCGCCTTCATCACATGCACGGCGGCCTGCGCCACTGCCTGATGGGCGAAGAAATTGAGCTCGAAGCTCTTGCGCAGCACCGCGTCGTTGACCTCACCGATGCGGCCCTGCCAGGCGGCGCCCGCATTCGACACCACGATGTCGACGCCGCCGAACGCCTCCATCACCTTGTCGAACGCCGCGCGCACCGATTGCGGATCGGTCACGTCGCAGGCGATGGCCAGCGCGTGTTTGTGGATCGCCTTCGCCGCCTTCATCGCCGCGTCATGGTCGCGGTCGAGCACCGCGATCTCCGCGCCCTCCGCCGCCATCGCTTTCGCGGTCGCCGCGCCAATCCCCGAGCCGCCGCCGGTAACGACGCAGACCTGGCGCGCCAGCACCTTCTCCGCGCCCTTGCCGAGCTTGGCCTGCTCCAGCGACCAGTATTCGACCTCGAACATGTCGAATTCGGAGATGCTCTCGTAGCGGCCCGTCGCTTCGGAATCGGCGATCACTTCGATGGTGTTTTCGGCGATGTCGGCGGCGATGGCCGCGTCCTTCGCGCTCGCGCCCAGCCCGAACAGCCCCACGCCCTGCACCAGCACGACGCGCGGTAAAGGATCGAGCTTGGTCTTTTTCTGAACGCTCTTCGCATTGTTGCGCACGAAATAATCATGGTAGTGCGCAACGAACTTCGCCGTCTCCGTCTCCGCGATCTTCTTCCACTCGTCGAGCTTGCCCGCTTCCGGCGCGGGCAGGATCAGCGGCCAGTTCTTGGTACGGATGGTGTGGTCGGGCGTGACGACGCCGATCCCCGCATAGCGCGGCAGCTCGGCGCCATTCACATAATCGAGGATCGCGGGGTTCGAGCGGAAGCACAGGATCTGCCGCTTCACCGTTCCGGCCATCTCGTTGCGTTCGATGGAAACGGCACCGCGCAGGATCGGCGCGATCTCGGCGACGCGCGCGAGCTTCGCGGGCAGAGTGATGGGCTTGATGGGCTTGCGGTCCCGCTGCAACCGCTCCTCCGCCATGCTCACAAATTCGATCATGCGCTCATAGGCCGTCTTCGCGTCGTCGGCGAAGGTGAAGATGCCGTGCCGCAGCAGCACCAGGCCTTCGACATCCGGGTGTTTGTCGAAAATATCGGCGACGCTTTTCGCCAGCGCGAAACCGGGGATCGTATAGGGCACATAGGCGACGCGTTTGCCGTAGAGATCGCGCGCGATGGCCTCGCCATCCGGCTGGTCGGTGATCGCGAGCAAAGCGGTGGAATGGGTGTGGTCGATGAATTTGTGCGGCAAGAAAGCATGCAGCAGCGTTTCGACCGACGGGTTCGGCGCGCTGGAATCGAGCAGATTGACGCGCTGGAAATTGACCATGTCCTCGTCGGAGAGTTTGGCCAGCGCGCGCAGGCGCCGCAGCTCCGCGAGGCGCACTGCCGGCAGACCCTGCGGCTCGATGTTTCCCATATCCCAGCCGGAACCCTTCACGCAAAGCACGTCGACCACCGCGCCCAGCATGTCTTTCGCCGTCGTCTTGACCGACGTGTTGCCGCCGCCATGCAGCACCAGCTTCGGATCGCCGCCGAGCAGGCGCGTGGTGTAGGTGCGCAAGGCGAGATCTCTGCCCACGCCCTTTTCGGCGTAGCGCGAGACGAAGGCTTGAGCGTCAGCGTCGGACCAGCGGGATTTCATGTCGCGCCACACTCCAATTGTCATCCCCGGCGAGCATCGCGCTTGCGCGATGCGAGGGAAGGGAACCCAGGCAGTAACAACGGCACCACGCCGAAAAATTCAATAGAATTTTTGAGACCGAGAACGCGTGTCCGCCTGGGTCCCCTTCCCTCGCGCCGCTTCGCGGCGCTCGCCGGGGATGACAATTCTATTTTGGAAATAAAGAGCGCAAGCCCTTTTCACTGGCATCGCAAGTGCCGCGTTCGGTGATGAAACCGGTGACCAAGCGGGCGGGTGTCACGTCGAAGCCGGGATTAGCGGCGGGGCTGCCGGGTGCGGCGATTTCCACGGTGGCGAGGCCGCCACCGGGCAAGCGTCCGGTCATTTTCAGCAATTCGTCGGGCGAGCGTTCCTCGATAGGGATGTCGTGGCCCGCGGCGAGCGTCCAGTCGATGGTGGAACTGGGCAGCGCCACATAGAACGGCACGCCATTGTCCTTCGCGGCGAGCGCCTTCAGATAGGTTCCGATCTTGTTGGCGACGTCGCCATTGGCGGTGACGCGGTCGGTGCCGACGATGCAGAGATCGACACGGCCGGCCTGCATGTAATGGCCGCCGGCATTGTCGGCGATGATGGTGTGGCTCACGCCATGGCCGCCGAGCTCGAAGGCGGTGAGCGAGGCGCCTTGGTTGCGCGGCCGCGTCTCGTCGACCCAGACGTGCAGCGGGATGCCGGCATCGTGTGCCATGTAGATCGGCGCGAGCGCTGTGCCCCAATCGACGCAGGCGAGCCAGCCGGCGTTGCAATGGGTGAGGATGTTGAGCGGCGCGCCGTTCTTCTTCGCCGACGCTTCGCGGATGATCTTGAGGCCGTGCTCGCCGATGGCGCGGCAGACGGCGACGTCTTCGTCGGCGATGGCCGCCGCCTCTTTCCATGCCAGCGCGGCACGTTCGTTCCGCGGATGGTTGCGCAAGCGGTCGCACATCCGCTTCAGCGCCCAGCGCAGATTGATCGCGGTGGGCCGCGTCTCGGCCAGCATGTCATGCGCGCGATCCAGCGCTTCGTCGGACGCATCCGCGCGCATCGCGAGCGCGACCCCGTAAGCCGCCGTCGCCCCGATCAGCGGAGCGCCGCGCACGATCATGGTCTTGATGGCGTGGGCGGCATCGTTCGCGGTTTTCAGCACGACAGTCTTGAATTCATGCGGCAGCTTGGTCTGGTCGATGACTTCGACGGCGCTGTCGCCGACGGGCCAGATGGTGCGGTAAGGCTTGCTGCCTATTTTCATGCTGTTTTGATGCCAAGAGCCCATTTGAGTTCTTGAGATGAAAGAGGCGGCTGCCCTTGACCAGAATTAACAAGACCCGTGATGCTCCATGGGCTGTCGGGCAATAGGCGCGTATTGATCAGATCTTTGTTCTTTCTAGCCGCCTGACCAATCAAATATTCTTCAACATCGGCGATGTGCTTCTTGTTGAGTTTTCCTCTGGCTACTCGAATTGGCAGCAGAAAAACGCACAGCGCGCCCTTACGACGATCAGCTAGAACTCGATTACAGTTTTTCAAATTCCTATCGTTCAAAACCTCAGCATCGAACCGCAATGTGCTTGCTCTACCAACATAGATGGGCGTGTAACCCTTTGCCGCCTTAATCGCCAGAACGTAGCAACCTCGTCTCTCTTTCACTCCCGTGTTGTTCCAAAATTCACGGACGTGTTCTTTTGTCTCATCAACGATGTTTACACCCGTTGCCAGGCGAACCATTGGGACCTGAAACGGCCCTTTAACATCAAATGTTGCCATTTTTTTCTCCTTTAATGCCCCTCAAATTTCACCAGCGTCGTCACTTCCATGCCGAGCGCGCGGATCTTGTCGGCGCCGCCGAGCTCGGGGAGGTCGATGACGAAGGAACAGCCGATCACTTTCGCGCCGGCGCGCTCGAGCAGCTTGACGGCCGCGAAGCAGGTGCCGCCGGTGGCGATCAGATCGTCGACCACGATGACATGGTCGCCCGATTTCACCGCGTCGGAATGGATTTCCACCCGGTCCTTGCCGTATTCCAGGTCGTAATCCTCGCCGAGCACGGTGTAGGGCAGCTTGCCCTTCTTGCGCACCGGCACGAAACCCACCGAAAGCTGATGCGCCACCGCGCCGCCCAGGATGAAGCCGCGCGCCTCGATGCCCGCCACCTTGTCGATGCGCACGCCGGCATAGGGCTGCACCAACTCGTCCACCGCGCGGCGAAAGGCGCGCGCGTTGCCGAGAAGCGTGGTGATGTCGCGGAACATGATCCCTTTCTTGGGATAGTCCGGGATCGTGCGGATGACGGTTGCGAAATCCATGGTCAACCTCTCTTGAGAACGCGTCCCGCCACTGCATCGAGCTTGGCGAACAGCGCTGGGTCGCGTTTTTCGGGCGCGGTGATGATGGCAGTGTCCAGCACGTTGTCGATCTCGGGCGATGGCTTGCGCTGTGGCCCCAATTTGGGCGCGGCGTGGGCGACGAGCTTGCGTGCGTTGTCGGCGTTGGCCGTCAGCACCTTGATCACCTGGTCGACGGTGACGTGGCCGTGGTCTTCGTGCCAGCAATCGTAGTCCGTCACCATCGCGACCAGCGCGTAGGGCAGCTCCGCCTCGCGCGCCAGCTTGGCCTCGGGCATCGCGGTCATGCCGATTACGGCGCAGCCCCAGCTTCGATAGAGATTGCTCTCGGCGAGGCTGGAGAATTGCGGGCCTTCCATCGCGAGATACGTCCCGCCTTTGGCACAGGGCACGCCGATCTCCTTTGCTGCTTCATAAAGTGCGTCCGACAACTTCGCGCAGGTCGGATGCGCCATCGAGACATGGGCGACGAAGCCGGGACCGAAGAAGCTTTTCTCCCTAGCGTGTGTACGGTCGATGAACTGGTCGACCATCACGAAATGGCCCGGCGCCAGATCCTCGCGCAGCGAGCCGCAGGCCGAGATCGAAATCAAGTCCGTGACACCGGCGCGTTTCAGCGCGTCGATATTGGCGCGGTAATTGATCGAGGTCGGCGACTGGACATGGCCGCGGCCGTGGCGGGGCAGGAACACCATGTCGACACCGGCGAGCCGGCCGAACAGCAATTCGTCCGACGGCTCGCCCCAAGGCGATTTCACACGCTCCCAGCGCGCCTGCTCCAGCCCCGCGATGTCATAGACGCCGCTGCCGCCGATGATGCCGAGGACGGTGTTGGTCATGGAGACGTTCTAAGGGTTTTCGCGCTTCCGCGCGAGCCGCAAACAGATTGTCATCCCGGCCGAGCGCGAGCGAGAGCCGGGACCCATGGAGACAACGTCCCGATGGGTCCCGGCTCGGCGCAATGCTGACGCATTGCTTGGCCGGGATGACAGGAAATTAGTGCGCGTCTTTCCAGACCTTGCGGTAGGACAGGAACAGCAAGCCCGACAGCAGCAGCAGGAACGCCGTCACGCCGAAGCCCAGGCGCTTGCGCTCCTCCATCTTGGGCTCGGAAGCCCAGGCAAGGAAGGTGGCGATGTCATGCGCCTCCTGCTCGATCGTGCTGGGCGTGCCGTCGGAGAAGGTCACGATGCCCTTCTTCAGCGGCGGCGGCATGGAGATGTTCCAGCCCTCGAAATAGGGATTGTAGTATTTGTTCGCCATGACGTGGAACCACGCCGGCGGCTTGTCCTGGAATCCGGTCAGGATCGAATAGACGTAATTCGCGCCGCCGGCACGCGCCTTCTCGATCAGCGAAAGATCGGGCGGCAGCGCGCCATTGTTGGCGGTGCGGGCGGCCTGCTCGTTGGCGAAGGGCGGCGGGAAATAATCGGCCGGGATGCCGGCGCGGGTCAGCGGCGTGCCATTGGCATCCACCGTCTCGCCCTTGTCGTTGGGGCCGGCCGGAGCCTTGTAGCCGGCCGCGATGGCCTTCATCTGCGCGTCGTCGAAGCCCGGACCGCCGTCTTCCGACAGCGTGTGGAACGCGACGCGGTTGAGGCTGTGACAGGCCGAGCAGACTTCCTTGTAGACCTGGAAACCGCGCTGCAGCGATGCGCGGTCGTAATGGCCGAACGGGCCGTCGAACGACCAGGGGACGTTCTTGGGCGGCAGCGCGCCGGTCGATTGATCGGCCACCGCTTGCGACGCACCCATCGCCAAGACCAGACCGAGCGGGAGAAGAAAACGCATATCCATCTCCTTACTCGGCGGGCGCCAGCACGCTTTTGGCGATGCTGTCGGGCAGAGGTTTCGGCGTTTCAAAGATCCCGAGCAGCGGCATGAGCGCCCAGAAGAAGCCGTAGAAGTAGAGCGTTCCAAGCCGCGCCAGCCAGACCAGCGGCACGCTGACGCCGCCCAAGGTCCACGCCGCATCCGCGCTCTGCGAACCGACGTAACCGAGCAGCACGCAATCGGCGGCGAACAGCCAGAAGAACTGCTTCATCAGCGGACGGAAGCGGCAGGAGCGCACTTTGGAGGTGTCCAGCCAGGGCACGAAGACCAGCGTGGCCAGCGCGCCGAACAGCACCAGCACGCCGATCAGCTTTTGCGGCACCGAACGCAGCATCGCGTAGAACGGCAGCAGATACCATTCGGGCACGATGTCGGGCGGCGTCACCAGCGGATTGGCCGGGGTGAAATTGTCCGGATTGCCGAAAAAGTTCGGCGCGTAGAACACGAACAGCGCGAAGACCAGCACGAACAGGCACAGATAGAACGCATCCTTCGCCGTGTAATAGGGATGGAACGGCACGGTGTCCTGCGGGCCTTTCACGTCGATGCCGAGCGGGTTGTTGTTGCCCGGCACATGCAGCGCCCAGATGTGCAGGCCGACAACGCCGGCGATGATGAAGGGCACCAGATAATGCAGCGAGAAGAAGCGGTTCAGTGTGGCGTCGCCGACCGCGAAATCGCCCCACAGCCAATGCGTCAGGCTGGTGCCGACCGCGGGGATCGCGCCGAATAGATTGGTGATGACGGTGGCGCCCCAGAACGACATCTGCCCCCAGGGCAGCACATAGCCGAAGAAGGCGGTGGCCATCATCAGGATGTAGATCACGACGCCAAGGATCCACAGCAGCTCGCGCGGCGCCTTGTAGGAGCCGTAATAGAGGCCGCGGAACATGTGGATATAGACCGCGATGAAGAACATCGAGGCGCCGGTCGAGTGGATGTAGCGCAGCAGCCAGCCGTAATTCACGTCGCGCATGATGCCGTTCTCGACGGAATCGAAGGCCATGTTCGCGTTGGGCACGAAATGCATCGCGAGCACGATGCCGGTCACGATCTGCACGCCGAGGCAGAAGGTGAGGATGCCGCCGAAGGTGTACCAGATGTTGAGGTTCCTTGGCGTCGGGAACGTCATCATCGTGTCGTGCATCAGCCGCGGCAGCGGCAGGCGCGTGTCGATCCAGCGCGCGATGCCGGACTTCGGAACATAG
>Ga0302326_10018515_pt1 | contig 14441 bp, 9 predicted proteins | sample Palsa_T0_3_FD_202264 | JGI IMG/M metagenome (GOLD analysis project Ga0302326, IMG submission 202264) | Peat permafrost microbial communities from Stordalen Mire near Abisko, Sweden - Palsa_T0_3 | ecosystem: Environmental > Terrestrial > Soil > Palsa > Peat permafrost | place: Sweden: Abisko... | reverse complement strand
GCCGACGGCCACGGTGGCCGAGGCGGAGGTGACGATGCCCGGTGTGGCCTCGGTCACGACGACCGACTCGTTGGGGTCGCCGCAGCTGGTGGTGGCGGCGTTGTTGTTGGTGTCGCCGCTGTATGCCGCTACCCACTGGTACGTGCCCGCCGCGGCGGTCACGAACGAGCCGGATGAGTAGCTGCCGTTGCCGCTGACGGTGGTCATGGAGGTGAAGACGGCTGAATCAGCGCAGGTGGTGTCGCCTGGGCCGTACGCGCTGAAGGTGATGGTTCCCGTGGCACCGACGCCGGCAGTGAGGGTGGCGGTGTCGGCGATGGTCCCGCCGACCGCCACGCCGGCCGAGGCGGAGGTGACGACGCCCGGTGTGGCCTTGCCCACCACGACCGACTCGTTGGTGTCATTGCAGGGCGTCGTGACGGCTGCATTGTTGGTGTCGCCGCTGTACGCCGCCACCCAAAGGTACGTGCCCGCCTGGGTGGCGGTGAAGGAGCTTGAGGCGTAGCTGCCGTTGCCCGTCACCGACGACGTGGTCGAGAACGGGGGAGTGGCGCTGCAGGTCGCGTCGCCCGGCCCGTAGACCGTGAAGGTGATGGTGCCGGTTGGACTGTCGATGGCGCCCGACAGGGTGGCGGTGTCGCTGATCGTCCCGCCGACCGCGACGGCGGCGGAGGCGATGGTGGCGACGGTGGGCACGTTCTTGGTGACGGTCACGCTTTCATTGGTCGCACCGCACGGGCTGGTGGCGGCTGCATTGTTGGTGTCGCCGTCATAGAGGGCGACGAACCGGTAGGTCCCCACCCCCGGGGCGGCGAAACCGGCTGAGGTGTAGGTGCCGTTCCCGGTCACCGTTTCGGTGGAGGTGAAGACGGCGGAACTGGTGCACGTGGTGTCACCCGGGCCGTACAGGGTGAAGGTGATCGTTCCGGTTGGGGCGACGCCTCCCGACAAGGTCGCGGTATCGGAAAGCGATCCGCCGACGGCAACGCCAGCCGACGCCTGGGTGGCGAGGGAGGGTGTGGCCTGGGTCACGGCCACGCTCTCGTTGGCGTCGTTGCATGAGCCGGTGGCGGCGGTGTTGTTGGGGTCGCCGCTGTAGGCGGCCACCCACCGGTAAGTGCCCAACGCTGAGGTGGTGAAGGGGCTTGACGTTAAGGCCCCGTTGCCTACCACGGTCTTGGTCGAGGTGAAAAGGGTCGTCGCGGTGCAGGTGGTGTCGCCCGGGCCGTACAGGGTGAAGGTGATCGTCCCGGTCGGGGCCACGCCCCCCGACAGGGTGGCGGTGTCGGTGATTGCCCCGCCTGCCACAACCGTTGCGCTGGCCGAGGTGGTGATTGACGGGGTGGCATACAGTCCCAGGCACCAGCCACCGCCAACCGCGCCCGTCCCGTCACCGGCCGCCGTCGTGATCAGGTACAGGCTCCAGGTGCCGTTGGGGCTGGTGCCGTTGAACGTTGACCCCAGCGTCGCGCTCCCGCCGCCGAACGGGCCGGGGTTGCCGTACGGACCGGCCGGGGCAGGCGGCCCGAAGGTCGCGTTCTCCCCGCCGTAGTTGACCGGCTTCGAGGTCACCGAAGCATTGGGGGCGCCCCACGCCGACGTCTCGGCCAACGTCGAGGCGGCGTTGTCGTCGACCGTCAGGGTGACGTTGCTCAGGGCGCCGCCGCTGTCGGGCCCGGCCGCAGCCACCAGGATCAGGCTCTGGCCGCCCGGGCCCACCAGCAGGCCGTCGATGTCCTGCGAGTCGGCGTAGGTGACGTTGCGCAACGTGACCGACAAATGGCTCAGGGCACCCACTCCGGTTACGAAGATGTGGGAGGGGTAGGGGGTGGCGCCGATCTCAGGGTTGTCGATGTCGGGGTTGTTCAGGGTGATGCTGCCCGTGTTGCAGTAGGCGTTGCCCGTCACGGTGGTGTGGTCGTCGACCTGCTGGGCCAACGTGGCGTCACTGGCCCCGAAGTTGGCGTCGCCGCTGTACAACGCCTCGATGGTGTGGCTCCCCTCGGACGCGAAGGTGGTTGTGCAGGAGGCCTGGCCGGCCGACACCGCCGCTGCTCCGCACCCCGAGATGGTCACGCCCCCGTCGGTGAAGTCCACCGTGCCCTCGCTCACATCGCTGGCGTCGCTGGCCCTGGTCACCGTGGCGGCGAAGGTCACCGAGTTCCCTGGGGGGGCCGTGAACGACGGGTTGTTGCTAGAGGTCAACGCCGTGGTGGTGGCCGCTACGTTGGCGGTGGTGATGTTGGCGCACCAGCCGCCCGCCACGCTGCCCGTCCCGTCGCCCGCCGCCGTGGTGATGACATACAGGCTCCACGTGCCGTTGGGGTTGCTCCCGTTGAATGTGGTGCCCAACGTGGCGGTGCCGGCCGCGGCCGGGCCCGGGTTGCCGTACGGGCCGGCCGGGGCGGGCGGCCCGAATGTCTCGTTGACCCCGCCGTAGTTGACCGGCTTGGACGTCACCGTGGCATCGTCGGCCCCCCATGGCACGGTGGCCGCGATCGTGGATGCCGCGTCGTCATCCAGGGTCAAGGTCACATTGCTGATGGCCCCGCCGCTGTCGGGACCGGCTGCTGACACCAGGATGAAGCTCTGGCCGGCCGGGCCGACCAGCAGGGCGTCGATGTCCTGCGAATCGCTGTAGCTGACGTCGTTCAACGAGACCGTCAGATGGCTGAGCGCCCCTGCCAGCGAGGACACGAACACCCGCGATGGATAGGGCGACGCGTCGGCCACTGTGTCGGGCGGATTGTTGAGCGTGATGGCGCCCGTGTTGCAGAAACTCGAGCCGGTGACCGTGGTGTGGTCGTCGACCTGCTGGGTCAATGAGCCGTTGCTGGCCCCGAGACTGGCGGTGCCGCTGTACAGGGCCTCGAGTGAATGGTTGCCCTCCTGCGTGAAGGTGAACGTGCACGTGGCCTGGCCCGCGCTGACCGCCTCCGCTCCGCATCCCGAGATGGTGGTCCCCCCGTCGGTGAAGTTCACCGTGCCCGCGTTGACCGTGGCCGTGCTGCTGACGGTGGCCGTCAAGGTGACCGAGCTGCTGGCACCCGAGGTGAACGACGGGTTGGGGGCGGAGCCGAGCGTGGTGGTGGTGGGGGCGGAAGCCGCGGCCGTGGTGATGTTGATGCTCCAACCACCGGCGATGGCGCCCGTGCCGTCGCCCGCCGAGTTGGTGATCACGTACAAGCTCCACGTGCCGTTCGCGCCGGCACCGCTGAGGCCGTTGAACTGCGTGGCGAAACTGGCGCCCGACGGGCCGATCGTGGTGTCCGGCCCCGGATTGCCGTATGGGCCGGACGGGGCGGGCGCCTCCCACACCTCGTTGAACCCGCCGAAGTTGACCGGCTTCAACGTGTTGCCCGTCCCCCATGGTGTCGATGCCGTCGGCGTCGTCCCCGAGTCGCTGAACGTGATGGTCGAGTTGCTCACCGCCGGGTCCCCCTGACTTGGCGCGCCATCGGGACCCAAGCTGGCAACCAGGATCAGGCTCTGGCCACCCGGACCGACCAGCAGGGCGTCGATGTCCTGGGAAAACGCATAGGACACCCCGCTCAGCGTTACCGCCACGCTGTTCACCGTGCCGGTCAGGCCGCTGACCGCGATAGTCGACGGGTACGGCGTGGCCAGGGCGTTGCACACCACGGACGGGTTGGTGCATCCCGTCGCACCGGTGGTCGGGTTGTTCAGCGTGATGCTGCTGGGATTGGAAAATGTCGTGGCCGACGAGGCAGCCGCCGTCAGCATTACCAACGCGGGAACCACCAGCGCGGTGGCCAGAACGATCGAAAGCAGGCGCTGGCGCAATTGGGGATCCTCCCGCCATGGTTTGTGCCGAAACCCGTAGGTAGTCGGCGCGTCCCGGCTGACGCTGAAACCAAGAGCGACCCTAGCGCCGAAATGACCAGTTTGACGCGTTCCCGGAGGCGCACCCCGGCCAAAAGGTCGGGTTGACCGACAGCGGCCCCGCCCCCCAGGGGGGGGTCGGAGGACGGAGCTCACGCTGCGGTCGCTCAAGGCGATGTCGAAAGCCTTCAGCCGCTTGTGATTATATTCACAAGCCACCGTCTTGTCCAGTCGGACATCAACGGATGTCCCGGGCACCCTCGGGCGGGGCGGGATCCCCGGTTGTCGGCCGGGCTACGGCTACCGTCCATGGTTCCCGTGCGCAAAGGAGGTGACGCATCGGTGGTCGCTGAGCATCGCGTCGCCCCCGGGCTGCGACTCGAGATGGGAATCGACGGACAGCGCTGGTACGTCTCCGCCTGCTCGTGCGGCTGGACCAGCGAGGCGTCCGGTACCGCTGTGCTGGCCGAGGCGGCGGCCGAGCAGCACGTCACGATGTCCGCCCGGTCCGCCCGGGACCGAGGCTGAACCACGGCGCTGCGTCTCAGCCACTGGGCCCGATGCCCAGGCCACCGTGAAGCTGAGAATCCGGAAGCGTCCTTACGGGCAGACGAGCAAGCCGGCCGCCTGTTTGGCTGTGAGCACGGCCAGGGCATCGCTGCGGACGACGGCGCGGAACGCCGGGTCGGCCGTCGCCTCAGCCAGCACCGCCGCCACCATCGGCGCGACCACCGTGGCCGGCCGGTTGACCAGCACGAGGTCGCCCCCGGCGCCCAGGAACGAGGTCGCCCGCACGCCGGGTGCGATGGCCTGCACCGCTTGGGCCGACCCCAGGTCGTCGGAGATGACCAGGCCGTGAAAGTCCAGGTCGTGCCGCAACATGTCCCGGATCACGATGCTGGAAAAGGCGGCCTGGCGGCCTGGGTCGATCTGCTGGTAGATGGCCAGCGAGATCATCACGAACGTGGCCCCCGCCTGGATGCCGCCCGCGAACGCCGTCAGCAAGGGATCATGACGGGCGGTCAAGGTGTCGACCACGTTGGCTGTGGTGTCGGTGTCGCCCACCACGCGCCCCAACCCGGGGAAATGCTTGAGCGTGGCGCTCACGCCCGCCGCCTGCAGGCCCCGTACCACGGCCGCGCCATGCGTGGCCACCGTCGAGGCGGTGGCGCCGAACTGGCGGTCGTAGTGGGCGATGGGTTGGTTGATGACCTCGAATGCCGCCGGGACGACGTCGAGCACCGGCGCCAAGTCCACGTTGACCCCGGCCTGCACCAGTTGTGCGCCCCATTGCTGCGCCTCGGACCGTAGCTGGACCGGGTCCATCATGCCCTGGTCGACCGCCGAGGGCATGGCGGTGAAGCCAGGGCCGGAAAGGTCCTGGATCTGGCCACCCTCCTGGTCGGTGGCGATGTACATCGCGACATCGGGCACGGCGGCGGCACCGGCGGCGCGGACCTGGTCGGTCAGGGTGCGGATAGAGGTGAGCGGAGCACGGCTGTGCCCGTACAGGATCACACCGCCCACCGACTGGGCTGTGACGGCGGCCAGGGCGGCGGCGTCGGGCGAGGTCAGGGGCACGCCGATCATGAACAGTTGGCCGACGATTTGGGCCTGAGTCAGCGACGCCAGCACTTCGGCGGCACACGTCGGTCCCGACGGCGGGAGGGGTTCGGCCGAGTGCCCGCCCCGAGGTGAGCCGCTGCAGGCCACGCAAAACCCGAGCGCCAGCACCACCAACGCGGTCACAAACGGCGTGCCCCGGGCCCGAACCATGGGACCGGGCTATTCGCCCACTTGGCCGTCGATCGCCTCGCGGAGCAGGTCGGCGTGGCCGTTGTGCCGCGCCGTTTCCTCGATCAGATGGACCAGGATCCAGCGCAGGCTCCACGTCTTGTCGTCGCTGTTGCGGCCGGCCGACATCGACGCCAGGTCCACGCCCGCCACGGTCTGGCGGCTGCGCTCACACGCCGCTCGGTACAGGCTCACCAGTTCGTCCGGCGGCTCGGACAGGGCGCTGTGGAACTCCCAGTCCTGGTCGTCGTCCCATGGTGCGTCGCCCCACGGTTCCAACTCGGACTCGGGTCGCCCGAGGAACCGAACCTGGATCCAGTTGTCCTCCACCAGCGCCAGATGCTTGAGCAGGCCGGCCAGCGTCAACTCGGAGGTCGGCAGGCGCCGCCCCAATTGCTCCTGGTCCAGCCCCTCGACCTTGCCCAGCATGGTGTCGCGTTGATAGTCGAGGTATTGGAGCAACGTGGTCGGCTCGTCGACGTCAAGTTGCGGATCGGTGCGCGCCATACTTCCAGCATCGCATCGAAGCCGGGGTGCAGGCGCGAATCAGGGGGCCACCGTCGCCGGTGACCCCCTGACCCAATGGTGTCTAGGAGAGTTGCGCCAGGACCGGCTTGTCGGGCGACAGGGCGGGGGTCGTGAGGTCGATGACGTTGGGGGCGGCCAGGCCGCCCTCGCCTTCCACCGTCGGCGCCTCCAGGTCCGCCTCGATTTCGGCCAGCAGGCCGACCTGGCGACGGCTCCGAATGAACAGCCATATGCCGCCCACGGCCATGTACCCGAGGAAGATGTAGGGGTAGGACCACACCGGCCACGGGGGAGCCGGGTAGAAGCTGCCGATGGTGGGAACGAGCAGGCACACGAAGCCGATGACGGCGATGACGATGTTGCGGGTCTTCAGTTCGCCCAGCTTCTTCAAATACATCGGCGCGGCGATGGCGATGAGGAAGTAGGCGGTGAGGAACCCGAATGCGGCCAGGGTGCCCGCGTCGTCGAAGGTGGTCAGCGGGTTGGTCCACAGCTGCAGGACCGTGGGGATGATGAACATGACGGCGATGAATGCCGTGATCGCCACATACGGTGTCTGGTGCTTGGGGTGGGCTCGGCCCGAGGCATGGGGGAACACATCGTGGCGTCCCATGCGGTAGACGATCCGTGAGCCCGCATTCAGGCACGACAGGGAGAGCGAGAAGAAGCTCACCATCGCTCCAAGTGCGATCGGGGCCTTGAACCACGAGACCTTGTAAATGTCGGAGATTGTGCTGAGCGGGATCGACATGCTGCCGAGGGAGGCCCCGGAATGACGAGTGGCGAAGACTTCGATGTAAGACATGAACACCATGAACGCACCGGTCAACAGCAGGCTCCAGATGACGGCCTTGGGCACGTTCTTCAGCGGGTTCTTGGCCTCACCGCCAAGCGTGGTGGCACTCTCGAAACCGACCAGGCTGAAGATGGTGATGACCACGGCGAAGCTCAGCCCGTGGATGCTGGAACCCTTCAACGTCAACTGCTGGGTGTCGATCGTGAACCCGTGCTTGAACAGCACGATGAATGCCAGCCCGAGGATGAACGTGACCGAGATCGCCTCGAGCGCGAGCATCAACAGCGACGAGATGCGAATGTCCTTGTACGCCACGAACCAGCACAACGAGGCGCTGATGGCGAAAAGCAGGATGGTCGGCAATGTGGTGTGTATGCCGATAGCGCCCAGGAACTGGTTGGCGAAGACGCAGAATCCGCTGAGCCCCGCGATGCCGATGAACATGTAGCACCAGATCAGGGTCCAACCGGACATCACCCCGGCCTTGGGACCCAAGCCCTTGCCGGTGTAGGCGTACATCGACCCGGCAGATGCTGAACGACTGGCGAACTGGTTGAGCCCGAGGACGACGAACAGCAGCATCACCGTCCCGAAGGCGTACGCCAGCCAGGTGGCCCGTCCCGCGTCGGAAAAGGCCAGCGCGATGATCAGCACAGCGGTCATCGTGGGCGAGATGAGAGCGATGGATTGCGCCACCAACGGTGGGAAACCCAGCGCGTTCGAGCGGAGCCCCCCGTGGTGGCCCTTGGGTGGCGACGGCGTGTCTTGTCTGGTTTTCATAAGAACTCTCCCTTAATTCGGCATCCATCAGCGCAGGTACCGAGTCCTGTCATCCCCACTGTGCGACTCATATATTTCCTGGTCAAGACAATGGTGATTAACGCTCGGTTACGAGGTAATGACCAGACGATTGCGATGGGTTCGCACCGATAATCAGGCGCGCCAAATAGCACCGCATTTTCCTTTGCGGTCACCTACAACGTGGGCCGAAACCCGATTTTCCCCCGTCGTTGCGTTGCGTTATGAAGCCATTTACTCGGGAAGTATCGACGAACTCCTTGCGTCCGTATATTGATGGGCCCGTCGAAGGTCATTGGAGACTTCGGCCGCGACCAGGAGAACTTCGGCTGTGCCCGCCTGCGCTCCCAGTCGGTGGGGTCGGTCGGCGTCGAAATGGGCCGACTGGCCCGCGGTCAGCAGGTGGGACTCGGCGTCATACTCCAGGCGCAAGATTCCCGACAGCACGTACACCCACTCCTCGCCCCGATGGCGGGCAAACAGGGGCGGGGTCCGCTCGGCCTCGATGCCGATTTTCATCGCTTCCAGGCCCCGCGATCCGGCGAAGCCGCTGCACGCCGTAATGGTGAGCCCGTTGGCGACGTGCGGCGGCTGGTCGTCGCCGCAGATCACCAACGGTCGGCTGGCGCTCGCTTCGCCCAGCAGCACACTCATCGGTACCTCGAGGACCCGGCTGAGCGTCAGCAGGGTGGCCACCGAGGGTTGGCGCTCGGCCGACTCGAGGCGGGAAAGGTAAGCCTTGGACAGCCCGGCTCGCTCGGCCAGCTGATCGAGGGTGTAGCCGGCCCGGGCGCGGGCGGTGCGCACGGACTCGGCGATGGAGAGGTGGAGTTCGGTCGGCGTGGGCAAAACCTTAGTCCACGTTGTCTCGGAGGCAACACACCTTTGGGCGATTGTTACACGCGGTTAACACCGAGTCGTCCACTCGAGATCGCGTCACGCCACCCCGGACTGCAACAGCAACTGATCAAGCTCACCGGGCCCGCTCCCCGTCTCCACGGCGTCGAGCAGGCGCACGGCCATGGCCCGGTCGGCGTGGTTCAGGTAGGCCACCAGGCCCACGGTGAGGGAGTGGCGGGGCTGCGAGAGCAGCTCGATGGGGTCTCCGACGGCCACCGTGCCCTCGTGCTCCACACTCAGGTAGGCGCCGGCCCGCCCGGCGTCGAGAAAGCGCTTGGTGAAGCGGCTGTCGCCCATGCGCAGCCCCAACTTCCAGCACGGGAACCGGGGCTGGACCACCTGGAGAACGGCGCTGCCCACGCGCCACCGCTCACCGATCACCGAGTCGTTGATGGGGATCCCCACCACCGAGAGGTTCTCGCCGAACACGCCGGGCGACAGCGGCGCCCCCAACTCGGCTTCCCACCATTGCCGGTCCTCGGCGCCGTAGGCGTACACCGCCTTGCCCGTCCCCCCGTGGTTGATCTGGTCGGCCTGCTCGTCGCCCGCCAGCCCCAGCGTGCGCACCGCCACGCGGTGATCGACCGGCTCCTTCCAGATCGCGGTAGTGCGCATCTCGCCGTGGAACAAAACCTCTCGCACCACGCCCAGGTTGACCGATACAACCCGGGCGGGCTCGCCGTCCCAGGTCAAAGTTCGCTCCCGTGGCCTGCGCCTCCGATGCCAACAAGCACTCGCCAAGCCTACCGATCTGGGTGGGGTCGTCCCCCCTCACACGGGAACATTATCGCCTGGGAGGCAACATGGCGACCGCATCGGAGCGGTGGTGCGGGGCGACAGCCGGTAGTTTCGCCGGGTGGCCCGCCAGACCGACGAACCCACCGCCAGCACCGGCAAGGGCACCGCGGCCATCGTCGTGGCCGTCGTCTGCTGGGGCCTGGGCAACGTGCTGGTCAAATACATCCGCCTACCCGGCCTCAGCGTGGCCTTCTACCGCTTGGTCGTGGGCGCGGTCGTCTACTCGGCCCTGCTGTATTTCTCGGGCGGCCACCTGACGCGCAAGAAGATCCTGGCCGCGGCACCCGGGGGGATCGCGTTCGGGCTCGACATGACGCTGTTCTTCATCGCCCTCAAGCACACCTCGGTCTCCGATGCCAGCGTCATCGGCGCCCTGCAGCCCGCCGTGCTGTTCTTCGTAGCCGGCCCGCTGTTCGGCGAACGCCTGAGCGGGCGCATGGTGGGCTGGACCGCGGTGGCGGTGGGTGGGGTCATCACGGCTGTGGTTGCCTCCGCATCCGGGGCGGGGCGGACGCTGTTCGGTGACGCGGCGGCCACGGCGTCGCTTTTTGCCTGGTCGTACTACTTCGTCGCCTCCAAACAGGCCCGGCGCCAACTCAGTGCGCTCGAGTACCAGGCCGCCATGACCGTGGTGGCTGCCTTTCTCATCACGCCGGTGGCGCTGATCCAGCCGTCCAAACTGGCCATTCCCGATTTCGCCACCGCCGGCTGGTTGATGGTCATGGTCCTCGTGCCGGGGGGTGGCCATCTGCTGGTCAACTGGGCCCACCGCTACAGCACCATCACCCTGGCCTCGATCTTGACCCTCGGGATCCCCGTGGTGGCGGTCCTCGGTGCCGCGCTGGTGTTGTCGGAGCCGGTCACCGGCATCCAGGTGGCGGGTATCGGCGTGGCCTTGGTGGCCCTGGCCATCGTCTGCCGGCGCCCGCCGCCGTCACTGACGGAGGTACCCGAGCCGCCCCTCTAAACCCTCGCCCGGTTAGGACCTAGGGTCGCGTTTTCGTGCTGGCGGCCAGAGATGTTTCGGTAAGCCAAGGGAGCCAGGTCGTCTTGGACCGGGTCAACCTGGCGATCAGTCCCACCAGCCGGGTGGGCATCGTCGGGCCCAACGGCATCGGCAAGTCCACCCTGTTGCGGGTCCTGGCCGGCCAGGTGGTGCCCGATTCCGGAACGGTCGAGCGGACCCCGGCGTCGCTCGCCATTGGCTACCTGGAGCAGGAACCGGACACAGTGCCGGGGGAGACCGTCTTTGATTACCTGGCCAGGCGCACCGGAGTGGCGGCAGCGTCGGCCGAGCTTGATCGGCTGACCGCGGCGATGGCTGACGACCCCTCGGTGGTGGACGCCTACATGGACGCCCTCGAGGTGTTCCTGGCCCGCGGGGGCGACGATTTCGGCCATCGGGCGGCGGCCGTGTGCGCCGAAGTGGGGTTGGGCGATCGCCTGGAGGTGGCGGTGGCCGACCTGTCGGGGGGCCAGGCGGCGCGAGCTGGGCTCGCCACCATCGTGCTGGCCCGTTTCGACGTGCTGCTGCTGGACGAGCCGACCAACGACTTGGATTTCGACGGACTTGACCAGTTGGAGCGCTTCCTCGGGGGCGTGGTGGGCGGCTTCGCCGTGGTGTCGCACGACCGGGCATTCCTCGACCGGTCGGTGACCAGGATCCTGGAGATCACCGAGGAGACGCACCGATCGGTCGAGTACGCGGGCGGGTGGAGCGAGTACGTGGACGCTCGGGCGCTGGGCCGGCGGCAACAAGAGGAGGCGTTTCGCCGCTACGCCGACGAGCGGCGTCGGCTGAGCGAGCGGATCAGGACGCAACGCACCTGGTCGGAGCACGGTGTGGCGTCGCGCAAGCGCAAGGCCAACGACCACGACAAGGCTCAACAGGGCTACGCCCGGGACCGAACGGAAAAGCAGGCGGCCAAGGTTCGGGCCAGCGAGCGGCGCCTCGACCGCCTGGACGCGGTGGACAAGCCGTGGGAGGGCTGGCAACTCCAGCTTTCGCTGGCACCGGAGAAGCGCAGTGGCGACGTGGTAGTGCGCCTGTCCGGGGCCGTGGCCGAGCGTGGATCGTTCGCCCTCGGCCCGGTTGACCTGGAGATCGGCTGGGCCGAACGGGTGGCCGTGCTCGGGCCCAACGGTTCGGGCAAGTCGACCTTGCTGCGCGTGATGCTGGGCGACGAGGCGGTGGTGGCGGGGGAGCGGTGGGCCGGCCCGTCGGTGGTGTTCGGCACCCTGGACCAGGGACGGACGGCCCACGCGGTGACCGTGCTCAGCAGCTTCATGGCCACCACCGGGCTCCCCCAGTCGGAGGCCCGGTCGCTCTTGGCCAAGTTCGGGCTGGGCCCTGAACACACTGCCCGGGCCCAGGCGGCGCTGTCACCGGGGGAACGGACCCGGCTCATCCTGGCCTCACTCATGGCGGGCGGCGTCAACTGCCTGGTGCTGGACGAGCCGACCAACCACCTGGACCTGCCCGCCATCGAGCAACTGGAATCGGCGTTGAATGCGTACCAAGGGACGCTTATCTGCGTCAGCCACGACCGCTGGCTGTTGGAAGCGGTCGAGTTCGACCGCTCGATAATGGTGGAGAACGGCAAAGTGTCGGGGCTGTCGCCGTGATTCATCAATGCGGCTGAGGCTGTCGGTAAGGTGACGCAATGGCCCGTCCTCTTGCCCCCGCCGTTGTCTTCGGCGTTGGATTGGGGGCGGGAATAGTGGTCACTCGAAAGGCTCATCGCGCACCTTCCTCGCCCGGATGGGCCGAGCCGGTGGGGACCACTGGACTGCGGCGAGCTGACCTACCGGTGGGCGGAACGCTCGCCTTGATCGTTGCCTTTGTTCTGCGCCGTGTAGGCCGACCCCGGGCCGCCACGTTGGTGGCAGCGCTTGGCCTGGGCGCGGCAGTGGGAGCTTTGGGCACCGGCCTGTCGGACCCCCTGCCTCCCGGCTGATCAGCCCTTGCGGTAGCGGGCGACGGCCAGGGGAGCGAACACCGCCACGATCCCGGCCGACCACACCAGGGCCCACACGATGAAATACGACGCGTTGTGGCCGAGGGCGTGTTGGGCCGCCCGCCCCTCGGCCAAGACCCGCACGGCGTTGACCATGTCGGTGATCGGCTGGTGGTTGGCGAACGCCCGCATCCAGCCGGGCATGGTCGAGGTCGGGACGTACGCGCTGGACACGAAGGTAAGCGGGAAGACCATGAACCCGATCCCCTGCGCCGCCTGGGCGCTGCCCGCGATCATGCCGAGGGCAATGAACACCCATTCAAAGGCGAAGCCGAACACCACGCACAGTCCGAATGCCCCGAGCGCGCCCACCAGCGAGCCGTGCAGCCGGAACCCCACGGCGAAGCCGATGGCCGCGGTCACGGCCAGGCTCCACACGAGCAACAGGGTGTCGGCCAGGGCTCGGCCCGCCAGGACGGAATAGCGGGGAATGGGCAGGGAGCGAAGCCGGTCGATGAAGCCCAACTGCAGGTCCTCGGCGATGCCCGCCGCCGCCCCCATGCCGGTAAACAGGGCGGTGGTGGCGATGAAACCGGGAACAAGGAAGTTCACATAGCTCAGCCCACTGCTGGCGATGGCCCCGCCGAAGACGTATCGGAAGATCAGCAGGAACATGGCGCCCTGGGCCGTGCCCAAGATGATGAGTTGCGGCGTGCGCAGGAATTTGAGCAATTGGCGCTTGACGATTGGTCCGACGCTGGCGATGGGACCAGTGGTGCGGCCCGCTGCCGCGTCGGCGGTGCGAGTGGGCGGAATGACGATGGCGGACATGGTGAATCGCTCCTTTTACCAGTAGTTGTTTGGTCAGGCCGCGCTCGGCTGAGCGGAGCCCGTGTCCAGCGATTGCCCGGTCAGGGCCAGGAACACCTCGTCCAGCTTGGGTTGACGCACCGCGATGTCCTCGATCTCCACCCCGCCGTCGATCAACGACCGCAATGCGGACATCAGGCGCTCCATGCCGACTTCGACGTCGCACGTCACGCGGCGAGTGGGGTCGTCGACTATCGGCGCGGCATCGCCCGGCCGGCTCATCCGCGACAGGATGGCCGCCACCTGCGGCAGGTCGCGGCGCTCCCGCACGTGCACCTCGATCACGTTGCGACCTACCCGTTGCTTCAACTCGGCCGGCGTCCCGTCCGCTACCGCACGTCCCCGGTCGATGATGACGATGCGGCTGGCCAAGTGGTCGGCCTCGTCCAGGTACTGGGTGGTGAGGAGCACGTCGGTACCCCGGGCCACCAGGGCGCCGATGGCGTCCCACAGGTCCATGCGGCTGCGGGGATCGAGACCGGTCGTGGGCTCGTCCAGCAACAGCAGCCGGGGGGACCCGACCAGGCTGGCGCCCAGGTCGAGCCGGCGGCGCATGCCGCCCGAGTAGGTGCGCACCAGCCGCCCGGCGGCATCGGAAAGCCCCATGGTCTCCAGCACCTCGGTGCTGTGCACCCGGGCGGCCCGGCGGTCGAGGCCAAACAGCTGGGCCACCATCTCCAGGTTCTCCCGGCCCGTCATGGTGGGCTCCACCGCGGCGAACTGCCCGGCCAGGCCGATGATCCGGCGGACTGCCTCAGGCCGCTGGCGCACATCGTGGCCCCCGACCACGAGCGTCCCGCCGTCGGGCCGCAACAGGGTGGCGACCAAGCGCACGAAGGTCGTCTTCCCTGCCCCGTTGGGGCCGAGCACCGCCAGGACCTGACCTGATTCGGCGACCATGTCCAGCCCCTCCAGGGCGACGGTGCGACCGAATTTCTTCCTCAGGCCGTGGGCTTCGAGCATGGGGACCATGGGCGTGACTCCTTTCTGGAACAACGTTCGAGTACTGAACACCATTTGTAACAGATCATTGGACGAGTGTCAAACACTGTTCGATAACGGAACCGCGGTCTAGGATGGATGTTGTGGCCGATGTCCCGCCCCCGCCCGCCGCTCCCTTGTCCCCCGACGGCATCCCCGAGCCTCCGTGGCGCCCC
>Ga0302326_10018513_pt1 | contig 14441 bp, 14 predicted proteins | sample Palsa_T0_3_FD_202264 | JGI IMG/M metagenome (GOLD analysis project Ga0302326, IMG submission 202264) | Peat permafrost microbial communities from Stordalen Mire near Abisko, Sweden - Palsa_T0_3 | ecosystem: Environmental > Terrestrial > Soil > Palsa > Peat permafrost | place: Sweden: Abisko... | reverse complement strand
GTGTCCACCAGCCCGGCGCCGGGGACGATCATCTTCTCCAAGCCGCTGGAGTTCACGAAGGCGAACTACCTGAAGTACAACTTCTAGGAGTCCAGGCCGGGCTCGGGGCGCGGCGCGCGCGCCGAGCCCGGCTGCCCCCGCGATCGCGGGGCTCGGTGGCCAGTCCAATTCCGGCACCCAGCAGGGGCCGCCAGCGGTGGAGATCCGAAATGACGCAGAGGACCGTGCGCTGCCTGCCGTGGGCGTCGAGCCGGTCGCGAGGTGGCCGATGACGCAGGACCCCGGCACAGAAATCTGGTTCCTGACCGGCAGTCAGTCGATGTACGGCGACGAGACGCTCGAGCAGGTGGCTCGCCAGTCACGCGAGGTAGCGGCGACGCTTGACGCGTCAGCCGAGATCCCGGTCCCGATCGTATGGAAGCCGGTGCTCACCACGGCCGCGGCGATCCGCCAGGCATGCCTCGACGCGACGGCGTCAGCCCGCTGCGCGGGAGTGATCGCCTGGATGCATACGTTCTCGCCGGCGAAGATGTGGATCGGGGGCCTGGAGGCGCTGCGAAAGCCGCTGCTGCACTTTCACACGCAGGCCAACCTGGCCCTGCCATGGGCCGAGGTCGATATGGACTTCATGAACCTCAACCAGGCGGCTCACGGGGACCGGGAGTTCGGGTATATCGAGACCCGGATGCGAGTCCGGCGAAAGACGGTCGTCGGTCACGCCGGTGACGAGCGGACGCGCCGGAGCATCGGCGCGTGGGTGCGGGCGACCGGCGGCGTCCGCGCGGCACGGGGCCTGCGCCTCGCCAGGTTCGGTGACAACATGCGGGAGGTCGCCGTCACAGAGGGGGACAAGACCGACGCTCAGATCGTGTTCGGGATGTCAGTGAACAGCTACCCAGTTAACGATCTGGTCACGATCGCCGGCGCGGTGCCCGAATCCGAGGTCGACTTCCTGGTCGGGCAGTACGAGGAGCTTTACGACGTCGCGCCTGAGCTGCGCGGCGGAGGCGCACGTCACGAGTCCCTGCGCTATGGAGCCCGGATCGAAGCAGCGCTCCGCCGGTTTCTTAAGGCGGGCGAGTTCAACGCGTTCACGACCAACTTCGAGGACCTCGGCGGTCTTCGCCAGCTTCCCGGCCTGGCGGTCCAGCGCCTGATGGCGGACGGATACGGCTTCGGCGCCGAGGGCGACTGGAAGACCGCTGCCCTGGTCTACGTCCTCAAGTCGATGGCCGGTGGCGCGCCAGGCGGAACGACCTTCATGGAGGACTACACCTATCACTTCGGGCCGGGCGAGCCGAAGGTCCTCGGTGCCCACATGCTCGAGGTGTGCCCGAGCATCGCGGCAGGGAAGCCCTCGCTGGAGATCCACCCGCTCAGCATCGGCGGCAGGGAGGATCCCGTCCGCCTGGTTTTCCGCGGTGCTCCCGGGTCCGGCTTCGTGCTCGGCCTGCTCGACCTGGGGAACAGGTTTCGCCTCGTCGCCAACGACGTGGAGGTCGTCCCGCCGGATGAGCCCCTGCCCAAGCTGCCGGTTGGGTGCGCCGTGTGGAAGCCCGCCCCTGACCTGCCAACCTCAGCGGAGGCCTGGCTACTGGCCGGCGGCCCGCACCATACTGTGCTCAGCACGGCGGTGGGCTTCGAGTCGGTCAGCGACCTCGCGTCGATCCTCGGGGTCGAGTTGCTGCACATCGACGCCACTACCACCATGAGGCAGTTCAGCGACGAAGTCCGCTGGAACAACGTCTACTACCAGCTGGCGCAGGGGCTCTGAGCAGCCTGATGACTGCCAGCGCGGCAGTCCCCGGCGGACGCCTCCGGCCACCATGACCACCGCACGGGGGGTGCGCGGCGGGCATCTCGTGCGCAGCAGCCGGCAAACGGGGGAATGATAGAGGTCCGGACGCGGCATCGAAGCGGACGCAGCATCGAGAGATTCGGGAGCATTGCTGGTGGCTACCTATCAGATGGTCTACGGAGACGATGAGCAGGTCGTGAAGGAGACGTTCGAGAACATCGACGAGGTGGAGCGAGAGGATGGCTGGGTCGTGCTGTTCCGCGGCTCCGACGCGATCCTGCGCGTGCAGGAGATCCACGTGCAGTCCATGGAGCTAGTCGAGCCCTAGGCCGCGGCGCGCGCGAAAGTAGCATCGGAGTGCCATGGACCGACGCCACGTCGTCGGCATGCGGGAGGAACGATGACAGAGCAGACGCCAGATCCGCCGGCTGCGCATTTCCGCCGCGACCACCGCGAGCACGGTGGTGCGCCCGCGCATCTCGATGATGACCGGCTTGCCCGCCTCGCGGAGGAAGAACGCGTGGAGGCGGGAATCGACGACTACGACCCGGATGAGGTGCCCGCCGCGACCGACGCGCCGCCCCTTCCCGATGTCACGACGACAGACGATTATCTGCTGGAGCAGGCAGAGATCCGCCGGGAGCTGAACGAGGGGGAGCTGTCCGCCGGCGACGAGCGGGATGCGTTCCCGCCCACGCACTACGACCGGTAACCTCAGCGAGCCCGGAGAGCGGATTCTGCGTCCTTGGGGCACACGACGTGTCCTGGGGCACACGACGTCGCCCGGCTATGACGGGGTGCCGCGGTCGATGGATCCGTTCACCGACAGCACGTACCAGCTGCCCATGTCCTCGGCCTGCCCGGTTGCCTGACCTGGCGCTCCGTCGCCCTGCCACAGGTACAGCGGCCACTTGTCATAGGTGACCTGCAGCGCCCCTCCGGCGCGCCTCGTTGTCCCCAGCAGGGCCGCGCGGATTCCGGGGCCGGCCTTCGGCCGGGTAACGCCGCTGGGCAGCACCAGCGGCGGCCACGCGACCGCGCAGGCACGCGAGCACGTCGACGGCCCGCGATGGTCCGGGACGTACATGTAAAGCGTGAAGCCCGCCCCGTCGGCGAGTATCGTGCCGAGACCGCTGATGGCGGTGGCGCGCACCTCGTACCTGGGCGGGCCGCCAGCCGAGGAGGCAGTTCCGCACGAGGTCACGGCAAGGGCACAGCCAGCGCACGCGGCCAGGGCGAGCATGGCCAGGCCCAGCGGCCGGGCCAGCCGTGCACGCCGGCTCAAGCCGCGGCCGGCCAGGCCGCCGCCGGTCAAGCCGCGGCCGCGGTGCTCGCCGGCGCCCAGCCGATGGCGGGCGCGATGTGCCGGGCGATCGTCTCCAGGATGCGCGCGTTGTAAGCGACGCCGAGCTGGTTCGGCACGGTGAAAAGGACCGTGTCGGCGGCGCGCACGGCCTCGTCAGCCGCGAGCTCGGCGGCGATCCGGTCCGGCTCCCCGGTGAACGTCCGGCCGAAGCGGGACCGTACGCCATCGAGCAGCCCGATCTGGTCGTCATGTCCCTGCCCGCCGAAGTACAGGCGGTCGATGTCCTCGGTGATCGGCAGGACGCTGCGCGACACTGACACCCGCGGCTCGCGTTCACGGCCGTGCTGCGCCCACGCCTCGCGGAACAGGCGGATCTGTTCCGCCTGGAGCTGGTCGAACGGGAGGCCGGTGTCCTCAGACAGCAGCGTGGAGCTCTGCAGGTTCATCCCGGTCCCGGCGGCCCACTGCCCGGTCGCCCGGGTGCCGGAACCCCACCAGATCCGGTCCGCCAGGCCGGGCGACTGCGGCTGGACGGCCAGGCCGCCGCTGACGCCAGTCCTGGCCGGGTCGGTCCTGGCGACGACCGCGCCGCTGATCGCGGCCAGGAACGCCTCGGCCTTGCGCCGCGCGCTGTCCGCGTCGGTCTCCCCGTCGGCCGGCCGGTAACCGAACGCCTCCGCGCCCCGGAGCACGGTCTCCGGCGATCCCCGGCTGATGCCGAGCTGCAGCCGTCCGCCGCTGATCAGATCTGCCGCCGCGGCCTCCTCCGCCATGTACAGCGGGTTCTCGTACCGCATGTCGATGACGGCGGTCCCGATCTCGATCCGGCTTGTGCTGGCAGCGATCGCCGACAGCAGAGGGAACGGCGAGGACAGCTGCCGCTCGAAGTGGTGAACGCGGACGAACGCCCCGTCGATGCCGATGTCCTCGGCGGCGCGGGCCAGCTCGATCGTCTGCAGCAGGGCGTCCGACGCAGTGCGGGTCTGCGACCCGGCAGCCGGCCGCCAGTGCCCGAACGACAAGAAACCGATTCTCTTCACTCCCGTGCCAGCGCTCACGGCGCCGATCCGATTCCCTGGGCAGCGGGAGGATGCAGCGGGAGGATGCAGCGGGAGGATGCTGTCAGCGGGCAACCCGGCCGGCGTCAGAGCCGGCGAACGCCGAGATGGCCCCCAGCAGCTGCTGGGGAGTCTCGATCTGCGGCAGGTGCCCGGTCCCGGCGAGCAGCCGGAACACCGCGCCCGGGATGGCGTCGGCGTAGGCGCGGCCGTAGTCGGCGTCGGCGATCTGGTCGCTGTCTCCCCACAGCACCAGGACCGGAACGCTGACGGCCCGGAGACGGTCCCGCAGGGTGCGGTCGGTCATGGACGTTCCGCTGTAGACGGCCAGCGCGGCCCGGTTGCCGGCCATGGCCTCCCGCTGCGCGGCGGGCATTGCGGCGGGGTCGATGCGGAACAAAACCGGGTCGTGGTAGCTGAGCTGGCTGACCTGGTCCAGGGTGAGGTTGAAGAAATCCGCCACAGGGTGGCCGGGCACGTCGATGCCGACCCCGTCGACGATAATGGCGCTGCTGATGCGCTCCGCGCCCAGCAGGGCCATCTCGGCGGCAATCCAGCCGCCGATGGAGTTCCCGGCCACGGTGACGCGGGCCAGGCCGAGCTGGTCGAGCAGCGCGACATAGAGCGCTGCCAGCCCCCGGACGGTGTCCAGGGCATCGGGGCGGGGGGTGCCGCCGAAGCCCGGGTGGATGGGCGTGATGACCCGGGCCGGGCCGGCCTCGGCAAGCAGGTCGGCGAAGCCGCTGACCGTCTGCGGGCCGCCGCCGCCGTGCAGCAGGAGGAACGGGCGCCCTTCGCCGCGTTCGGTGACAGTGACCTCGGCCCGGCCGATGCCGGGGACGGTCACGCTGTGCGTCGTGGTGCTGGTCATGCTTGTCTCCTCAGGAGAGTTGGCGGTTCGGCGGTCCGGCGAAGTCGGCGGACGGCACCGTGGCGTAGTGGCCCATGACGTCGACGATCGCGTCGTCGGTCATCGGGCGCCCGGACGCGATCATGTCCCGGAGGTCACGGAAGTACTGCACGTAGAGATCGGGAGTGAAGGTGTTGAGCAGCACGGCCACCTGGTCGCCCGGATTGGCGAACGTGTGCGGCGCCCCGGGCGGGATCACTACGAAGGTGCCCGCGGCCGCGTCAAGGACTCTCGCGCCGATGGTGAACCTGGCCGTGCCCGATACGACGTAGAAGCCCTCGTCGTGACGGGCGTGCCGGTGCTGCGGCGGGCCGTCGGTGTGCGGCGCGATCGTGATCTCGCCCACGCCAAGCCGGTGCTGGGTCGTGCTGCCATCCTCCAGGATGCGCATCTGGATCGGCCCGCTGAGGACCACCTCGCCGCCTCCCGGGCCGACTACTGAGACCTCAGCCACCAGGATCCCGCCCCTTTTCTAGAGCATATTCTTACGATGAGAGTAAACCCTCAGCATGATTTACGCAAGTCATCTATCATAATGAGTGATCGGTTGACTGATGCATGCGCGGATGCAAGAGTTGCCTCATGGGCACTCAGCTCCAGACCGGCCGGGCGAACCAGAAGAAACGCACCCACGACGCCATCGTCGATGCCGCCCGCGACCTCATCGGCACCGGCGCCGAGATCACGATGGCCGCCGTGGCGACGTCAGCGCTGGTCTCCGAGGCGACGGCGTACCGGTACTTCCCCGACCTGGCCTCGCTGCTGCGCGAAGCCCTCGCCGGCGTGTGGGCCAGCCCGGCCGACGCCCTCGAGCCGGTCGCACGATCCGGCGATCCCGCCGAGCGAGTCGGCTACGCCGCCGAGTACCTGCTGCGCGGCGTGCTCAGGTACCAGGGCGCGGTCCGCGCCATGATCTCGGCCACCATCACGCGGCCGGACGCCGCCGCTATCCGCCCGGGCATCAGGCTCGGGCTGATCGAGTACGCGCTGACCTCGCCGGACGGCACGCCCGCAGCCATCAGCCCTCCGGCACTGGCCCAGCTCAAGCGGGACCTCGCCGTGGTCATGAGCCCCGAGGCACTGTTCACCCTCACCGACCTGTGCGGCCTGACTCCCGACGACGCGATCGCCAGCGTCGTGCGGACGGCGCGCACCCTCACCGAGGCGGCGACCCGCTGCAACGCATAACCCGGGATCGCCAGCCCGGCTCGCTTTCCCGCCCGCGGCGGGCCAGCCTGACAGCCAGACCCGGCGCGGCTAGCCTGGCACGGCCAGACCGGGGATGCCCAGCTGGGCGGTCAGCGTGGCGTGGTCCCAGAGGATCCGCTGGGAGCGGATCCGCCCGCGCTCGAAGCTGATGATCGCGACGGCCAGCACCTCGGCCCGCCGGTAGGTCGGGCTGATCCCCGGCAGCAGCCAGGGCAGCTCCCGGTCGTGCGTGAACGACACCCTCGTCTCGTCGACCAGCCGGAACCGGTCCACGGTGCGGGACATCCTGGCGAGCACCAGGTCACCGGGCAGGTGCGGAAGGAGATCCTCGGCGAAGAACCGCTCGCAGGCAGCGCGCCCGGCGGCGCCGGTCATGGCCGGGATGTGCAGGACCGACGGCTCGGCCGCCAGGCGCGCCAGCGCCGCGCTAAGGTCGCGCCGCAGCAGCAGTGCATCCCGGTGCTCGTCCCAGACCCGCTCCAGCTCCCGCATGAACTGCGCGATCGCCGTAGTCATAAGCCCAAGGTAACCGCTGCCCCGGCGGCCAGGCGCGCGCCCGAGGCGCCGGCGCCGCCCCCGTGCTTGACACTGATTTACTGACCAATTGCCTGGAGCCGGACAGAAATTTACGATCCCATTGCCTGGCATAAGAGGGTCTGCCATGCTGGGAGGCTCGATAGGTTCCAGGGAGGCAGCCCCATGACCTGTCACAGCGCCCGGCCCTTACGACTCGGATTCCTCGCCGCGCCGCTGGCCGTGGTTCTCGCCGCCTGGTGGGCCCCGTCGGCCCTGGCCGCCGCCGGCCGCCCTGCCGCGACCGGGCTGCTGACCAGCTGCAGCTTCACGGCCCTGCAGAGCGCGGTCGCGGCCGGCGGGACCGTGGACTACGGCACCAGCTGCCAGTCGACGCCGGTGACGTTTACGTCCACGATCTTCGTGCCCGCGGGCCTGACGGTCGACGTCGAGGCCAACGGGCATTCCGTCACGTTCAGCGGCGCCTTCAAGGTCCGCCTGTTCGAGGTGACTGGCGGCAAGCTCACCATCGGCCACATCACCATGAGCGAAGCGCAGGTGTCGGCGGCCGGCGGCACAACGGGAGGCAACGGCGGCGCGGGGACGACCGGCTCGTCCGGCGCTACCGGAGCTAACGGGGCCAACGGCTCCTCGCCGGGCGCGAACGGCGCCGCGGCCAAGGCCGGCGGCAATGGAGGTGCGGCGACGGCGGGCAAGGCGGGCGGCGCCGGCGGGGCCGGCCAGGTCGCCGAGGGCGCGGCCCTGCTGATCAGCTCGGGCACCGTGACACTGAACGACGACACTCTCACTGATGACAGCGCCGTCGGCGGCAACGGCGCAGCGGGCGGCAGCGGCGGCAACGGCGGGGCCGGCGGAGCGGGCGGCAACGGCGGAACGGGCGGGTCGGGAGCCGCAGGCGGCTCCGGGCAGGCCGGCGGCAACGGCGGGGCGGGCGGCACGGGCGGCAACGGGCCGGCCGGCGCGGCCGGCGGGGCAGGCGGCAAGGGCGGGGCCGGCGGTAACGCCAGCGGCGGCGCGGTGTGGAACGCAGGGACGCTGACCGTGTCGGGCAGCAGCTTCACCGATGACTCGGCAAGGGCGGGTTCCGGCAGCGCCGGCGGGCAAGGAGGCCAGGGCGGCTGGGGCGGCGGCGGTGGTGGCGGCGGCACCGGCGGATCCGGCAACAACGGGGGCAGCGCGCCGGCCGCGGCCGGGGGATCCGGCGCCGCGGGCGGGGAGAACGGGCTGGGCGGCGCCGGCGGAGCGGGAGGCGCTGGCGGCGCTGGCGGAGCGGGAGGCGAAGCGCAGGGCGGCGCGATCTACAACTCGGGCACGCTGCAGATAACCAGCAGCACCCTGGAGGACGACACGGCGCTCGGGGGAAGCTCGGGCTCCGGCGGCGGAGGCGGCGCAGGCGGCGCGGCCGGCAACCCCGGCTACGGCGGTGAGGGCGGCAGCGGGGCAGAGGGCGGATCCGGCTGCGGTATCGATCAGGGCTGCAGCACGGCACCCGGCGCCGCCGGAGCCGCCGGCGCAGCCGGAGCGCTGAATGGCGGCGCCAGCGCGGCCGCAGGGAAAGGCGGCAATTCGGGCAGCGGGCCGGCTGGCGGCAGCGCCCAGGGCGGCGCGGTGTTCAACTCGGGCACCATGGATGTGCTGACCGGGACCACTCTGTCCGACAACCAGGCGACCGGCGGAACCGGCGGCAGCGCCGGAGACGCCGGCCTGGGCGGCGGAGCCACCAACACGGGTGGCGTGGGCGGAACCGGAGGCTACGGCGGCGATGGCGGCTCCGACGGCATTCAGGGCGCGGAGGGTGACCCTGGCGGCAGCGGCGCGGCCGGCACCCTCGGGGCGAAGGGCCCGGCCGGCGCCTCGGGCGGGACCAGCGGAACCGACGGCGCCGGGGGTCCGGGCGAGGGCGGCGCCGTCTATAACAGCGGCTCGGCCGATCTGGGGTCGTCGGCGGCACCGGACCAGCTCTCCTCCGATCTCGCCACTGGCGGCGCCGGCGGCTCGGGGGGCCGCGCGGGTGGCGGCGGCACCGCTCAGAGCGGCGGCACCGGTGGCTCCGGCGGCGGTGGCGGCCAGGGCGGCGCCAACGGCGCGCAGAGCGGAAGCGGGGGCGCCGGGGCCGCAGGCACGGCCGGAGGGACAGCCGGAGCAGCCAAGCCGGCGGTAGCCGCCGGTGCCGGCGGCGCGGGCCTGGGCGGCGCGGTCTACGGCAACGGCTCGGGCAGCGGTGCCCAGCTGACCGTCACGGACGACAAGTTCACCAGCGACACAGCGTCCGGCGGCGGCGGCGCTGGCGCGTTCGGCGCGGGCAGCGGCGGCGGGGGAGGCGCCGGCGGCTATGGCGGCTCCGGCGGCAGCGGCGCGGACGGTGCCAGTAACGTGCCCGGCCTGGGCGGCGCTGGCGGCGCCGGGGTGGCCGGCTCGCCGGGAGCCGCAGGCGGGGCGGGCGGCAACGGCGGCGCCGGCGGGCTCGCCGAAGGAGGCGCGGTCTACGCGACCGGATCGCTTCACATCACCGGCAACACCTTCTCTGCCGAGTCAGCGACCGCCGGCAATGGCGGCGGCGCCACCATTACGGCCGGTTCCGGCGGGAACGGCGGCGGCGGCGGAAACGGCGGACCGGGCGGCGAGAACGGAACCGGCACGGGGAGCGGCGCTAACGGCGGCAACGGCAACGGCGGCAACGGCGGGAGTGGCGGCAAGGGGGGCAACGGCGGTGCCGGGGGCAACGCGACCGGGGGTGCCATCTACAGTGTCGCGACGCCTGTCGCCGACTCCGGTAACACCTTCAGCGGCGACAAGGTGACCGCTGGCACCGGCGGAGCGGAAGGCGCCGGCGGGCCTGGCGGTCCGGGCGGCCAGCCAGGCGCGGGACCGGGCGCGGCCGGCTCGCCGGGGAAGGCCGGCTCGGCGGGTGCTAGCGGCAAGGGAGGCGCGGCGGGCGTCGCGAGCGATCCGAACCAGAACTGAGCAGGCAACGCTCGTCAGTGCACGGGGGAGTAGCCGCGCTCAAAGAGCCCAGCGGGGACCGGCCAGGCCGCGCCGCTCTCGCTCTGCACGATCCAGTCACCAGGCCCGGCGGCGGACGGGCCCTCCAGCGTGTTAATCATCGTCGGCGCGGCCACCCGCCAGGCGCGGACCCGGCCGGTTCGCAGCCACCGGTCCGCCTGCAGGTGCCGGTGCGTGGCGCGGAACTCCGCGTCGCGCACTGAGCGCTGCCGCTGGCCCTCGTCCGTGACAAGCCAGTCGCCGCGGCGGGCTGCCATGACCGAGCCGTTCGAAGTCCGCCACGCGCGCGGCCCGGTCAGCCGGACCGCCGACACCTCGCCCCGCCGCTCGTACGTCGACGCGCGGTCCGGCCCCGCCTCACCCCGGGAGCGCCAGCGCTGCGTCATCGCGGCGTCATCGCGCGGCCAGGACCTCGGCGACCTTCTCGGCCGCGGCGCACGGGTCATCGGTATCGTGCAGCAGCTCTCCCCAGGACCACCGGTAGTACCATCGGAGCCGGCCACTGCGGTCCGTGCCCGCCGTGCAGTGAATGCTCTCCGCGAGCATCGCCGCCCCGGGCGTGAACACGTGCAGCGCCGCGGGATACGTCGTCTTCACGGTCGCGTGGAACCCGCGAGTATCTAACGCTGTCGCGAGCCGGTGCAGATGGTAGGTACGCGCATGGTCACGGGTGCCGTCCTGCATTTTCCCTGCCTTGCCTCGGTCGGCACATTGTCAGCCGCCGCGATGCCCTTCTGTCAAGCAGGCGCGCGGCATCCAGCTGGTTTCTGCCCCATACGTCCTGTCACCACAGCGTACCGCCACTGCTCAGCGGCGCTGCTCAGCGGCGCTGCTGCCTGCCGTAGTCATCCCGGCCATCCGGATACGATCCTGGCGCGTATCCGGCCGATCCGTACTGCCCGTCACCATTGGTGTACTCCGGCGTCCGGTAGGCAGCGCGCGGGCCCGGCTGCGCTGGCGGGGCCGGGCTCGCCGGCGGGACCGGGTTCGCTGGCAGGACGGCCGCGGCGCTCGAGGCCGGCGCATCGGGATACCAGCTGCTCTTCCAGTTGTCCCCCGGCGGCGCGGCATTGACCACCGGCAGGCCATAGAGGTAAGGCGAGGCGGCCCGGCCATTCCCGGCGCCAGCCGGGTAGCTCTCATAGCCGGGCTCCGGGCCGGCCCGGTGGTACGCGGGCGCTGGGTTATCCAGGTAGCCGGGCAGGTCAGAACTCACGTAACTGCCGTACGGATTGCCGCTCGGCGGCGGGACAGCGGGCGGCGGGACAGCGGGCGGCGGGACAGCGGGCTGCGGGACAGCGGGCTGCGGGGCCCGCCGGTACGAGTAGGCCGCGGTGGCCGCCTGGCCAATATCGGGCTCGACGCCGTGATATCCGTTATACCCGTTCGCGTTGCCAGCGGCAGCCGGGCCGGGGGCGGGCGCGCTGTAGCCGCCGAACTGATCCGCCGTAGCGCCATAGGCATCCGGGCCACGCGCGGTGCCAGCAGACCTGCCGTTGCGGTACGAGCGGCTGTCAGAGGTCGCGACCTTCGGGAACGACGGGCTGGTCAGCGGATCATTGTCGTCCGGAACCGGAACCGGAACCGGGACCACGGGCCGCGGCCTGAGCGGCGTGCCCGGCTGTCCCGGGTCCGCCGTGGTGCCGGGATGCCCGCGCCGAGCCAGATCCGGACGGCCAGGTTCCGGACGGCCGGTTCCGCGAGCCAGGCCGGCCGTCGGGGCCGCCAGCAGGTCCGGACTATACGTGGCCGGGCCGGCCACGTAGGGCAGATCACGGCTGTATCCGGCCGGGCCGGCCGCGGCCGGCCGCGAGAGACCATGGCCGTGATCTGCCACCGGCACTGGCAGCGAACCTCGGCCATATGCGGTGTCGGCCGGCTGCGGCGCGGCGGCCGGCGCGGCGGCGGAGGCGGGCGGCAGCCCGGCGCCCCGCCGGCCCTGGCCGCTCTGCGGCTGCGCCGTCCGGGCTGTGGTGGTCAGCGGCCTGTCGGAGGCCACCTCCTTCCAGTAGTCGGCGTCCGATAGCGAGTCCCACTCGGTGCTCGGCCAGTCAGCGGCGTCGTCCCGCCTGCCGCGGACCTGCCGGGCACGTAGCTGCGGCAGTTCGTCCTGATGCTGCCGCGCGAAGGCCGGCTCGTCCCGGCCACCGATGCCCCCAGGGGCGGCCTGGGCCCGGGCAGCCCCGGCATGCCGCCAGTCATCCTGACGACGGTCCGCTGCCGCGCGACCGCGAGCCTCTCGCGGGCTGGCTGGCTCATCGTGGCCGCGATCGGAACGGCGCTGCCGGCCGCTACGGTCCTGCCGGGCGGGAATCCGGTCCGGCAGTGGCCGCTGCCCGTTGCTGCGCCGGTCTGGATCCTTCCGGCTCCGTGCCCCACCGCGCTCCGCCGGCCTTTCCGCGAGGTCAGCGCGCTCGTCGTGCCGCACGAATCTCAAGCCAACTGCCACGGCGACGAGAATGACCACGATAACGGCTGCCAGTCCGATCACGAGCGGAGTCATCGCACCATCCAAAGAGCCACGACCTCAAGAGCGGCGCAAAGCCCGGCCCGCGCGGCCATCGACGCGGGCCATCCCCAGTTGTGCTTACGCCCTGGATGAATCGGTGTTGATCACTTGAAGCGTAATTCTGTCGGACAGCCGGAGGACCTGTCATGCGATTCGAGAAGTTTCGCCCAATCCGTGTACTCGCTGCAACCGCCTAATTACTCTACGGCTTATCCGGCGGCCCGGTCACGGCCTCGCCGTGGCCGTCAGCCTGCCCCGCGCGATCGCGCTCCTGGCGATCGCCGTCCACGCCACTTTCGCGCTGACGCCGTTAGCAAGCCGTAGCACTGAACTCAGCGCGTAAATGGTGAATCGGTACTCGTGGCTGCCATGAGTCGGGCAGGGCGCGTCATAGCCGTCGAATCCCCGGCTATTGTTCGCTTGCTTGGCACCGGACAGGCGACCCGCCTGGATATCCGTCGTCGCTGGGCTTATGTCGAAGACGATCCAGTAAATGTACGGGGTGATGGGAGCGTCTGCGTCGTCAACCACGAGCGCCAGCGACTTCGTCCCCGCTGGCGCGCCTGACCAGTAGAGCGGAGGACTGATGCCGCCGTCGTGGCCGTGACAGGTGTACTGCGCGGGAATGATGATGCCCTGGCCGAAGACCGGGCTGGTGACGGTCATGTTCTGCTGCGCGTCCTGGTTGAGCGTCTTAGGCCCGCTGAACAGGCCGCAGCCGGCCAGGCACGCCGCGGCGGCGAGCACAGCAGCGAGCAGGGCGGCGCGGCGCGCGCCCCGGCCGATCACCCGATCACACCAGCCCAAGGCCGCTCCCGCTGTTGGCTGCCGTCCGCCTGCATCCGGCCCGACGCGTGATCCTACGCGTCCGGCGCCACCAGGCTGGCTGGACGCCGCCGTGTTCCGCCCGGAGCCGGCCGCGACCGGGCCGGCCAGACGGATGTTCCGCGACCCCGGCGCCGCCGTGCCCAGCTGAAGCAATTAACCTATTTATCGACATAGTTCCTTTTCGGTCAGCCTGTCGACGGCGGCTGCGGCATCGCCCGGCGCAGGCGAGGGCCGCGGGCACCGCCGGCGCTGCCGAAGAGCCGAAGCTCGCCGCCGCCCGCTGGCCAGCCGATCCCGCCGGCGCGCGGGAGGTACCAGCAGTAACGCGGCCCCGCCGGGCGAGCCGGGCCAGCAGAGCCCGGTCAGTCCGGCTGCCGGGAGTTACCGAACATGATCTCGTCCCAGGACGGAACTGACGCGCGCCGCGAACGCCCGCCGGCCGCCTTGCGCGCCGGCCGCTGACGTGCTGGCTCCGGCGGGACTTCCAGCTGCCCGGCATGGGCCGCAGCATCATCGATGCTGCCGCCGGGTAGTGCCGTTCCGGGTCCCTCCGTGCTCACAACGCCCGGCGCGGCGCCGGCGTGGCCCGCAAAGCTCTGCGCTGCAGCGGCCTGGCCCGGGCCGGGGAACCCGGATCCCGCCGGGTGCGGCGGCGCAGCGCGGCCAGGCTGCCGCTCCGAATGCGCCCGCGGCTCGGCGGAATGCGCTCCGGGCGGGCCGAGCCGGGTGGCGAGCAGCGTGACCGTGGCGGTTCCCGGACCCTCGGCGGCCGGCAGGCCCGAGCGCAGCTCCGCCGCGGGCAGGCAGAGCCCGGCGGCGATGTCGTCGGCCGGGATGGCGTGCCTGCGCCGGGGATCGAATACCCACTCGGCCATCTGGGGCCGGTTGCCGACGGCGATGAACATCAGCTGGACCTGCCAGTTCCCGTCCGCCCGCTTCCTGGAATCCCACTGCGCATCGTCCGGGACCGCCCCGCGTTCGGCCAGCCTCTCGGCCACGATGTCACCGAGTCTCGGGCCCGGGCCCGGGCCCGGGCCCGGGTCGCCTGGCCCGCGTATTGTCGCGCGCTGCGCCTCCTGGGCGCGGTACGCCCGTTCGGCGAGCACCGGGCCCTCGAAGCGGCGAACCCGCTCGATCGGAACTCCCGCCACGTCGGCGATCTCGTCCGCGGTCTCTCCGGCACGGATCCGGTCCTGGATCTCCTTGGGTCGCAACGGATTCTCCACTTCGATCTCGTACTGAGCGAGCCGCGAGAACTGGCCCCGCGCCACCGTCCTGAGACGGTC
>Ga0302326_10018512_pt1 | contig 14441 bp, 11 predicted proteins | sample Palsa_T0_3_FD_202264 | JGI IMG/M metagenome (GOLD analysis project Ga0302326, IMG submission 202264) | Peat permafrost microbial communities from Stordalen Mire near Abisko, Sweden - Palsa_T0_3 | ecosystem: Environmental > Terrestrial > Soil > Palsa > Peat permafrost | place: Sweden: Abisko... | reverse complement strand
TGGCACCGTGAGCCTCGCGACTGGGTGATCCCGGCGGCGGCGCCATTTCGCCATGGATCAGCGCGTGAGCAGGTGAAATGCATAGTTCTGCATGAGTGTGACCGGCTTGGTGTCACACGCATGTCACACCTGGCATGGTCGGCTGCTTCCGCTGTTTGTTGTTGCCCGCCAGCGGCACTAGCTGCGGAGACACGCCCGGAGGACATACCGCGATGCGTCGCCATACCCAGCACCCAGCTGAAAAGGCGATCCCTCCTGATCCGGTCCCCCGATGGCCGTCACTCGCCATTTCCGCAGGTCAGGAACCATCTAGAGATAAGGCACCCGGACCAGGAGAGGGTGCTGAGGACGGCCGGCCGGCCCGGGGCCGGCATGCCGACTGGGCGAAAGAGCGCCATCGCCAGGACGTTTTACCGCAGAATGGTGGACTAGACGGGCAAGGGCATGCCGCGACTCCTTGCTGGTCAGACGCGGGAGCGGCCGGAGGTCTGATGGTTCGCAGGGCTATCCTCGATCGCGGTGCGCAGCCGACCGCGCACGCTGCGGGAGTCGAGGCAGCGCCAGGTGCACCAGAATCGGCCGGGGAGACGGCGGAACGTCCCTCGCCGCACTGGCGCGGATCGGGCGGCCGCTGGCTGGTCTGGGCATCCCGCGCGGTTCTCTGGGCGGTTCTGCTCATCATCGGCTATCGCGGGGTGACCGCGATCGTGACGCCCCAGAAGCAGCCAGCCCCGGCCGTGGCCGCCCCCGCGGCCGACTCGGCGCACGGGTTCCCGGTCAGCCTGGCTGAGGCGTACGCATTGCAGTTCGGCCAGGTATACCTCAACTTCAGCCCCTCGACGGCAGGACAGCGAGCCAGGCAGCTGGCTGCCTTCCTGCCTGCGGGGTCCGGTCCCCAGCTCGGCTGGAGCGGGGCAGGAGCCCTGCGGCTGCAGTCCGAGGAAGTCGCCGGGATCGCCGTGCGGAACTCCCAGCAGGCGGTCGTGACGCTTCTCGTCCGGGCCGGCGGCCAGCTGATGGAACTTGGCGTGCCCGTCTATGCGGCCAACGGCGGTCTGTCGGTATCGGCGGAGCCATCCCTGCTCCCGCCGCCGGCGCGCGTGGTGCCGCCGACGGCGCAGAGCGAACCTTCGGACCCTGCCGCTGCTGCCGCGCTCGGCAGGCAGCTTCCGGCCTTCTTCCAGGCGTACGCCAGCGGAGATCCGGTCACCCTCAGCAGGTTTCTCGCGAGCGGCGCTTCCATTACCGGACTAGGCGGCATCGTGACTTACGACGCCATTTCCGGTATTCAGGTACCACCCGGCGGGTCGACGCGCCAGATAACTGTCAGCGTGGTATGGCATCTGGCCGGCCAGCCGGGCACGGCGCCCAAGTCCGCGGGAACTTCATCCGTCACCACCGCTCCGGCAGGGCTCGAGGTGACCTACCAGATGACGGTCGTCCGGCAGGGCGGGAGCTGGTACATCGCGTCAATGGGCACCTCGCCGCTGCCGGTGGCGACGCCATGATGAGAGTATTTCTGTCAGGCCGCGTTTTCCCGCTGCTCGTGTCTCTTATAATCCGGAGTAGATAGATGTCGTTGCACCTGCTCACCACGGCTTCCCCGGTGGCACTGAGCACGACTGGCCTTGTGAGTTATCTGCAGGGCCTGTTCGGGCCGCTGTTTCTGGGGATAGTCGGTATCGTTGCTATTTTTTTCCTGTTCACTCGCGAGATAATCCGGTTCGTGCAGTTCGTCGTGCTCGCGGTGGCGATCGCCGTCATCTTCTATACCCCAGACATCGTGCGAACGCTTGCCACCGGGATCGCGGGCGCACTCGGCGTCCACTGATCTCGGCGCAGGCAGAAGGGGCGTAGCCGGTGGATCTGCCCACCTATACCAATATCTGGCGGATCGAGAAACGGCTCTACAAGCTGTATGACTTCAGGCTGCCGATGCCGCTCCCGGTGGGCCTGATCGGCGTATTCACGGCTATTGTCGTTCCCTACGTGGTTATCCTCACGGTGCTCGGCCTCTCGTTCAGTCACACCTCTTTCTGGCTCTACGTCCTCCCGCCGGGCGTGCTGGCCTGGCTCGCCACCCGGCCGGTGCTGGAGAGCAAGCGGCTGCCCGAGCTCATCGCCTCCCAGTTGCGGTACCTGGGCGAGCCGCGCACCTGGTGCCGCCTCGCCCCGCTCGCTGAGAAGGACGAGATCCTGGTGGTCGCCCGGGTCTGGCGCCGCGCCGCGCCGGTCCGCGTGGCGGCGCCGGCACCGGTGGCGCTGGAATCGGCAGTGCCGGAGACAGCGGCGCTGGAATCCGCAGCAGGGGAATCGGCGGAAGGAGAGCGGGCGACTCGGCGCCGGACCTGGCCCACTGGCCGGCGCGCGCCCGCGCTGCCGCAGACCGCTGTCGCCGTCCCAGCCCAGTCGGCCGCAGCCCAGTCCGCCGCAGCCCAGTCCGTCCCAGCCCAGTCCGCCGCAGCCCAGTCCGTCCCAGCCCATGCTGCCGCAGCCCAGTCCGTCCCAGCCCATGCCGCCGCAGCCCAGTCCGCCGCAGCGGATCCGGGGTCCGCAGCGGCGGTCGGCGTATCCGCGGTTCCGGCATGGGCCGTGCTGGCCGCCCAGCGGTCGGCCGGGGCGCAGGCATGGCCAACTACGGCGTCACAAGCCCGCGGCCCGGTCGGCCGGCGGCCCGGCAAGCCAGCCCGGCTGGCTGCCGCGGAACCGCCGAGGTCCCGTGCCGCGGAGCCGTCCGGGTTCCGCGCGGAGCCGCCCGGACCGCCAGTTGCGGAGCCGTCGAGGTCCCGCGCCGCGGAGCCGTCGGGGTCCCGCGCCGCGGAGCCCTCTGGGTCACCCGCCAGACCAGACAGGCGGGCAGCCGCAGGGCCGGCCAGTCCGCGCGCCGCAGAGCCGGCCAGGTCCCCCGCCGCAGGGCTAGCCGACTCGCCTGCGATCGGTCGCCGATCCGCGCGCGCTCGCGCCGTGCCCCCGGCCCCAGCGCCGGCACCGGCGGCAGCAGCCCTGCCAGCGTGGGCGCCCGTCCCGGCCCCGGCCCCAGCGGCAGCAGCCCTGCCAGCGTCGGCGCCCGCCCCGGCTCCAGCGGCAGCAGCCCCGCCAGCCCCCGCCGCGGCCCCGGCGGCAGCAGCCCCGCCAGCGCCGCCCCCGGCCCCGGCGGTAGCAGCCCCGCCAGCGCCGGGGCCCGCCCCGGAACTGGCAGAACCGCCTCAGCCGCAGCTTGCCGACGGGGCGCATCCGGACCCGCGCCAGCATCACCTCGCCGGCCCGGCCCAGCCGGATTCGCGCCAGCCGGATGCGCGCCAGCCCGGCCTGGCACTCCCGGACCCGGCCCAGCCGGATTCGCGCCAGCCGGGCCCCGCCCAGCCGGGCCCCGCCCAGCCGGGCCCGGACCGGCCCGCACCGGACCGTCCGGACCCGGACCGGCGCCAGCCGTCCGTCACTGTGACCGGCGATCGCGCGGATGGCCGCCCGCTCCGGGTCATCGAACGCGCCTTGGCCGGCCCGGCGGCGGGCCGGGCCGACGGCTGGCACGATCGCGTCGTGGTGGTCCCCGGCGGGCACCGGCCCGGGCGACCCGACTTTCAGCAGCGGGATCGCGCGCGGGCGCAGCTGCCGGTGACGGGATCACGCCGGATCGTGGTGCTCGGCTGCACCGTCGGCGCCGGCCAGACGATCACCACGCTGATGACGGGGGAGGTGCTGGCCCGCGTCCGGGACGAACCAGTCGCGGTGCTGGATCTCAACACCGGCCGCGGCTCGCTCGCGGAGCGGGCGGACTCGATGCCGGCCGTGGCGGCAGGCCGGGCGCCGGCCGGCCCGGATCACCTGCACCACTCGCCCGCGCCGTCGCGGCTCGCGGTCATTACCAGCGAGGCCAGCGTGGCAGCCGGCCAGCCGGATGACGCCGACCAGGACGTAGCGACCGTCTTCGAGATGCTCTCCGCCCGTTACGCGCTGACACTCGCCGACCCCGGTGCGTCCGTGGTCCCGCGGGTGCTCGGCATCGCCGACCAGCTCGTCCTGGTCGCGCCGGCCAGCCAGGACGCCGCGCGGGCGATCGCGATGACGCTGGAATGGCTGGAGGCTCATGGCCACGCCGACCTCGCCAGGAACTGCACCACGGTGATCAACGGGATCAGCAGGCAGACGCTGATGCACGCCGAGCAGGCTGAGACCGTGGCACGGGGCCGGTGCCGCGCGATCGTCCGGGTGCCCTGGGACGATCAGCTGAGAAACCCAGCGCCCGAACGCAGTCCAGATGGTGAATCCGTGGCACCGCTCGCCCTCGGTGGGGGGCGGATGCTCGGTCCCGGGGCGGTGCAGGCCTATACCGCGCTGGCCGGCGTCCTGGTGGCCGGGCTCGCCACCGCGCCCGAGCCGCGGCAGGCCCAGCTGTGAGGGGCCTGGCCATGAGGGCCCCGGCTATGCGGGGCCGGGCGATGCGGGGCCTGCCGCGATGAGCACCCGAACCGCCGGGCGGACCCGGCTCTCCGTCCGGTACTTCGACGACCGGATCCTGCTGACCGAGACGCACGGCTGGGCCTACTACCGGCTGCCCACGGTGTCGTATGAGTTCACCACCCCGCAGGACCGAGAGAGCCTCGCCACGAACATCACCGTGGCGCTTGCCGCGATCCGGATGACCGACGCGGAGGTGCACCTGCGCATCGCGCACCGGCCGTACCCGGCCGGCGACTGGGCGACGGGGCTGGACGCGACCTCGGACGGCGGCCCTGGCTGGCTTGAGTACCTGGACGAGATGTACCGGCATGTGTGGGCGAAGGATTTCTGGTCGAAAGAGATATACCTGGGCGTGCGGCTGGGCCAGCGCGGCATGCGCGCTCAGCTGTCCGGCGGCGTCTTCTCCCAGTTCATCAATCTCTACCGGGCCGGCGAGCAGGTCATGGGCCTGGACGACGAGGCGGTCAGCGCCGCCGAGATCGCTCGCTGGACTGACCAGGCCGAGCGGCTCGGCCGGGCGCTTGGCTCCAGCGCGCTCGCCGCCCGGCACGCCAGCTCCGACGACATCGCCTGGCTCTTCCGGCATGCCCTGATGGGAACCATGGGCGACGCGCCGCCGTCGGCCGCGCGGCGGCGGCAGTGGGGAGCCGGGGAGATCGAGTCCCTGCTGGAAGGCCAGGTGCACAACGGGCGGACGGTGCTGCGGCTGGAGCAGCCGGGCGGGGAGTCCCATGCCGCGTTCCTGTCCTTCGCCCGTTTCCCCGACGTCATGTACTTCCCCGAGGGCGAGCCCTGGCTGCACTACGCCGATTCGCTCCCGTTCCCCGTCGAGGTCAGCCTGCGGATGAAGCTGATCCCGCCGGCCAAGGCGAGCAAGGACGTCGGCCGCAGGCTGGCGCACGCGAGGGACATGGACGCGCACATCAGGGAGGCCGGCGTGGAGGCGCCGATCGCCCTGGCCGAGCAGATCGAGGCCGCCCGCCTGCTGGAGCACGGCATCACCAAGGAACGGCTGCCGTTCGTCTACGGCCACCACCGGCTGATGGTGACCGCGCCGACCAGGGACCTGTGCGTCCGCCGGGCCGAGGCAGTGACCGAGCATTACCGCGACGCGGGCATCGACGTGGTCAACTCCACCGGGGACCAGTTCTCGCTGCTGTGCGAGTCGCTGCCGGGCGACAAGGTCAGGCTCAGCTCCTACCTGCAGCGCCAGCCGCTCTACACGATCGCGGGCGGCATGCCGACGGCGACCGTGGACATCGGCGACCGGATCACCGACGACGCGGGCTGGATCGGCCCGTACATCGGCGAGACGCTCGGCCGGGCCAGGTCGGTCGTCAACTTCGATCCGCTGGTCGCCGCCGCGCGCAACCGCCCGACCGCCATCGCGATCACCGGCGAGCCCGGCGGCGGCAAGACGACCCTTGCGCTGCTGCTCATCCTGCAGCTCGCGCTCCGCGGCGTGACGGTCGCGGTGATCGACCCCAAGGGCGACGCCGAGTCGCTGGTCCGGCTGCTGCAGCAGCGTGGCCGCCAGGCGCGGGTGCTGCCGCTCGGGACCGCGGCGCCCGGGCTGCTCGACCCGTTCTCGTTCGGCGATGACCTGGCCGAGAAGCGGACGATGGCCACCGAGACGCTGCGGCTGCTGCTGCCGAGGATGAGCGAGGAGCGCGAGAGCGCGATGGTCCAGGCCGTGGGGGCCATCGCCGGAGGGGAGCGCCCCAGCCTCGGCAAGGTCGTCGATCATCTGGAGAAGTCGGCCGATCCCGCCTCGATGAACCTCGGCGCGGTGCTGCGCTCGATGTCGGAGATGCGGCTCGCCAGGCTCTGCTTCGCCCCGTCCGGCGGCCTCGGCATCGACGCGGCAGGCTGGACGACGGTCTTCACCCTGGCCGGCCTCACGCTGCCGGACGCGGCGGTCAAGCGCGACGACTACTCCTACGAGCAGCGGCTGTCCGTGGCGCTGCTCTACCTGGTGTCGCAGTTCGCCAGGCGGCTGCTGAACGGCATGGACCGCCGGCTGCCGAAGGCGATCATCCTGGACGAGGCATGGGCGATCACGTCGACGCCGCAGGGCGCGAAGCTCATTCCCGAGGTGTCCCGGATGGGCCGGTCCCGCAACACCGCGCTGATCCTCGTCTCGCAGAACGCGGGCGACCTGCTGAATGAGCAGGTGACGAACTGCATCTCTGGGGTGTTCGCGTTCCGGTCCTCCGAGCGGGCCGAGGTCGCGAGCGTGCTGGCGCTGCTGGGGGTGGAGCCATCCGATGAGCACCAGGCGGTGCTGCGCGGCCTCGGCAACGGCGAGTGCATCTTCCGCGACCTGGACGGCCGGGCCGGCCGGATCGGCGTGGATCTCGTCTCGCCGGAACTGACCAGGTGGCTGGACACCAACCCGACGCGGGCCCGGCCGGGCGACGTGCCGATGCCTGTGGTACCCGGCCCGGCGCCGGGCCCTGACCAGCCCGCCGGGCACCGGGCATCCAGCTAGCCTGCCGCCGAGCCGCCCTGACTACGGGAGCCGCCACCATGCTCAGCCTCCTCCGCCGCGTTCCGCGCAGGACGATGCTGGTGCTTGCCCTGATCGCCGCCATGGCCGGCGCGCCGCGCGCGGCGCAGGCCGCGGCGGCCCCGGCGCACGCGACCCTGCACGCGGCGGCCGCGGCGGTCCCGGGTCATCCGGCCGCGGCGGTCCCGGCCCGCGCAGCCCGGCCGCCGCACGCGTCCCGGCCGGCCGCGGCCGTGCTGCTGGCCAAGCAGACGCCGGGCGCGCGCGACCTGGCCTCGCAGCAGGACTCGGCCGCCGTCGCGGCCGGCATCTGCCAGGTACCCGGCATCGGCGACATCGGCGGCCTGCTCGGCCTCTGCTCGCTTGGGTCCAGCGGCCTGACCGGTGACCTGAACAACATCTGCCAGCCTTCGCTGCCGGACCCGGAGCCGGCCAACGCCGGCATCGGCTCGCTCGTCCGGCCGCCCGCACCGGCCGGCCCGGTGCCCAGGACCCTGTACAACGAGGACGGGGTGGCCGGCCAATTCTGGGCGGCCACCAACATGCAGTGCTCCGACATGACGTCGCTGATCGGCAACAACGTGGCCGGAATGGTGTTCGACGTGGCGAAGTCGATCGACCGTGTCACGATCACCGTGTACCAGTCCGCGGCCGGCGAGGGCATACTCGGCTGGCTGAAGAACTCGGTCGACCGGCTGATCAGCAGCCTCGGCAACGCGATCTACTTCCCCTACTTGGCCGTGGTCGTCCTCATCGGCGCCATCTGGCTGGCCTGGCAGGGCCTGATCCGCAAGCGCGGTACCCGCACCCTGGAGGGCACGCTCTGGATGGTGGTGGCCTGCGCGGCGGCGATCTGGCTGATCGGCAGGCCCGCCGACTTCACCGGGATGGGCCAGGCGGTCTCTAATGGCATCAGCCAGACGCTGAACGTCGCGTTCTCCCGGCTGCCCAGCCCGGGCTCGGGCGGCTGCGTGCCCTTGCAGGGCAACGATCCGCAGGCCCAGGCCAGCTACGGCTACACGTCGGGCAACAACGTCGTCGACCAGAACGCCAGCGAACTCTGGTCGGTGCTCGTCTGCAAGCCGTGGCTGGACGGCGAGTTCGGCACGACCAGCTTCGCCGCCTCGGCGGGTGCCGCGCAGACCCCGGTCAACAAGTACGGCAGGCAGCTGCTCTGGGCGCAGACCATCGCCGCGAACGAGAAGCCGACGGCGGCCCTGATCCAGGCCAAGCAGGCGACCTACTCAGGCATCGCGGCCAGCATCGAGCAGAAATACCCGTCCATCTACCCGCTCTTCCAGGGCAAGGAGTGGACCACCCGGCTGGAGGTTGCGCTCGCCGCGCTGTTCGCCGCGGTCGTGGCCGGCGTCCTCGTGCTACTGATCGCCGTCACCCTCATCCTGCTCAAGCTGGGGTTCCTGCTCCTGCTCGTGGTGGGGCCGTTCTTCCTGCTGATCGGGACGCATCCCGGCTTCGGCCGGGTGGTGGCGCTGCGCTGGTTTGAGCTGCTGGTCGGCGTGCTGCTCAAGCAAGCGGCGGTCGCCCTGGTGCTCAGCGTCCTGCTGTACTGCTATGCCCTGATCATGGGGACGAGTGACGCGGTGCTGCCGTGGGCGCTGAAGATCCTGATGATCGCGCTCGTGACGATCGCCGTCTTCATCTACCGCCGGCCGTTCCAGCACCTGTTCTCCGCGGTCGGTTACGGGGTCATCGGCTCCAGGGAACGGGCGGACTCCGATCTCGCGCGTGCCGGGTCCGCGGCCCGCGGCAACACCCGGACCGCCGCCACCGTCGGGGTTCCCGGCTTCGCCGCCTACCGGGCCGCCCGCTGGGCGCGGCGCAATCCCGGGCAGGCGGCCAGCGTCGCCGCCGCCCTCGCGACGGGCGGCGGATCCGCCGCCGGCGCGGCGGCGCAGGGCGCCCTGGCCGGGACGCCGGATCCGGACGGCGCCGGCAGCGTGGCCGTCGCGGCCCGGCCGGGGGATCCCGGCAGCGCGGCGGGCGGCGGCCCGGACCCGGCGCACAGCGGCAGCCGCCCCGGCGTGGCGGCCCGGGCCCGATCGTGGGCCGCCTCGGCGGGCGGCGGCTCCGGCCGGTCCGCGCCGCCGCTGAATCTCCCGTCCCGCGACGGCAGCGCCGCGGCTGCGTCGGGCTGGTCGCAGGGCAACGGCGACACCGAGGCCGGCCGCCAGGTGCCGGCCGCCCGGTCGGGCTCGGGCGGCTCCCCGGGCCCGGGGAGATCGGGCGGTTATGCCGGCGCACCGGGCCGCGGTGGTAACGGCGCCGCCTCGGCCAGCCGCCCGCCTGCCAGCGGCGGTGCGCCCGCGCCCGGCTGGCGGGCCACCGCCAGGCCGGCCTCGCGCCGGGGAGCTTCCTGGCCCGATCCCGCGGGCGGCGCCGGGGGCGGCCACCGCGCGGCACCCGCCCGGTCCGCCGAGCCCGCCCGCCGCACCGGATCAACCGGGTCAACCGGGTCCGCCGGGTCGGCCGGCCCGGCCCGGTCCGCCGGCCCGCCGCCGCCGGCCCGGCATCCGGCCGGCCCCGCCGCGGGCTCGTCGACCGGCCCGCTCGCCGGGAGTCACGCTGTGCCGGAGAGACCAGCGCCGCCGACCCCGTTCTGGCTCCGCCCGATTCGCCGGCAGAAATAGCAGTACGTCATGGAACCGACATCAGGCCAGCGCAAGGCGGCGTTCGTCGTGGTCGTCGTCGCGCTGGCCGGGCTGGGCATCTTCCTGCTCAGGCCGACCGCGTCCGGCGCGGCGCGGCCGGGCGCAGCGCCGTCGGCGTCCACGCACCCGCCGGCGTCCACCCAGCCGCCTGCCGCGACTTCGCAGCCCGCCAGCACGCCGACGGCGGCCGGACCGGGGCGAGCGGGCCCGGCCAGCATTTACCAGTGGCTTCCCTTCACTGCCCGCGACCTGGCCAGTGCCGCCGCCGTGGCCACCCGGTTCGGTGATCTTTATGACACCTTCTCCTACAGCGAGGGCGCGGCCGGCTACGTGCAGCAGATGCGGGCCGTGATCACCGCGCAGCTCGCCGCGGAGCTCGCGCGGGCCTACGCCACGCCCGGCGTGGCAACGCCGCGCACGCAGCAGAAGCAGGTCTCCGCCGGTGCCGCCAGCATCAGCTCGCTGCGCGCGTTCGGTTCCGGCAGCATCACCTTCGTCGTCTCCATCAGCCAGAAGATCACGGAGCGTAGCGGGACTAGCCGGAATACCACTGAGTACGCGGTGACCGTGACCGGCAGCGGCACCAGCTGGCAGGTGAACGACATCGAGCTGGCGTCGGCGGGGAACACATGATGCCCGCGGGCGGCCAGCCGGGCCGAGGGCGGGGCGCGCTGATCGCCATCATCTGCGCGGCGGGACTGCTTCTTCTCGGGCTGATCACCGCGCCGATGCTGATCTTCGCCGGCAGCGGCGTGCTGTACGAATCGGGCAGCGGCTGCGCCGCCGCCCGCAGCGGGACGACCGGGCAGCCGGCGCCCAGCCAGCAGGCCCAGGACTCGATCCCGGCCAATTACCTCGCCCTGTTCAAGGCGACCGGGCGCAAGTACGGGATCCCGTGGGTGATCCTGGCCGGCATCGGCAAGGTCGAGAGCGACGACGGCCGGTCGACGCTGCCGGGCGTGCACAGCGGCGCGAACGCGTTCGGCGCGGCCGGCCCGATGCAGATCGGGATCGGCGGGGCGGCCGGCAACACCTGGGGCGGCGCGCCCGTCCACCCGGCGGGTGAGCAGGTCAGCGGCGTGGCGATCGACGCGAACCACGACGGCGTGGCCAGCGTCTACGAGCCGGCTGACGCCATCGCCGGCGCCGCCAGGTACCTACTCGGCCATGGCGTGCTCGACAACGTCAACGGCGCCATCTTCGCCTACAACCACCTGGAGTCCTACGTCCAGACGGTGCTGCAGTGGGCCGGGACCTACGCCAGCGGCGGCTTCTCGGTCAGCCCGGTGACGGTCGACGACGCACCGGACTGCCTGCCCGGCGTCGGCACGGCGGCCAGCAGCGCGGCCGCCACCGCGATCGCCTACGCCGAGCAGCAGCTCGGCAAGCCGTACCAATGGGGCGGCACCGGCCCCGACGCCTTCGACTGCTCCGGCCTGGTGATGATGGCCTACCGGGCGGCGGGCATCGACATCCCGCGCACGTCGCAGGAGCAGTGGGCGTGGGGGCCGCGGGTCCCGGCCAGCCAGGTCGAGCCGGGGGACCTGGCGTTCTTCGTCGGGTCCGACGGCACCGTAGCGGCGCCAGGGCATGTCGGCCTGGTGATCGGCGGCGGCTACATGATCGAGGCCTACGCCACCGGCTTCCCGATCCGCGTCGCGCCCTACCGTGACCGGAACCCGGTCGGGTTCACCCGTCCGTGGGCCCATCGCGGCATCGTGCTGACCGCGGCCCCACGCCAAAGGTGACCGCTGCCCAGCCAAAGGCGACCACTGCTCCGCCAAAGGTGAATTCCGGTGCGGACCGGCTATCGTGAGCCGTGGAAACGTCAGTCTGCGCATTCGTGACGCGCGGTCTCGAAGACATCGCTGCGGCCGAGATTGGTGAGATGTCGGCTGCCGCGGGCGGTATCGAGACCAGGCCCAAGCTGGTGCTCCTGCAGGCATCCGACGTCCGCGGCCTGCGGCGACTTCGAACGGTGGACGACGTTGCCGTGGTCAGTGCGTTTTCGCCGTCCGTGGACGGCTTGCCGGCCTTGCTCTCGCTCGTCACCGAGCAGGCAGATATCGAGAAGACCATCGAGCAGGCGCAGCGTGCTGACCGGCTGGACGGCACGTTTTCCGTCACGGTCTCGGCCGCACATGTGCCGTACGGGACCTCTCGCACTATCGAAGAGGCGATGGCGAGCGCCATTTCCGCCCGTTATGAATGGCGCCATAGGCAATTGCAGCGGGCACCCGTCGACATCCGGGTGTTCATCGATGGCCGGTGGGCGCTGGTCGGCGTTCGGCTCTTCGACGAGCCGCTGTCGCGGCGGGCGTACCGCGTCGCCAGCCTGCACGGCGCGCTCCGCCCCACGGTCGCGGCTGCGCTCGTGCGGATCGCCAGCCGGGTCAGCGGCCGGCCGCGTATCTGGGATCCGTTCTGCGGCTCGGGCACGATTCTCTGCGAGGCCGCCGGGCAACGCTATGAGGTGTGGGGAACCGACATCGATCCTGACGCGGTCGAAGCCTCCAGCAAAAATCTCGCTGCCGTCAATCCCGAGTACTGGACTCGCATCGAGTGCGCTGACTCCACCTCGCCCAGGACATGGAAGAAACATCAGTCGGCGACCGCCGTCGTGACGAACCTGCCCTGGGGCAAGCAGGTTGCCATCACGAGCAAGCAGGCCCTGTACGACAGCGTCGGCGCCGGTGTGGCTGAGCTCGTTCGGCGGGGCGGCACCTCGGTCCTGCTGACCACCGAGCCGAAGCTCATCCAGCAGCGCCTGACACGAGACGGCGCCGTCCGGATCGAGGAGCGAAGAATCGGCTTGCTCGGGCAGACCCCGACGATCCTGACCATCCAGCCGGTTACGTAGCACGGTGCATGAGACCCTGGTGATCTACGCGGGCGCCCGGCATGAGCCCGGGCCGGCCTGAGCCTGGCCGGCCTGAGCCTGGCTGGCATGAGCCTGGCTGGCATGAGCCCTGGTCGGCCTGCTCCCGCGCCCGGCAGCCGGGAGGCCACATGGACTTCGAGTTGTCCGCCGAGCAGCGGCTCTTCCGTGACGCGCTGCGCGCGTTCGTCGACGAGGAGATCCGGCCGGTGGCCCGCGAGTGGGAGGCGGCGAGCCGCTACCCGGACGAGATCGTCGCCACCATGAGGCAGCTAGGCCTGTTCGGCCTGACCGTGCCGGAGGAGTATGGCGGCCTGGCCGCCGACCTGGTCTCGCTCGCGCTGGTCTTCGAGGAGATCTCCCGGGGCTGGATGGGCGTGGCGGGCATCCTCGGCAGCCACTCGCTGTCCTGCTGGATGATCGCCAGGTACGGCACCGACGATCAGAAGCGGGCGCACCTGCCCGCGCTGGCCAGCGGCGAGCGGAGGACCGGGATCGCGCTGACCGAGCCGGGCGCGGGCAGCGACCTGCAGGGCATCACGACCACTGCGCGCCGGGACGGCGACACCTATGTCCTGAACGGCAGGAAGACCTGGATCACGAACGCGCGGCACGCTGACCCGCTGCCGGTGCTCGCGAAGACCGATCCGGCCGCCGTGCCGGCGCACGCGGGAATGTCGGTGCTGCTCGTCGACGCCGACGTGCCGGGTTTCGAGGTGGTTCGTGACCTGCCCAAGCTCGGCTACCACGGCCCGGAGACCTGCGAGCTCGTACTCGATGAGGTTCGCGTGCCGGCGTCTGCCCTGCTCGGCGGCGTCGAGGGCAGGGGGCTGCAGCAGGTGCTCGCCGCGCTCGAAACGGGGCGGATCAACGTTGCCGCCCGGGCGGTGGGGGTGGCCCAGGAAGCCTACGACCAGGCGCTGCGCTACTCGGGAGAGCGGGAGGCGTTCGGCCAGAAGATCTCCGGGTTCCAGGCGGTCCAGCTGAAGCTGGCCGACATGGCGATCAAGCTCCAGGCGGCGCGGCTGCTCCTGTACTGGGCGGCCTCCCGGGCCGATTCCGGCCACCGGTCAGATATGGAGTCGAGCATGGCAAAGGTCTACGCCTCCGAGGTCGCGATGGAGTGCGCGGTGACCGCCATGACCGTGCACGGCGGCTACGGCTATTCATCTGAGTTCACCGTCGAGCGCCTGTACCGTGACGCTCCGCTGATGGTTATCGGGGAGGGGACCAACGACATACTCCGCACGGTAATCGCCCGCTCCCTGACCAGCGGACGTGGCTCGATCGGCTGACTCCCGCCGGCTCACGACCCCCGCCGCCCGCGCCAACCCGCCGCGGCGTCGCATCCACCCGTCCTACCACCCAGAGTTTCCGCCTGCGTACCAGCCGTCACTACCAGCGGCTCCAAGCGCCATCGCCCTGCTGCTGATCGCGCCTATTTCGTGATCACGGAAATCAGGGGTAGCTAGAGCAACCCATCATTTCCGTGATCACGAAATAGCACGGATGGCCGGGCCGCTGGCCCGGAGTTATCCACAGTCACGCTTATTCAAAGTCAGGGTTATCCACAGCGACGAGATTGGCGTGGCCGGGTTATAGCGCCGTGACTCACGCTGAAAGGCATGTCTTATCTGCCCGAGCAGCTGGTGGAACTGGCCGAGTTCCAGCAGGGCGTGATCACGCTTCAGCAGGCTTATGGTGCTGGCCTCACCAGGGGTGCCATCCGGGCACGGGTTGATGGAGGTCGCTGGCAGCGGGTCCACCCCGGGGTCTTCGCTGTCTTCAGTGGGCAGCCAGGCCGCGTCGCGCTGCTGTGGGCGGCGGTGCTGTGGGCCGGGCCCGGCGCGACGCTGAGCCACCACACGGCCGCTGAGCTGCACGGGCTGGCACCCAGGCCAGCACATGAGCTGCACGGGCTGGC
>Ga0302326_10018510_pt1 | contig 14443 bp, 16 predicted proteins | sample Palsa_T0_3_FD_202264 | JGI IMG/M metagenome (GOLD analysis project Ga0302326, IMG submission 202264) | Peat permafrost microbial communities from Stordalen Mire near Abisko, Sweden - Palsa_T0_3 | ecosystem: Environmental > Terrestrial > Soil > Palsa > Peat permafrost | place: Sweden: Abisko... | reverse complement strand
GCCTCGCCGGCCTTTTCGAGCGGATAGGTTTCAATCATGGGACGAACGCCGGCCAGCTCGGCGAAGCACAGCGTGTCTTCGGAATCTGCCGGTGTTCCAGAGGCCCATCCCTGAATCGCCCGACTTCGGTTGATGAGCTGTATCGGGGTCACCTCGATGGGATCGAATGTCGCACCGATCACCGTGAGCTTACCATTCGGTCCCAGACCGTCGATCAGTCCGGACATCGCTTTCGAGCTGGGGGCCGTGGCAAGAATCACCCGCGCGCCGCCCAGCTTTTGCAATGCTTCGGCTGGGTTCGTCGATTGGCTGTCGATGTAGACGTGCGCTCCCAGCTTTTTTGCCAGCGTCGCGTTATCGGGGCCGCGCCCGATGGCCGCCACCTTATAACCGAACTTGTTCGCGAATTGAATTCCGAGGTGGCCCAAACCGCCGACACCTTGCACAGCAACCAGATCGCCGGGAAGCGCACCACTGTGGCGGAGTGCGTTGTAGGTGGTAATTCCGGCGCAGAGCAGAGGCGCTGCGTCGGTGTCGCTTAGACCGTCCGGGATCGCCACCAGTGCCTCCACAGGAGCCACCATGTATTGCTGATATCCCCCGTCGTAGCTGATGCCGCAAACTTTCAGGTTCCGGCAATTGCGAAAATCTCCGCGCCGGCACTCCCGGCAGGTGTTGTCCTGGCCGCCATGCCATCCCACACCCACGCGCTGGCCCGCTTTCCACGCGGTAACGCCGTCGCCCACTTCATCGATGACGCCCGCCACTTCATGCCCGGGAACGCGGGGATACTGAATGCCTGGCCACAAGCCTTCCTTCGTGAGCACATCACTGTGGCAAACCCCGCAGGCCTGCACCTTGATCCGCACGTATCCTGCATCCGGCGCAGGAATGTCGCGCTCGACAATCTCGAAATCCGCTCCAGGACTGGAGACTTGCGCCACCTTCATCCGGGTGATCTTCATCGGTACTACCCTGCTCGTCGCCATAAATCCTCCTATGAATGTTCGGCTATGGGGTTGGTGAGCTGCCTCGGGCTCTAAGGTTCGATTCCAACCCTATTCGGAAAGACTCATTGCCTTCAGATCCGTTTCCCCTGGGGAAGTTCGTGAAAAATGTAATCTCTGGCGGTTCCACCGGCGTTTTCCCCCGCGCACTGGCTGGGCCTAGGCGCTGCCGCGCAGGCCCGGGCATTAGGGATTTCTGGCCGTGAGCGAGGTTGATGATGTTAGGACACGCAATCTCCTGCCAGGAACGGGGGTGGGTTCCTCGCTCCGCCGCCTCGCTCCGCCGGCTGATACGGGACGGACGGTTGACAGACGCGACAGTTGGCAATCTGCTCTTCGGCCGGGGTGGTTTCAATCCCGCGAGAGCTATGCCCGCCTGAGACCGCCAGGCGCGTAAGTTTTTCGTGGATTTCTTCGCTCTCCGTGTATAATAAAGCACAGCTAAGTTTGACTCACAAGCCACTGAAGGTCGGTATCGCCAACCAGCGTCACCCCCTCACTAGCAGCGAATCTTCTCAGCACAATTCAAGAAACAAGAAAAGAATAGGAACTATCAATGGCAGAACAAGGAACAGTAAAGTGGTTTAACGACGCCAAAGGCTATGGCTTTATCAGCCGGCAAAATGGCGAGGACGTTTTCGTGCATTTCTCCGCTATTCAAGCAGGCGGTTTTCGCAGCCTGCAAGAAGGCCAAACCGTGCAGTTCGACGTGACCAAGGGCCCGAAGGGCTGGCAGGCGGAGAACGTCCAGGCTGTTTAAGGGAACGCTGGTAACAACAAGGTGCCCGTAATTCCGAAAGGGATGCGGGCATTTTTGTTTCCCATCAGAAACCGTCCCACCAGGTCTAAACCTGCGCCCGGGCGAGCTCGACCATGTCGATCAAGACGCTTCTGGTTTCCTCCGGATTGCTGACTTCTCGCACGAAGCCAATGCGCGCACCCCGCATGCCTTCAGCGGTCTTCAGGCGAAGATGAAAACCGAGGCGGTCGACGGAGATCATCGCTGCCTCCTGCGACTCAATTCCGGCAAAGCGCCGGGCCAGCAGGAGCAGCGAATTCTTGTGATCGGCGTTCATGTGTTCGATGATTCCGGCGGCAGCTTCGGCCAGGGGGTCGGGCTGTGCGCGTTCGTAATCCGATGCCGGTACCCAACCCATCACGCCGAAGCCGCCCACGAAGTAAACATCCACAGGATCCATTCGGTAGAAAGAAAAGTCATCGAAGTTGACCCAATACTTGCTGTTGGCGTAGCGCTCCAGGTAGAGCCTCCGGGCGTTCGCGACTTCGGGCTTCGGAATGGTCAAAACATTTCCCATCAGCGTGACTCTGGAAGCGCCTAACGGATCGGCATTTGAGTCGGTCTGGGTCGAAGAAGGTTGCGTTATCAGCAGGCTGGCGCGCGGGTCGGCCTCGAGATTCTGGGTGTGCATGGCCATGGTGCTGATGAGGAAGATAGGTCGTCCGCCTGCATCCAAACCATAAGGCATCACCGATCCGAAGGGAAAGCCTGGCTGCTTTCGCGAGAGCGTCGAAAGGCTGCCGATGCGGCCCATGTACACCAGGGTGCGGCACCGCTCCGAAAATGAAGGTTCGGGAACCGCGGCCTGATCATCCGCCGCTGCCGTGCGCGCATGGGTACGGCTCGAGATCGAAGAGTCCGATGAAGTTGAGGACGACACAGTTTGTTCTCTTCAGGCAGTCTAACAGGATGCGGCCGAAGCTGGGTCGTCGCACTGGCCGGTTTTGGGAATGCTGCGGCTCACGCAGTTTCTTCGTATCTCGCCGCTGGCTGCTTGTCACGGGGCGCAGTCAACCTCGGTCCACGTACCTCAGTGCACCAGGACCCCGGTGACTGCCACGATGAACCCCACGACTGCCAGCACAATTCCCAAATGCCAGAATATCCGCCGACCCGATAACAACGTGATCGAGGTGATGACCAGTCCAATCTCCAGGAAAACTTCCGCCAGGTCATAGCGGTCGGCGCGACTTCTTTCCTGGGCGACTTCGGCCTCCAACTCGCGCGCTGCTTCCTGAATCTTCCCCTTGTCGTCCTTGTATCGTTCGGCCTCCTGCGCGCTCCTGTCGTGGAATTTGGTCATTTCTGCAGCGTCTTTGCCGGAGACCACCGTACTGAAGTCGGCAAAGAGCTCGTCCTCATGCTCGCGAATATTCTTCGCCTGGTAATACGCCCACTGATCGGAAGACTTGGCCTGCAACACAACTTCCTCGGTGTGCGCGCGATGCCCCAGCAGCGACACCACCGCCACAAATACCGCTAACACCGCCATCGTGAGCGACACGGCCGCCAGAGATTTGTCCTCTCTGGCTTTTTCCGCGCGTTCGCGCAACTCCTGAGCTTCGTCGACCATGTTTCTCCTTCGTGATTCGTTGAAGTGCGGAAGCTTTGGTGAGCTCCATCCGCAAGTCAGGATACTACGCAAAATGCACAGCTTACGCCAAACCGAAAGCGAACTTTCCTGATGTGGTCAGCCGCTTGCGATTTCCTCGAATGCGCGAGAAGACGGAGATGTATACACTGGAGGTGGTCAAGAATCGAGAGGCACAAGGAAACGGCTGGCCATGGAAACAGACGGCAAAAATAACCCCGCGCAGGATTCCGTCCAGGCAGCAACCCACATCGCCAGCGCTCACCAGATCCTGAAGACTCTGCAGGAGAAGATTGGACAGCACCCGGAACTCGGCGCCGCCCTCACGAAACTGGAGACGGCGCTGAACATTCTGGCGGTGAAGACCGGGGGAATGCTGTAGGCATGCGCCGAGTGCAGCCGGACGCCCGTCCGGCTTCGACTACACCGTGACTGGCTCGATACTCCGCCCCGACTCACCGCATCACTCTCCCATGGCCTTCACGATGACTCGCTTGTCCCGCTGCCCATCGAACTCGGCGTAGAAGATACGCTGCCAGGTTCCCAGATCAAGTTTGCCGGCAGTGATGGGCACGATCACTTCATGATGAATCAGGAGCGCCTTCAGGTGTGAATCGCCGTTATCCTCGCCGGTTTCGTGATGCTTGTAGCTCTTTCCAAACGGAGCCAGGTGTTCGAGCCACTGGTCGATGTCCTCGATCAGCCCGCTCTCATTGTCGTTCACATAAATGCCGGCCGTGATGTGCATTGCGGAGACGAGCACCATCCCTTCCTGGATGTCGCTCCGAGCCACAACGTCTTCCACCTGGGGCGTGATATGTACATACGCACGATGGGTTTTCGTGTGAAATTTCAAGTATTCCGTTAAGATCTTCACCGATCAGCTCCCGGTTTTTTGACTTTCTTTCGAGCAAGTCCAAAGAGATTCTACCCCAGTTCCGATTTGCGTCTCCGGGCGATTACCTCCGTTATCCCGCTGCGAGTGAGAAGAGCAGAAAGCTCGCGCCCGCGGCGGCATACTCGGAGTGATTGAGGAGGCTGAGGTGCTGTTCAGACTTGATTACGTGTCCTGCATTCTTACTGTCGTGTCGACCGTCCTATTGGGGAAGCATTACTGGGAGGGCTGGATCCTGGCAGCGCTGAATAGCGCCATCATCTGCGTGATCGGATTTCGGACGGCACAATTCGGCTTTATTCCGGCTAACATTTGCTGCATCGCGCTGTATGCCCTGAACCTTCGCTCCTGGCGCAAACCCGAAACTCACTGAGCCGCCTGGTCGGGTCCCCTTCAATCAGTTTTGTGTCCCTCCCGTCGGGAGAAAACGCTGCAACGATCAGGCCTGCATACGCATCCATTCTTAAGGAAGCGTTTCCATTTGGAATTCCAAACTCGGGAAGGAAGCTATGCGGAATGTCTCACCGGGAATAAAAAAAGCGACAGCGACTCTTGTCGTGGCGCTCATGACAGCATGGGCAGTTTACCCGGCGATCGTGCAAGCGCAGCAGGCTCCGCCACCACCACAGGAGCCAGGGCCACCGCAGCCGCCTCCACCCTCCTACTCGCCCGAACAACTCGACCCATTGGTCTCGCGGATCGCGTTGTATCCCGATCCGCTCTTGGCGCAGGTTCTCGCCGCGGCGACTTTTTCCGATCAGATACCGGACGCCGCCCGGTGGGCGGATGAGCACCACTACCTGCGAGGGGACGATCTCGCCAAAGCGATCACCGACGACCAGTTGCCCTACGATCCAAGCGTGCAGGCGCTGTTACCTTTTCCGTCCGTACTCGAGACCATGGCTTCCGACCTGGACTGGACAAGAAGTCTGGGCGACGCGTTTCTTGCGCAGCGTCAGGATGTAATGGACGCGGTGCAGCGAATGCGCCAGAAAGCCAAGGACTACGGTTACTTAAGAAGCAACGACCACATCGTCGTGAGCGGCGGACCCTACATCACGATCGACCCGCTGGATCCGGCATACTTCTGGGTGCCGGCATACGACCCGGTCATCGTCTTTGGTCCGCCGCGGCCGGGATTTTTCGTGGGTGGGGCGATCGGGTGGGGCTTCGGAGTCAGCCTTGGCCTGGCATTCCGCCCCTGGGGATGGGGCTACACGCGCTTTGATTGGGGAGCGCACGCGGTATTCATCAATAACGCTCCCTGGGGCCGCACCTGGGCCAATCGTGGCTATTACGGCCACCCGTATGGCGCCGGGGTGCGCCGCTGGGAACCGGCTCGCCGCACCGAGGGACACAGATTGATTGGGCGCAGTGAAGAAGAACGGCGCGCCCCTCGCGAAGGTCACCCTCACGCGGAGGAACATCCCCACCGCTAGAGTCGACGGGGACACCCAAGCAGACGTTTTTGACGCTCCTTCATCCTTCGTCCTTCGTCTCACTTTCTGCCAGGCTTGCCTATCTCGGCGCCAGTTCGGCGTTAAACTGCTGCGTGATGCCGTAGCATTCACAAGCCGAGCCTTCCAGTTTCTTGCGATTCAAAATCTTCACCGCGCCGTGGGTGTATTCAATGATTTGCCGTCTTTGCAAGGCCCCCGCAGCCAGGCTGACGCTAGGGCGATCAGTTCCGAGCATCATGGCGAGAAACTCGTGAGTGATGCGCAGCAAGCCGGACTTGACTCGGTCCTGGGTGAGCAGCAACCACCGGGACAGGCGCTGCTCGAGATTGTGAAGGCGGTTACACCCGGCCGTCTGCGCGACTTGCATTCCGTGCACCGCCGCATAGCGGTTGAGAAGCTTTTGAAACTGCGGGCTCGATTGCAAAACCGTTTCCAGCACACTGCCGCTGAGTTTGAAACCTGACCCGGCAATCTGGATCACCGCACGGTGCGGGCTTCGCCTTATGCCGGCCGCCATTGCAACCGGCGTGAAGCCTTCGTTTCCCACCACTCCGACCTCAACGCTCTCCCCGTTTCGCGTGGTGAATACCAGAGAGATCATTCCGGCGTTCAGGAAATAGCACGATTCCAGCTGCCGGTGGGGTTCATGAAGACTGCGGTAACGCGGCAATGCAACAAAATCAAGGTGGGGACGGATCAAGGCAAATTCCCTGTCGGGAATCGACAGAAGGATTGTGTTGGCCACCGGTTTTCCCGTGTGATTGGTCCGTTCTCCCGCAAGTACGGTTTGAAAAATATCGCGCCCGCCACTTCGTGCGATCTTGCTCATGGCTTTCTCCGTTCGTCGCGAATTTCGTTTTCGTCAGTCGTTTGGATGCTTTCGAATTCACAACTGTCTTCGAGAACCTTCCCCATGCGAACTCGGTAATCCAGATCTCGCGCATGCGGTTTTTGCCCTATTGCAGCGGCTGCCCATCTGTATCACAATTAGAAGCCACTCTGTCTGTTCGATACCCTACCGTTTAGACTCCGTGCCGGGTGCAGATTTGCTGAACCAGTACGGGACTTGTCCGTATTCCCTTGCCGGCCCGAGTTCCGTCAAAATCTTGCCGCACGGAGGTGATTGTGACGGGCGATCCGATCCCGCGTGGTTGGCTCTCGAATCAGCCGGTCGTGCTCGAGAACCGCAAGGTCGTCGAAGAGGGACGGGCCCTCCACGAGGGTTGCTATCTCGCGAAGGTGGCGCCGGAAAAGCAAGCGGCGCCGGAGACAAAGCGATGAGTGTTGCAGCGCCTCGGATCTGGTCGCCATGCCGGTAGGCTTGCACCTAGGGGCGGCCCCCTGGGTCGGGCTGGCCAGTGGTGCGGGTACAGAGTACGGACTGCTGCGTCCTTGGTGTCTTCTGGTTTCCTCCGGTGTTATGCAGCCACTTTATTGAACCACCGCCATCGAGTTGCCATGGCACGCAGGCGGAAACCCGATGTCAGCGAACTGCTCGACCGCACGGCGGAGAGATTGCTCCCGGCTGGAGTGAATCAGGTCCCGGTCTCCGGCATAGATACGCCGGTAGCGGGTGAGTTCCAGGCTGTCTTTGTAGAGCAACCGGTCACTCTCGTCCTCGTGAACAAGCATGAAGCTGCCGCACCATACACCGGTGGTTGATCCAATCATTTATGATACGCCGCAGCAAAAAAAACTTTTCGAATTCGCCGCAGGAAGTGATAGCGTTTGCATCTCAATCGGGTTCCTGGCGGCAGGAAGAAATCTATGCTGATTCGCCTTGGCTACGACATTCAATTTGAAGCAACCGCAGAGATCCCCATCCTCACGCTGCTCAACGTCCATCCATCGCGAACCAAAGATTTGCGGGAGCCCGACCAATTGCAGACCGATCCCGTCCTGAATATCGAGAACTATGTCGACACGTTTGGCAATCACAGTTGCCGTTTGGTGATTCCCCAGGGCAGGGTTCGTTTCCACAATTCAACCCTCATCGAAGATTCCGGGCAACCCGACCTGCAAGGCTTTGACGCAGCGGAGATCCCGATCGGGCAGCTTCCCGTGGACGTTCTGCCTTATCTTATGAACAGCCGTTATTGCGAAGTTGACCTTTTATTTAATACCGCCTATGAGCTATTCGGGAATGCGCCCCGAGGATGGCCCCTGGTGCAGGCGGTTTGCCGCTGGGTGCATACCAAGGTCACGTTCGGATACAACTTCGCCACTCCCGCCCGCACGGCGCTCGGCGTATACACCGAGCGGGTGGGGGTGTGTCGAGATTTTCAGCATCTGGCGATTACGTTCTGTCGCGCCCTCAACATCCCAGCCCGTTATGCGACTGGCTATCTGGGTGATATCGCAGTCCCCTACTCACCGGATCCGATGGATTTCAGCGCGTGGTTCGAAGTCTACCTGGGCGGTCGCTGGTGGACGTGTGACGCCAGGCACGACGCGCCCCGCATCGGGCGCGTTCTGATGGCGACCGGACGCGATGCGACCGACTGCGCGATTACGACCTCGTTTGGAAGGGCGCAATTGATGTATTTTAAAGTGATCAGCGACGAAGTGCGACCGTGAAGTGCGACCGTGACGATTGTTGCAGTGCGGGCCTTTCGGCTTGGGTTCTCGGCAGAGAGAGATCTCTCGACCTCGTTAGCGCATGGTCTCTTCGATCTCGGAAATCCAGTTCGGACGCTTCAGCACTTCCCGCGGCTTGGGACCATCGGCGGCGCCAACGATACCGTCCTGCTCCATCAGATCGATGAGATGCGCGGCGCGCCCGTAGCCGATGCGCAGCCGCCGCTGCAGCAGGGAAGTGGAGGCCTTGCCGAATTCCACCACCAGCTTTACGGCGTCCTGATAGAGGGGATCGTCCTCGCCCCCGCCGTTTTCTGTTCCCTCAGCGCCGCCGCTGCTTCCGGCCTCGCGCTCATCTTTCGGCGCTTCGAGGAATTGCTGCTGATATTCGGCGGAGCCTTGCTGCTTCCAGAATTCGACGACCGCCGCGATCTCTTTCTCCGTGACCAGCGGGGCATGCAGCCGATGCACACGTGCCGACCCCGACGGCAGGTAAAGCATGTCGCCTTTGCCCAGCAGAGCCTCGGCGCCGTTGGCGTCGAGAATGGTGCGCGAATCCACCTTCGTCGCCACGCGAAACGAAATGCGCGCCGGGAAGTTCGCCTTGATGAGTCCCGTAATCACGTCGACCGACGGACGCTGGGTTGCCAGCACCAGGTGGATCCCTACGGCGCGCGCCATCTGCGCCAGCCGGGTGATCGACTCCTCGACGTTGCTTGAATCGAGCATCATCAAATCAGCCAGCTCGTCGATGATGATGACGATATACGGAATGGGTTTGTCATCGGAATCTTCTTCGAACAGGCTGGGCGTTCCGCCGTTATCGAAAAGCCGGTTGTACTGGTCGATGTTGCGCACACCCTTCGCTGCCAGCAGCTTCAGCCGCCGTTCCATTTCACGCACGGCGTTGCGCAGCGCGTTCGCCGCCAACTTCGGCTCGGTGATGATCGGAGTATAGAGGTGAGGGACGCCCTCGTAGTTACCCAGTTCCAGCCGCTTGGGATCGACCAGAATCAGCCGCACCTGCTCCGGCGTTGCCTTGTACAGAATCGACATGATGAAGGCGTTGATGGCCACGCTCTTACCCGAACCGGTGGACCCGGCAATCAGCAGGTGAGGCATTCCGTTCAGATCGGCGGTGACGATGCGGCCGTTGATGTCCTTGCCCAGGGCCATCGTCAACTTCGACTTCGAACCCATGAACTCCTGCGACTCAATGTTCTCCCTCAGCCAGATAATCTCGCGCTCGCGGTTCGGGACCTGAATGCCGACCGTCGATTTCCCGGCCATGCGTTCGATCAGAATGCTCTCGGCCTTCAGGGCCAGGCAGAGGTCGTCGGTGAGATTGGTGATGCGGCTGTATTTGATTCCGGCGTCCGGTTTGAACTCGAACGTGGTGACCACGGGACCGGGATTGATCTGTGTGATCTGTCCGTGGACCTCGAACTCCGCATATTTTTCCGTGAGCACCTGCGCCAGCAACTTCAATTCATCGGCGTCCACGGTGTGTTGTTCGTCGGGTCGCTGGAGCAGGCTGCTTGAGGGCAACTTGTAGCCGCCGGCGATTCGCGGCATCGTTGTCTTCGCCTTGTGATCGCTGTCGGCACGCTGCGTTACCTGCGGATCGAGGTTCGAATCGAGGTTCGAATCGATCTCCGATCGAACGGTTGCCAGAGGCTCAATCAATACTCCGCCGGCTGCCGGACGGTCCTCCACCAACTCGGGCTCGAGTGTACGCTCGATGCCGGTGCGCCGTGGCTCGGGCGCAATCCGTGTCCCAACCAGCGGTTGCTCGGTTGCGTGCCGCGACGTTATCAACTGCGTTTTCACCACCGGCTTCGAAATCCGTCGCTTATCCAGTTCTTTTTGCTGCCGCCGCTTGGCTCGTTCCTCCTGCCAATCGAGGTAGCGGTTCCACAGTGCGGTCACGAACGCGAAGCGCGTCGGCGCCCACAATCGGATCGACGAGAAAGAGAATGCGGTACAGAGATAGAGAGCGACCGCCAGCACGGTGGCCGAGACAATATAGGCGCCCGCGAGGTTCAAGTAATGGATAAGCCAATCGCCAATCACCCGCCCCAGCAGACCTTCGACCGGAATCACGTGCAACCAGCGCATCTGTCCCGGCAACAGCGCCAACAACGCGGGAACAAACATCACCAGCCAGACCGAGCCCAGACTTTTCGCCATCGGGGATTGAATTTTCCGCGACGCAAACCAGCGCAGCCCGAGCATCGCGGGAAAGACCGGCAGCAGAAAGGCTCCGATCCCGAAGAACTGCAGCACCGCATCCGAGATGTAGGCTCCGACCACGCCGATCCAGTTGCGGGCCGCATGGGTTCCGGTCAACACGGATGCGCTGTTCAGGGAGGGATCGAGCGGCGAATAGGAGGCGAGCGCGAGGAAAAGGAGGAGCGCAGAGATGCATAACAGCAAACCGATCAGCTCGTTCAGCCGCCGGTTGCCCGTGGGAACAAAGATGCTTGCGAGAAAACCCATGTGGGCCGTATTCACACCGGACGCGAAACTGTCCGGTGACGCGCAAATCGGCCAGAGCCCCACCATTATGCCAAGAAGCGTGCACGGCGGCAATGGTGGAGTGAAGCGCGGGGTATTGAGTTGGCTTCCTTGGGGGGCGCAACCGCGATATTCGTATGGTAGTATGCGCAGTAGTATGAAAGAGAAGACATCCATCACGCTGTCGAAGGAAGTTCTCGCGGATGTCGATCAATTGGCCGGGCGAAGACTCTCCCGCTCGGCCTTCATTGAGTCGGTGTTGCGCGGTTACATACAAGAAAGGCGTCGGGCGCAGGCTCATGCTCAGGATGTCGAACGGATCAACAGCGCCGCCGCCCAACTGAATTCCGAGGCCGCCGACGTATGGGAGTATCAGGCGCCGGACGACTAGTCAGGAGGGACGATTCCCCGGAATGAGACGCGGCGACCTCTATCGCGTGTATAAACCAAAGCGAGATCCCAAAGCCCACCGGGTCTTTGCCGTGGTCAGCCGTCAAGCTCTTATCGACTCCCGCTTCTCAACCGTGGTTTGTGCTCCCGTATTCTCCATCGGCCAGGATCTTTCCACCCAGGTCCCGATTGGAGTCGACGAGGGACTGAGGCACCCTCACTGGATCATGTGTGACAACCTCGTTAGCTTGCGAAAGTCCGACCTGACTCACTACGTCGGCTCCGTTGCAGGCGACAAGACAGCTCGACTCAACCGCGCGCTCAGGATGGCACTGGACGTGGGCTGATAGGGATCGCCGAAGATGAGGACGTTATCCCGCCAATCTCGCCGCGAACACCAGCACCAGCGCTCCCACGATGATGCGGTAGATGGCGAACGGCACGAAGCCGTGCTTCCGCACATAGGCCATGAACCAGGCCACCGACGCGTAGGCAACGATATAGGAGACGACGAAGCCAATCGCCAGCACGACCCATCCATGGGTATCGATCTGCGAAACCCCTATCGGATTTTCGCCCTTGCCCCGGAGCGACTTGTAGAGTGTGTAGCCGGTAGCGGCAACCATGGTCGGAATGGACAAGAAAAAAGAGAACTCCAGCGCCGAGGCGCGCGACATTCCCGCAACCTGCCCGCCAGCGATGGTCGACATGGAGCGAGAGGTTCCGGGAAAAACTCCGGAGAAGATCTGGCAAAAGCCGATCCAGAGAGCTTGCCCCAAACTCATGTTTTCCATCTTCCAGGTGCGGATGCGGCCGCCGCCGGCCGACGGTCCCGCGGCCTCAGACTTGGCATTCATGGCGTCGACAATCCACATGACGATTCCTCCGATCAGCAAGGCCCAACCGATGATGGCCAGATTTTCCAGGTGTTTGCCGATGACCTTGGTCAGCAAGAACGAAGGAATCGCCGTCACCACAAACGCGACCATGACGAGTCCCAGCGGATGGGTGAGCGGCGTCCGATCGCCACGCTCGCCGCGTGGAAAGGTAGAAAGAAGTGTCGCGATGCGACCACGGAAATACACCGGCAAGCAAAGAATTGCGCCCAATTGGATGACGATGGAATACATCTTCCAGTAGCCATCCGACAGGCTGATGTGCAACAGAACCTCGGAGAGCCGAAGATGCGCGGTTGAGCTCACCGGCAGAAACTCGGTCAGGCCTTCCACAATTCCCAAAACAAGAGACAGCAGGTAGTCGTTCAATCGTCCTCCAGGAGTGAGGGAACAGTATCTCAGAAAAAAGTTACTGCACGAACAGCGTCAGTGCCGTTCTCCTCGCGGGCAGAGAGCCCGCCAGGAGTGAGTAGTTTTCTCGATCACACTGTAATGAAAATATTCGCAGGCTTGCCCGTTTCTTGGTCCTGACCATTGCGGCGGCTGACCGTCAATCGGGCAAAGATTCTTCCGTCCCGCGTTTTCTTCACATCCCGTCATCACCAGGAGGATCCACAGAAAACCGAGGTGAGCCATCCTCCAAACCGGGTGATTTCTAGTCAGTGGTGTTGCCATAGGTCGGGATGCCTTGCTGGATGTAGAAGATCAAGCGCTCCGATCGCGAAGCCCAATCGCTTTGTCCATACTGGCTGACGATTCTCTGCGCCAGCGCCAGAGCGCGGTCCCTCGACTCGGCTGCCTTCTTCTGATTCGGCTCGGTGCGATAAATCTCGATCAGCGCCGAGCGGCGCCAGGCCGCGTTGTACAAGGCTTCCGGAGCGGCCGAGGACTGCGGATGTTCTTTGGCGTAGTTCTCGTAGAGATCAGCCTCTTTGTCCGGACACTTGGACCTGCCTTCCCAATCGCCGCAAAGCTTGTTCTCGATGAGGCGAAAGGCGGCGAGATCGGCCCACTTTGTGCCCGGGTACTTCTTCATCACCAGCTTCATCCACTCTTCCTGCATCTGGCCCCGCATGTAGGCGTCGCGTTCGCGGGCGGAAGGCCGCGTCATAATGTCGGAGCGCTCGATCTGCCAGCGAATATCGGCGGCGCGATAGAGGGCTTCGGCAGCCAGGGGCGAGGCGGGCATCAGATCATAGACGCGGTAATAGAGCCGCAAGGCATCCTGCGCGGCATCGCGCCGGCCGCGGCGACGACTCGCCTGATCCTCTGAGTCGGCAGCCTCGCCGAAGATGATTCGGTCTCCGTCCTGGGTTGCGCTGGTCACCAGCGCCTTGGCCGGAACCCAGCCCGTGACGGCCTTGCCCTCTTCTTCCTCTTCGGTAGCGCCTTCGTCATGGCGGGGCTGGCGTAGAATCGCCTCCACGTGAACCCAATCGCGGCTGGTCTCGAGGATCACCAATTCGTGCCCCCGCTCAGCCTCGCCAAGCTTGGCCGCGTCAGCTGCCGGAGAAACGCGAATGATTTCCTCGTGGACGAGCGTTCCGCGCTGACCTTGGGCACTGGCAAATGTGGCGATAAAAACAGTGATTGCGGTAGCAGCGACTGCGGCAATCCGGGCGGGGATCCCGGCTGACGGGGCGACGAGTGCGAAGATAGATTTCATGATATAGCGGAATTTGAGGCTCGACCAACCTACCCTATGTCTAGGAATGGATCTGACGACACTGTGGTTGCCAATCCGTCACCTTTATCTGCGCCGTCTTCCCTGAACCAAGTGCCTGAACCAAGTGCATACAGGGTAGCGGTCGTATTTCACGGTGGTCAAGCGGAATCCATTCTTATGAACCTCCCGCTCAGGGCCGGCCTTCGGTAACCGCAGCTGGTACGATAGCTGACGAACCTGCCGCATCCCTATGACACCGTTAACCATCTTCGGCTTGTTCGCGGTCACCGCGATGCTGGTTTGCTATGCCCTTGAATCGCGAAGTCGATGGTTCATCCTGGCGTTCGCCGGAGCCTGCATCCTCGGATCGATCTACGGTTTTCTGCAAGGAGCCTGGCCCTTCGGGCTGGTGGAAGCGGTTTGGTCCGCAGTCGCGATACGACGCTGGGTCGTCGCCGCCCGCCCAAAGTGATTCACTTGGCCCGCGTCCAGCAAGCTTCTAAATTCGGCTGAATTGGGGAGCCGACGTCTTCGAGCATCCAAATTCTCTAAGCGTCCAGTTCTCTAAGCATCGCGGGATCGATGTTGCCGCCGCTGACGATTGCGACGGCCACCTTGGTTCGCGGTAACTGCGAGGCGTGGAAT
>Ga0302326_10018508_pt1 | contig 14444 bp, 20 predicted proteins | sample Palsa_T0_3_FD_202264 | JGI IMG/M metagenome (GOLD analysis project Ga0302326, IMG submission 202264) | Peat permafrost microbial communities from Stordalen Mire near Abisko, Sweden - Palsa_T0_3 | ecosystem: Environmental > Terrestrial > Soil > Palsa > Peat permafrost | place: Sweden: Abisko... | reverse complement strand
GAGGTGCGCCCCCTGATGCTAGTCTGTTCGCCACCATCGAGCGCCGGCAAGCCGAACCCGCTCTCCGTGATCAACTCTTTGCCGCTACGCCAGGTCAACTCGTCGGACCCGTACGCGTCGAGACCGGATGTGTTTTGATACGAGTCCTGGCGATCGTCCCGGCAGAGCTGAACGATCGTACCAGCGCCGCCATTAAGGAGCTTCTCTTTAACGACTGGCTAGCCGAACGGCGGCAGGCGGCCCACATCGAATGGTGTTGGGGCAATGCCACCAACACTTAGCAGCAGTTAACCAGCCCAACGGTGCGCATGGTCTGAGCATCGACACTAACTGCAAAAACTGGCCGTACTATCCACGGATAGATTGAATTCATTCTGAACCGCCCGTGCATGGGCCCGCTGCGACAGTTTCCCTATATCTCATTTAGATGACACAGGTTTGAGGTCGACCCCTATTGCACCGATGCTCCGAAACTGTGGCTGATGAATTGCCCGGCCAAGGCTGGGTCTTCCCGAGGGACGTACCGGCCATGAACAGCCATCGAATCCCAGTTATTCTGCAGATGAACGCGGTCGAATTTGGCGCTGCCCGCCTGGCCATGACCTTAATTACTTCGGCAGAAAACGCGCCTCGCAGAATGTCGCGCCAAATACGATCCCGGACGTAATGGACTCAGCGCGCAAACCATCGTCACGGCTGCGAGGGAAGTTGGGCTGCGTGCGAAAGGCTTTTCGCTAAAGACTCCCGACTTCGGTAAAGTGCCGCTCCTCTGCATCGTCCACTGGAACGGCAATCACTTTGTCCTGCTGGAACGCTGGTCGCACTCGCAGGTTCACTTCGTGGACCCGCCCAGAGACGCCGCCGGATGTCGACTGCAGAGTTCAATGGAGCGTTTAGCGGTGTCGCGTTAGTCTTCGAACCTGGTCCGCAGTTCGAGACCGGTTCATCAGCTCAGCCGAATCTGCGAAGCTGCTTACAGGGTCTGCTGCGCACGCCAGGCACAATAGCCATTCTGCCTGCTACGGATTCTACTGGGGTCGCTTCTTTTGCAAACCGTGGGCTTCGGGTTGCCTCTGCTACCAAGGAACTCATTGATCTTTTGGCCGGCCCCGTCGGATTTTTCGTTTGCTTACAATCCAGCGATAGTAATCGACCCCGTACAGATCCCTGGTGCTTACTCCGCCTTTCCTTCCATGCTCGAAGATGAATTCTCGGGCGAATTTCGCTGCCAGGGCTGATCCACTTTTCATCGACTTGCTTCGTTTCAGCTCAGAAGAGACACAACTGATGATTTTCTTTCTGGGATCGAGCACCGGCGATGTCGTTCTTCTTGGCAGGTCGTCCTGTTCTCCCCGAATGGATTTTCTTTCGCTCCAAAATGTAAGAAGGGCCAAGTACAGTTTTTGACCCTTTAACACCCTTAAGTCCTACCTCTACCAGCCCCAATCTTCAGGCTCGCATGATCGCTTGCCACTTCGCGTTGTAGTTTCTTCTATTGTGACAACCCAGCAAGTCCCGATCTCCACGCATTTATTTTTCTCACAATCAACAAGCTACTGATTGAGGACAGCGATTTCCATTCGAGCTGTTATCTCGCTGTGCGTAAGAGGATTAGGGATTTGGAAATACCGCGAAAAAGTGGGGACAACAAGAAGCAAGTCTTTGTTGTTATTGGCAACAGCGGCCCTCGCGATTTAGAGAAAAAGTCGGCCTTCATCTGAAATCAATCTTGGTCTCCGTGCTTCGAGCACTTCCTCGCCGGAAACTCACCGAGTTGCAGGAATAAGACTCAGGCGCCAATCACATCCATGAGTTACTCGAATCGGGAACACCGCTAGCTTAGTACTCAAGAAGGTAAATACAGTAACGTATAATGTTGTGGAATGTGACGCCGAACGCATGTAGGCTGTTCCTCAGGAGAGGACTGCCTTGCCGCGCTCTAGCCCATTTCGCATCGTGCTCACATCCGAGGAACAAGAGAAACTCGAAACACGCGCCCGAAAATATACGTCACCGTATAGAGACGTTATTCGCGCCAAGATCGTCCTCTTGGCAGCCCAGGGATTGTCCAACGACGTCATTGCCACGCGCTTGGACACACCCCGGCAGATCGTGAGCAAGTGGCGCAAACGATTTGCCTTGGCGCGTCTGCCCGGCCTGGAGGAGCAACCTCGGGGCGGGCGTCCCGCCCTGTTTCCCCCCCAGCGTCCTCGTTCAAGTAAAGGCGCTCGCCTGTGAGCTGCCGCATCGTCTAGGGCTCCCGCTCTCGCGACTCTCCATCGCCGACATCCAACAGGAGGTGGTGGCGCAAGGCTTGGTGGCTGAGATTAGCGGCACTACCCTGGGGCGCTGGCTGAATGACGACGCCCTTCGACCTTGGCAGCATCGCAGTTGGATCTTTCCCCGCGACCCAGATTTCGCAGCCAAGGCGGGACGCATCCTCGACCTCTATGAACGTCTGTGGGAGGGAGTTCCTCTTCTCCCTACCGACTTTGTCATTTCCGCCGACGAAAGGACCAGCGTGCAAGCTCGCCGTCGCAAGCAACCCACTCTACCTGGGGCTTCCGGCCGCCCCATGCGTGCAGAACATGAGTACTTCCGGGAAGGTGCCTGGACCTATCTGGCGGCCTGGGACGTCCATCGCGCCAAACTCTTCGGGCGCTGTGAGCACAAAAGCGGCATCGCCCCCACCGACCGCCTCATTGGCTGAGGTCATGACCCAAGAGCCTTACCGGTCTGCCCGCCGCGTCTTTTGGATCATGGACAACTGCTCGGCTCACCGCGGTCAGAAGGCCGTACAGCGCATCCGCTCACAGTGGCCCAATGCCATCCTGGTGCACCCCGCCATCCACGCCAGTTGGCTCAACCAAATCGAAAATCTAATTCTCCATCGTCCAGAGAAAGGTGCTTACTCCCAATGACTTCCTATCCCTGGCCCAGCTCGAGAAGCGGCTCGTGGACTTCCAAAAGCATTATCAGCAAACTGCTTCTCCGTTTCAGTGGACCTTCACTCGCAAGGATCTCAACGCTTTATTAACCAAGCTTTCCACCAAAGCCCTCGCTGCAGCTGCCTGACGATTCGCCAAATACGTCACCGTAATTCCGAACTAGAGAGCTTAGTAGCTAGGAAAGAGCTGACATGAAGGACTTTGCTAAACAGTGTTAGTCCTTTGTGCAAGCCCTCCCGCGTTCGGCCGCTTGAAATCCTTGAAAAATAATGATGGTCCGCATTTGAGCACGACCAAGGCGGATGAAGTTGCGTTTAATTCAATGTGGGGCGAACGTGGGGAGAAAGACTGGGCGATCGATTTTTGTCCGTAAAGAGATCACTCGGCGTATAATGCGCCCAGATCGTGCCAGGACCAGAGCCCGGCAGCGCGATGTCGAGCTCGGTCGATTCATCCGGAAATCCCGATTACCTGTTTTTGACGAGAGTCTTTTTCGCCCTGGTAATCGTAATCCTGAAGGAGGAGCAGCGACGATGTCCGTGCAAACCGTTTTGCAATTCATGAAGAAGGCAGATAGCGACCCGAATCTCAGGGCGAGACTGGACGCGATCCCGAAGGGGGCGGGCCAGAGGACAATCACGCAGTACATCGAGCTTGCCGGGTCCGCCGGCTACACATTCACCGCTCAAGATTACGACGATGCGGTGAACCAGGTGCTAGCACAAAAACATGCGGCGGGTGCGCTCAATGATGATGAGTTGAGCCTGATCGCCGGTGGATTGTTCTGCGTATCGACTGATAACACGCACTGCACGTGCTGTCCGAATCCGACGCCACTGCCTCCGGGAACACATCCGATTGCATCTTAAAGAGCTTTAAGGCTCATGTGTCCGACTGCAGCCGGTGTTGCTTAGCGATTAACCGCGAATACGAGCCACATGGAATTCCCTGAACTTGAGCTCCGCGAAATCGCTGCTCGTGCGACACCCCTGCTTGAACGGCCGGGAACATGTGTGCCGTGTAGCGGGAATGAAGTGGAAGCAGTGGCCAGGGTCGAGCGTTGGAGCCAGGCATTCTCCGTTGAAGGTGACAAAGACATACTTGCCCGCAGAGTCGCCTTCGACGGATTCGATTTGCAAACGGTTCAGCCATGGCTCGGGCGGGTGCAGCTTAAGAACGACAAGCCGGTCCCACCATGGGCGCAGCGCCTGAATTCCCTACTGCGGCGCTGCTGCGCCAATCGCGATGTCGGATGCCATGCGCGCGCCGAAGGACCGGCAGCCGATCTATTGGGCGAACATCCATGGGCGGTCCCGTTCGCGGATTGGGCTTCGTCATCGGCGCCGTTCTGGGAGGTTTGGGTTCCATTTGTGACGTCGGCGAGGGAAGAACTCTCCAGCACTGCCGGTAACGTACTCGATAATCTCAGTGAGGGCGCGTTGCGCAGCTTTCAAGCAGAGCTGTTGGGTACGTTGGCTTATATTGCCTCGCTGGCACTCGGCTTGGAGTTCCGCCGTTTTGTCGCCAGAAACGATCCGCTATCTGTCCTCGAACAGCCACCTCCTGTGAATTCGCCGGCGTCGCGGGAGCTGTACGACCGCTTTGTTTCCGAACTCCAGCGCGGCGGCATGCTCGGTTTTCTACAAGACTATGCAGTTCTGGGGCGACTAATAGCTGTCGTGGTTAGCCAGTGGACTGATCACGTGACGGAATTTTGCAGGCGAGTTGAAGAGGACCGGCGCGCACTGGCAAGCGTCTTCAACGGCGGTTCTGATCCTGGCCAGTTGGTCGAGCTACAGCTTGGATTATCGGATCCCCACAATGGCCGACGCAGCGTGTTAATCCCAACCTTTGCGTCGGGATTGAGGCTCGTTTACAAGCCTAAGGACCTTGCCGTCGATGACGCCTATTCACGTTTCATTGATTGGCTGAATGCACATGGCGCTCCGGTTCCGCTTCACGCAATTCGGGTCCTCAATCGCGGTACGCATGGGTGGGTCGAGTTCCTGAACCATGAGCGCTGCCGTAATGCCTGCGAGATTGAGAGGTATTTCAAGCGCATCGGCGTGCTCGTTGCATTGGCCTATGTGCTGGGTGGAACCGACTTTCATCAGGGAAACCTTATCGCGTGTGGTGAGCACCCGGTGCTGGTGGATTTGGAAACCATGTTCCAAGCTCTGCCACGGCCTTGGGACGCTCTGAAGGCCGATTCGGCCGACCACCGCGCGATCGAGGTGATCATCGACTCCGTCTTGAGAACGGGGCTGCTGCCATTCTGGATTGTCGCCAATCCGGGCAAGAGCTACGACGTCAGCGGCATCGGCGGAGAGGAGCAGATAGACTCCGGCTACATGATTCCTGTGTGGCAGGACATAAACACCGACCGGATGCACCTCGTAAGGCGTAGCGTGCAGTCGACACGTGACTACGCGAGCCGCCCCATGCTCACCGGGCAGTCCGTCTCAGCCGAGGATTACGCGACTGCCATCGTGGAGGGGTTCGATGCGGGCTACGAGTGTCTCCTTGCTCACCGTGACGATCTACTTGCAGACGCCGGGCCTCTAAGCTGGTTTCGCGGAGTAAAGGTACGTTCACTGCTGCGCATGACGAAATCGTATGCGCAGATTTCGAACCGGTGCCTCCACCCCGAATTCCTCCGCGACGCCGCGGACGCCGGCATTGAGATGGACCGGTTGGCCCGCGACTTCGTTGTCGTCCAGCAGGATTTGCAGTATCGGCCCCCTTGGGACGTATTCCGTGCTGAGTTGCAGAGTTTGGAGCGGCTGGACATTCCGTTTTTCACGTTGTACAGCGACTCGAGTGACTTGCTCGCGAACGATCGCGTCGTCGCTCATGGTTTCTTCGCCGGGAATGGTTGGGAATCGGCGGTCACGCGCGTGCGGAAGTTAGGCAGCGAAGATCTGAAGTCGCAGACCGATTTCATCGTCACTTCCCTTCACGCCCGTTACGACGATCTCCGGTCCCATCATGCAGCCCGAGCGGCAGGCGAGCAAATCGCAAACGATGAAGATACGCCGCTCACACCTGCTGAACTCATAGCAGCCGCGAGTTCTATCGCCGAACAGTTACGAAGTGCTGCTATCCGCGGGCGTGATAGTGGGGTCACGTGGTTGTCGATGTCGTTCGATCCTACTGTTGACCGGATGAATTTGCGTCCGATGTCGGACAGCCTTTATGACGGGCGAATTGGAGTCGCCTTTTTCCTCGCGGCATTGGAACACGTCACCGGCGGTGCTGGAGTTCGCGACTTGGCACTCGCAGCCTTGCTGCCGCGGCGCAAGGCACTACAGCACCCACTTCCGCCTGTTATGGCGCGAACCATGCTGGGCGGCGCGGCAGGCTTGGCCAGTCACATCTATGGGTTGGTGCGCGCCGCGAAATGGCTGAGCGATGATGAACTGCTAGCGCTAGCCGCGCGCGAAATGCAGTGGTTCACCTCACAACGCATAGCGTCCGACCAGGCACTGGACGTTGTCGGCGGCAGTGCCGGCGGCATTCTTGGTCTGCTGACGTTATCCGCGGCAGGCGCAAATGGGAACGCGGTTGACGTGGCGTTCCGTTGCGGCGAGCACTTGCTCAACAGCCGCGTTCCGACGGACACCGGTCATCGTGCCTGGCCGGCCGCCTGGACTCAGTATTCGCTTACGGGGTTTGGGCACGGTGCCGCTGGGATCGCATACGCACTGTTGCGACTTAGCAATGCTACGGGTGAGGCATGCTTCCGTGACGCGGCGGAGGAAGCGATTGCTTATGAGACGGCGGTGTACTCACCGGGCGCGCAAAACTGGCCTGATTTTCGCGTACCATCCGGCCCTGACGGTCCCCGGTGCATGGTCGCATGGTGCAACGGAGCTGCCGGCATAGGCCTCGCGCGCCTGGGGGGATTGCCTGTGCTCGACAATCTAGGCGTACGTGATGATATCTCGAATTCTATCCAGACAACGATAGCCAGTCCGCTTAGCGGCCATGATCACGTGTGCTGCGGGAATTTCGGCAGGCTGGAATTACTGATTGAAGCGGCGCTTCGTCTTGGACGGCCGGATCTGCTCGACGAAACCCGGTGGCGCAGTGCGGTACTGGTGCGTCGAGCGAAGCGCAAGGGACAGTATCGGTTTTTTGCGGAAGCGTCGGGCACACCGAAGTGCCTATCATTGTTCCAGGGAATCGCCGGCATCGGCTACGAACTGCTTCGACTCGCGGCGCCGGACCGCCTGCCATGCCTTCTGCTGTGGCAATGAGCGCACACGAGTGCCGATTCCGACAACCTCAACCAGCCAGCGCTGACATCCGGCGCGAGAGTTTGTCCAACGCGTGGGCAGCCAAGTCCACGGATTCCGGCAAATCCGAGTACAATTCGTCCTGATCAGCATTGTCGCGTCTGTCTTGCTCCGGCCGACCGTATCCGAATCTCGACGTTGTCAGACGCATGTTGAGGCAAACGCCGAGTCTTTCGCGAGCTTTTACTCAACGAGGGCTCGAAACACTGGCCTGGCTTATCTCCACCTGCGTAGGATGTGGAGTTGCGGCTGGACTGCAAGTGCCGACTCGAGGTTCTCCGGTAACGTCGGCCCTTGTGAACGGATCCGAACTGCTCAGAATTTGGGCCGGTTGCACTGCCTGCCCGCGCACGACGGTGCTGAGGAAAACAAGCATGCGACTCAGAGCACTTGCTCGGCTCAGGGGATTACTGACAAGGGTTGCGGATCCTGCAGCGCGCGCACGTTCGCGAGTGAGGATGAGTATGCGCTCACAACCTATGAAGTTGCCCACAATCCATTAATGGCGGGGAAAATGACATTGCTGCTGCGCGGCGCCATCGAACGCGGCTCATGGAACAATTGCAACGTCGTACGCCCACGGCGCCAGTCAGTCGATCTGTAGTCCACCCATGATGAGGCACAATTCGTCGTAGGAGAGCGCTCCGGCCGCATGCTTCTGTGCCAGCAACTCCGTGACGGCTTTCTTGTAGTCTTCCGCTGAAAATGTATAGCCGGCCGTGGCGCCGAGTTTCACGAGTTGGTCAAGCGTCTTTTCGCCCTGTCCCTTCGGGATGGAATCCAGTTGAGCCTGCAGCCGAGGAGTGCTCTCGGCATGTTTAATGAAATCCCTGACCGTCTGGACTGACATGACGTTCTCCTTTCGCGGGAGGTAAGGTAAATTCGCGTGTGTAAAAGCCGCTTGCAGCGTTAGCAGCCACGGTTTAATATACCGCATCATTACCGCAGGACACCGCGTCCCAGCAGACACGCGGGGCAATCATGATTCAGGTTGCATGCACAGTTCCGAAAAGGGCGTACCGCACGCCTGGAATACAGACCCATGGAACTCTGAGTGAGGTGGCGGGTGCGCAGGGTACGGCACACCTTTCCGATCGCAGCTTTTTCGAACACTTGGGATTGTTTGTTCTTCCGAACTTCCTGGAGGCGGAGTTTATCGTGAGCCTCCGAACCCAGATGCTGGCCTCGCGGTCTGAACATGCCATAGTGGTCGGCATAGATGGGGCGACCAACGTAGACGAGAAGGTGCGCAGAGCACAGTACATTGCCATTTCGAAGGAAACGATTAGTGCGCTGCACGATCGATTTATCGGCCTAATTCCAGAACTGGGTAAGCATTTCGGTGTAAAACTCGTGGGCTGCGACAATCCGCAATGCCTGATGTACCGGGTGGGAGATTTCTTCACCCGGCATAGCGATGGCGGATATTCATCTTCCACGAACGAAACGCGGCGGCGCGCGGTGTCCGCGGTGGTGTTTCTGAACGAAGAATCTCTCGACCCGGCGCCCGCGAAATTCGGCGAAGGGCGTTTGATTTTGCATGGTCTGCTCCGCGGCCCTCTCTGGGACAAGTGCCGTTTTGGCATCGATGCCGAGGCGGGGCTTTTGGTGGCGTTCCCGTCCGAGAGACTTCACGAGGTAACGCCCGTGTCGCATGGCGAACGGTTCACGGTGGTTACTTGGTACTACGCAGGAAAGGACGAGTCCGAGTCCGTCACCGCGCAGACATAGCGGCGGCCAGATTGCGGCTGAAGAGGACTGGCCTCTTGTCGAACTTCCAGTCCGCGAGCGGCCCCTTCTGGTCGACATAGTGCAAGAAGACTTGCACCTGCCGGTCGCCTTCAAATGCTTCTCGCCAGTGCGGGCACTCAATGCCGCGGTAGAGCAACGCGTCCCCTCGGTCGAGGTCTACCGACGACATGCCGTACGGACCTTCGATCCAGATTGGCCACGGGGAATGATTGCCGTAGCCCAGGCAAAGCGTGATGCTGATTTCGCAGGCTGGACGGTCCGTATGTCTGGCAAGTGTGGCGCCTCTTTTGTACGCGCGAAAATAGGAGCACGTGGGAAACAGTGCGAGTCCGCAGCTGCGTTCGACGTCTGGGAGGAGCTTCGTCAGTAATCCATTCATAACGGGGTTGCCGTAGACACAGGGGGTACCGGCTATCTGATTGTCTGCCAGTGGCACTTCAGGAGTTGCGGCCAAAGCACACGCATAGGAGTACACATACGAGAGTGTCGGGTCCTGCAGGAGTTTTGGTAAGACTACGTATCGGTCGCGTGTAAACACTGCGGCTGTTTCGTGGTTCCGCATTTCGGGCGGGGATACTACCATTCCTTTGTGAATTCCTCAAACCGAGCTAAATGCTAATCGCACTGTGCACTTGAGAATTTATGTCATTAACGCTTACGGCCGACTCAAAACTCTCCGCTGGTGGCAACGTCCTGGCGCGATGCGTGGGGGAAGAATGCGTGTTGTTGAACCTGACCACAAAGAACTACTTCGTACTGGATCATGTGTCGGCACGTTTTTGGCAGGTTCTCACGTCCAGTGATTCTGTTCGCACTGCATACGGGACGCTTCTCTTGGAATATGACGTTGAACCCGAGCGGCTCCAAAGGGAGTTGCAGGATTTCGTCAACCAGCTATTGCAGTTTGGCCTCTTACAGCGACTAGCATAGCACGGCGAAAGCAGCAGCGGAACGCACGGCGATCCACTACTCCAAAGTTCAAGCTCGCGGTTAGCCGCGATTTTTGCACGTTATTGGATAATTTCTCAAGCAGTCGTGCCGGTTCGGCCGGTTCATCGGACTGCTTGAGCCGGCGAGCGCAACTGCACCTACTATAAGTCCAGCGGTGATGGCGAATTATTTGCTGCGCACTGCCTCATCCATTCAGCGATTTCGTTCATGGGGATGCTGTAGTAGTGACACACGATCCATTCACGATTTTTTAGTATCTTTGCGGCGAATTCCCCATTCTGAATAACATGCCTTGTCGCAAAATCGTCGTAAGTCAGCTCAGCAATATTGCCGAGAGTCAACCAAAAGGCAACCTCTTCGACAATCCATCGATTTGCTGAAGGGAAGTGCAAAGCTCTTTGTACATCCTTCTTTGTTACGAATTGTTGAAATCCCTGACGCAGATATCTAATGGCTGGACCTTCCACATACAATGTTCCTCTGGGCGCGGGATTCAGCGACATCCACACTAAGAGCCGCCACACGTATGACAGAAAAAGCTCGACCTTCACGCGCCGCCATACGGCTCGATTCAACAGAACGACGCCGGTGTTAAATGGTGGAGGGGTTGCAATTCCTTCTGCAATTGCAATCTGGTGGAGCATATCTTCGTCGAGATAGTTGGGGTCATAACCCAAATGGCTTCTCTTACTTGAGGGTTCCTCTCGAGCATAGCAATCCGCCTTCGAATAGCGGGCAAACAACAGATCTACGTCTCTGAAGAACACGGTGTCGCAATCGAGAAGGAGCACCTGAAGCGGAGCGAGACGTTCGATGTCAGGGAAATTTAGCACTCTGTGCAGTACTGGATAGTGCTGCAAAACTTGCGCGGCGCATGGAAACCATTCAGCCAGTCGATGTTGATAAGACCCTTGCTCCTGAATCACAACTTCGTATGGCGCGAGCGTGGAATACAGACCTGGCACATTACCGTAAGTAAACACTCGCACAGCTACAGCTCTGTTGTAGGCTCGCAAAGAGCTAACGCTAGCGACTAATTGCCGAACCAAGTCTTGTGGTGGGTTTACATCTGATTGCAACAGCGAATAACAGACAAGTCGGTCCACGCCATCTCCTGGTAGGTGTTTGCAACTGCAGGTCCCTTCTTTTGCCCTGCTGCCGTCTCTCCGAGAGCAAACAGCTGTATCGCCCCAACATTCCCGGCACGCTAACAGGCTGAGAATGATGCTCGGATATAATCACAGTAACCTTAGTGGTGACCCAGGGCGGCCAAGGGCGCAGAATGGCCGCGCTGCGAGTTCAAAGCCGGAATCGCCACCATGTTTGCTCCGCTGACAACGCCCGTAGCGTGTTTTTCGTTCTGCAACTGACGCTGGGGTGCACAATCGGCTATCTGGAAAATATGGTAGACGGGAGCATTAAGCTGGTGATTCTCTGCAACGCATCGAGCCGGTGGCCCCTCGGTTATGTTATTCATGCCGAAGATTCATTCGAACAGGCAGCCGAGTTTCGGGATTTCATCGATCAAACGATCGACAACTGCATGCAAGAACCACCTCGGTAAAGACGACAGGATAGTCTACCGTGATGATTTGGTTTTCGACAAATATTGAGGATCAAACTGACATGGCCTAATTTGGCCATTTGGCCTAATTCAAGACGGAATGCCTGTTCTGCGGTTTCTTGGCTGGACAGGTTGTATCAGAAGGCTCTTATTCAGCCCACACATCTAGCAAGCGGGTGCGCGAGCGCTTGCGACAACTCAGTGTGCAGCCGCAGCAGTTGACCTCGATCTTCGATGCTGGCGCCTCTTCGAAACAGAACCTGGATCGACTGGATCCGAAGCGGGACGCTACGTGACTCCTGCGACCCTCCAACCATCGCGCCCTGCTGGCCGAAGCGGTCGACCATCTCAGCGAGTTGTTGCTGGCCAGCGGAGCGGGAGGGAAGGCTTGGCGCGGGCGGCAGATCATCGCCGGTAAAGAGCGCAAGGCGGTCGTGGTGTTCAGTCCCCAACTCTACGAGGGCCAAGTGCGCGGACTCCATCAAGGGCTGGGTCGGCTCTCCAGGGAATTTCTGTTCGGATCCCCATAGCCCTGCTGGTAACACCAACGTTCGCACAAGCTTCAGGTCGGAGTGTCGACGGCGGCGAAAAACTGGTCCACTTTGGCGGTGAACTGTGGACCGGTAGGATGGTTACGCTCGGTAGTGGCCAGTTGAGGAATGGGACCTTGGGTGTGTCCGCAGTTCTTTTTTCTAAGCTGGAGGTTCTCCTTCTTTGGGGCCGTGTGCACGATACGACCTACTTTGAACCTTGAGGATGATCGCTCCCTTTACGATGCGATCGAGGAAAGCCATAGCGACGGGCCCATCGGGCAGATACTCTCCCCATTTTTCGAAGTCCACGTTGGTGGCGGGCGCGGTAGAGCTCTTCTGGTTCCGCAAAGCGATGATCTTATAGAGCAGGTGAGCCGATTGCGGGCTTTCTTCCCGCTCGATTTTGTCGCAGCCGAATTCGTCAATGATCAATAAATCCGGACGCGCGTGGCGGCGCAGCTTCTCGGAGAGGGTTTTGTCCGCCAGCGAAGCGGTCAGATCCGAGATCAATTGGGCGGAGGTGCGATAGAGGACGCGATACCCATGGACACAGGCGGGCGGAGGTCTCGCAAATGTTCTTTGACGATGGTGTAGCCCCCGCGGAAGCCCCGTTTACCTAGCTCCTCGTGCAGGCGCACGGCGGTCAAGTTCGGATAACGTGCCAGCAGTTGCGTGATGGTTTCCTGGAAAGCGTCCAGCAAGCTCGTCCGGCGTGCACGCTCCCGCTGCGGCACACCCCCTCGGCGATCCTGGTGATCGGCCAAGAGGCGGGTCACCGTCTTGCGGTCGATCCCCAGCATTCTGGCGATCGGGCGTGAGTCCGGTGCGGCCATGGTGGGTCAGCCACACCTCCATGCGGCCCAGCAGGTCGAGCAAGACTCCGACTCGTTTCCAAACCTGGTTTCCGGCTGGGCTCAGCCGGGGATCGCGCGCGCAAAACACCACTCCCTTCCCCTGCGAGAGCGCTTCCCGAGGTCTTCCCAGGCAGGATGTACTCTTGCCGGCTGCGTCCGGGACATTCCAGCAACAGGTCCACCACCCCGGCCAATTCGCTGGCCGACAGCGCTTCGCGTTGCATCAGCTGCAGAACTTCCGCCTGGTTGCCCTGCGGCAACCGCACCAGTTGTCGCGCTGCCGAGGGCGACAAAAACCCCACCCGCAGCTCATCGCGGGCCTCTGGCCCCAGTCGCTCGATCAGCGCCAGCCGGCGGCATCCCCAACTCTTGTGCCGCCCCAACAGCTCCTACCTCCACTTGGCTCAATCCATCCTCGCGTACCAAGGCATGCACGATCCAAGCTTCTTCCAGCTCCCGCGTCCGGCCCCCAGCAGGATTCAGTCCGTAAATGGGGGCCTTGCCCGCCCGCTCGTCGGCCTCCAGGAGCCGAGCTTTCCTCGTCCCCAGAACGCGCACCGCTCCCAGACGTTTGAAACCGATCAGTTCCAAGCGCCCTCCCGCCGGCACACCACCACCGGCGACAGTTGACCGTAGCGCTCCAGCGACCGCGCCATGGCACGTTCCGCTTCCGGCTGGTGCAAGCGATAGCGCCCGTAGTGCTCGCCGATCTGGCTACACTCCAAATCCAGCAGACTGTCTTGCGTCCAGCGCAGCATCGAACCCCTCGCAGAAAAACAAAACTGAGAAAGAAAGAACGAAAGGACCAACCACCACGCCTCTCGTCCTCTCTTCCTCCTTGCGGGCAAGCCGAAAGTAAGCCCATGTCTGCCCAGGGGTCAATATGTCAAGCTCATCTCTTGCCGAAACTGGCTCGGCTCCCACGGTCGCTACCGCTCACTTCTTCGGCCAGCCGTTAGCCGATCGGCGGCTCTCGCCATCGCCGTTCCCGCTCCACCACCCGCTCCACCGCACGCCGGCACGGCTTCGAACAGAAGCGTTGCCGGGGTGATCGCGAGCTGTGGACGAACCTCTGATAGCACCCCGGCCGGTCGCAGAACCATCAAGAAAAAATCTAGTCTGATTACCCTCGCCGCCTTATCCACTGCAGCCTGTTCTTTCCGGCCCCGGACGCGCTCTCGGTAGCGCCGGCTTTGCCCCTTCCGTTTTTCCTTGCCCTTCTCGCTGGCCCGGTATCTCTGCTGCGCTTTCCACTCCGACCACTCCCGCGCCTTCTCTCGACACTCCTCACTGCAATAGCGCTCAGCCGCCTGCTGAGGATGAAAGTCCTTTTCACATCCCTTCAGCAAACACTTCCGCCTTCGCGGCCGGCGAACTTGCCCCCCACCTGTGGCCTCTTGATTTTTGCAATGGTTTGTAGGACGTTCACATAGGCCCATGGGAGGACAAGCTCCCAGAAGCTCATGCCTCGGAGGGGAACCTTATATTCCTCTCCGGGGCGCAGCTGTTGGTTCGCCGAGACCCTGGATGCGGGAACTCAATCC
>Ga0302326_10018507_pt1 | contig 14445 bp, 10 predicted proteins | sample Palsa_T0_3_FD_202264 | JGI IMG/M metagenome (GOLD analysis project Ga0302326, IMG submission 202264) | Peat permafrost microbial communities from Stordalen Mire near Abisko, Sweden - Palsa_T0_3 | ecosystem: Environmental > Terrestrial > Soil > Palsa > Peat permafrost | place: Sweden: Abisko... | reverse complement strand
TGAGGGCGGTCCTCGAATGGAAATCGCGGTCCAATGCGACCAAAGACCCTCACCCCGTCCCTCCCCCGGAGCACCGGGAGAGGGGGAAATGCCAGATGAGTTCGCCGTGCGATCCCGGGCCCGCCGTTGACGCGTTTCAGCGTTTTCCGATAGACTCTTCGGCGATCAGCATTTCACGAACGGCAGGCAGCGGAGCCTCCATGGGCGGGTTACCACAAATGAAGAATCTGCGTCCTGCGCTTTGGTTCCTCGCCCTGATGGTCGCCTGCGGCGGCGTGCTGCGGGCGGACGATTCGGCCGCCGACTCGGCCGCCGAGACCGTCCTGACCTCCAAGGGGCTCACCAAGTCCGGCTTCCTTTACCTCGTGGACGAGGACGTAAAGTTTCACGACCAGTTGAAGGCCGTGCGAATTGCCAGGAATCAGATGGATTCCGGCAACAGCAAGAGGACCCAGATCGAGAAGAGGATCAAGTCGATCGACACCTCCCTGGAGAACGGCACGGCCCGGTTTCGCGAGCTCAACGCCGAGCTGTCTTCGGAGCGGTCGAATCCCGACGCATACAACCAGACCATCGACAACATCAATGACCTGCGCACTCAGATGCTCCAGACGGTCAAGCTCGAGCGCGATCTGCGCAGCCAGGAAGCCAGCCTGCCCGATCCGCGCGATGCGTACATCGAGGCGCTGCTGGAGTTGTCTGACTCGATGGAGGCCGGCGTAGCCAAGTACCAGGCGCTGGGCGCCGACCCGGAGGTGAAGTCAGCCTTGGCCACCATCAACGCGACGGCCCGCGTGAAGGCGCGGCTCGGGCCATCGGGAGACTTTGCAGAGAATCTCCCGCTGATTCGTCAGCAGCGGGCGGCGGTCAACTCCGAGGCGATTAAATTCAACAACGACAACGGCACCCCGCAGGTTGATGTCACGCTCAACGGCTCGGTGAAGGTGCCCATGATTCTGGACTCGGGGGCATCGATTGTCAGCTTGTCCTGGGACGTGGCCCAGAAGCTGGGCATGACGCCCGGGCCGGATGATCCCAAGGTGAACTTCACCATCGCCGACGGAAGCACCGTGGAAGCTTCGATCATGCACATCAAGAGCGTGCGGCTCGGGCAGTTCGAGGCGCAGGACGTGCTCTGCTCGGTGGCGCCGCGAAGCGCCCAGGAGGTGCCCAATCTTCTCGGCGGAACGTTCCTGCGGAATTTCGTTTACCGGATGGATTTGGACGCGGGCGTCGTGCACATGTCGCAGCTGGCCCCCAAAACGCCTGATGCCAAGCCCCCCGAAGCCTCCGATAACCAAACGGCCACAGCCAAGCTGGGGGCCAACCAAGTCGCCGTCGCCGCGATTCGCACCCGGAGCAATCCCTTTGACACCGGCGTCGAACTGAAAGCGGGCCAGCCGTTCGCCATCGAGCCCAATGTCGATGACACCTGGAGCAAGCAAACCGGCCCGCACGCCGGCAAGCCGTGCGACTTCCGCGGCTATGCCGACCGGCCCGGGCTGCTGGCGATGAAGTGGAAGATCGGCGACAGCGTGGGTACCGTCATCTACGGCGATCGGGTGATCGCCCCCGCCAGTGGCGAGTTGTACCTCTTCTGCTCGGACGACAAACCGGCCCAGAATCAGGGAAGCATTCGCGCGACGGTGGATCTGAATCCGCAAGCCGAGCCCGCGGATTCACAGTGAGCTGACTGCTGTTGTCGGAGGCCGTCCTGCGCACCACTGATTATCGCCTGCCGCTGGTTTTCGTCGCCGGGGCGGTGTGGGTCGGCTTTTTTGTCTACGCCAAGGTCGCCCCGCACTTTGCGCCGCCGAAAGTGTCGGCGGAAAAGATCGCCGATCAATCCGGCGACACCCCGACGGGCGGCCCGCTTCCCATTCTCTGGCAGGTTCCGGCGTTTTCCTATGTCGATCAGTCGGGCCACACCATCACCGACCATGATTTGCGCGGCCACGTGTGGGTGTCCGACTTCTTCTTCGCCGGCTGCACCTCGATCTGCCCGGCGATGACGCTGGCCATGTCGCAACTGCAAGCCACCATCACCAACCCCGCGATCGAATTCATCTCGTTCGACGTCGATCCCGATCACGACACCCCCAAAGTCCTGGCGGACTACGGCCAGATGTGGCACGCGGACAACGCCCGCTGGCACTTCCTCAGCACCGACAGAGAGCATCTCGCCGCCACTGCCGCCGGCATGAAAACCTTTGTCCAGCCGCCCACCGAGACCTCGCCCATCCAGCACAGCGCGATCTTCATTCTCGCCGATCAAAATGGAAACGTCCGCGGCGTGTACGACAGCACCGATTCGCCGGCCCTGCGCCAACTGAGCTACGACGCCATGGCCCTGGCCGGCACGCCGCTGGCGAAAATGCCCGCGACCAATGGCCCGCCGTCGCTGCGCGAAACCATCAATCCGATCGAGAATCCCGGCGCTGCCCTCTTCGTCAACCACGGCTGCGAAGCCTGCCACTCGCAGGCGAGGGTCGCTCCCCCGCTGGTCGGCTTCTTCGGCAACCCGGTGCTTCTGAACGACGGCAAGACGGTCATCGCCGACGATGCCTATCTGCGCGAATCGATCCTCGATCCCGGCGCCAAGATCGTCGCCGGCTATCCCAACATGATGCCCAGCTACCGCGGCCAGTTGGACGAGACGCAGCTCGAACAATTAATCGCTTACGTCAAGTCGCTGATCCCGGCCCACCAGTAGCACGGACGCTAAACGGGGTCAGAGGCCATCGCCGGCATTCGGCGCCGGCTGGAGCAGCCCAAGCGGGGTGAGGTGTGCCGATGCGAGAGTTTTTGAAAGATTTTGTGTCACGCAATTTTCAACTCACATCCGATCGTCTTCATGGTCGATGATTAAAGGTGGAAGGTTCATGTGGTTTTCTTCCGCCACGGGAGCACGCGTGCCATCGAAGAGCCGGACGGAGTTGAAGAATAGTCGCCGGGTGGCGAGGAACATCCGCTTGGGTCAGCCGTCTTTGCGATGGTTTACCGGCAGCGGCGCGAGCTGCGACGGCCGGGGCATACCCGAGGGTTTTGGCTATCTTGCCAGAATGGGGGACTTCTGAGATTCCTCACGCCTCTGGCTTCAGACCGCGTCTCACGGCTGAAACCGGTGTTGCTCTGCTTGCATCCGTCGATGTTCCACATCACAACCGAGGAGCCCATGCCCACCCGACAATCGCAATCCATCCGCTCAACTCGCCGTGTTCGTTCGGCCTCCGGACGCCTGGCCGAGTTTCTCGAATCGCGGAGGATGCTCTCCGCCATCCCCGCGCCGCTGACCAATGTAGCGCTGGGCGTCGCGCCCGGTGGGTCTGCCAGCTACAATTCCTCGAACCAGACCTACACGATTGTCGGTGGCGGGTACGACATCTTCGGCGCAAACGATGCCGCCCAATACGTGTACGAACCCTTGCAGGGGAGCGGGACGGTCACCGTGGAGGTCACCGGCGACAGCCCCAACGCCGGGCGGGATCTGGCCGGACTTTGCATCCGCGATACGCTCTCGTCCACCGCCGCCAACATGTGGATTGCCGCGCGCGATGACGGCACCGCCTTCGCCGACTCGCGCACCACCGATGGCGGGGTTGGAGCCTTCGACAGCATCCAGGCCGGCAGCCTTCCCGAGTATTTCAAGCTGACTCGCGACGGCGACCTCGTGACCGGGTCAGTCTCCACGGACGGCGGGAACACCTACACCGTCCTCGATACCCAAACCATCAATTTCACCTCCAACACCGTGCTCGTCGGCATGGCCGTCTCGTCGCAGACGGCGCCGGGGACGCTGGCGACCGCGACGTTCTCCCACTTCAGCGTGGTCCCCGGCACGACCGGTTCGGCCGTCGTCAACGCGCCCGCTGTTTCCAACGCCGTGACCACGCCGTATCAATTCACTGTGACCTACACCGCCTCCGCCGGGGTCGATGCGTCGACGCTCGGCAACAACAATTGCACCGTCACATTGCCCGACGGAAGCACCGAGGGCGCGACGCTCGTCAGCTCCGGGCTGTCCAATGGCTCGCCCCTCACCGCCACGTATCAGATTCCCGCCCCCACCCAGGCCGGCGTTTATACGATTTCCAATGGAAACTTTCCGGTCACCGATCTCCAGGGAACCAACATCGGCGCCGCGGGAGTTTCCGGAACGTTCAACGTGACCGCGTCATCCTCGATCGTGGCAACGCTCAAATCGGCTCCGAAGCTGACTTCGAGGAGATCCAAGCTCTACAAGTTCACGGTGACGTACACTGCCAAAGGCAGTCTGGTCAATCCGCTGCGCATCGGGAATAACAACTGGGTTGTGGAAGAACCGGGCGGCAAAGTGCAGGCGACGCTCCTGAGCAAGCAGATCGAGAACGCCGCCGCCGTGGTCGTGGCGACCTACCAGATTCCGACGCCGACCATCAATGGAATCTACGCCATCGATACGTCCATCGACCTGGCCGCGAACCAGCTCGGCGCGGAGGTGGCCACCGGCTCCATCGGGTCATTCACCGTCAAGCTTCCGGGCAAGAATGCGTGAGCGATCCAGCCAGGCGCGCGGTGAGAATCGAGAGCCAGACCGCCATGAGAAACAGGACCCAGCATTGGAACGGCATCCCCAGTGCGTGCCAGATAGCTGACGAACTGACCACCGCGGGGATGATGTGCACACCTTCCAGATAGCGCAGAAAATAGTTGCTGGGAAGGATGAGCACCGCGGCCAACAGAAGAATGGGCAATGACTCGCGGAAATTCATTTGTCTCCGCAGCGCCCAGGCTGCGGGAAATATCACAACGACGCCGTCATACGAGCGGTGATAAATCGCCAGCAATCCAACGATTTGCAGCAACGAGGTGACCAGAAGCAGGTCGGTGAGCTGGGCAGGGGACCTGCTCGGAGTTAGCCGCAACAGCCACAGGGCCGGCAGCACGAGGGTAATTGCTGCCGCCCAGACGATCACATTGACCAGCAGATGACTGTTGATGAATGTGTGCAGCGGGTAGTGCAGGTTGAGCAATTGCAGGGAGAGGGGGTTGGCGGGTGTGGGATCATTGTCGCCGCCGGGCCCTGAGACGGCGTGAAGATTTCCCAGCCACGAGGCTACCCACGGACCGGCTCCGATCAGTCGAGCCAGTGCCGCGGCAGTGATGCCCGCAAGCGCGACGCCGCCTGCCAGCAGTGCTTTCCAGTATTTGTACACGAAGGCGGCGCCGATCCAGGGCAGGGCAATTTGCGGCTTCACGCACGCCCCCAGCGCGGTCCAAATCCCACATTTTGTCTGACTGTCGTTGGCGTTGAGAAGTGCCAGAGCAACCGCTGCCGACGAGACGAGGCACATCTGCCCGATCGAGAAAGCGGTGGTCATGGGGGCCAGTGCGAGAAAACCGACGGCCATGCCGATGACTCGCGGATCAGCCCAGGATCGTTGCATGACACGCCGAAGCGACTCCAGAATGACGGCGACGGAAACAAGGTTCAGAACCGACCAGGTTGGAAGCGCTCGCTTCCAAGGCTGCGCGCAGATCGGAGACAACACGACAAATGTAAACGGCGGGTAGACCGGCTCCAGCTCGGCGGGCCCTTTGCCGCCTCCCGCTTCCCAGCTTCGAGTCACAACCTGTGCGTCATAGGGATTCTCGCCGTGCGACCACGAGCGCGTTGCCGCGTAGAGCCGCGCGAAGTCGCCGCCACCGCGAAATGAGCCGATCGCACCCCGAACGACAAATCTTCCGACTCCCCCGAGGCAAATGATCGCCAGCCCGATTTGCAGCCAGAGCCTGGCGCCCCGCGCCCTGCGCGAACTGCCGGGTTTCATCGCGCGGAGCATACAAAGACATCTTCGTCCGGCAATTCACGCGGGCTTGAATTTCAAAGCGGGGTCGGTTCAAAGAGCCGTCGAGGCCCGTCATCGCTTTGTCAGCGCATCGATCCGGCCCAGCTCGTCGGCGCTGAACGAAAGGTTCTTGAGCGCCGCGACGTTTTCCTCGACCTGCTTGGGGCTGGAAGCGCCAATCAGCGCACTGGTGACGGCCGGCAAACGCAGAATCCACGCCACCGCCATCTGTGCCAACGTCTGCCCGCGGGCGGTGGCGATTTCATTGAGGCTCGTAAGAATCCGCCGCCGCTCCTGCACCGATGTGTGCTGCACCCAATCCCGGGGCCAATCCAAAGCCGCGCGGCTGCTCGCGGGCACTTCGCCGCTGAGAAATTTGTTGGTCAACAGTCCCGAGGCCAGCGGGCAAAATGCGATCACGCCCGTGCCGCTGGCCGCAGTCTGGGCGAGCAGGTCCCACTCGATGGTTCGGCCCAGCATGTTGTAATACGGCTGATGAATCGTGATCGGCGCCCAGTCGTGTTGATCCACCACGCGCACCGCTTCCAGAAACTGCGCCCCGGTGTAACTGCTCACGCCGGCATAAATCGCCTTGCCCTGGCGCACCAGCGTCTCCAGCGCCCCCATCGATTCCTCCACCGGCGTGTCCGGGTCAGGGCGATGGTGATAAAAAAGATCGAAGTATTCCAACCCCATCCGCTGGAGCGACTGATCGCAACTGGCAATCAGATACTTCCGCGAGCCCCATTCTCCATAAGGCCCCGGCCACATCCGGTATCCCGCCTTGCTGGAAATAATCAGCTCATCCCGCGGCATTTCCTTGAGAATCTTGCCGCAGACCAGCTCCGCATTCCCTGGCGGCGTGCCGTAGTTGTTGGCGAAATCGAAGTGGGTGATGCCCAAATCAAACGCGCGAAACATGCAGTCCCGCGCGACCTCGGCTTCCTTGTACCCGCCGTAGGTCTGCCAAGCTCCCAGCGAAATCGCCGGCAGCATCAACCCGCTGCGCCCGCAGCGGCGGTATTGCATCGTGTCATATCGAGTCGCGGAAAATTCTTTGGACATGCGTCATTTCTCCTTAACAGCCGGCGGCGGAAGCCCCGGTTTTCGCGTCAAAAACGCCGCAGACCGGGGCTTCCGCCACCGGCTATGATGGAAAACCTCAGAGCCTCGCCATTTTTTCCCAAGCTTCAAGGGCAGTCGTCGTCGCACTCCTATCGCGGGGCTTTTTCGCTCGATCGCCTGTCCAGCCGGATGCGCGACGTCGCCTCGTTGACCCACTCTTCAAACGCCAACCGCGCGTCGGCATCGTGCATCTGGCGGGGGGGATGTTTCATGCACCAGGCCGACGCCGCTTCCAGCGGCCCGGCGATGCCGGCGTCGCGCGCCAGCTTGCAGCAGCGAATCGCATCCACCACCACCCCGGCGCTGTTGGGCGAATCCTCGACGCTCAAACGCAGTTCCAGATTCATCGGCACGCCGCCGAATCCGGTGCCTTCGATTCGCAGGAAGCAGACCTTGTTGTCCTTCTGAAACGGAATGTAATCGCTGGGGCCGATGTGAATCCGCTGCTCGTCCAGCGGCACGTCGAGCTGGCTCTGCACCGCCTGGGTCTTGCTCAGCTTTTTGCCGGTCAATCGCTCCCGGTTGAGCATGTTGAGAAAATCGGTGTTGCCGCCGGTGTTGAGCTGGTACGTCGAATCGATGCGCATTCCGCGCTCGGCAAACAGGCGTGCCAGCGTGCGGTGGGTGATGGTCGCGCCCACCTGGGATTTGACATCGTCCCCTACGCACGGAATACCACGGTCGGCAAATCGGCGGGCCCATTTCGGATCGGAAACGATGAAGACGGGAATGCAGTTGACCAGACTCACGCCCGCATGGAGGCAAGCCTCGGCGTAATGGGCTGTGGCCTGTTCGGAGCCGACGGGGAGATAATTGACGAGGACTTCTGCGCCGGTGTCGCGGAGCACCTCGGCGACAACGACCGGTCTGGCATCGGCCGGCTCGAATCGCTGCGCCGGCGGATACGCCGCCATGTGGGGCGCGACACCGTCGAGCTGTTCGCCCATCTGCACGATCACGCCGGGGGGGGGGATGTCGGTGCAGAACTGCTTGGTGTTGTTGGGGAGCGCGAAGATCGCCTCTTCCAATGGCCGGCCGATTTTGCGGGCGTCGATGTCGAAAGCCGCGACGATCTGAATGTCGCCGACGCGCCAGCCGCCGAGCGCGGGATGCATCAATCCGACCTGATCATCCGAACTGGCATAATGCGAGATTCCCTGCACCAGTGAACTGGCACAGTTTCCGACACCGACAATCGCCACTCGAATTTTCCGCATCGTTCCTATTCTACGGCCAACCGCCCGCCGGCGTTGCAAAGTGATATAGTTAGCCCGGTCGCTTGCGACCGGTGGCGCTCGACCGGTCGCGAAAGATAACCGGTCGCAAGCGACCGGGCTAACTGTGCGATACCCCGAGGTCGTTCATTCCGCCGACAAGAGTTACGCCGACTTTGGACGCAACCACGCCAGCACCTCGACATTCCCTTTTCCCCCGCGGATCGGGCTGATTACCGTCTGAATCAGCTCCAGATCGGCGGCACAAACGTCTTGTTTTACCCGCTCCAACACATTGGGAACTTCTTGCTCAGGCAGCACTCCGTTCTTCAGCAGCGATCGTTCGGCTTCGTAATGCGGCTTGATGAGCGTGACGATCAACCCGCCGGGGGCGAGCAGGGCGCGGGCCGGGGGAAGAATGCGGCGTTGGCGCGTCCAGGCGACGTCGATCGTGACCAGGCCGACGGGCTCGGGAAGCTGGGCGTGCATCGCGTTGGTTCGCTCCATGACGATCACGCGCGGGTCCTGCCGAAGCTTCCAGGCCAACGCGCCGTAGCCGGTGTCGATGGCATACACCTTGGCTGCCCCGCGACGGAGGAGGCAATCCACAAAACCGCCGACGTTGCAGCCCAGATCGGCGCAGATCAAGCCGGTGACGTCGATGGCGAACGTGGCCAGGGCGTGATCGAGCTTGATCCCGGCGCGGGAGACGAACGGGATCATGACTGAGCCAGGCGAGGGTCGCTGAGCAGATCGACCGTGCAGTCGATGACCGGGGATGGGCAGGACCAGACGAGCAGGAACATCGCCTCGCGGGCCAATCGCTGGGCCGGATGATCGGCCAGCAGCGCGGCTCCCTTGTAGAGTGCCACGGCGGCGTGAACGATCCGCAGCGCCAGCTCGCTGCATTGGCCGCGTAAGCGAGCGGCGGCACTTGTCGCGTCGGCCTCGCGGCCCGGCTGGCAGAGCGCGAGAATCTCCGTTCGTAATTCGCCGAGTTGGGCTTCAAATCGCCCATGTGCCGTCCGTGCCCCGGCGGAACGATGTTCGCTGATCAGATCGAGCCCCGCTCGACAGAGCCCGGTGGCGAGAAAGACCTGCCCCAGCGGCAGTGTGTTTTTTCGCCCGGCAAGGACTTTTTCCATCGGCCCGCGGAGCACCATCTCCGGCTCGATGCGCACGGCCCTGCACGTGATCTGCCCCGTCCAACTCGCGCGCAGAGCCACCAGCGGCAGCGGCGGCTGCACCTCGACGCCCGGGGCTGCAGTCGTCAGCGCGATCAGAAGTTGCCGACCATCGTCGGCGGTTGCCCCGGCGATCACCCAATCTGCCCGCCCGGCTCCGGTGGCCCAGGGGATCATGCCATCCAGCCACCAGCCATCGTCGCTGGCTGTTGCACGCAGTGCCGGCGGTCCGCTTTGACGGCTCGTGGTCAGCTGCGCGATCCCGATCGTGGCAAAGATCGAATCGTCCGCGAGTTTGCCCAACAGCTCCGCTGCAAACGGGGAAGGCAGCGCGCTCTCCAGCAATCCCACTGCCGAGTCCCGCTGCGACAGAATCAGCGCCACCGCCAGCGAAGCGCCGGCGATGACTTCATAACCGAGATACAGCTGCAACGGCGTCCACCCCGATCCGTCGAACGCCTGCGGCACCGCCCAGCGCATCGCCCCCGCCTCGCTGAGCAGGGCCATGTCCTCCGTTGGCCAGCCGCCGGATTGGTCGAGAAGGGCGGCGCGCCTGCGCAGCGATGGAAGCAGGGGAGTCAGGGAAGAGAGGGCGGAGGACATGAGCGGAATTGTACTGACGGGAAATCGGAATGACGAAACCGGAATCCCTCTGCCGCTTGCGGTTTCGCAGCGCTGTTGGTTCAGCCACGCTGCGAAACCGCAAGCGGCGGGAGAGGGACAAACCTCTCCATTCAGTCGATCGTGATACGTCTGTTGATTCGAGTGTCTGATTCACTTCATCACCCCCGGCTTGCGTTGCCCGGCCCCAAGCCCCGATAATCCGCCCGCCGCATGAGCGATACGTTTTACATCACGACGCCGATCTATTATCCGAACGCCGACCCGCACCTGGGGCACGTTTATACGACCATCGCGGCGGATACGCTGGCACGGTTTCACCGTCTGCGCGGCGATGAGACCTGGTTCCTGACCGGCACCGACGAGCATGGCATCAAGATGGTCAAGAGTGCCGCGGCCCTGAATGTCGAGCCCGGGGTGCTGTCCGATCGCGTGGCGGCGGTCTTCCGCGACCTGTGGAAAGAACTGAAGATCACCAACGATGACTTCATCCGCACCACTGAGCCGCGGCACAAAGTCGGCGTTTCCAGAATCGTCGAAAAGCTCGTCGCCAATGGCGACATTTATCTCGGGGCGTACGAAGGATGGTACGACGAAGGGCAGGAGGAATTCGTCACCGAGACCGATGCCAAGGCCCACGAGTATAAGTCCGCCATCAGCGGCCGGCCGCTGACGCGCTACAAGGAATCGACCTATTTCTTCAAGCTCAGCAAGTATGTGCCGCGGGTGCTGGAATATATCGAAGCGCATCCCGGCTTCGTGCAGCCCGAGTCGCGCCGCAACGAAGTGTTGAGCAAGCTGAGGGCGGGCGTGGATGATTTGTCCATCAGCCGGGCGACGCTCAAGTGGGGCATCGCGATGCCCAACGATCCGCAGCATACGGTCTATGTGTGGATCGACGCCCTGAGCAACTACATCACCGCCCTGGGCCACGGCTCGGCCGACGATGCGCTGATGAAAAAATTCTGGCCGGCCAACGTGCATCTGATCGGCAAGGACATCTTGTGGTTTCACGCGGTCTATTGGCCGGCGATGCTTTTGGCGCTGGGACTTGAGCCGCCGCGGGTGGTGCTGGCCCACGGGTGGTTCACCACGGATGGGCGCAAGCAGAGCAAGTCGCTGGGAAATTTCATCGATCTGGAAAAATTGCGGACCAAGATCGCCACCTATGGATTGGATGCGCTGCGATATTTTCTGCTGCGGACGACCACGTTCGGAGCCGACCCGGATTGGAGCGATGCGGACTTTGCCAAGGCTTACAAGGAACTGAAAAACGTGGTCGGCAACTGCCTGAACCGGTTGCTGGTGATGGTCGGCAAATACCGCAACGGCGTCCTGCCGGCAGCGGGGCCGGCCGAGGACATCGATCGGCATCTGATCGAACAGACGCGCGGGTTCGGCGAGCAGATCGAACGGGCCTACGCCCGCTTCGAGCTGCAGCAGTGCGCGATGTTGCCGGTGGAATTGGCCCGGGCCGTCAACGGATACATCGACGCCACCGAGCCCTTCAAATTGCAGAAGGACCCGGCGAAAAAAGAACGGCTGGATACGATTCTCAATCTGTCCGCCCAGGCGGTTTACCAAGTGCTGCTCGGCTTGCTGCCGATTTTGCCGGAGAAGGCCGCCGAGGGACTGCGGCAACTGAATGCGCCGATCGAAGGCAAAACGCTCCCCCAGCTCTTCGCGACGAATTTGGCCGCGGGCCACCAGACCGGCGCCCCCCACGGATTATTTCCGGACGTGCTGGAGAAGCCCGCCTGAAGTGGAGGATTGCGGCGCGCCGATTGACTCCAACAACGCCTGCCCTTCGCGGCGGGCCATCGGATTCGCAGTCAGAAAGAAAGGGATTTCGCAATGCTGGATCGCATTTTCAAGGCTTACGATGTTCGCGCCACCTACCCCAACCCATTGAACGAGGAAGTCGCGTGGAAGGTCGGTCACGCCACCGGCCAGTTTCTCAAGCGCAGCCGCCAGTCGCTGCCTGCCGAGCAGAGGGTGAAGCGCGAGGACACCGTGGTCGTCGGCCGCGACATGCGACCCCATTCGCCGGCGCTCGCCGGTGCCCTGATCGACGGCGTTCTCTCCACCGGCTTGAACGTCATCGACGTGGGAATGATCGACACGTCGATGATCTATTTCGCCATCAATCACCTCGACGCGGTGGGGGGGATTCAGACCACCGCATCGCACAATCCGATCAACTATAACGGCTTCAAAATCAGCGGCCCCAAGGCCAAGCCGATCGGCGCGGCCACCGGGCTGGACGACATCAAGCGCATCGCCTCGCTGCTTCGCTTCGGCCAAACCGGAGTCAAGGGGAAGCTCGAGCAGGCGGACCTCTGGTCGGCCTATCGCGATCACGTGCTCAAGTTCCTGAAATTGTCGCGCAAGCTGCGCGTCGCCGTCGATGCCAGCAACGGCATGGCGGGCAAGATGGTGCCGGCGGTCTTCGGCAAAGTTCCCAAGCTGGAAATCATTCCGCTGCTCTTCGAGATCGACGGGACATTCGTTCACGAGCCCAATCCGCTGGTCGATTCCAACCTCGACATGCTGAAGGAGAAAATTCGCCAGACCAAGGCGGACTTTGGCGTCTGTTTCGACGGCGACGCCGACCGCTGCTTCTTCGTCGATGAGAACGCCAAGACCGTCGGCTGCGACATGATCACCGCCGTGTTGGCCCGCGATTTTCTCAAGGACCCGGCCAACAAAGGAGCGACGATCGTTTACGACCTGCGATCGAGCCACGTCGTTGCCGATGAAGTGAAGGCGGCCGGCGGCGAGCCGCGGCGCGAGCGCGTGGGGCATGCGTTCATCAAGAAAACGATGGCCGAGACCAAAGCCGTGTTCGGCGGCGAGCTATCGGGCCATTTCTATTTCCGCGACAATTTTTTCGCCGACTCCGGCGCCATCGCCTTCGCCCGGCTGCTGTCGGTCATGTCCGCGCAACCCGGTCCGCTCAGCGGCCTGATTACCCCCCTAACCCGCTACAGCCAGAGCGGCGAGGTCAATTTCCAGGTCGAAGACAAGGAAGCCAAGATCCGGGAACTGGCCGACGTCTTCAAGAAGGCCCACATCGATTATCTCGACGGCGTAACGATCGACCTGGGCCCCTGGTGGTTCAATGTCCGCAAGAGCAACACCGAGCCCTTGCTCCGCTTGAACCTGGAAGCCGAATCCCCGGAAATGCGCGACGAGAAATTCAAAGACCTGAAAAAGATTCTCGGCGAGCCCGCCCACGGACATTGAAACGGTTTACGGAGACTCAAAGAGCCGCGAAGGCACAAAGGCGCGAAGACAGACGCGAAGGGAAATGCGTGGCGGGAGATTCGGGCTCGGCGGCGATCGCTTTGAATTTTTTCTTCTTTGCCTCTGTCTTCGTGCCTTCGCGCCATCGCGGTTCTTGGTCTTTCTTCTTGCCTGAAGTCCGGGCGCAAAAAAAAAGCCGCTCTGGGCAAGAGCGGCTCCGAATGGGGCTGTTGAAGAGTTGCTCGGGTTGTGGGAGGAGAAACTCTTCACATCGGGGGGAAGAATGGACAAATTATAAAAGTGCCCGCGTGCCGTCCTCAAGACGACAGACGCGAACACCATCTGTGAAACAACCCGCGTGCCACGTTTTGGGACCATCGCGGCGCCAGGCTGCCAATCTGAGCGCAATTATTTGAAGCCATTTGCTTTATGTCCGAATGCGGGCGGAGACGACCACGAACAGCTGCCGTCGTCTGGTCAACACCGGGGCGACAGATTGGCCGGGTTGTCGCATTGCGGTACGACAATGGCCCTTTTCTGTCGCGTTTTCGCAGGCCCACTGGTCCGGCGGCGGCGCGTGTGATATGTAGTCCGCGGGGAGTGAATCTGAGGTCAACGTGCGAATTCTGGTAACCGGCGGCAGCGGATTTGTCGGATCGAACCTGGCCAAGCGGTTGGTGGCCGACGGCCATGCCGTCACCGTGCTGGATGACTTTTCCTCCGGCGATTGGCGCAATCTGGTCGGGTTCCGTGGCGATGTGATCACCGCTGACCTCGCCGGCGATCGCCGCGCGCTCGCCATCCTTGACCCCTTTGACCTGATCTACCACGAGGCTTCGATCACTGATACCACCGTGCTCGATCAGCACAAGATGATGCACAACAACGTCGAAGGGTTTCGGCAATTGCTCGAGCTGGCGTCTGAGTGGGAGAGCCGGGTCGTGTGGGCAAGCAGCGCCGCCACCTACGGCCGCGGCCCGTCCCCCAACCGCGAGTCGCAACCCGCCGAGCCGCTCAATGTTTATGGCTACTCCAAGCTGGCCATGGAACGCCTGGCCGACCTCTACGCCCCCCGGCTCAAGCACCCGATCGTCGGCCTGCGTTATTTCAACGTTTACGGCGCCGGCGAAGTCCACAAGGGCAAATTCGCCAGCATGATTCATCAGCTCGCCAAGCAGATGCGAGCAGGCAAGCGCCCCCGCATTTTTACCGACGGCGAGCAGAAGC
>Ga0302326_10018506_pt1 | contig 14446 bp, 6 predicted proteins | sample Palsa_T0_3_FD_202264 | JGI IMG/M metagenome (GOLD analysis project Ga0302326, IMG submission 202264) | Peat permafrost microbial communities from Stordalen Mire near Abisko, Sweden - Palsa_T0_3 | ecosystem: Environmental > Terrestrial > Soil > Palsa > Peat permafrost | place: Sweden: Abisko... | reverse complement strand
TGGCGCATCTCAATCCAATCCGTTCCGTTTCGCCTCGCTACGCTCGGCTCCACTCCACGGATTGGATTGAGATGAATTTACAGAAAGAAGTTTGCACGCCCCACTAATTCGATGTCGTCTGCGCTTTTGACATGTTTTTCAGGATTGTTCGTATCGAAGATATCAACCGTAAAGCCATTTATATGGTTGCCAACTCGTATGGAGATACGAGGCGGAGAGCCAGGCAAAATGTGCGCTGTTCCGATCCCGGCAATCGAAGGATAGTCTTTTAAATCAGAAGGATCGAGGAATCTTTCCTTTGCGACTCCGAAGTGCCGAAAGATTTCATTGGCCTCAATACATACTTTAGTGGGCCCGCCAACGGCTGCAAGTAAATGGTCGGCTTGAACGTTCGCTGATCGAAGGTCGGTTTTCGGTTTTGTCATAAAGACGATCGTCATAACCGCTACAATCACCCCAACGGCAAACCATTGGATGAGATTTGCATTTCGTCGATCCGTTGAATCATCCAATTTCATCAGAATTTACTTTGGGCAAGAGCAATTTGGATCTGTAATCCCGGAAAAATCGTTATAGCCTTTTTTAAGCCAATAAATAGTATTTCCATTTGGAATTTCCTGGTATTGAGAAATCTTCCAAGCGTAAGTAATTCCTTCTGCTATAAATAAAGCATCCCCTATCCATTTTTCATACATGCCGATGCCGAAGTTGTTGATCTCGTTGTCTGCGTAATACATGTCGTCGCAGTGATAAGCATCGAGGCGATGGCCATATCGGCAGATTCCGTGGTCGGTATTGCAGCCATCTTCTTGATACTTTGAGGACAACGTTGCTCCTCCGTACAAAGGAGGGTAGAAAGGTATCCAAACCGTAGAACCCGGATTCTGATACGCTGCGGAACCCTTAATGTATTGCCAATATTCACATTTGGCACAAACTGCTTGCCCAAGGCTGCTAAAAGTAGCTGTCATTTGGAAAGAGGCAAGTACGTTATAGAGCCCGCTCGGTTGTAACTCCGGAGTTTCCGGTGAGGTCGAACCTTAACATGTTTCATAAGCGCCTTGCCAACGCGCAAAAAGTGAGATGCGCCCAGTTCACGGCGAATTTCGCATCGTCCGATGTCACCTCATTGTAACCTGTTTTCCCTGGCCACCTTCGTCAGAACAAGTGGCTTGGATTACGCAGCAAGTTGACTCAAACAAGCCAAGCCAGAAAGGCCATTATGTTTCTATTCTGGAAAAATAAGGTGAAGAAAGCCAAGCGTCGTTCTTCCGATGTATTCTCCGATATTTTTGGCCAAGCCGTCAACAGCGACGACTGCCAGCCGGGCCAACCCGCGGACGGCCATCATGGCCCGGCGCACGCAAGCGGCGGCGACGCAGGTCACTCCGATGCAGGCAGTTCCAGCCACTCCGGCTCGGCTCATTCCTGTGGCGGGCACTCGTGCGGAGGCCATGGCTGCGGCGGACATTGATCGCGCCAGGGCCGACGCATCTCATCTGACCCGGACAACCACGAAATGGAGAATCTGGAACGACCGCTCACGAGCGAAAAAAAGGGGCAAGGGAATGTTTGGCCGGGGAATAAAACCAAAGCCATGTCTGTCATTCCCTTGCCAATCCCCTCTGCCAATGACTTTGCTGGACGGACCCTCCGCCAACGCGGGGCGACTCGAATAGCCGTGCTGGTATTCAACGGCTTGCAACAATGTAGGGCAACAATTTAGATGCGTCTGCCCTGTTGATGGCGCTGGGCTGGCATTTGGTGGAAAACGTGCTACGTTACGCTTGGCCAACGGCCAAACGAAAGATTGAAAGCACTCATTTCGACGACCAAGCGGACCGAACGGGTCTTCCTCATCAGTTTAGAACTCAAATCGGGCTCAAGCTGGAAAACGCGGGATTCTCTGGAAGAATTGGCCGAACTGGCGACCACGGCTGGCGGCGTGGTCGTGGGTGACGGCACGCAGAAACTCGAAACCCCCGTCGCTTCCACCTTTATTGGCACGGGCAAGGCGGCGGAATTCGCCGAGTTCTGTCGCCAGAACACAGTCGATACCGTGGTGTTCGACGACGAATTGTCACCCGCGCAAAGCCGGAACCTGGAAGGAGTTTTCGGCTGTAAAATTCTGGACCGGACCGCGTTGATTCTGGATATCTTCGCCCTCCGCGCCCGTTCGCGCGAGGGTAAATTGCAAGTGGAGTTGGCTCAACTTCAACATCTGCTTCCGCGCCTGACCCGTTTTTGGGGCCACCTTTCGCGGCAATCCGGCGGCATCGGCATGCGCGGCGGCGAAGGCGAATCGCAACTTGAAACCGACCGCCGTCGTGTGCAGGAGCGCATCGAAAAAATCACCGACGACCTCAAGGCGGTGCGCCGGCATCGCAATACCCAGCGAAGCGGACGGCAACGCCAGTTTTGGCCTTTGGCCTCCATCGTCGGGTACACTAACGCCGGCAAATCCACTTTGCTCAATGCGCTGACGGGCTCAACGGCTCTGGCCGAGGACAAGTTGTTTGCCACCTTGGATCCGTCCACGCGGCGCCTGCGACTGCCGACGAATCAAAATGTCTATTTGACAGATACGGTCGGCTTCATCCGCAAACTGCCGCACGGGCTGGTTGAGGCTTTCAAGGCGACCTTGGAAGAAGTCGTGCAGGCGGAATTACTTTTGCATGTGGTCGATGTCAGCCATCCCCAGGCGGTGGAGCAAATCGCAGCCGTCAACACTGTGCTGACAGAAATTGGCGCAGATGGAAAACCGACCATCATGGTTTTTAATAAAATCGACAAGTGTGAAGGCTCTGGAGTTCTGGAAAAGTTTCTTCAGCAATACCCCAACGCGGTGGCCATCTCGGCCGCGAAAGGCACAGGGATTGCGGAATTGATTGCCGAACTGGGCACGCAATTGCGCCCAATCCGGGAATTTGTCGAATTGTCCGTGCCGCATGGGCAATCGGCCGTCATCGCGCGCTTGCACGAAGTCGCGCAAGTGACCGAGCGCGATTACGCCGGCGACCAGGCGCGTTTCAGGGCGCGCATTCCTCCACATTTTCACGATGAGTTCGCGCCTTACATCGTGCGGGAATTGGCCAACGGATCGTCCCTTAAGTTAAAACATAAACAAGGCAGCCGGAAATAGGACTCGGGCTCTGCGGGCTGAGCGTCCGCTTTGTCCAAAAAAAATGCGTCACGGCGCTGCTTAATTTTCCGCCGAGGTGACCAGGAGCGTTTGCTCCAAAGTGGAATGGCCATCGCGCACTTTTTCCAACCCCACAATGCGCAGTGTTTTCATGCCCTCGCTAATAGCCACCTTGCCGATTTCCTGCGCGCTGACCCGCTTGATGACCAGTCGCCGAATGTCATCGGTCATGGTCATGGCTTCAATGATGGCCAAACGGCCGGAGTAACCGGAATTCTTGCAACGCTCGCAACCTCGTCCCCGGTAGAGGGGCGCTCCCTGGAAATAATTGGGATCGATGCCCAGATCGGCAAACATCTTGTCAGGGTAAATGACGGGCTCCTTGCAACTGGGGCAGATGCGGCGCATTAACCGTTGGGCGCAAGCCAGGATCACGGCGGAGGAAATCAGGAAGGGCGCAATCTCCATGTCATCGAGACGGGAGATGGCTCCCGGAGCATCGTTGCAATGCATCGTGCTCAACACCTGGTGGCCGGTCAGCGCGGATTCCACGGCGATTTCCGCCGTTTCCGTGTCGCGAATTTCCCCGATCATGATGATGTCGGGGTCCTGGCGCAGAATAGAGCGCAGGGCGCCGGCAAAGGTCAGGCCGATTTCTTTCTTGACCGGGACTTGATTGACGCCGGGAAGCTGAAACTCGACGGGGTCTTCGACCGTGACAATGTTGAATTGCGGGCTGTTCAGCTCGTTCAAGGCGGAATAGAGCGTGGTCGTTTTGCCCGAACCCGTGGGGCCGGTGACCAGAATCAAACCGTGCGGAGCGTCCACCGCTTGCTTGAACCGCACATAGGTTTCCTTATCGATGCCCAGTTTATCCATGCTGGCGGAAAGATTGGACTTGTCGAGAACGCGCAAGACGCATTTTTCGCCATGCACGGTCGGCAGAAAGGAAACGCGCAAATCGACATCTCGTCCGCCCACCCGCACGCGCATACGTCCGTCTTGCGGGAGCCGACGCTCGGCAATGTCCAGGCTGCTCATGACTTTGATGCGCGAAGTCAGGGCCACCTGCAAATTTTTGGGTGGCGGCGGCATGTCCATCAAAGCGCCATCCACACGGTAGCGCAGCCGCACCATGTTCTCGAAAGGTTCGATGTGAATGTCGCTGGCCCTGTCCTTGATGGCTTGGACAAGGATGAGATTGGCCAGCTTGATCACCGGCCCTTCCTCGCTGGAAGCCGCCAATTGCGCCAAGTCGGTTGTTTCGGCTGCTTCCTGGGTGACTTCCAGGTTTTCCGCGTCTGCCTCCGCCTCGGCCTGTTTGGCCGCGTCCTGAATGATGTCCTCCATGGTCGCCGAGCGCGAAGAGTCCATGTTGGCCAACTTGTCCACGATCGCTTTTTCGGAGGCGATGAGCGGTGTGACATCGAGCTTGCTGGTGCGCTTGACGTCGTCCACGGCCAGGACGTTCAAGGGATCGGCCATCGCCAGGTAAAGCCGATTGCCTAATCGCGAAACGGGCAGCACTTTGTAGTTGTTGGCCATGTCCTTGGGGACCAATTCCGCCACTTCCGGCGGAATGCCCATGCGGGCGACATTGACCGGAGGGGTGTTGAGAACACGGCCCATCGAAACCACCAAATCGTTCTCGGTCACGTAGGCTTTTTCCACGACCAGTTTAATGAAGCGCGTGCCTTCCTTTTTTTGTTTCTCCAGCAACTCTTCCACTTGCGCGCCCGTGAGCAGCCCGTCCTCGATTAAAGCGTCGGCAATTCGTTCTCCAAGTGACTTGAGGGGAGGCATAAAATTCAGCGAAAGGCTTTTCCCAAAAGGCGCATTAAATCGTAAGGCGTGGCCAGATACCAGAGCAGGCGATGTTTCAGCGACGCTTCCATGTCGGCCGCGGCCTGTTTATTGTACGGATTGGCGGTGGCCACGAGGATCGATTTGCTCATTTTGTCAAAAGGCACAATACACCACCTTTGGCAAATTTCCCGCGACGATGCCCGCACCAGCTCAATGTCAATGTCATACCTTTCGAGCGGGATATAGGCGAGGCGCGAACGGTCGGCCAGAATCTTGAGGGATTTATCCACCGGCATGAGTTGTCTTTCGGACAGGTTGTGAATAAACGGTTCGACAATTTTGTTGGGCGCGATGGTCAGGCTTGGCGCCGGCCAACAGGCGTCAAAGTCAATGGCCGTGATAAACTTAGTCTCGACAAAGTACTTAAAGATCAATTGCCTGCCATCGTCAACTTCCGGTTTTGCGGCGGTCGTTGCGCCGGGCTTTGTGATCGAGGTCGTGGCTGAAGCTTTGGGAGCGGGCGCCTCCGGTTCCGGCGCGGGTTTGTTAAGATTGTTCGCTTTACTCTCAATCTGGGCCATGGCGGCCATGGCGTCCTGGTCGTCGGGGTGGCGTTGGAGAATGGTCTCAAACTCAAGAATGGCCGAAGAAAGCTGGCCCAGTTGCACGTAAGCCTCCGCGATGCGCTTTGAAGTCTCGATGACTTCTTTTTCCATCCCCAGCTTCAGATAAGCCTCCTTGAGGATTTCCAAGGATTGATAATCCTGCGGCTGCGATTGAGTGATGACCTCGAACATCTCAATCGTCTGCCGCAACTGCGCCTCTTCACCCGGATTTAAAGTGCCTAACACAGTACGTTTAGTGGGACACTATTCCATGAATACCCCGCAAATCAACTCATTTAGCCGATTTTGCTTTGAGCGAGCTTTTCGCCCGGCGAAGCGTTCACGGATCGCATTTCTCCAGCACGACATCGGCCTAATTCACCCGCACCTTAAAGTACATTTGAGAATTCGTCGGCGCAATGGAGTAAGGCGAAGGCGCGGAGTTGATCGTCCAAGGGCCGATTAAGTTGGTGGATTGCAACAGGGTGCCTTGGCTCCAACTGAGAGTCAGGCTGCCATTGCCGGAGGGAGCTACATTGACTGAGACGTTCGGCACAATCGAGGCCGCACTGTAAAGGGCCGAAATCTGGGAGGCTTTCAGCGCCTTGGCGAAAACCGCCGCGTGCGCGATGTTTCCGTCAACCAAACGCCCCGTCCCATAATCGGGCGAGCCGCCAATCCAAACGTCAAGACTATCTCCAGCCGGTGTCGCGACCGTATTGGTTGCCTGCTGGACACCATCCACATAAAGAGCGCCGTTATTCGTGACGCCGGAGCTCCCATTGTAGGTGTAAGCTAACATGTGCCAGCCTGTCCCCGCGACGGAGAATGAGCAAGTTGCGTCAGGATTGCTCCCATCAGCCGCCCCCAGGTAGCCCATGGGATTGATACTCGTGCGCCAGGAAGGGTCGCCATGGCCCATCAATCCCGAGAAGTGCGTCGGCGTGCTGGGAATGTTCGCCCAAAGCAGCACGGTGATCGCGCCCGAAATATTGAACGGGCCTTCGGGGATGTCCACGTAAGCGGACGAGCCGTCAAAAAGCACTGAGTAGCTGGGAGAACCGAAAGCAGGCAAGGGCACGCCAGGCTGAGCCAGGGTCACGTTGCCGTTATAACTTCCAGGGTTGCCACCCACGAGATCCACAGCCACCAATCCACCGGTTTCGTTCAAAGGCCAATAACCGAGCGGTCCATCGGCCAGCACTGCCGCTTCATATGGGCTCAATTGCGCCATGCTGGTGAAACTGGCCTGCGACACTTGGCTTGGGGCCAAGCCTGGCAAGGCAGTGATCGCCTGCACCAGGGCGCTGCTGGTTAAAGTAAACGGCCCGGTGTAGTGTGTGGAATTGGTGGTAGGGATGCTTCCGTCCAGCGTGTAGTAAAAACTAACGCCATTGGACAGAGAGGAAAGCGAGACGCTGACGGAATTGCTAATCACCCCGCCGTCAGGAGAAATGGTCGGAACAGGAAGAAAACTGCTATTCCCGTAAATCGATATTGAATCCACGGCTCCAACATAGACCTTGCCGTTGGCGATGGTCGGCATGGTATATTTGACGGCTAAGCCTGCGTTGTCACGTTCCGACAGCAAGCTGCTACTGTAAAGAAGCTGGCCCAGATTCGTCGCGTTGTAGGCATTTAAGATAGCCGGACTGCTTTGGTTGCCGGACGTGTCCAAGCCCCAGATGATCGCGTCGTTGACACCGTTGGCTGAGACCACGAGCGAAGACCCCGGGTAACCAGTGGTGGCGGTGGACTGACTGATCGGCGTGGTGTTGATGACGGCATTGGAAATGGCGAATTGCTTGGCGTAATCGCCCGCCGCGCAATAATAAATGGAGCCGTTGAAATAAGCCGGCGTCACCCACATCCAACCCGTCGCGCCAGTGATTTCCTGCACAATTTGGGTGTCGCCCCCGGCATTAAACTGACCGAGATTATCACGATCCAGAAGCCAGAAAACTCCCATCTTGCTGCCCGCCACCAGCAAATGGGGATGCGCCGAGCTGCCTACTGAATCCGGCAGGAGCATCAACCCGGCTGAACCGATATCAAGATCCTCCAGGTTGAGATAAAGCTGATTGTAAGGAGTAAAATAATCCACCAACGGCAACCCAGCCGCCGGCGCAAGTTTCACCACGCTGTCAGCATAGTTTTCGTTGACAGAGTCAAAGGTCCCGTTGCCGGTTTCCATATAGATATTTCCGGCTGCATCCGCGGCGGGACCGCTGCTGGCTTGCCAGATGCCGCCGGCCGAGCCATTTGGCGTCGTGTTAAACACGCCTTCCTGTTGCAACGTGTAGGCATTGTAAGTAAAGACCCAGCCGTGGTAGGGCGGAAAATCCTGGTGCGAGGTAAACGTGACACAGACCTGGCCGTTGGCCAGCAAAAGCGCCGGACGATTCATATGTTTGCCGGAATCGAACGCAACACCGTCAACCGGGTCAAAGCCGTCCCCCACGCCAGGCACAACGCCTTGAATAACCACCGGGCCGCCAAATTTCTCCGCGCCCGTGACAACATCCAGCGCGTGCAACCGATGGACAAAGTTGGTGACACCATCGACCACCTCCCTGGTTTGCGCCTCGACGTAGATCGTGCCGGTCGCTGAATCAATTGCCGGCGTCCCGCTAATGCCGACCTCAGGCCCGTAGAATCCGGGTGAAGAAGAAGCCTGAAGGTCGGTATAGGAATTAACGGAAGTGATGCCGTTGGCGGAGTCAATGAAATTGTCGTGCCACAAAGCCGGCCCATTGACGTCCGCGTCAAAGGCATAAACGCTATCGTGCTCCGTGGCCACAATCAGCAAATTGTGAAAGCCCTGTCCGGGCAAGAGCACATTCGCCATGACCAACGGCTGCGCCATAACATAGCCATCGACGTTATGCGAATAAAGCAGGCCGAAGCTATTCGCATTGACATTGGCCAGGGTCAGCAGGGTTTCGTTCGTATTTTGTCCGGTGCGGCCGTTGTCGTTTCGACCAGTCGGGACGGAGACAAAGTTCTGAGATGGAAGGCTGCCAGGCGAGGTCGTGAAAGTCTGAACAGGTGCGCCCCATGAAACACCGGCGGCGTTCGAACCTTCAGCGGCGAAGTAATAGGTCGTATTCGGCAACAGGCCGGAAATGCCTTGCCCAAAAAAACCGGTCTGCGTTCCCGACAAAGCAAGGCTGTTAGCCCAGGCTTCCGGCGTGTTCCCGCCATTGGATGGGCCATAGAATAATGTCACGAACGGCGCATCGCCACCAGTGGCAAGAACGTTGCCCGAAATGACGGCCGAAGTCGTGCCAATGTTGCTTGCGGGCAGATTTGTCAAAGATGCCAGCGACGGATTCACAGTCGTAAACGACAACGAAGGCCCTCCCGAAGTGGCCCACGCGAACCCCGCTGGATTGATGGCCAGCGCGCGATAGAAATACTTCGTGTTGGGTGAAAGTCCCATGAGGTTTTGGGCGAAATAACCAGTCTGGAAGCCGATATAAACTCGGTTGCTCCAGGAGGCAGATGTTTCTCCACCGTCGTTCGTTCCGTAATAAATGAATACCTCCGGCGCGGCACCACCGGTGGGGAGGATATGCCCGCCCACTGTCGCGCTCACGGTCGTGATTTGCTTCGCGGCCGTATTGGTCAGGAAGGGCAGTGAATAGTGCACATGTTGCTGGTCCCACTCGACGCCGCTAAGACCGTAAACCGCCGTCGCGCCCGCGCCCGTGGCCATATCGAAAGTCATCGCGACAATCGGCTTGTTCGTCGGGCCGAAAAGCGCGGTCAAATCGTAAGTTGTTTGGTAGAAGCGCGGGTTGGTCGGACCACCATCGGTCGCACCGGTGGTCAGACTAATCCGATCAAAGCCCGCCCAAGCCACGTTTTGGCTGCTCACAAACCAGTCCTGCGCGTTAAAGTTGGTGACGAAAGTCGAACCGTCAAAAAAATGAAAGGTGACATTGGGCGCGCCGCCGCCACCGGCAGAATTGGCAAGGATAGAAATGCTATCATAGACTTGCGCGACGGAGAGGGTCAGTCCTCCTTGTGAAATACCCGTTTCGCTGCTCATCACGAGCGCATTCTTGCCCGTATAGGGCTGCAATTGGAAAATCGAGCCATCCACAAGGCTGGTAAGTGTGCCGTTGGTTGGCAGTCCATAAATCGTGTTGGGCAAGCCGGCCTGATAGTAAGCGGTGCCCTCCGTTGGATTGAACTCCTGCGCATCGTTGGTGTAAGGCGGGCCGCTGTCCGTGTTCTCGATAACCAGATCGCGATTCCATCCCGTCGCGGCCACTGGAAACGAGGGTGGCGGCGCATCGCCTGCCGACAAGCCGGAAACAGCATAAATCGCCGTTGAATTGGCCAAGGTTTTCCCGAAAGTGATGCTGGCCAAAGCTTTGTTCGTCCCGCCGGTCAACGCCGCAATGTTCACTGTCGTCTGATAAAAGCTGGGTTCCTCAGGACCGGTGGTATCGGCTCCACTGGTCAGGTCAATCCTTCCCGGGCCAAACCAGGCAATATTCTCGTCTCCGGTTTCCCAATCGGGCGCAAAATAACTGGTGGAGATGGACGAGCCGTCACTGAAATTGAGGGTGAGCGGCCCGGTGTCATTGGAGCCGTCGCCGGAATTAGCCAAGATGGCGATTCTCGCGTAGGAGGCCGGCGTGACCAGATAAAGCGTTCCGTTGGTGATTCCGGTGTCAGGGCTTAGAACCAGTGCGTTGTTGGTGGTGTAGGGCGCAAATTGGAAAATGGTCCGGTCGCCCAACAAGCTGACAAATGTGCCGGAAGGCGGCAAACCCCAGGCGTACTGATAAAGGCCGGTTTGGTAATAGGCGTTTCCTTCTCCCGCAGTCAATTCGGAGGCGTAACTTGTATAGGGCGGGCCGACAGCGTTGCTCTCGACGACCAGGTCGCGATTAAAGCCGGTCATGGCTATGGGCATCATATTGGCGCCGGTTTGTGAGGAGATTTGGGCGGCGCAGCGAGAAGCGCCAACAGAAATCAAGACAGAAAAGCCACAAGCCAGTACGTGCCTGGAAAGCGAATCGAAATGGGGCTGCATCGTGGTCATTTATACCACGAGGATACCGGGCAGTCTATCTGGAATTTGGAAAAGTCTGACTTGTTTGTCTTAGCTCCAACGGGCATTCAGGGCTTTACCAAGATTTTGCCCAGCACCTTGCGTTCACGCAACGCAGCGAAGGCAGCCGCTGTTTGCTCCAGTGGAAAAACCTCCGATATGGCCGCCTTGATCTTGCCCCGCGCCGCCCATTCGAGAACGGCTTCAATGTCGTTGCGCGTGCGGCCGTAACTTCCCACCAGCTTCTGTTCCTTCACGAAAAACGGCCACAACTTGAGCTGCACGTCGCGTCCCGCCGTCGCGCCGCACGTCACAATTGTTCCTCCCCGAGCCAGGCAGGTGAAGCATTGTGTCAAAACATCGCCGCCAATATGTTCGACCACCAAATCTACACCCCTCTTGGAGGTGATGGCGCGAACGTCGGACGGCCAATCCGCCTTGGTGCTCTCAACGATATGATCCGCACCCAGGCTCAAGGCAAACTCGCGTTTGGCGTTACTCGAAGCGGTGCTGATGACTTTTGCTCCCAACTGCTTCGCAATTTGAATGGCGGCGGAACCGACTCCGCTTGCGCCGCCCATGGCCAGTACCCAATCGCCAGGCCGCACGGATGCGCGGCGCGTCAGCATATGCATGGCGGTGCTGCCGGCCAGCGTAAGAGCGGCGGAAGTGGTGAAATCAACATTTGCAGGCAAACGCACCAAAGCCGACGCCGGCACGACCACCTGTTCGGCAAAACCGCCGTCTCGTTGAATTCCCAAAAGCTGCCCATGAATACAGATCGATTCGTCTCCGCGCTGGCAAAATTCGCAATGGCCGCAAAAGAGATTGGATTGCACGGCTACTCGGTCCCCGACCCGCCAATCGGAAACATCCGGTCCAATGGCCAGCACCTCGCCTGAAAGCTCCGAACCGGGGATGCGCGGCAGTTGCACTGGAATGGGCAGACTTCCCTCTTCCAACCACAGATCCAATCGATTGAGTCCGCAGGCGCGCACGCGCACGACGACTTCCCCTGCTGCGGGAACAGGATCGGGCATTTGCGAAAGTTTGAATTGGCCCGGCGAACCGTGGGCCACCAGTTGAATGGCTTTCATAACCCCTCAAGCCTATGAGAAAAGGACGCTTCTTCGCCAGCCATTCTTACCACAACTCTGCGTGCGGCTGATAAGAAGCTTGTCCGCGCTGTTGCGTTAAGTCTTCGCAGGAGCTTCGCTACCAGGCATGAACTCTTAGCGCCCAAGCGAATTCAGGGGATCCCGCCCGCGCTTGGGAAAGCGAATTTCCGTTGCCCTTGACACGTAACGCCGCCACCATTCCGTGTCAACACTAGTCTGGCGCGAGCGAATCACACCGGCACGGTTAAGCCAATCAAACCTTAATTGCATGGGAAAACATGACGTACGTCATATATATTATTATGTAAACTCGCCGGCCCGACGCCGGGGCCGACACGAGCCGGCTCGGTTCAGTGGCCAAACGAGCTCGCTTGCACGCGATAGAAGGCTGTGGCGGGTGGAGGCGATGGATCTGTCAAGACGATCTCCGCGGCGTTGGTGGCAAGGATGGCGTTGGCAACCTGGTTCCACTGAGCGGGCGAGAACTGGGCACTGCGCCAAAGTGTGCAGGTGACTCCCGCGCGATAATTAGCCGCTATCGCCACACTTCCATTGGACCATTGCAGTGAGGTGATGTTCGGCAATGTGGCGAGCGCAGCGCTGGCGGCGGCTCCAAAGTCGATTCGCCCCCACCCGTAGTAAAGGGGCGAGCCGAGCTGAACGGACGTGTTGGTGAGAATGCCGATCACGTGGTCCGGTGACAGCGTTGGGTTCAAACCGAAGATCCACGCAACGACGCCCGCAACCAATGGCGCGGCAAAGCTGCATCCGGTGCCCGACGTATAACCGCCGGCGATCGTAGTGGAATAGATATCATAGCCGGGCGCGGCGAAATCGATATAGGGGCCGGAAATGGTGCCTTGGAAATTATCGGCGGCATCGGTCATCGAGACGCAATAAACGTCGGGCTGGCCCGGGCCTGTAATTTGACCCGTGCCATCCAACGCTGACATGATGAGGAGCCCGGCCGCGTTAGTCTTAAGAAAAGCGCCGGCGGCTTCGAGTGTGTCATTGGTGCCGCCGCTCCAACTGATGCTCACCACCCGCACGCCATGCCCCGCGGCCCAGATTGTCGCGTTATACATGTCGCTGAGCGAGCCGATGATGCTGATCGGCAGAATCCGGCAATTGGCGGCCCCAGCCACTCCGATATTGTTATTGATAACGGCCGCGGCCATACCCGCGCACATGGTGGAATGAAAGATGCCTTCGGCATTGGTAACGGGTTGGTTGGCATCAACGTCCCAACCGGCCACCGTATTGGCCGCCAAATCAGGATGGTCCATTTGAAACGGTGTATCCACGATAGCGACCGCTACCGATTGGCTGCCGAGACTTGTGTTCCAGGCCTCGAAGCTTTCGATGACGTCATGATGCCATTGTTGGGAAAGCATTGGGTCATTGGGAGTGAACTGGCGGCGTTCGAACGTGTCCAACTCAGCAAATTCGACGTCCGGACGCTGGCGCAGAGTCTGGACCGCATCGCACTCCCGCGTCGGCTCGACACGCAGGGCCGATACAAGCGGCTGGGAACGAAATTTTACAAGGATGGTTTCGGGGTTAAAAAAGGTGATTGCGTTGTTAGGTCCAGGCAAGCGCCCGAAACGCCGTTGTTGGAAATTTACATGCACGAGAGTGTTGGCTTCCGGCAGGGGCACGGCGTGGGTGCTCAGATCGGGCGCCCATAGATTGGAGAAAGCCGTGACGACCGGAACGCGACGCCCGGGAATGTCGGCCGCCAGGACGCGCTTGTTCCATGCGGCGGCGTCGGGTGGGATACCCAACTCGGCGTCGGAAGCGGTGCTGTACGGCCATTGCCCGCCGCGAAGGCTTTCAAGAAGAAGCAATAGAACAACCATCGCAGCCACGGCTAAACCTCTAATTCTTTTGGATTCGATAAAAAATGGAATTGGCGGCCGGCAAACCAGGAATGACTTGAAAGGAATTGGTCAGCGTGTAATTGAGCAACGGCGCCCAAGCCATGGTCGGCGAGAGGTTGGTGGTAGTCTGAACAGTATAGTTGGTCCCGGCCAACCCGTAGGCGACGATCGATTTCTGCCCGTTTTGCAACAGCGGCTGCAGAAGCGGGGGATCCGCCAAAAGCGGTTGGTAGCGGTAAAAGACGGAGCCCGGCGGATTCCGCAGACCCTGAATAATGGCGAACGAGTTCGTCATCGCCGTCGGCGCGAGGTCCAGCCACGGCCCGCCTAGAGACGAGCTGTACTGGATTTCGAAAGCGAGTCCCGGCGTCGCATAGAGAGTCAGAGTGCCCTGGCCGCCCGAATAGGAGGTGTCCAAAATGGGCGTGGAAGCGAAGAATTCATACGCGCGGAAAAAGACCTCATTCGCCTGAGGCTCAACGTTGGATAAGGCTTCCGAAATGGTAGTTAAGGGGATGCGAACAAAGTCCGACCAACCACTTCCGGGCAAAGCGAGATTGGTTGACACTTCAATTTGGTAGCTCTCGGAGGGGATGCCATAGAGAACCAGGTTACGCGAAGCGCCGAGCACCTGGGTGTCCAACAGGGGCTGCGGGCCGACGACGATGATTCGCCCCGGGGTCGAAGTCAGCACGTTTGGCATGGTTCCGTCCGAGTTGGTGCCTTGAAGCGAACGCGGCCAAAGTTGAAGGAAAGCTGAAGCATCGTTGGTCGCGACGGAAAAATTCAACACCGCGACTTGTTGGTTGCCGAGCAAGTTCTGCCCC
>Ga0302326_10018505_pt1 | contig 14447 bp, 13 predicted proteins | sample Palsa_T0_3_FD_202264 | JGI IMG/M metagenome (GOLD analysis project Ga0302326, IMG submission 202264) | Peat permafrost microbial communities from Stordalen Mire near Abisko, Sweden - Palsa_T0_3 | ecosystem: Environmental > Terrestrial > Soil > Palsa > Peat permafrost | place: Sweden: Abisko... | reverse complement strand
TAGGTGTGGTTTTCGCCATGGCATTCCTGCGTTCGGAAACGTCGGCCCGAACAACCGGCGGCTTTTTAAAGACGGTGTTCTCGAAGCCGGGGGCCGCGGCGCTAACGGCGATTTGCGTGGCCGCCATGCTGCTGTTTGCCGGCGGAAAGATGCTGCTCTACAAAGACGACGCAAACCAACATTACTGGTTCGCTTTAAGCCGCCTTCATCCAAAATCCTTTTGGTTCTTCGACGACACCTGGGGGCCGAAAACATTTCACACCCTTTCTCCCGTGGAAGGTCCGATCTTGCTGCTACTGATGCTGGCACTTTATGGCTTCTTAGATTGGAAGCTGGCCTTTTCGGCGCCTCGCGAGGGCGAGTGAGGGTTTTCGAAAAACGGCCATGGATGGTGGTTGGGATTTTATGCCTGATCTCATTTTCCCTGCGCACCATTCCGAAGCTTGATTCCGTTTTTCGCGGGACGTTCGTCAATTTTCAGGAGACCGACGCCTGGTTCCATGTGCGCGTAGTGGAAAATCTGATCCACCACTTTCCCCGGCGAATGAGCATCGATCCTTATTCGGGTATCGGACCGAAGGAGGGATTGGCGACGGGGCCGTTTTATGACTGGCTGCTGGGCGGTATCGCGTGGGTGGCTGGAGCCGGGCATCCCTCCGAGGGCCTGCTCCTTAGGATTGCCGCGTGGTACCCGGCGGTGTTGGGGGCGTTGATCGTTCCGGTTGTGTTCCTTCTTGGCAGGAAGATGTTCGGTGTGCCGGCGGGGTTATGCGCCGCCGCTGTCATCGCAACGCTGCCGGGACATTTCCTGACGGTATCGAGCCTCGGGTTCACCGATCACCATGTGATGGAGAGCCTGCTTTCGGCGCTGTTCCTACTGGCGCTGCTCTACGCTTTCGAGAGGCCTCAATCGAACCTGCGCGCGGCGATGGCGGCGGTCGCCCTGGCTGCCTATTTGCTGACTTTCGTAGGCGGGGCGTTCTTCGTGGCGATCGTGGTGGCATGGGCGATGTACGATCGAGTCCGGTGCCTATGGCCGCGAGAGGAGCCATCATTTCCAAGCCGGCCTTTTGTAGTGAGCTTCGTGCTGGCGGCGGCGATGGTTGCTCCCTTTCATAAGCAACTGTGGATGCCGTACAGCATGGCGGCGCTGCTGCTGGGAGTGGCTGCGGTTTTCGCGCTCGATTGGTGCAGAAGGCTGGCGCGACCGAGAGTGGTTTTCTTTAGCGGGGCCGCGCTAGGAATCGGCGCGGTGATTCTTTTCCCCGGTGTGTGGAAGGCAGCGCGCTCCGTGGTCCCGTTTTTGCTCCCGGCGTCTTTTGGGATCACGGGGGCCGTTCGGGAATTACAGGCGCTGGTGCTCTCGCCGCAAGGTTTTACGCTGACCCCGGCGTGGAGGCAGTTCGCCGGCGCCTACGTCCTGTCGATAGTGGCACTGATCGTTCTGGGCGAGCTTGCTGTGACGCGTCCGAAACGGGGAGCGACGCTGCTGTTCTTTTGGGGCGGCGCTACGTTTCTTCTGGCGATGGGCCAAGTGAGGATGACGTATTACTTCGCGGTGGCGGCAGCGTTGCTCTCGGGCTACCTGGTGGCAAGGATCTTGGAAGAAGACGCCCGCAACTGGGTCCGGTGGACGACTTTGGCGGTATTCACGGCGGGCGTGTTCGTCCCCAATATCGCGAGGGCGGTCGAGGCCGGGCGATTGGAACTAGGGGTTTCCGAAGACTGGAGGCAAGCCCTGGAGTGGATCAGAGAATCGACACCAGAGCCGTTCGGCGATCCGGCCTTCTATTACGCGGATTATCCGGTTGATTTCACCGATCCGCCTGCAGCCTACAGCATTATGAATTGGTGGGATTACGGGTATTGGCTGGAGGCGATTGCACGGCGGGTGCCGGTGTCGAATCCGACGCAACACAACGCCGGCTTGGCGGCGAGGTTCTATCTGGCGCAGTCGGAAGAGGAGGCGATCCGGATTTTGAGCGAGGCCAAATCCCGGTATGTTGTCGTTAATGCGGAGCTTCCGTTGTTGATGGACTCGAGCGGCGCGACCAGCGGCCTTTATCCCAGCTTGTTTGTATGGGATCAGTCAAAAAATATAGAGGATTACTTTCTGGTCGCGCTGGAGCCGGCCGAGTCCGGCAAGTTTCGAACCCGGCTGCTATACCTGCCCGCCTATTATCGGAGCATGGCAGCGCGGTTGTTCGTCTACGGCACGGAGGGGATCGCCGATCCGCGGGGCGCGGTGATCGCTTATTTCCGTCAAGAACAGTCTTCGTCCGGCAAGAGCTATCGCGTGTTGAAGGACCTGCGAAGGTTTGACTCGGCGGAGGAGGCGGCGGCGGAAGAACGGTCCTGCCGGGCGCAGGGCTGCGTGTTGGCGGGAGAGAATCCGCAGGTAAGCTGCGTTCCGGAGGAGGCTTTGACGCGCCTTCGCCCGGTGTTTGGATCGGAATCAGGGATTCTGGGCGCGGGACGGTCGCAGAGGTCGGCGGTGCAGGTGTATGAGGTCCGATGAGCGCTTTCTCCTTGACCGGAGCACCTCAGAAGCTTATCATTCAAAAGTATCTTTATTATTTAGAGGTGTGCGTTTATGAAGATTTGGCTTCTTACTTTACTCGCTGCCGCTGTGGCTCTTCCAACCGTCGCAGCGACCTTCACAATAACGGATATCGTGGATCCGAACGGTGGGATTACGAACTCCGTATCGCCGTTCACTTCCGTCTTGATTCCTGACGGTGCATCGGGCGACGGCTTACTATGGACCGGCGTCGGCGCTGAGATCGGCAATTTCGGCTCCTACCTCGACCTTGGGTTCTTTGGCAGTTTTGAATGCGTGTCCTCGGGCTGTTCCGATCAATTTACAGTGGATTACGTCGCGACGGGCTTTCTGTCCGGGACGACCACCAATGTTGCGTTGTATGGCACCGGGGACGCGGGATTCATTTCGGCCGAGGCAGGAAACAGTAGCTTAGGGTATGTATCCGCGAACGCAAGCAGTTCGTTTGGCACCAGTTCTATACCGGTTCTTGTGGGCAACCCGGCGGATTTTTCGGGAGAGTTTCTCATTTCGATCTCGATGGCGGGCAACAGCTCGGTGAGCCTTCCTACCTCATCGACTGCGGACCTGGTGGTGACGCCGGGATTGCAATCGGGAGTGCCGGAGCCGGGGACCCTGGCGATTGTAGCTGCATGCGGCTTGTTGCTGTTGTACGTGAAGCGCCTGCGGAAGGCATAGCGCGCGGGGCTTGGGCTGTTTATCCGGGTGCGCTTGAAAAGCGGCTGCAGCCAAATTGGCCGCGCTGCAAGGCGCATTCAGTAACGATATGGCTGCACTATTTTGCGTCTACCCGCATGCTCACCAGGTTGCGGAAAAGCTCCAAACGACTTTGCGAATGCCACCGCATGCTACGCATGGCGGCTCGACCCGGACCATGAGCCGCCATGCGTAGCATGCGGTACCAGGCTGCGGAAAAACTCCTCGAAGGACCTGATTGGCAGGCGGAACCGCCTGCCCCACCACAGCACATCAACCACCTGGAGAGCGGTGGGACAGCACCGCAGTGGTGCGCTTTTTCCACTCCGCCGCCCTTTCCGGTCTACCCGAATCGGTGTACATTTCGACGATCCACGCTGCCGCACAGTCAAGATAGTACTATTCCGGAACTCCCATCCGGTCTTTTCGCGCCGCCATCCCATCGTAGCCTCCGAGCAGGAGCGGTTCGGCTTCCGCATACTTCTTCGCTCCCGCGAGACTGGCGCCAAGCAGACTCTCCGCGTGGAATCTCTGCCAGTCATCCGGGCACTTTTGCCGGTTGAACTCTACGGTCTCGCGCGCGAGAACCTCACTCTGAGCGAACTTGCGCTGCGATACATACGCCAGCGCAAGGTCGGCCGCGGACTGCATGGTGTCCGGATGTTCCGAACCCAGCGCGCGGCGGCGGCCCTCCAGAGCCTGTGCGGCATTGCTCTCCGCCAGGCCGGGTTTACCCCATCGTTGATACATGCGGGCGAGATCCGAACGCGTCAGAAAAACAGCCGGATGCCCGGGGTCCAAGACACGGGTTTCGATTCCGAGGGTTTGAACGAACAGAGCATCGGCGAGCGCGAACTTCGCTTGCGCGTAATAGTCGGTGGCAAGACCAGCACGGGCTGATCGTCGAGATGGCGGCGGATATCGGCGGCCAGCTCGGATGCGGCGGGATAGCGCCGGCGGCGATCCTTCTCAATCGCCCGCATCACGATCCAGTTAAGGTCGCCACTGATCAGGCGTCGAAGAGTAGCTGGATCCGTGCTGCGCCGTGCGGCAAGGTCGGCCACGGTGTTTCCCATTCCCGCGAGTTTGGCAGTCATGGGGACGGCCTCTTCTTCGCGGATGATGCGCAACAGTTCCGTCAGGCCGGCTTTCCTCAGCTGATGCGCGTCGAATGGCGCCGCGCCGATCAACAGTTCATAGAGCAAGACGCCCAGCGAATAGACGTCGGAACTGGTATCGACGTCGCCTGTCACCAGGTCGGCCTGTTCCGGGCTCATGTATTCCGGGGTTCCGATGAATTGTCCGAATTGAGTGAAAGCCACGGTCTGCGCGGCGCTTTGTTCGGTCGCTCTGGAGATGCCGAAGTCGATCACCTTGGGAACGGGCAAGCCTTCCACTTCAGTCACCAGGACATTGGAGGGTTTGATGTCGCGATCAATCACGCCCTTCTGATGCGCATGCTGGAGACCCTGGCATACGAGTATGAACAGTTCCAGGCGCTCGCTGATGCTCAGCCGCTGCTGGTCGCAATATTGAGTGATGGGCAGCCCGTTGACGTACTCCATGACAAAGTACGGCCGGCCGTTCTTGCTGGCTCCCGCGTCATAGACGCGCGCAATATTGGAATGGTCCATCAGCGCGAGCGCATGACGTTCGTAATTGAAGCGCGAAAGAATCGCCGTGGAGTTGAGCCCTTGCTTGATAACCTTCAGCGCCACCTGGCGCTCGAGTGGATAGGACTGATCGGCAAAACACACCATACCCATTCCGCCTTCCCCTAGAACGCGAAGGATGCGGTAGGGGCCGAAGCTATCGCCGTCCGCCCCAGCGAGATTGACGTCCGGCGCGCCCGCGTCCTCCATCAAACTTTCATCCTCGAAACCGCTCGCGAGCAGACAGATGGCGCAGGTCCCATCCGGATCAAGCGAGCCGCCGCACTTTGGGCACAAAACCATTCTCTTGTTAAGATTTTGCCGCCAGGGCCCGAATCAGGTGGCGCAGTTCAGTATCGATATCCGCCGGATCGGCGACGATATCAGCGATCTCGGCGCGCAGCAGATCGCGGAAGCGCTTTCTCAGCCTGTGGACGGCGACCTTCAGAGCGGATTCCGTGGTTTCAAGCTGACGCGCCAGTTCCGCGTACGGAACATCGGAATCACCCTGCAGGCAGCCCTTCAGCTTTTCGAAGTGCTCTGGCCGCCCGTGCTGAGCGAAAACGGCACGGAGCTTTTCGATCGTCCGGTCGAGCAGCGTTCGCGCCCATCGCCGTTCATAAATTCGCTCCGGAGTCTCGTCGTGGGAGGGTTCCCGCGCATACATTTCCTCGCCTTTGGAAACCTCGAAAGAGAGATGCGCCGCGCCGCCACCACGCTTCTGCGCCCGCGCGCGTCCCGCCTCATCGCACAAATAATAGTTGAAGGACGACAGCAGAAACGACCGGAATCGTCCGCGTTCCGCATCCGCCCGATCGAAGTAATCGCGTTCCAGAAAACGGGCAAAAAACTCCTGGGTATGATCCTGCGCCAGTTCCGGTGAATGCCCGCGGCGCCGGGCGTAGGCATAGAGCGGATACCAATAAGCTTCACACAAAGATCCGAGCGCTTTGCGGGTCTCCGGCCCATGGCCGCCGGCGGCCGCAACCAGGGTCCAGGAAGTGGTCGGGAAATCGGACCTGACAGGATTCACCTGCACGTTCCATTATCCGGTTTTGCGTCAGCGACCAGACGTCACAAATGTTCGCGAAGTCGCGTAACCTTCGCAAAGTTTTTTCTTATTGGGTAGCAGAGCGAATCCTAAACAGGGGGCTACTGATGAAAAACGACGCATTCATGATTCTCATCGTACTGGCTGTTGCGGCCACCAGAGCGCAGGCCAGCGATATTTACTTTCCTGCTCTGCCTTCGCCGCTAGGCGGCACTGTTGACGGCTGCACGAATTGTTTGTTCTCCGCCGCGTCAGTCCCCGCAGGCGCCGTCGGCGATACTCTTTTGTGGTGGAGTTTCGACGCCGCGAATACGAATCCCGTGGTCCCTGTGATTTTTAATTCCAGCGGTAAGGTGATTGGCTGGGGAGCTTCGGTCACGCCCGTCGGTACCGGCGTGCAGACCGCGCTGTTCGCCCTTCAGGTGGGCACCGATATTCTTGGAGCAGGAGACACCGTCGGGGTTTACTATGCCGGCGCGGCGAGTATCCCTTTTGGTTCTGGTGGACCTGCGGTGGTCTATAAACCCCTTGGCACGGGCGAACAACTTGCGCTCAACACTCAGGTGACTACGTCCGCCGGCAATAGGGCTTATGATGTCAGCTATGTGGCGGCGGACCAAGTGCCCCTCGGGCCGCCGTCGACGCCGCCCGATGCCAATGCGACCACCGACGGCGCGACCAGCGCCTATTATGCGTACACTCCCGTCACATCCCAATATAACGGCGACGTTCTCACCTAGTGGAGTTTTTTTGCCCTCAATTCGAATGAGTTAATTCCTGTCATTTACAGCGCCGGCCCTGCTTCTCACGTCATCGGTTACGGCCAGGCTGTAACCCCGGTGGCCGGGGAGCCTGACGTTGTGCAGACATTCGCGTACGTGCCTGTTGTGGGCACCGATGTCCTTTCAACTGGAGAGACGCTGGGTTGGTACACTCCCGGGCAAGGCTCCATCGCGATGGATTTGACCGGAGACATGGGGGTGCTGGATAACCCTAACTTTAGCTCCATCCAAACCGGCATCTACCCGACCACTGAGATCGCCAATCGCAGCTATTACGTCGGTTTCACCGCCTCACCAGCTCCTGAGCCGAGTTATGCCGTAGCCCTGGGGATCGGTCTTGTCGCGATCGGGCTGTTCCGGCGAACCACTAAAGCTGCCTAAATGCGTCATGGCGATTCGCTTCGAGCGCGCCGTAGCTTCCGGTTATAATTCTTTCTTGAGCGAACAGCCGGAACAGCGCATGCAGTGCATGGAGGTTTGGGGTGGCAGCCAGCTCACAACGCGTAGCGTCGCCTTCGGCGGGCTGGACGCATGGGTTTATAGTAAACCCCATGGCAATGCGCAGCACGGCGGCGACGTTTACTACGCATCGAGCTGCGCCACCGGGCGGATCGCCCGCCTCTTGCTAGCGGACGTGGCGGGGCACGGGCATTCCGTCGCCTCAACGGCGGCCGACTTGCGGACGCTGATGCGCCGGTTCGTCAATCGACTGGATCAAACCGAGTTCGTTCGGCTTCTCAATCAGCAATTCACGGCTCTGTCCAAGGACGGTGCCTTTGCCACCGCGGTGGTCGCTACTTTCTTCGAGCCAAGCCGGCGAATGACCGTTTGCAATGCCGGTCATCCGCGGCCGCTTCTGTATCGAGCAGCACGGAAGCAGTGGGATTTCCTGGGCCACCATAGTCCCGATCACCCGGCAAGGCCATCGATGGGGCCAAGTAATCTGCCGCTGGGTTTACTGGAAATGTCTGCCTACGATCAGTTCGACATTGAGTTGGAACCGGGCGATCGCGTGCTCAGTTACACCGATGCACTCATGGAATCGAATGATGCAAGCGGCGAGATGCTGGGGGAGAAAGGCGTCTTGCAGATCCTGCGCCTTTTGGGCGGTGATGTGGAACCGGGAAAACTGATCGAGAAGCTGCTTGGGGAGATTGCGGAGCGCTATCCGGACAATCTCACCGAAGACGACGTAACCGTGCTGCTGGTGCAGGTCAACGAGCGCAAGGCATCCTACACGATCAGTGAGAAGCTAGGGGCGTTACGCCGGTTTATGGGATCACTTGCCCGCGCGGTTAATCCAAGGGCCGAACGCCCTCCATTTCCGGACCTGAACCTCGCAAATCTAGGAGGCGCCATCATCCCGGCGCTAGCCCGGCGATGGCGTGCCAAACCAGGCGATTAGTGGAGTGTCGCAGAGGCGATCGGGTTCCGCCGACGAGCCTGACGCCGAACCCCGACTGTCAAGCAGAGGACATGCTAACGTTTTGGCTGCGACACACCACTGGAAATTAGTGCCGCGGTTCGCGACTCTGCCGTCTCGTGAATTATCATCAGGTATGAAGCTCGCGCCTTTTCTGTTGGACCAATGGCTGCAACAAAAATTCTCCGCCGATCCGCCGATTGAATTTGATCTCGGATCGAGTACAGGACCGGTCTGGACGCTGCGTGAACTGCTCGCGCTCGGTGGAAGCGTGGAAGACTTGCTCGACACCAAGCTTTTCTACACACCACCGGAGGGTTCGAACGAACTGCGTGAGGAGCTTGCCCGCATGGAAAACGTCGACCCGGAGCATGTGCTGGTGACCACCGGCGGGGCGGAGGCGCTGTTGATTTTGTTCCATAACGCTGCAGAGCCTGGAGCCAATGTCGTTTTTCCCAATCCTGGATTTCCGATGAACGAAGCGGTCGCAGAGTCCCTCGGATTAGGAATTCGACGCTACACTTTGCGCGCCGGGAATCGCTTTCAAATTGATCCGGACGAAATCCGGAGGCTGATCGATCGCCAAACCAAGTTCGTGCTGGTGAACTCGCCCCACAATCCTACCGGCGCCGTCGTGGCGGATTCGGAAATGGAATCCCTTCACGATTTCTGTGTGGATCGAGGAGTTCAACTGGTCTCCGATGAAGTCTACCACCCGATTTACCACGGCCCCCCGGCGCGTTCCGCGGCGCGGCTTCCGGGTGCGACTGTCATCAGCGACTTCTCAAAAGCACTCTGCCTGAGCGGTCTGCGCATCGGCTGGATGATCGAGCATGATTCGCGCCGGCGCGAAGCTTACCGGAACACCCGTAGCTATTTCACCGTTTCAAGCACGGTGATCGCCGAAAGCCTGGCCGCTTTGGCATTGCGCCATCGCGAGGTCATTTACGAAAAGGCCCGCCGCGTCGCGCAAGGAAATTTACAGCTGCTCGATACGGTTTTCAAAGAGCATGCGGATTTACTTCAATGGATTCGCCCAGCCGGGGGCATGACGGCGTTTCCATGGCTCACCAGCGGCATCGACTCTCGTGGGTTCTGTCGAACCATGGCGCAAAGCGGTGTGCTGGTAGTTCCCGGCGATTGCTTCGGCCAGCCGGCGCATTTCCGTCTCGGCTTTGCCGCGAGTGGAGATCGGTTTCCACGTGCGATGGAACAGTTTGCCGCCACTCTGGCTCGGGCAACTCCAATACAGCGCGAAACCACCGTTTAGGATCCCAAGGCTCACATTTTTTAGTTCGAAGGGTTAAAGTGACTTAGGGAGACTGACCATGCCTCTTCTCATGCTGGCGGCGATCGCGTTTGCCGGCAGTCTCGGGACTCAGGATACTACTGTGTTCCACACGGATGCGCATCTGGTTCAGGTTAATGTGATCGTTCGAGACAAGCGCGGGCCGGTCACGGATCTAAGTCAGAGCGATTTCATTCTCAGCGACCGCGGCAAGCCGCGTGCCATTAGTGTTTTTTCTGTGCACAAGAGAGCCGCCACGCCGTCCGCGCCGGTCCAAACCGCGCCGCCGGTGCCCGCTAATACGTTTTCGAATCGCCGGGTCAGAGAGGGCGCCGATGCTCCGGCGAGCGTCACTATGATTCTGCTCGATCGCTTGAACACCCTGCTTAACACAAGCATCAGTGACCAAGAGCAGACGCCCTTGTTCAACGTTGGCCAGGCGCTCGAGGCCGGCAAGCAGCACCTGTTGAAATTCATCGATGAGCTCGACCCGAAAGAGCGCGTTGCAATTTACAGCCTGGGCCACTCCATGACCGTTCTTAGCGATTTTACCGGCGACCGCGCGCAATTGAGAAAGATCATTGAGGACTATCGGGCCACGTCGCTTACCAGCCGCGAGGTGGTCGAGCCGGTGGGCGTGAGCGTCCCGAATATGAGCGCAGAAATCGACCGGGATCGACAGGCGCTTGCCGGCTTGGCGAACGCGGCGCGCGCGAAAACCACCATGACCGCGCTACTGGCGATGGCGGCACACGTCGCCGGAATTCCCGGCCGCAAGAACCTGGTGTGGCTAACTTCGGACCTTATGATTCCAGCCGAGGCTTTGGGCCGGGCGCTAAGCCGTTCGCAGATTGCAATTTATCCGGTGGATGTGCGCCGTCTGCAGCCGTTCGCGATGGAGCGTACGCAAGGAGACGCCGACGCCAGAGCGCACGATGGCGGAGCCTGGCGCGGCGGGCCTAACTTTGGGGCGGGATCGACCATACCGGTCGGCATCAGTGCCATGCAGGCGCTGGCTGATGAAACCGGAGGCCGGGCCTTCGTTAATAACAACGATCTGACGGGCGCCATTCGGCAGGCGATCGACGACGGTGCGGCCACATACACGCTCGGCTTTTACGTCGACCAAGGCTCGCTCGATGGAAAATTTCACGATCTAAGAGTGCGCGTAAAGCGAACCGGTCTGGAGGTGCGAACGCAGAAAGGATATTTCGCTGTGAACAACGCCGCGGCGGAGAACGATCTGTCCTCGGTAATCGCGAGTCCGCTGGACAGCTCCGCTATACGAATCGTGGCGAGGGTGGAGCGGAAAGAACAGGCGCTCAGCGTTTCGGGATCCATCGATCTCCGCGATCTGCGTCTGGAGCAAAATGGCGAATCCAGCAAGGGAACGGTATACATCGAAGTGGTGCAGCAGGATGCGGCCGGGAATTCGCTGGAGCTGCGGAAGCAGAATATAGAGCTTCAATTGAGCCGCGCGGAATATGACTCCGACCTTAAAACGGGAATCCTTTTTCGCTCCGTGTTCAGCCCGAAAGATGGATTGAAGACGCTGCGCGTCGTGGTGACCGACAGCTCCCACGCGTCCGCTGGCAGCCTCATCATTCCGGTTTCGGAAATCAAATAGGCAAGTCACTATTGAATCGTGATCAGCGTCCCGGCTTGCGTCGGCTGCCCGTTGTAGGAGGCCTGAATCGTGTTATCCCCAGCTACCACCGAGGTCGGAAGCACCACGTTGAATTGGTAAAGGCCTGGGGATATGAGTGCCGCATAGGTCACCGTCGCCGCGGCGGATCCGATCTGTATCGTGGGCATCGCCGGGAGGATGCCGGATTGTGTCTCCGATCCGCTGACTACCGGCACTGTCGTGGAGCCGAATCCGTTCGCATAGATGATGATCGTTTCTCCCGGCTGGGCGGGCGTCGAAAGTCCTGGAAAAAGAGTCGTGGGGCCAATGAGGCCATAGTTCAGGTGCGTCGCGACCACATAGTTTCCGCCGTTAAATACGAAGAAGGATTCGGAATACGTCTGGGCTTGCACAGTGAAGGACGCACTGGCCGTTCCTGCGTTCGTGACCTGCACTGTAACGGACCCGGTCTTAAGATCGGGAGGCGTCAGTATGTTGATCTGGCTCGGGCTGATGTAATAAACAGATGCCTTCTCGCCATTCAGCGTGACGGTTACTCCCTGGAGCGTAGTCGGCAATTGGTTATTCACGAAATCGGAAGTCTGCCAGCAGTATCCCGGTGCGCAAGCCGGACTCGAAACGCCGGTGGGCGCCAGGTTCGTTCCTTTAACTTCGACCCAGGTATTCGGCGCGATCGTCAGGGACTCGCCCTCGGCATTGGCGACCTTGGTGATCGCCGGCGGAATAGGTGTTGGTGGCAGAGTTAACACGAAGGTCACGGTCACGTCATGGTCATAGTCAACATAAAGGCCGTCGGACAATAGGAACCCGCTGGTGCCGCCTCTCTGAAAGACATTAACGGAGTACCCGCCGGCCACCTGAAAGTCGAGTCCATTATCGTCCAGCGTGCCGCCAGCGACATATCCTTTTAGAGACGGAGCCATGCCGGTTGGATAGTACAGGTTGTCATATTCGGCGATCAAGCCCTGGGTGGGGTTGGCGGAGCTATAGGACGCCTGGCTCAGCCCGGTGATTGCTCCAGAAAATCCGGAGGCAGTCGAGAAGGTTCCCGTAATGCCGGTGATCTCGTCGACACTGGGATCCGACGTCGTAGTAAGAGTGATGGTACCGGAAGCGTTGATGCCCGATCCGCTTATGGTGAAAGTCCCAACCGTCGTTCCGGCGCGAGCCAGCGGCGCACAGATGGCCACTGCGAGGAGGACGCATATTTTGAATGTGTCTTTCATGGGCTTTGCTTACCTTTATTTCCCGGGGATTCTGAGACTTCCCATATTCTATCCTCAGAATAGGAAGCGAAAGGATAAACAATGCAGAAGCGCAAACTCGGAAAGAGCAACTTGGAAGTTTCAGCCCTCGGCCTCGGCTGCATGGGAATGAGTTTTTCCTACGGTCCGCCCAAAGATAAGGAAGAGATGACCTCTCTCCTTCGGACCGCCGTCGAACGCGGCATCACGTTCTTCGACACAGCCGAGGTCTACGGCCCGTTCCTCAACGAAGAGCTCGTGGGCGAGGCCCTCGCTCCCGTCCGCAAGCAAGTGGTGATCGCCACAAAATTCGGGTTCGATCTGAGCGGCAGCGATCATCGGCCGGGAGCGGCCGGTCTGAACAGCCGTCCCGAGCACATCAAGCAGGCCGTCGAGGGCTCGCTCCAGCGCCTGAAGACCGACGTCATCGACCTTCTTTATCAGCACCGGGTCGACCCCAACGTGCCAATCGAAGACGTCGCGGGAACCGTGAAGGACCTGATTCATCAGGGCAAAGTGAAGCACTTCGGCCTTTCCGAAGCGGGTGTCAATACCATCCGCCGCGCCCACGCCGTCCAACCGCTCACCGCGCTCCAGAGCGAATACTCGCTGTGGACCAGGACTCCTGAAAAGGAAGTGATACCTGCCCTGGAGGAACTCGGAATCGGGTTGGTCCCGTACAGCCCCTTGGGCAAAGGCTTCCTCACCGGCAAGATCGGGGAAAACGCGAAGTTCGATAGCTCCGACTTCCGCAGCACCTTGCCCCGCTTCACGCCGGAGGCTCTCAAGGCCAACCAGGCTCTCATCGATCTGCTCGCCAGCATCGGGAAGCGGAAAGAGGCCACCCCTGCCCAGATTGCGCTCGCCTGGCTGCTGGCGCTGAAGCCGTGGATGGTTCCTATCCCAGGCACCACCAAGCTCGATCGCTTAGACGAGAACGTCGGCGCAGTCTCGGTCGAACTCACGCCCGACGATCTTGCAATCATCGACGCCGCCGCCTCCCAAATCACGGTGCTCGGCGCCCGCTACCCCGAAAGGCTGGAGCAAATGACCGGCCGCTAAGCCAAATGAATCGCAGCACGCTTTAGCAGGCCGCTGAAAAGGTCCTTGATAAGGGCTCTTGTGGCCCACGCGTCCACGCGTGCCGCGTCGTGGCGACGGTTCTGGAATTTCGTCGCCGTCCCTTTCATCCGGCTCTGGAGCTTCGGCCGCAAGACCGCACCAACTAATTCCGCGCCGCCGACACCCGCTTCACCTCGTAATCCACATGCTTTTCCAGCACCGTCATCGGCATGGAACCCGGCATCAAAAACCAGTCGTGGAAATCCCGGATATCGAAGCGGTCCCCCAGCGCCGCCCGTGCCTTCTCCCGCAGCGCCCGGATTTTCAGCGCGCCCATCTTGTACCCTAGCGCCTGCCCGGGCATATCGGTCGAATATCGCAGCGTCTCCGTCGCAATCTGCTCGTCCGATTCGAGGATATTATCGCGCATGTACGCCGTGGCTCGCTCCCGGCTCCATCCAAAATAATTCATCCCCGTATCCACCACCAGCCGCGACGCCAGAAACATCTCGCTCGCGTAGCGCCCATACCGGTTGTAGGGGTCCTGATATAGGCCCATCTCCTCCGCCAGCATCGCCGCGTACTCGCCCCATCCCTCCGCGTTCGCTCCGTAAAATGCATTGCGGCGGAACTTCGGCAGCTGCTCGTTCTCCTGCATCAAACTCAGCTGGAAATGATGGCCGGGAATCAACTCGTGATACATCAGCATCTCCGAATTCGCCCACGAACGATGCGCCAGATCGGACCCGTTGAAGTAATAATACCCCTTCGGATCGTTCGCGCTCGGCCGTTCATAATGCCCGAACGTCTGCGACGCCTCCAGCGCCGGTTCGAGCCTTTTCACCCCGTACGGCGCCTTCGGTTTTACCCGGAAATACGCGTCGATCTTCGGCTCCATCAGCCGCACAAACGCCATCAGCCGCCGTTCCACGTCCTCCGGCGTTTTCTCGAAGTAACGCGGGTCTTTCTTCAAAGCCTCGTGGAATTCGGCCTTGGTCCCCGCAAATCCGATCGCCTTCCGCGCCTCCGCCATGCGCGCAT
>Ga0302326_10018504_pt1 | contig 14447 bp, 11 predicted proteins | sample Palsa_T0_3_FD_202264 | JGI IMG/M metagenome (GOLD analysis project Ga0302326, IMG submission 202264) | Peat permafrost microbial communities from Stordalen Mire near Abisko, Sweden - Palsa_T0_3 | ecosystem: Environmental > Terrestrial > Soil > Palsa > Peat permafrost | place: Sweden: Abisko... | reverse complement strand
ATGTCCGACCTCCCTAAAATTCAAGATCGCCGGAGTTTCGCGCATCTAAAAGCGAGGTCGGACATTGGGGCGTGACGGACGGTTGAGGGTCGCGCCTGAGCGCGAAACTCCACTGCCTCAGTCGCCGTAGGCGAAAACTCCACTCCGTCCCATCGAGAAGGACCGCTCGATCGTCGCCAGGCCAGCCAGCACTCTTCGCAGCGCGAGGTGATTCCCCTATTCGAGCCAGTCGCCATCCTCGGCACCGGCACCTTAACCGACAAGGAATCTCTTCCAATTCGACCGCCAAATAGGCACCGCTGGATTGACTCGCAACCACCACACGATTGATTACACTATATGACCATGGGAACCAAAAGGGCGGGTTGTTTTATCGTGGGGGCATTGTCCCTCTTTGCGCTGGCGGCCTTCGGGCTGGGGATCAACTGGGGTTTGCCGGGAACAGCGGCCGATCCATATCTGTTCAATCCCAAAACCGATGGCAGCAGCAACTCGATGCTGGCGTACCGCATGAGCGGAGCCGGCATCGACCATCTGGCCGGCGATTGGATTGATGATCCGAGCCTCGGCGCGGATGTCGCGCAGCATCCGATTGATCGGCAAGATCAGCCGGTCACGCTGGTAAATAATCCCATTGGGTTCACAACCGAGCAGGTGCTGGAAGCGGGGGACGCGGATACGAAAAAAGCCGAGGAGGCGCGCGACAAACTCTGGAAGAAGTGGAAAAAACTGGGCGAAGATCCCAAAACTTCAGGGGCGGCGCTGAATGATGTTAACGCTGCCTACACCACCGCGGATGACGCCGTTCACCAGGCGGTGGATGCTTATAATTCCGCCCACATTCCGAATTACGACGAAATGCTCCAATCCGACGCTGTCGCACAGGCGCGGATTCTTCGGCGATATCGGCTCTATTCCTATCAGCCGGATGAAATGATCACCTTCCGCGCTCTCTCGGAAATGCATCCCGGCGAGATGCAGTTTGATCCGCGACTTTACCAATACGGTGGGCTGTGGATTTACCCGCTCGGGGCAATTCTCCAGGCGGCATCGTTGACGAATTTGGTGGCGATAACTCCAAACCGGGGATTTTACCTCGATCATCCGGACCAATTCGCCAAATTCTATGTTGTCGCGCGCGGTTACTCGGCATTATGGGGATTGGTGGGAATGCTGGCGATTTACGGGATCGTTCGCAAAGTCGCCGGTGGATATCTGTTGCCGAGCATTGCGGCGATCATGTTCGTCTGCATGCCTGTGGTGCTGGATTTGGCGCATGAGGCCAAGCCGCATTTGGCGGGGACATCGCTGTTGCTTGTGGCGATCCTGGCGGCGATCAACTACATCCAGACGGGCAAAATGAAATGGGCGCTCTGGACATCAGTCGCCGTTGGCGCGGCGGCGGGGATGGTGCTTTCGGCTGCCGTCGGAGTGGTCATCATTCCCCTGATGGTCCTGCTCCGACACGAAACGCCCGGCCGACGATTGGGGGTCAATGTATTGGGGTTGCTCATCGTCATCGGAATCTATTTCCTCACCAATCCGTATGTGGCCGTGCATCTGATCCAACATGATTCTACCGGCGTTCTCGCGTCGAATTTCGGAAACTCCAGGGCGATGTATCCAAAGGCGTTTGATCTTGTGAATGCCGCGAAACTGCTGGCCGTTGGAGCATCGCCGCCGCTGCTGGTCTTCGGGACCATCGGATTTCTGATTCTTCTGATCAAGGATCGACGGATCAGCGCATTGGGCTGGCTACTCGGCGTTCCGGCGCTTTTGATTCTGATCGAATTCGTGAACCACGCGGGCAACAAGCCCGGCGAATATGCTCGCTTTGCCCTGTTTGCCGATGTCGCGCTGATGCTGGCGGCAGTCCTGGCGGTGGGGCGGTTGACCTCCAAAACAAGCGGCCGCGTGATCCTTGGGATTGTGCTCTTTCTCCCAACATTGCTTTATTCCCATGTTTACGATGCCGCATTTCTAAGGGATTCCTTTCCGGATACGTCCCGTCAGGAAGTGGCCGAGCAATTGAGCGACACGCTCGATTCTCAAAAAATGACCGACCTGCTTGCCGCCGGCAAACGGCCCGCGCTGGGCATGTACGCCGAGCCGGCTCCATATTGCATGCCGCCGATGGATTTATTCCGCTGGAAGATCGTTTTGCTGCCTCCGGGGAATACGGATGCCGATGTAATCGTCCAGCCGGACCAGACCCTGGATGTGCTCAATCCCATGTCCACGCCGATGACCTGGGCGAACGAACATTTTGATGTGAATATGAAGTAGTCTCGGGGCGATGGTGCTGCTAAAATCGAAATGATGGCTGGTGTTACCACCGCGATCGTTGTGTTCATCCTGCTCGCCCAGGCGTTCCCCTGGCTGATTAAAAACAAGACACAATACTATTTGGCGTTTGCGACCGTGATCGTGATTCTGCTCCTGGACGCCCTGGCACATGTGGTGGACACGGGGGGGTTCATCGCGGTGGTTTACTTCTTTAATTGTGTGTTGCAGGCGTCGGCCTTGATATTTATCTTTCTTGCCACCGGCGGATTATCGCCCAAGGAATTTGCCGATGAGGTCGGGCAGATGATCGAAGTCGTTCGGCGGGGGGAGACCACCAAAGAGGTGATTGTCCCGCTGAGCGAATCAGCGTATCGTGCCGGCCCACGGGCGGCCAGCAGGCCGCCGGAGGGCGGCAAAGCGTATGTGATAGATGATGCCGAAGTTCCCGCGTCCGGCCCAGCCACGGCAGGCCCGGCGACACCCGCGAGGCCCAATCCAGTCAAGGCGGCCGAACATGGACCCCTGCCCCTGGATTAGCCGCTGGATTAGTCGCCTGCTCCTACATTAAGATTATCGGATTGAATACAATCCCCCTGGCGGAAGAGAGCCGAGGAGAAACGAATGCAATCTGTTCTGGCGACGATTTCAACCACCGGCTACCTCAATCCCTATAAGGCCGGCGCGCTCGTCGTGATCCTGTTGATATGGGTGAAGTTACTGGCATGGGTCGATAAGGATGCCCCGGTCGCGCGCATGCCGCGCGAAATCGTGAACTCGGGGATGTTTCTTGCCCTGGCCGTAGGCTATGTCCTGTTCTTCTTCATGCCGCAGTTCTCCGTGGCGCTGTCGTCACTGCTGGGATGCTTTGTTTTAAGCATCGGGACATACATCGGGATTCGCGCCAAGACCGTGGGCCTATCCGATCTCAAGCTCGAACTCATCAATTGGTGGAATGGGATGTTCAAGCGAGCGCCCAAGGAGGCCAAGGCCAAAGCGGGGCAGATTCTATTTGTTAATGCCGGTGGAGCGCCGCAGGAGCCGCCGACTGAAGAAGACCCCGAGCGACTTGGATATGACTCGGCACAAACACTCTTAATCACTCCGCTGAAGCGCACCGCGGAGCGCATCGAAGTCGTCGCTGCCGACACGCCGCTTAACGCCCATCTGGTGGACGGCATGAAATACGATGGCGGAGCGATGGATCGCGCCGCCGCCGGCGCGGCCATTCAATACCTCAAAGGGCTGGCGGGCCTCGATTTGAACGAACGCCGCAAGCCGCAAACGGGCAGCTTCAAGACGGTATTCAGCAATCATCGCACGCCGATTCAAATTACCACGCAGGGCAACGCAACCGGCGAGTCAGCCCGGTTGCTGGTCGATCCGAAAAATCGATACAACATCAAATACGAGAACCTCGGATTTACCGAGGGCCAGCTCGAGACCTTCAAGAAAACGATGGAGGATCCCACCGGTGTCGTGCTGCTGTCGGCGCCCAAGGCACAGGGATTGACGACGCTGGCGTATGGCGTGATCCGCGCCCACGACGCGTTCATGTATCACATTCACACCATCGAGCGCGCCCCGGAAGCCGATCTGGAAGGCATCACCCAGAATGCGCTCACGGCGACGGCAAGCGGGGCGGAAGAAGCCAAGCAGGTGAACTGGGTGGTGAGCCAGGAACCCGACATCATCATGCTCACCAGCATCGAGGATCGGAACAGCGCTCAGGATTTGGCCAAATACGCCGCGGAAAAACGGGCCTATATCTGCATGCGATCCGGCAACACCTTCGACACCCTCGCGCAGTGGCGGAAGCTGGTGGCGGATGACAACTTGGCGATGAAAAACCTGCGATTGATCATCTCCGGCCGGCTGGTGCGCCGGTTATGTGAAGCTTGCAAGATCGGCTACACGCCGGATCCCACTCAGCTCCGAAAATTGAACATGAGTCCCGATTCCGTCGGCAAGCTATTCGCCGCCCGCAAGGAGCCGATGCGGGATGCCAAGGGGAATCCCGTGCCGTGCGAATTTTGCCACGACCTGGGATTCAAGGGCCGGATGGGCATCTATGAGTTTTTCATCATTGACGACGAAGTTCGCAAGATCGTGGCGGCTGGTGGATCGGATGCGCAGCTGAAGCAGGCATTCCGCAAACAGCGCGGCCGATTGCTGCAGGAAGTGGCGCTAGGACAAGTACAGGTTGGCGAGACGAGTTTGGAAGAAGTGCTGCGAGTTCTGCGCGTCAGCGACGGGCCGCCCGGCGCCAAGCCCCCGGGAGCCGGGCCGGCTCCGGCACCCGCCGCGCCGCGCGCCCCGAGGCCCGCGCCCAGGCCTGCGGTCGGATGATCGCGGCGGATTTCGCTTCGGCTATTTTTTGCGAGAAGGTTTTATGGTTTTTATCGGTTTGATGTGCGTGTTCACCTTGGTGATCGCCTTCTTCCATTATATCCAGGGTTTGTTCAGCGCGACCATCTCCGCGATTCTGGTGATCATCGCCGCGATGGTGGCGATGGCCTACCACGAATGGGCCGCGAATTTTCTGCTGACCACCGGATTCGCACCGTATGCCATTTCCATCGCTTTGACCGCGATTTTCGCCATCGTCTACATCATTCCCAAAATCATCATCGACTCGATGGTGCCGGGCAACGTGCGTTATCCGGTGTTGATGGACAAGATCGGAGCAGCGGCGATGGGATTGCTGGCCGGGCTTTTTGCAACCGGCATAGTGGCCATCGCCGCCGAAGCGCTGCCATTCGGGCCGGTTTTTGGGATGTATTCACGTTATGCCGTCGCCGATGTTCCCGGCCGATTCATGAGCACCCGCGGCAGTTACGATGACACCACTTCCAACGATGTGCTGCAGGTGGATACGCTCGATCCCGACAAAGCCCAGCATCTCTGGTTCCATCAGGATGATCTGGTCAACGGCATGTTCAAGCTGGTCAGCGCGGGATCACTTTCTGACACCCTACCGTTCGCGGCGAATCATCCGGATTATATTGACGAACTTTACGGCCAGCGGCTTGGCATTCAGGTGGGCGCCAAGACATTGATGGTCGGCGACGACTTGTCGGTGGATCGGATTTTTACGCAGTCCAAGCTGGCACAGGTGGATGGAGAAGAGGCCGATCTTCGCGGCCCGGGATACCAGGCGCCGCCGTCGGTTCTTCAGCCTGCGCCGGGCCAGACATTGGTGATTATTCGAACCAAAATCAAGAGCGACAAGGACAACAACGATTCCGATGCTTTGCTGCGTATTTCTTCCGGAGCTATTCGGCTGTTGGCGGGGAGCAATGGGGTTTATCAGGATTATCATCCCGTCGCCACGATGGACCCAAGTCGGGTCGCCGTCGTGTGCAAGCCGGATGATTTCATTGTCATGGACGGCGCCGCCAATCATACGATCGACTTGGTGTTTCTGGTAGATTCCGACGTCGCGCTCCAGGGCGATGCCACTGCGCTGCAATTCACACCGGGCTCATTTTTGCAAATCAAGCGCTACGGATTTGTCGATCTGAGCGGCAAGGCGGTGGAAAAGGAACTGCCGCCCAATGATGACACCAAGGCGATCATGCGCAAGCCGCAGGTGCAAACGATGATCGGCGCGGCCAAGCCATTCCGGCCCGAATCCGCCAGCGGTGGTTCGGTCGCCGAAGCCCCAAGCGGCCAGCTCGCCACGGGCACGGCCGTTGGATTGACATTTAAAAATCTGAAGGTCAGCTCCGCGCTTCTCTTTCCCATCGATGTCAAGACCGGCAATACCGACGGACAGGTGAGCCTTTCTAATGTCGGCGTCACGGGCGATTTCGCCGCCCGCAAATGGGCGCATCTCACGGTCACCGCGCAGGCCACCAGGCAAGATCTCAGCGGCTCGGTGGATGAGCAAATCGCCAACATCGCGGTCCCGGACGGGCAGGTGATGGTACAGGCGAGCTTTGGCGGACCGACCGAAGGCGAAGTGTGGGACTGGGGCAAGCAGATCAATGATTTCCAGCTCATCGACACCGTGGGCCATGCGTACAAACTCGTCGGCGCCTGGGCGCTGGTGCGAAAGAGCACGCAGCAGATGCTGGCTGCTTCGATCGATTCGAGCAATGCCGGAAATGTTCCCGCCATCGACCAGCAGACCGGCCGGCCATCCAATGTCTATCTCGCCTTCTACGTTCCCAGCGGCACGACGATCGCGGAAGTGCGATATGAAAAAACGACCGTTGCCTCCAGTCTGAACTTCAGCGCACAATAGCGCGTGATGACAAAACGCTTTTTAAAACGGATTTCCCCGCTCGCCGCATGGGTGTTTACCGCCGCGCTGATGGCGTGTGCGCCAAACGCAAAAACCGCCAATCCCAATCCTCCCGCCGACAACGGCGGCATCTTCCGCGAGCGCAACGAAGGCTACAGCCTGCTCTACCAATTGATGAGCGATAATTCCCGCGTGGGGGACATCTTTATCATCAAAAAAGCCGACGCGCCGGTGGGCGATCTCGTCAAACAAATCGGTTATGCCTGCCAGTTGGCCAAGAAACAGATGGACGATTTTCCCAAGAGCGATAAGCGGATCGAATACGATGTTCTCGATCTGCCGACCATCGAGCAGAATCAGCGCGACCTGACCGCCCAAATCGACCAGAAAGAATTGCTCGGCTCCAGCGGCAAAATATTTGAACTGCGGCTGGTGCTAACTCAGGTCGATTCAACCCGATACGCCGCCGAATTGGCGCAAGCCCTTCTGGCCATCGACGACGATCCAGCCCGCAAGATGTTTCTGACATCGCTCAACCAGCAATTCACGGCCTTCCACGATCAACTGACGGATTTGGTGGAAGTGAAATAGAAGATGGATTGACCGCCAAGACGCCAAGACAGGAAAATACGGCAAGGGGGAAGACAGATTTTGATTATTGTTTTTTAACCCCGATTTTTGATTTCTTGGCGTATTTTCTTCCTCGGCGTTCTTGGCGTCTTGGCGGTCATTCTCTTCCCTTCCCTAGCCAAAAACCCCGCGAACCGCTAAAACCGACTCCGCTCGATGAAGTCCGCCTTGCGACAACTCGCTCGCCATCCCTTTGTTGTTGCTGCTTTGATTTACATCGTTGCCAATGGCATCCGCTTCATGTGGATTGCGGATTCGGAATGGGAAGATGTGTTTGTCTTGGCCGCTCGCCAACTGCTGCATGGCGGCAACATTTACGACATTCTTCCCGAGTCCAAGGGACATGCCTACAGCTATCCGCCGCTGCAGGCGATGTTGGCGATTCCGTTTCTGCTCTTCTCATTCTGGACCAGCCGATTTTTTTGGATGCTGGTCAATTTCGCATCGCTGATCCTGGTCTGGCGATGGAGCTGGAAAGCCAGCGGCGGGAAAAGCCTGGAAACGGACAAACGCAACTGGCCCGAAATCGCCATCTGCCTGCTCGGACTGGTTTGCGGAATGCGTTTCGTGCAGGACAATCTGGATCATCAGCAAACGGACCTGGTGATCGGCGCGCTGCTGATGGGCGGAGTGCTGGCATTTCAGAAATCGCGCGATTTTCTCGCCGCCACGGTCTGGGGAATCGCCGCCGCCATGAAAGGTCCGCCGCTGCTGTTCGCGCCATATCTCTTTTGGCGCGGCCGATGGCGCGAGGCGATTTGGATGCTGGTTTTGGTCATCGGCCTGAATCTCCTTCCCGATCTTGTCCACCGCGCACCGTCCGGCCTCTGGCTCCGCGAGTGGTATGTCTCGATGATTCAGCCGGTCGATGAAGTCGGCAAATGGCACAGTGCTCCGGAGAACAATCAATCCATCGCCGGCGAAGCGTATCGTCTGCACGATTCCTATTCCCCGCAAACGCTTAAGCTGGCCGTCTATGGCTTGGAATTTCTGCTCCTCGCCGCCGCCGCCGCGATCATGGGCAGGCCGTTTTCCCACTCCATCGACCATCGCCGCGCGGCTTTGGAATGTTCGCTGATAATGATCCTGATGCTGCTGCTCTCGCCAATGTCCAGCAAGCCGCACTTCTGCGTTCTGCTATTGCCGGGCTTTTGCCTTGGCCGCGAATTCATCGAACGAAAAAGTGTCACCGCGATTCTGTCGATCATACTGTGCGTGGTGCTTGTGGTCATCCTCGACCGCAACGTCATGGGCGGCATTCTAATGAACAGCGACCGCGGCAAACTCATCGGCGAAAAAGCCATGTGGCTCGGCTCCATCGTCTGGGCCACATTGGGTCTGGGGATCGCATGTGCAGCAGCACTGATGGACTCCCGGCGAATGTCACGGCGGAGTTAGTTGGGCGGCCGTTCGCCGACGGAATGCGATAATGGCCACAATCATCCAGAGAAAAAGCCAGATAAACCATTGCACTCTGGCAAGCCAGCCAGCGCCAGTCCATCCGCCGCCCGTGCCAGTCCATCCGCCGCCCGTGCTGGCTCCGGGAGCATCCAGACCCCTGAATTTCGCCTGCTTTAGATTCCCGCTCCAGGCTTGTTTCAATGATGTAAGGGAATCCTCGCTGAGCTGTCGCGCCATTTCATCCCCTGGATTCATTCCTAGGGTCTGAAGTATTTCGTCGATGCTTTGCCGTCCAAGCATCGCATCGACGCGCGTTCCATTCGCCGAATAATAATAAAAGGCGCTGGGCTTATCTAAAAATAGGGTGATCGGATGCCGTCCCTTGATCTGGAAACACAATGTGACGATGCTCGGGATGGCGTGTTCATTGTCGGGCCTTCCGCCCGTGGCCAGGTATTGAAATCGCTCGGCAATGGCGATCGCTTGAATAAGACTCGATGATGCTTGCTGCGCCGGAGGACAAAATTCGACCGAATTTCCGCCGCTGCCCATCCAAAACACATCGCCCACGATTGAACCCGTGATGCTCCCGCAAATCATGATCGCCATCGTGGCCGCCAACAGGATCGGCGCCATGCCGGTAAAATTCCTGGGACGCGGGACGTCAATACCCGCGAGTCGCAAGTCACGGCCGCAACCGGAGCAGTCGAAACTTGGTTGATCTGAAAGTGCATGTCCACATTCAGCGCATCTTGGAATTCCCACCGGGCTGCAAAGCTTTATGCCATTTAGTACGAGCAGAATCCACACAGGCAAAGCCAGGAACCACGGTATTAAATCGAACCTCTCAAACCCCGGCTTCATCGAAGGTCCGCTGCTGATGGAGTATCCCTCGCTTGTCAGATCAGTAAACCCGATATATTCGACTCGTCCCCCGCGAATGTCGGTAACGCTGACAACAATATCATTCGCCAACTGGACTGATCGAGGGTCAGCAGGATCCAAGCCGGCGGTCGCAAGCCAATTCAGAGCCATTTGCGGGTTGAACGCATTACCTTTAGGGCCACCCTGCTGGCAAATTCCGTTTTTGTCGACGACGAGGGGAGTCGGCGGAACCGTCTTTGCTAAAATGAGAAAGGCGATCTGGTCTAGCGGTTCGCGGAGGTTGAATGGTCCCGGTCGCCACCATCTCCCATCTCCGGTCGTCGTAACCGACAGCCAATGCACTGGAGCGGAGTTTTGGTCGTACCAAAACGGATGAAACTGGCTGGATCGAACTATGTGGTAGTTCGCAGCAATGGCGAACAAGTTCATCGAGATAATAGTTGCCGGGACAAGGACCAATAGCACGCTGGCCACGAGAGGACCGACGACCGTGCTTATAGGCAACGGTTCGGAGGCGGGGCGAATACCGATCTTTCGTAGGTCGCCGCCGCATTCAGGGCATATCCAGGTCGGCAACTGATTAACTTGGTAGCCGCAACCGCGGCAATGGGAAACCTGGAAAGTGTCTGCAATATGGCTCATGCCTTTTCCGGCGTCTTCACATGGAACTCTCGCCGCGAGCACAAATATGCCGCAAGCGCCGTGCAGATGATGCTCGCAATAACCAGGACCATGATGCACGTGCCCATGTGCGGATAGGTGTCCAGTGTTGGATCGGTGGCGATATCCAATTGCCAGGCATCGGCGGCGAAGTTTTCGGTGCCGCCGGGGATGGTGGCGATGAAGGGGAGTGTGTGATAGGCGATCAGGCGGGCGTAATAGATGACGGTGATCAGGCGGATGCCGAAGGCGAGGTTGGCGAAGAGGCCTTCGAAGATGGCGATGTACAGAATGCCCACGATCAGGATGCGCTTGGTGATCAGGCTCAGTAATCCGAACAGGCAGCAATAGGCGGTGACGGCGAGGCTGTGCAGCAGGCAGGCTTTGAAACAGCGGAGCAAAACGTCGCTCATGTTACTGTCGGTGCCAAGGTAGATGGCGGCGTAGGTGAGGGCGGTGAAAATCACCGTCAGGAAAATCGTCACTGTCAGTGTGGCCAGCAGTTTGACGACGTAAATCGCCCACTTGGGAATCGGCCGCATGAGCAGATAGGTGATGGTCTGCTCTTCCTGCTCGTCCTGAATCATCCCGGATGCGTAAATCAGCGCGGCCAGTGGCAGCAGCGCTTGCGGAATGAACATGAATGCGAAGACAAATTCCTGTGCGATGCGTGGAACATCGTGAGCGGTGCCGCGCACGAGAATCGCCAAACCTGCAGGGAGCAGCATGAGAATCGCCATGATCATCCAGCGTTTGCCGTGCTGATGCTGTCGAAGCGTCAGGGTGTAGAGCGTCCAGAGCGATGAGAGGCTCAAGCCAGCGGCGGGGCGGTTGGCGGATGGAGGCGCGATTTGAGTAGGTGAGGCCGTTGTCATTTATTCACCAGATATTTGAAGACCGCTTCGAGATTGTCATCATCGGAATAAACTTCCTTGATCGCCGTGCCATCTTCGAGCGAGAGTTCTGGCAATCGACTGTAAAACGCATCGGGGGCGTGGGTTTCGACCGTCAATCCGCGATCGCCATCGAGAACGCGAATGCCTTCGACATCGCTCCAGCTCACTAATCTTCCGGCGAGTTTTCGGCAGCCATCGCAGACCAATACAATATGATGCGGATGCTTGTCGATCAGGTCGCGAATCTGTCGGACCTTTCCCTCGGCCAGCAAGCGGCCGTGATTCAGCAAAATGATGTTGGGCGTCAGCGATTGCACCTCGTGCAGCACATGGCTGGAGACGACCACGCTTTTTCCTTCATCGCCCATGCGCTGAATGATGTCCATGAGATCGCGCCGGGCGACCGGATCGGTTCCGGTCATCGGCTCATCCAGAAACAGCACGCGCGGCGAATGGACCAATGCCTGGGCCATTTTGGTGCGTTGCCGCATGCCCTTGGAGTAGCCGCGAATTGCGCGGTCTTTGTGTTTGGTCATGCCGACGGATTCGATCGTCCGCGCCGTTGCATCGCGCGCGTCCGCTCGGCCCAATCCACTCAGCCGCGCGCAGGTGTGTACGAAATCCCAACCGGTCATCCATTCGTAAAACGCATCCTGTTCAGGACAAAGCCCGATGAAATGATTCAGCGATGGATTGTTCCACACCGATTGGCCGAGCACTTCGACGGTTCCCTGACTGGGATAAAGTTGCCCCGTGGCGAGTTGCAAAAATGTCGATTTGCCCGCGCCGTTGGGGCCGAGCAAACCGGTCACGCCGGTGGGGATGCGGATCGTCAGCTTGTTGAGGCCGATGACGTTGCCATACCACTTGGAGACATCGTGGAAGGCAACGATGGTCGTCTCATCCGGCTTCACTTCAGCCGGTCCAGAGATTTGATCGAGAGATTCAGAATACATATCGAAAGTCCGCCCAAACCGATGAGAACCAACGCCGACCAATACCACGGAAATTGCGGGCCCATGTACGTCGCCAGCATCAGATCGCGCTGCAGCGGGTCCGATTGAAGCTGGCTCAGATCGACCCAAGTGTCGTTGGTGTGCAGCAGTTGTTGGCCGAGGCGCGAGAGATTGGCCACATACGACACCAGCGGCCGCCAATCGTTCTTGGAGAATTCCAGTTCCTCCAGGCGATAAGCCGTGGTGACTTTTTCGCGTTGCCGCCGCCATTGCTGCATTTGCTGGGTTCGCTCCTGCCGTGTCATATCAGGGTTGTATTCCGGAGGCCGCATGGTGATTTGATGGTAATAAGCATATCGCCGCTGCTGGCTGTCGACGTTCAGCAGAACCGTTGAGACGATCCCACTGACAAACCAAATCCCGACCCATGCGAGGGCCACGTATCGTGAATTGCGCGACAACGCCGACATCGCCAAAACCAACAAGCCTGCCGACACGGAGATAATCAGCCCATAAGCAACGCTGGAAATCAAAATGCCAATCGTGTCGGGAATGATGGTGATATCCAAACTAAACAGCAGCCCCAAGATGTACGCCACGATTGCCGGCACGATCATTACCATTCCTAAAAAAGCCACGATGATGCCCAGCTTGCCGAAGAAATAGTCGATGCGCCGCAGCGGCCGGGAAAAATAAAGCGGCAGGGCGTTGAAGCGCAAATCCTGGCTGATGAGGCTCGGCCCAACCAGGAGAACCAACAGCATGGAGCAAAATAATTCCGTGCGAAGAAAATAACTGTACGCCAGTCGCCAGACATCCAGTCGATAGCGATGTGGATCCGTTGAGATCGCGGGGAAGATGAACGTGAGAAACTGCAGGAAGCTGGCGACCATGGCCGATCTGCGTTCGACCAATCCCCAAAGGCAAAGGACAGACACTAAAGCGATGGCCGGCAACCACGCGGCAATCAGGGCCGTGCGAAGGATGCGGTTTTTGCTTCCGGCGCGGATGCCGTGGCGGGTGATCGTCAGCCAGCGCCACGTGTGTCCGGAAAGTTTGCCGGACCAGTGCTGATATCCCTGATCGAAAATTGGCATTACGTCTGCTCCACGGCTTTGAGGAACACTTCTTCCAATGTGCTGCGCTGTGGCCGGAGATAGCGAATCTGCTGCTTCTCTTCGAGGGCCGTCTGCCAAAGCATCTGCGGCGACTTGCCTTCGGGAATCTGCACCAGGAGCAGATCATCATGCGATTCGACCGTGCAACCCAAAGCCGAAAGCCGCTGGGAGAATCCGTTGCCATCCAATTTGAGCCGCACTTCAAAACAGCGGTTGTGAACTTGTTTGAGTTGTTGGAGATCGCCCTGCGTCAGCAATTTGCCGCCGCCGAGCACGACGATGTGATCGCAAACCGCCTCCACATCCGGCAGCAGGTGGCTGGAAAAAAGCAGGCTCATGCCCTTGTTGTGCGCCAGATCGCGCGCGAGCTGGAGAATCTCCTCGCGTCCAGCCGGGTCCATGCCGTTGGTTGGCTCATCCAAGATGAGCAGCTTGGGGTCATGGACGATGGCCGATGCCAATTTGAGCCGCTGTTTCATTCCCGTGGAATATGTTTCCACCATGCGATAGCGCGCTTCGCCCAATCCGACATAATCCAGAACCTCATGCGCCCGGGCCATCGCGTCTTTGTAAGTCATCCCCACCAGTTCACCCGCATACGCCACGAATCCCACGCCTTCGACGCGCGGGAACAGGCACTCATCCTCCGGCGCAAATCCAACGGCTCTGCGGATGTCCAACTGCTGATGCCGGAAGTCCATCCCCAAAATCTGCCCCGATCCCGCGTCCACTGGGATCAACCCCAGCAGCGTGCGGATCATCGTCGTCTTGCCGGAGCCATTGGGTCCCAGTAATCCAATGGGCCCGAAAGGAACGGATAACGAAAGATCATTCAACGCGGTGACGGCGCCGTAGGTTTTGGTGACCCCCTCCAGTTGGAAAAGCACAGCGGAATTCCCGTCGGAATTATCAAGCATGTCAGCAGGCCGAAGTTTAACCGGTCGTCGAAGGAATCAAAAGAATGTGGAAGCTGCGCAGAGGCGATAGCACATTTCCCAGGTTATCCTTCATACCCTTCCAACCTATACTTCCGTCCGCGCAGTCGCCGCGCGGTGCGCGCAACCTCGACTGGTCGGGGCGCGGCATCCCCCACCGACTTTTTTCCTCCAACCCAAGTTTTGCGGGCCACCGCGGAACTCTTGTAATCTCAAGCACTTACCGGTGGAGTCATGGCCGACCAGTTGAGACGCTCGGCATCCAGCGGCCTCTCACAGGTACCGCCGGGCCTTGAAGCTTTAGACTGCGTGGATGCGCCACGGGTCGATTCACGGCTACCCATTTGGCGAAGGCCAGTGATGAATTGCACCGCGAATCGGTGGACCGTCCAACACGAGTCAGATGGCTCCAGGAGCATCCCCGTGGCGTGAGA
>Ga0302326_10018503_pt1 | contig 14447 bp, 15 predicted proteins | sample Palsa_T0_3_FD_202264 | JGI IMG/M metagenome (GOLD analysis project Ga0302326, IMG submission 202264) | Peat permafrost microbial communities from Stordalen Mire near Abisko, Sweden - Palsa_T0_3 | ecosystem: Environmental > Terrestrial > Soil > Palsa > Peat permafrost | place: Sweden: Abisko... | reverse complement strand
CGGTGAGCCGGTAAAGTTTATCGACACGTTCGAACTCGAGCGTAGGCCGTTACGTGCTCTCGAAAATCTCAGGAGAACGCGGTGACAGATTAGGGTTTCGAGACGACGCTATTTTCAATAAGTGGCCTGGCCCGGAGGTAGGGTGCAAACGAAATAAACCAGGAAGGGACATTCCGAGCACCTCTGGTTAACCTTCATTTCGAGTTGAGATTCTAAACATCGTCAGGCCAGTTTGGAAAGGTTTTCTCAAGTCTGCGCTCGGGACGCTAATACGGGTAGACGCGTAGAAAACCAGAGTTGAGTTCGGCGGCAACAAAATTCAAAAGCGGACGCGTGAGGGAGCGAGGGAGCGATGATTCGTACCGTCAGAAATCCGTAGGTGCTCAGCTTCCAGACCCGAGCGACCTTGTGGCAGTCAGCGGGTTCTACGTCCTGTGTCAACCTACTTGATCCAAAGATCCAAAAGCCTTCGGCGCAGAGGCGTCGCCGAGTTTCCCGGCTAACTGGGCGAAACAGCCAAAAACATCCTTACGAGTATGAGCTGCGAACGCAAGAGTTTTAGCACCTGTGCCCTCTTGCTAGAGCGCGATTGAGCGTCATCTCACCGCAAGGGCAACGGGGAAGGTCGGAACGGTGCCGCCCGCCTCGCAACCCGCCAGGCTTATTGCTGCGACGGGATGCACTCACCACTGCATTCAAACGACGCACCTGTTGTGCACATTCAAGCGACGTCCGGAAGTGCTCCGCCGACGCGTCTTTATTACAAAGTGGGCACTTCACTCTGGACTTGGCCCGATTAACTTATTGACAGCGGAAAAACGATCCACTTGATTCCATCCAGCGAGCCAGAACCTGGCTTGATTCAGCGTAAGTGGCCACGGGAGAGAGTCCACGTCGTTCCACACATCGTGCATAAAGTCATATTCAAATAGCGTGCAGGTGCCGGCCGCAACCTTTATTTTCTTTCCTTCTAACGAAGCGGTCACTTCGGTTGGCTGAGAGATTTCCATGTACCGACAATATCAAACTAGGTAGATTACGTCAATAAACAATAAAGATAGTTTTGTCCAATTTTAAGGGAGAAACTCTCGTGGTTGTGGCCACACCGCCAGAGTTCGCGACAGCTACGATGTCTTTCCGTCAGCAGCTTGAGAGCGTCGCCCGTCTGTGTTAGATCGCAGCTCCTCTTTGAACTCGAAGCGACTCCCCTTTTCGCCGCCAGACAAATTTTTAGCCTGGGATCGACCATAGAGCAGTCCGAGGGCTTCCAACGGTGACTGCCCATGGTATCGAGCAGGGACACTATCCCGGCCTTGGATAGCGGCGGAGAACCGCTTCTAAAAGCGCTCGAGCCATGCTCACGCTTTCGTGGATTGCTGCCGAGATCCTAGGGCTTGGACGACCGAGGTCTTCCCTGGCAAGCCGGACGGCAACGATGATGGCGGCTGATATAACCAGCGTTGAGACGTACCGGGAGCCCTTTATTTGGTCCGACTCATACACTTCCCGCCGTCGCAGTTCTCCCATGGCTGGATTATAGTCAGAGGGAGATGAAAAGGAGAAGATCCGCAGGTGGAAAAAGAGAGCTAGTCGCGAGTGAGCCTAAACCATTACCGTTTCCCTCAAGGGCATGCGGGTCATTGACTGGCGGGACGCGATGCTCGCTCTTCCCGATCCCGAACCAGACCGGCCGCAGCATAGGGAGAGGCATTCATCGATACCCCTTGGTCAGTCGATCAGTTGACCAACGAGGTTCGCAAACTCTGAGAAGCTAATAAGGGGCGCCATAATAATTTCTGCCTCGGTTTTCCACCTTCGGTACTTCAACAGCCGTGAAAAAATGACGGATCGTGGCGATGTTTGATTTCTATGAGTTCTTTGCGGGTGGAGGCATGGTCCGTGCCGGTCTTGGATCGGATTGGCGTTGCCTCTTCGCTAACGACTTCGACCACAAAAAAAGCAGAATCTACGAACAGAATTGGGGCAAGGGAGTATTGAAAACCCTCAGCGTCGCTGAGTTGGTCCCAACCGATTTGCCTGGGCGGCCCAGTCTCGCGTGGGCTTCGTTTCCCTGCCAGGATCTTTCTCTCGCCGGCGGTGGCGCTGGGTTGCGAGGCGAACGTTCCGGTACCTTCTGGCCTTTTTGGAAACTCATGAAAGCCATCATCGACGAAGGCCGTGCGCCTGAGATGATTGTCCTAGAAAACGTCTGCGGAACCCTGACATCCCACGATGGCAAAGATTTCAGAACAATCTGCTCCGCTGTCCAACAGGCAGGCTATTCGCTGGGTGCGGTCGTTATAGACGCTGAGCTCTTTGTTCCGCAGTCCAGACCCCGCCTGTTCATCGTATGCGTCCACAACAGCGTAGCGATCCCTGGCGACTGCATTTCCAACGGTCCGTCGTCGCCTTGGCATACCAGGGTCACACGCCCCTATGAAGACCTCACAAGCCGGGTAAGGGCGAGTTGGATATGGTGGCACATGCCAATCCCGCCGAAGCGCGCCGTTACCTTCGTCGACATCATTGAAGACGAACCCAAAGGCGTGCAGCTCTATTCCGCGGAGGCCGTTCAACGCCTTATGGAACAGATGAGCGACCTCAATCTCGCCAAGTTGCGCAAGGCCAAGAGGCTAAATCGTCGGCTTGTCGGAGGCCTTTACAGGCGGACACGCACGGACGAAGAAGGCCAGAAGGTCCAACGCGCGGAAGTCAGGTTTGATGATCTCTCGGGATGCCTGCGCACGCCCGCAGGAGGATCAAGCCGACAGACTATCCTTATAGTGGATGGATCGTCCGTGAAGGCTCGACTAATCTCGACAAGAGAAACCGCGCGCCTCATGGGCCTGCCGGACACCTACATGCTGCCCGAAAACTACAATGAGGCGTACCATCTCACCGGTGATGGCGTGGTCGTTCCGGTCGTCAGGCATCTTGCAGAGCATCTCTTCGAGCCGATCCTACGCTCTACGAAAGCGAGCCGCACGACCGCCGCATGAGTGTGATACCCTGCCAGCAGAACGAGGAACTACAGCGGCTAATCATTGACTACTCCGAATCCCTCAAGGTCGAGGCGCACAACATCGGCAGTCATGGTCTGACTGAAAAAGAGTTTTACGACAGCGGGCTTTTCCGCGGCGCCATCGAGCGCATCCGTGGGCAGTATTCAGCCACCATGAGCGAAAAGCGAGAGTTTGCCCGGCACATCTTGAACTTCATGCAGGACCGTGCCTTCATTACTGAATGGGAGAGCTCGGGGGACGCCAATCGGCACGACTATGCCGTTCATCTTCCTGATGGTCGGATTGCCGTAATCGAGCTTAAAGGTTGCCTTGACGGCAATAACACTACGATTTATGAGCGTCCTCCCCATGCGCGCGAATTCATAATCTGGGGACTTTGCACCAATCCAGGATCAGATCCCCGGCACAACGCATGGTCTGGCATCCACACCCGTCTAAGCGCCGACATCATTGAGCGCGGCCAGCAGGTGGACGGTGTGATTATCTGGGATATGGTCTGCGGGACCATCGGGCGACCATGCCCCAAGCTTGCGCAAGATCCGGAGCGGGTGACAGTCGTTTCCCACTACCGCCTGCCCCCACCTTGCATATACGTCATGCCAGCCACGATCGCCAGTCCACGCAACAACCCAAGGCCTTTGGCGCAGCCACTAAACGACGTCCATATCCTTCAGGCTTTCCAGGATTGCTTCGGCGGCCGTCCTGAAGAAGTGAACTACGTAGATTTTGAAGTCGAATATAGGGGAGCTGACACGATGCGCCGCACACGAGTTCGCAGAGGCGGTGTCACGGTCAGAGAATCCAACCTTACCTCGATCAGACGGGTCTAGCCGTGGAGTCGCCCGAGGTCAGGCGGCGGACCATGCAGGCCGTCAAAAGCAAGGACACAAGGCCAGAGCTAACGATTCGCCGCGCCCTCCATTCCGCGGGCTTCCGCTACCGCCTTCACCGCCGCGATCTGCCGGGCTGCCCAGATTTGGTCTTCCCAGGGCGACGCAAAATAATTTTCGTACACGGCTGCTTCTGGCACGGACACTCCTGCCGGCGAGGCGCGCGCATCCCAAAAACCCACACCGACTACTGGCAGGAAAAGGTCAAGTGCAACCAGCTCCGCGACGCCGCAAGCGAGGACAAGCTGCGGAAGGCAGGCTGGAGCGTGCTAACCGTCTGGGAATGCGATACTGAGCCCGGATCAATTGACAGGGTTTTTCAGTTCCTTCGATCAGAACACATTGCCGATCAATAAGAACGGGTCCCAGCTTTTTGGATCGGGATCACTTTTTCGCAGATCGAGAGTTGCGCGTTGAAGCCACTCTGCCTTCGCGAACTTGGAGGTTGTCGAGGCGGATTCATAAAAGCTAGACATCCATCGAGTTGCTGCCTCGGAACGGAAGCGGTGTTCGACAAGCGTCAATTCTCTATTCGCTCTTCGCTTTCACCGCGAGCTGCAGGAAATGATTGCCCTTCGGCGCAATCACAGTCGCTTTTTGTTTACGGAGCCGTCCAATCTCTGCGTCCGAAAGCCACGTGAATATGAGTGTCTGGAATTTAGACTGCTGTGCCAATTGCTTCTCCAGAAACGTTAGAAAGAGTTCCCGATGAGTCCCGTCCGGATTCTGCTGAAGGGGTTCATCCAGAATGACAAAGCCCGGATGCTCACCCTTCATTTGCTGGGAAGTGGCAGCCAGGGCCAAACTATATGCAGCTACTAGTCGCGATTGGTCGCTCGCTGAGCCAAGAGCGCGGAGCCGCCGCCCTTCGATGAAGGGAACATACTCATCATCTAGCGTTACCAAATCCGCATTGCTCTGCCGAACAGCGCTATGTCCAAGAGCAATAAGATATTTTCTCAGCGCATCACTGAATGCACGCTTCCGACCTTCGATATCTGGAGATGAGACCGTCGCTGTATCAAAGTCGCGGGCAACTGCAATCCAGCGGTCGATGGAGGCTTGAATTTCATCGATCTCCTTAGAAGGTAAGCGTCGTTTTGAGGCCGTCTTGATAAGCGGCTTGCTTTAGGGGTGGGGTATTATCACTTTCGGAGGGTGGTCAGGAGCGGCGTAAGGGCACAAACTGTCGGCGCAAATGCAAAAGAGACGAGGAAGGTACCCCAGAGTAATCGGCGGTTCTTCGTTGGGATCTTCGAGTCTCGGAGAGCCACTCCCGCAAATAGCGCGATGATGGAAACCGGGATTGAGGTCAACGTTGATAAACCAATAACCCATGGAACCCACGATGCATCGATTCCATCGGTTGGCCACCAAAGCCAGAAGCCACAGCATATCCCACCAATTCCGCCCAGGAGCGACGCGATGAGAAGCCATCGCCATCCTTCGCTCGACAAAGCGGTGCCAAGCCCCGTAATCAACGCAATGAGGATCAGCGGAGTTTTCCATCCAGGGAGATCGCGATTGGGTGGAATGATTTTAGGCCACCAGCACATCGCTGAACCAGCTGCAACCATTACGATGAGTACCGTGTTCCTCTGCATAATGGCAATCCGCCCCAACAATACTCGACCGTCATCACTAGGTTACGCGTAACAAAATAACTCGAGCCTGAGGCATCCATAGAGCATGGATTCCAGTTCTCGAAGTGCTCTCATTATAAGGTAAGCGTCGTTTCAGGCGTTCTTGATAAACGGCGTGGTTTAAGCGTGGGGTTGAAGTGTCCATCTATTTTTAGGTGGACACTTGAGATGCTGCGATATGGGTTGGAAGCTCTGAGGCCAAGTTCCAGGGTAGGAGCTCGTGGATTCTGTTGACCGGGTGATCGGGGATGCGCTCCAGGACATGGCGCAGATAGAGTTCCGGGTCGAGATCATTGAGTTTCGCTGAACCGAGCAAGCTGTAAATTGCCGCTGCACGTTCGCCGCCGGCATCTGATCCGGCAAAGAGATAATTCTTACGTCCCAGAGCGACCACTCGCAGTGCTCGCTCGGCTGCTGAGTTGTCTATTTCGATGGAGCCGTCGTCGAGGTAACGGCCAAGCGCACGCCACCGAGACAGCGCGTAGCGGATGGCCGCCGCAGTGTCAGACTTGCGCGAGAGGCCCGCGAGAGTCTTGTGGAACCAGAGATGCAGATCATCCATCAACGGACGCGCTCGTGTCTGACGGATCTCACAACGCAGGCTAGCTGCCTGGCCACGAATCTCACGTTCGATATCGTAGAGCTTTCCAATACGTTGGATAGCCTCGCCAGCAGTGGCTGAGCCGTGGGCCGCATGGATGTCGTAGAACTTACGCCGCGCATGAGCCCAGCAGGCGGCTTCTACGATCCGGCCGCCCTCGTAGAGATGATGGAACCCAGCATAGGCATCGGCCTGCAGGACACCGGCAAAACGGCTCAGATGCTGCTTCGGATGTTCTCCCTTGCGATCTTCCGAGTAGGTGAACCACACCGCTGGTGGCACATCACTGCCGGCCGGTCGATCATCGCGCACATAGGTCCAGAGCCGCCCGGTCTTGGTCTTACCTGTGCCTGGTGCCAACACCGGAACGGGCGTGTCATCGGCGTGTATCTTCGAAGCCGCAAGCACGTGCTTACCCAGCTGATCGACCAAAGGCGAAAGCAAATAACTGGCAGCTCCGACCCAGTCGGCCAACGTCGAGCGATCCAGCTCAACGCCTTCGCGAGCGTAAATCTCTGACTGGCGATACAAGGGAAGATGATCTGCATACTTGGACACCAGAACATGGGCCAACAAGCCGGGTCCGGCAAGTCCACGGTCGATCGGCCTGCCCGGCGCCCGGGCCTGCACAATCGCGTCGCAGCTGGTGCAGCACATCTTGGGACGTACGTGGCGGATGACCTTGAAGCTGGCTGGGATATATTCCAACATTTCGGAGACATCCTCACCCAGCTTCGACAACTGACCACCGCACGCTGTGCAGGCTTCTTCAGCAGGCATATGCGTGTGGGTTTCGCGTGGTAGATGCTCAGGTAGTGGACGACGCTGCCGTTTTCGCCGAGGGCTGCTGCTCGTCGACGCCGCCGCTGGAGGTCGCGCGGCCTCACCGGTCTCCAACTCTTCCAGCTTTAACTCCAGCTGCTCGACCTCGCGGGCGACCTTTTCGCTCTTGGTACCGAACATCATGCGCCGAAGCTTGGCGATGATCAGCTTCAGGTGTTCGATCTCACTGTTGCGAGTAAGCAGCTTCTCTTGCTGCGTCAGAACCAGAGCTTCGAGCGCCTCTCGATCGAGTCGGCTCAGGTCAACAACACTGGCATGCGCATCAGCCATGGCACGGAGTATGTCATAGTTACATCGCAGTCATAGATCAAATATCTCCGCTCATCCTGCCGACTGTGGTTCCCACGTCCTCTGCGGCTGACGCCAGTCAATGCCTTCCAAAAGCATCGATAACTGCGCACGCGTCAACGATACTGTTCCGCCCGTTGCCTGCGGCCAGATGAAGCGTCCTCGCTCTAATCTCTTCTGGAAAAGACAAAGGCCATCGCCATCGAACCACAACAGCTTGATCAGATCGCCGCGCTTGCCGCGGAACACGAACACATGGCCGGAGAACGGTGCCTGTTCAAGAACCGTCTCAACGATCGACGAGAGCCCCTGAAAGCCGCGACGCAGATCCGTGAACCCGGCCGCAATCCAGATCCTTGTCCCTGACTTCAGCTCGATCACCGCAATAGGCTCCCCAGAACTGTTCGCACAAGTTCAGGATCAACGCCGGCCTCTACACTGATCACTGCTCGACCTGGCAGTTCGATATGGATCGATCCTGAGCGACTTGTGACAGGGTCAATCCCAGACAACATGACACTGTTCGGCTCTGCCGTCACGGTCACCGGCAACAGCTTGCTCTGGGTTCGTTGGCGAATACCGAGGGTTCCCTTGCGATACTCATATCGCCACTGGAACACCTGGTTCGCATTTACCCCATACTCACGAGCCACTCGCGCGATCGACGCGCCTGGGACAAACGTCGCTTCTACTATCCGACGCTTCTCTTCTGGCGTTCTTCGCAACCGCTTCCGGGAAGCGGCTACTGACTCAACTGCAACGGTATCGCTCACAAAGTCATCGTGGGGCAGATCAGGACATCTGTCTATACGGTGATAACCGGACGCTTACTTAGAAGCATCGTCTAACCGTTCAAATTCGCGCTCTGCGGATGTCAAAGACGAAGCCGTTGCCGCCAGCTGTTCCCGTACCGGACCCACGGCACTCGTTAGCGTCATCAAGGCTCTGTCGGCATCCCGTAGTTGGTTATCGATTTCCGCAATATTCGAGGACATCGCCCGGATATTTGCTGAGAGTGAGTCCGCATTCCTGCGCATGAGTTCGCGGTCGCGCTTTAATGCCTCGATGTGAGCGGATACCGATTCCGCAGACTGCGATGTCAAGCCAAACATGGTCGCGTCCATATCTCGATGGCAGGTCGGGCATTCTAGATGATCCAGCCTTCCGACTCCGGTGTTTTTGAGTCGCAATAGGTCTGTCGCCGCGAGTAATCGGTGATCGATACTTTCCACGAGAATGGCGGCTTGCTCCTGTTGCATCCTTAGGGTGTGGAGATCGCGATTCAAGGAATGTCGTTGTTCTTTGAGGCTGATGGCCCTCTGCGAAGCGGCAACCGGAGCGGAGGTATCGGTCGCATCAATTGGCTGGTTCGTCAACGTGTTCCTGAGTTTTTCGATTCTCTCGGCTACGGTTTTGCGCCGCGAGTCGATGTCCATAGAGGCGTCTTCTTCCAGCGCTTGGCGCAGCTTCCGCTGACTCCACCTGGCCATGATCTCGGACAAGGAACCGTGGCTCGACCATTCGATACGCCAACCCCGCCTCATCATCGCATCCATCGCCTGCTCAGCGATTAGCTTGGCACTTTCCTTTAAATCACGGGACCTTTGAGTTGCCTGCAGCCTGAAGACACGTGCCTTGACCGCGTCCAGAGCCCCAAGGAGATACTCCACTGCGATTTCGCCTATTTCCTGCTGTCCGTAACGCGCAATCTGAAGCGCTTGGATATTAGCCCAGCCCTCATTTTGGTCGATGTAGAACAGCGGGGCGAGGTTTTCGAGGTAGATCTCGGACCCGCCAGGGCGATATGTAGAAACGCTAACCCGCGGCCATTTCATCCAGTTGAAGAGAAAACGTTGAAATCCGCCGTGCTCGTCATGCATGGTGAGCTTGCGCGCGTATAGCTTGCTCTCTCGTATGTTGCTGTTCGCTTCTTTTTCACGAATGGAGATGACTGACAGATCACCGCCTTTGATATCGCGCGAGACTTCAAGTTCGCGGCCTGCATCGTCCCGAATAGTAATGCTGCACTGCGAGGAGACCACTCTACTCTTGGTATGGCCGACAAGCTCCAGCGATTCGCGGACGGCTTCAGGAAGGCGTATGGGGTCGTTGTCCGGATTCCCAAAAATCGGTTCAAGACCGAGGCACCATGTGATTGCTTTGGCGGCAAGAGATTTTCCGAAGGCATTATGTGCGGTAATCACCTGAAGTCCCGGAGATAGTTCAAGCACTCCTGAGAATGGGCCAGCTTCGGCCACACCCCACACCTTGATCTCAGCCAGGTGAATCACCACCCCTCCAGCATCTCGTTGGTTATTTTTATGCCTCCAAGATCATCGATTACTCCCCGCTCGCTCTCGAATAATTCGTTTTGTTCGATAGCTTGCGCAACTAGCGTCAGCGCTCTGACGTTTTTGCCGCTGACGATCTGGGTTTCCTGCCGCAAAAGTATGCCGCAAGCGGCGAGATAACTGATCAAGTCGTCATGAGCTGAGTCGGAGAGAAATCCTCGCCGTATCCGTATTGAATGCGCAAAAGCTAATTCTTGCTGGGCGCCAGCACTACTCCATTCTCTGATTGCTGGAAGCAGCCACGGGCGCAGCGTTAAGAACTGTAGGAATTTCAGCCGTGCTGAAGAGATTTTTCGTTCCTCCGCCGGCGCAACCGGTCTCGCGAATCTTTCAAACACCAATGCAATTACAGCGGTCCGGTACTCCACGTCGTAGATCGTGGAAGGGGCAAGCCTGGAAGGAACGATTTGGGGTATTGCCGTACTGTTCCGGAGCATCGCGGCAAGCGCCTGAACCGGGGGAATTTTGCTAAGCAAGAGCCACCTGTGTTTCCCAACCGATAGGACATTCACCAATTAAACGGGCGATTTCGCCCGAGCTCACGTCCTCGATGAGCATGCCATAGAGATTCCCGAAATCCGGTTGCAATATCCCCGCCGCAACATCAGTTGCCTGTCCTAAGGCCGCCCACGGTTCCGGCGAGCCAACCATCAGCATTAAAACCCGCTTTAAGATTCGAGCTCGATTTGCTTCAAAATCCCGATGAAGATTGGGCAGAGTGTCAGACAACTCCTGTTCGAACGCGAGCGCCATGCGCCAGCAAGACTGCAGTTCCTGCCAGAGCCCATCTATCTGTTCTGCCTGGCCGGAGACAATCTGCTTGAGCCGCTCGCGTTTACTGTCGAACTTCGCGGTATTTTCCAACACCAAGCTTTCCGCCTTGGACTTTACCTTCTGTATGAAGATTCGTTGTCGAGCTCGGGTAATCGTTACCTCGTCCACGGCATAACGGTTTGCCAGATCCTTGGGGCCAACGACGATGACGTCGGCACCTTCACTGACATATCGGCATTTGCTCGCATGTTGGTATTCCTCTGCCGCGCTGATAATTGGGCTCAGGACCCTATGGCTCTCGAACCAGTTTACGAGCAGTTGGATTTCCTTGATTCTGCGACCCTTGGGAAGGATTGAAGCCATCTCAGGGCTTTCGCAAATCCGCAGCACCTTCTTGTCGAATTCCACTTCGTACAGGCGCCGGAGGTCGCTCCGGAACTTGGTAACGATTGCGGTCTCGCGCTGCTTCGGAGTTTTGAACTGATCATGTTCCGGGCCGTAACAGCAGTATGCGCGTTCGCCGTGGTCGGAGAAGGCGTCAAGACCGGCATCTCCGTGGGGTTTATCCGGAACTGTTTGAAAGCCGATAATGAACGTCTGCAGGCGTGCGCAAACTTCCGCTTGGAAGATAGCTCCAGTTAGCGCTTCCAGGCTCGCGGCATATTCGTCGATAAGTGATTGAATCGTAGCCATTTCAGGACATATACAGAATCCAAGGAATGGTAGCAGAGCACCAATCGTTGTGCATCTGTGATTATGGGAAAGAGCCAATTTCATCGGATTGTTTGCTCGCCTGCCGGCAGGTTCAGCCGACGCACACAGACTACCAGAGAGGCGAATAAAAAGAGAAAAGACGGCGCCACCTTTCGCGAGCATGGTGCAAGGCCTTCTACTTGGAGCATGGGCGGGGCCGCACAGTATTGCGATGAGCTTCGAAAGACAAACCCGGTGACAAGACCAGGTGACAAGTCTCCCGCATTCTAGAATTCTTGGGAAGTGTACGAAAGCAAGAGAATGGGTAGGGTCGGCCTGATCAACGAGTTAGCGGAGCCGGGCAAGCCGTTCGATAACCTCAACCGGATGCATTCGCTGAGCAAGGGAGGTGGGCGTCGTACCACGCCTTCAGCTTACAGACGCGGTAGTTGGAGAGCCATGCGCCGCGAGGTGGTGGCGCGGCAGACCCAGCCCGGCGAACCCATGCCGAATCTACCAGATCCTGCCAGATGCCCATCGCGTTTCGGCCACGGCGCAGGTCGGCTTCGATCTTCTCCCGAACATCGCACAGGCGCTGGCAGAGACTTCTACCGAACTCGCGGATGACGAGTTTTGCGCAGAAAAGCCGGTGATCACCAGAGTGGCCGGTTTTGGTTTCTTCGCTAATTGGTTCGCCCGAGCCAGTGCTCAGCTGAGTGGCCGCTTTTGCCAGCGACTTCCCGCCACAACTGCCTGGCGGCGGCTCGGCGGCCGGAAGCGTGGACCGAAACGGGATTCTAGGCGTGTTTCAGCGCCCCTTGTAGCGATAGACGACCCAGTCGATCACGGCCTGTACGATATCGGGAGGCGCAGCGCCGCGCGCCTGGATCACCAGGCTTGCCGTATTGACCCAAACCCCGTAAGCGACCAGGAAGTCCGGCGAGGCCTCGGCCATCGCCTTCGCGGTCCGAAAAACTTCGCCAGCCTGATCCTTCGAGGACGCCCCACAGAATACCTCGGCGCCCGTCGTGAGCCGCCGTGATGATCGATTGTGATCGTCGCGCGCCGAAGATCGGCCATCGCGGCCGACTGTAACCTCGTCGCCTCGGCGACCTTCAGCGACTCGGCCGAGACCGTCGCCGCGGCCTCTTTTACGTCGGCGGAGTATCACGATCCTTGCCTTGCGCAGATAATCGCCCGCTGTTTCGCGGCGAACGCCTATTCAGGCTGGAACTCACTCACAATTTGGCAATAGCCTATTGCCAAATTAGGCAGCACCCGGGTCCCGATCGTTACAGGCTTAGCTCTCTTCTGAAGGGTTCTCCCGGGCAGCCGCCATCTCCGCCCGGAGCCTAATGACGACCTCTTGCAGGTCCTCGACGCTCGGTAGCTCCTCACGTACAAGCGCCGGCAGCTCCCGCGTGACTCGGTATGTGGAGACGCCGATCGGCTGGACGAGGCTCTGGAGCGAATACTCCACGACCGGACCGCTCCGACTCTCGCAGAGCAAGAGCCCGATCGTTGGACCGTCATCGGGTGTTCGCATGATGCCGTCGATCGCCGAGATGTAGAAGCTCAACTTGCCAGCGTATTCGGGCTGGAACTCTCCCGTCTTGAGCTCGATCACGAAGTAGCAGTGCAGTCGGACATGGTAGAAAAGCAGGTCGACATAGAAGGAGCGGTCGTCCACCAGAAGGGGCACCTGACTTCCGACAAAAGCGAACCCGCGGCCGAGCTCAAGCAGCAGGTCCCGAAGATGCATGAAGAGCCCCTTTTCCAGCTCCCGCTCGGCGAACGGCTCGGCCAGCGTCAGGAAATCAAAGTTGTAGGGGTCCCGCAGGATCTGCTCCGCCATATCTGAGCCGGGCGGTGGCAGGGTTCGCTGGAAGTTGGTGAGTGCCTTCCCTTCCCTCTCATGAAGCTGTCCCGAAATCATGTGAACGAGCACGTTCTGGCTCCAACCATGTTCGAGCGCCGCCCGCAGGTACCACTCCCGCGTGGGTCGGTCCTTGATCCGGTCCAATACCCGGAGATTGTGGCCCCAGGGTAATTTGGCAATGAGCTGTTGCAAAATTGCCGGTTCTGGCCACGCTTCCGCGAAGGCGCGCATGTACCGAAGATTTCGGGGGCTGAACCCCTCCACCCCAGGAAATGCGGCCTGGAGGTCCTCAGCGAGCCGCTGGTTGATTTTCGTTCCCCAGCCCTCGTTTTCGAAACGCTGGCTGAGGTCGCGCCCGATTGACCAATAGAGCAGCACCAATTCCCGGTTTACCGAGAACGCGGCTTGTACCTGGGCTGAACGGATGCGCTCCTTAAGCTCCTGAAGGAGCTCTTGGTATCCCGTCGGAAGTTGGAGGCTGTTTGCCATGTCATTTCAAAACTATCTGGCTTCGTCCTTTTGAGCTATCGCTCGTGGGGTGCGGAAACTACAGACACAGCATTCATCAGCTGCGGCAAATTCTAAATACTGTCTCCGTTTCGCCAAAACAGAAGACCCCGCGGGGGCGCGCCCGTCTTCTATAGACCTCGGGCCCTCCACTTTCCAGTGATGGCTGGCGCGACAATCCGACTCCATCGATCATTGACGGCGACGGCGATTTCCTGCTCACAACCTAGATACCGCTCAGTCTTCTAAATCTACGACCGCCCCAGCAAAAACTGCGGGTTGCACACAGCTCGCTTTATACTCAGCCTTTAGCAATCCCCTGCGGGCATAGTCTATAGGTGTGGGAAGACAATCGGACGAGCAGATACGGTAGCAGTTCAGGGGATAAACCGAAACACCCTTAGGCATATCCAGGCAGCGCATTCGACGACGTTAACAGGAAATTTAGCCGTATCAGGAGATGCTCCCCGTGGCGGATTCGAAACCTACTGTTGTGCATGAATGCGATCGTTGTCACGCTACTGTAACTCCTGCCGAATCAGGCCAAGCTGTCAACGTGAGCGGAGTCATTCAGTGCCGGGTGTGCTCGCACGTGGGTCCGCTTCGCGTCAAAGTTCTCATGGAAGATCGCCGTTGATTCTCACCCCGCCAGACTAAGGGATGACTGCCTCTGCAGGCTGCTCGAACTGAGGCTGCGAACAAAGGCACGCACGAATTCGCTCACAACCCTAGCTTGATTGTCTGATCTACATGCAAGCTTCGTTTCCAGGACGAGATCCTCATCCGCAAGAGGGCGAATTGTGATGCCTTCTCTAGCAATTCGCCAAGCGCCGGCCTGAGTTATAACGGCAACTCCCAGCCCACGAGACACGAATTGCGACGCCTCTTCGGCAGTGGTCACATGATGTAAGGATGTCCCGGGGACCGTCGCAGGCCTTGCGCGCTGCACCAGGTT
>Ga0302326_10018502_pt1 | contig 14447 bp, 13 predicted proteins | sample Palsa_T0_3_FD_202264 | JGI IMG/M metagenome (GOLD analysis project Ga0302326, IMG submission 202264) | Peat permafrost microbial communities from Stordalen Mire near Abisko, Sweden - Palsa_T0_3 | ecosystem: Environmental > Terrestrial > Soil > Palsa > Peat permafrost | place: Sweden: Abisko... | reverse complement strand
CGGCGCGCGGACCGCCAGGCGCAGCGGCGCACCCGGCGCGTAGTGGCGGGTGGCGCGGCCAGGCGATCGCCTGGCGTCGAGGTGGGCGTCGGCCAGAGGTCCGATAACCGCCTCGAGGGCCTCGCGGGTGACCGCGCCAGGTCGCAGCAGGCGTGGAGGAGCGCCCAGCAGGGCGACGACCGTGGATTCCAGACCGATCTCGCAACGACCGCCATCGATCGCCGCCTGCGCGGCGTCGCCGGTCTCGGCCAAGGCGTCGGCGAAGGTGGTGGGACTGGGACGCCCAGATCGATTGGCCGACGGGGCGACGATCGGCCCACCGAAAGCCTCCAGAAGCGCCAGGGCCAGCGGATGGCTCGGCGATCTCACGGCGACGGTGTCGAGGCCCGCACGGGCGAGATCACAGACGAGCCCATCTTCTCCCACGGGCGCGACGATGGTGAGCGGTCCCGGCCAAAACGTCTCGGCGAGCCTGATCGCCTGGCCGTCCAGACGCGCCACCCGGGCCGCGAGCGCCAGACTGGTCACGTGAGCGATGAGCGGATTGAAGGCCGGCCGGCCTTTGGCGAGGTAGAGCCGGGCGACAGCCGTGGGGTCGGCGGCATCGGCCGCCAGTCCGTACACCGTCTCGGTGGGCATGATGACAAGGCCGCCGTCGGCAAGCGCGCGGGCGGCCCGCGACAACGCTCCCGTCTGTCGATCTGGACCTTCGCTCCCAGCCAATGTCACCGATCGCCTTTCGCGGGGAGGCTGGAGGGCCTCGTGATTTGCTCTAGATAGGAAGACTGGCCCTCGAGGAACCACGCCATGACATACAAGGCGCCCGTTCGGGACCTCCTCTTCGCTCTGAGCGAGGCGGCGGATTTCGGCAGGCTCGCGCCTCTCTTTCCGCAGGCGGACGAGGAAACCGTATCTGCCGTCCTCGAAGCGGCCGGCGCCTTCGCCCGCGACGTCCTCGCCCCCCTCAATCATCCAGGCGACATCGCCGGGGCGACCTTCGAGAACGGCCGTGTGCGAGCCGCCCCCGGGTTCGCCGGTGCCTACCGGCTGTTCAGCGACGGTGGCTGGAACGGGCTGGCCGCGGACCCGGCCCACGGCGGCCAGGGGCTGCCCAAGGCCCTGGAGATCGCCGTATTCGAGATGATCCAGGCCGCCAACATGTCCTTCGGGCTTTGCCCGATGCTCACCCTGGCGGCGATCGAGGCCCTGGCCGGCCGAGGCAGCGAACGCCAGCAGCGGCTCTACCTGCCACGGCTGGTCTCCGGAGAGTGGACCGGCACGATGAATCTTACCGAGCCCCAGGCTGGCTCTGATCTGGGCGCCATAGCCACCCGCGCCGAGCCGGACGGCGCCGGTGGCTATGCCCTTCACGGCCAGAAGATCTTCATCACCTGGGGCGATCACGACGTCGCCGAGAACATCGTCCACATGGTGCTGGCGCGACTTCCCGACGCTCCGCCGGGATCGCGGGGACTGTCTCTCTTCCTGGCCTGCAAGCGCCTGGTCGATGACAACGGAGCCTTAGGGGAAGCAAACCACCTTTCGCCGGTCAGTATCGAGCACAAACTGGGCGCCCACGCCTCGCCGACCTGCGTCATGGCTTTCGATGGCGCCAGGGCCGAGCTGGTGGGCGCGCCCAATCAGGGACTGGCGGCCATGTTCGTGATGATGAACGCCGCCCGCCTGCAGGTGGGTGTTCAGGGGGTAGGGGTGGCCGAGCGCGCGTTCCAGCAGGCGCTGACCTTCTCCCTGGATCGCCGGCAGGGCCGCTCGGCCTGGACCGGCAGCCAGCCAGCGCCTCTCTACGATCATCCCGACGTGCGCCGCACCCTGATGCTCATGAAGGCGCGCATCGAGGCGGCCCGCGCCATCTGCCTGTCGACCGCGGTGGCCGCCGACCTTAACAGACTGGCCGGCAATCCGGTCGATCGCGACGCGGCGGCCCTGAGGTGCGAACTCCTGACCCCGATCGCGAAGGCCTGGTCCACGGACATGGCGGTGGAAGTGGCGTCGATGGGAATCCAGGTCCACGGCGGCATGGGTTTCATCGAGGAGACCGGCGCGGCTCAGTACTACCGCGATGCCCGCATTCTGCCGATCTACGAGGGTACCAACGGCATCCAGGCGATCGATCTGATGGGGCGCAAACTGGCGCTGGGCAAGGGCCAAGCGGTGCGCGAACTGGTCGCCGACATCTTCCCGACCGCCGCGGCGCTGAAGAGCGCCGATGACGCGTGGCTGCACACCATCGGCGCCCACCTCGAGGCCGGGCTGGCGGCGGTTCAGGCGGCCACCGGCTGGCTCATAGAGCGTCGGGGGCACGCCCAGCCGGACGCCTTGGCGGGGGCGACGCCTTACCTGAAACTCCTGGGTGACGTCGTCGGTGGCTGGCTGCTCGGCAAGGAGGCCCTGGCGGCCTCGGCCAAGCTCGTGGCCCAGGAGGGTCCAGCCGACTACTGGCGCACGCGGATCGCTCTGGCCCGCGTCTTCGCTCAGCAGATCCTGAGCCAGAGCCCCGGACTCACCCAGGCCGTCACCCAGGGCGCCGTCGACCTCTATCGCGCCACGCCAGAATCGCTGGGGGTGTAGTGGGCATTTCAGGAATGCTGACCCACACCCTTCGTCCCGGCGCGATAAAGCGCCGGTCCACTTCCCCCAGAGGGGCAGACTAAGAGACAGCTGCCTTATTCTTCATCTTCCTCCGCTGGGGGAAGTACCGGCGAAGCCGGGGAAGGGGGCCTCAGCTCAGAGCTGGGCGAGCATGTATTCGGCGGACGACACCTTGAACTCGCCACCCTGCTCGACGTTGACCTCCTTGACGACGCCGTCGTCGACGATCAGCGAGTAGCGCTGGGAGCGAGGTCCCATGCCGAAGCGGCTGGCGTCCAGTTCCAGGCCGACGGCCCGGGTGAACTCGCCGTTGCCGTCGGCCAGCATGAGCACGTCATTGCCCACGTTCTGGTTCTCGCCCCAGGCCTTCATGACGAAGACGTCGTTGACCGAAACGCAGGCGATGGTGTCGACGCCCTTGGCCTTGAGTTCGGCCGCGTGGTTCTTGAAGCCGGGGAGATGCTTGACCGAACAGGTGGGCGTGAAGGCGCCGGGGACCGCGAAGAGGGCGACCTTCTTTCCCTTGAAAAGCTCATCGCTGGTCAACGGCCTGGGGCCATCGGGACCGAAGCTCGTCAGGCTAACTGGTGGAACTTTGTCGCCGACTTTGATGGCCATGACGCTTCCTTCTCCTCGTGGGTTTGACGCGGTGGAGATATAGTCGCCATCGCCCGGGGCCAAGGGCGCCATCTCGCCTCCAGGCTTGATTCGATCCCGAATACCGCCATCTTCGACCCATGGCCCAAACTTCAGGACCCTGGCTCGCCGGCCGACTGCTCGTCGCCATGCCCGGCATCGAGGATCCGAGGTTCGAGCGGGCGGTGGTCTTCATGTGCGTCCATGATTCCGAGCACGCCATGGGACTGACCGTGAACCGGCCCGTGGAAGGCCTGACCGTTTCCCATTTGCTCAATCGACTAGGCGTCACTCCGCCCAAGGAGGGCCCTGCCGATCTGGTGCTCATGGGCGGCCCGGTGGAACCCGAGCGCGGCTTCGTGCTGCACACCGACGATTACGCCAACAACACCGCAAGCACTTCGGTCGGCGTCGGTGTCATGCTCACGGCCACGCGCGAAATCCTCGAAGCCATCGCCACGCCCGAGGGTCCGCCCCGCCGTTCGGTCATGGCCCTGGGCTACGCCGACTGGCACGGGGGCCAGCTGGAGCGGGAAATCCGCGAAAACGTCTGGCTGACCTGTGAGGCGGACGAAGCCCTGATCTTCGACGACGATCACGTCCACAAGTGGTCCAGGGCCTTGGCCAAGATCGGCGTTTCGGCCGAGCATCTCTCGGCACAGGCTGGCCGAGCCTAAAGCGCCCGATTTCTATCCCACTGCCTTGAGGGGCGCGGCGCCGTCGACGTAGCTCTCGTTCAGGTAGACCTCGGCTTCCTGGGCCGAGAGCGCGGGGGCGTAGCCGAAACCCTGGCCGTAGTCGCAACCGATTTCTAGCAAACGGCGAGCCATGATCGCGTTCTCGACCCCTTCAGCCACCACCTCCAGGTCGAGGTCCTGCCCGAGCTTGATCACCGAGCGAACGATCTTGGCCGAACCCTCATTGGTGGCCATGGTGCGCACGAAGTAGCGGTCGATCTTCAGGGTGTCGAAGGGCAGGCGGCTGAGGTACGAGAGGGAGGAGAAGCCAGTGCCGAAGTCGTCGAGCGCCAGCCCCGCCCCGGCGTCGCGCAAGGCCTGAAGGGTAATCGCCGCCCGATCGGGGTCGCGCATGATGTCGCCCTCGGTGATCTCAAGTTTGAGAGCTCCCGCCGGCAAGTCATAGCGGCGCACCAGAGCGGCGACCTCATCGATGAGGCCTTCGCGGTCGATCTCCCCGGTGGAGAGATTGACCGAGATCGTCATGCCCAGCACCGAGGCGTGGGTCTTCCGCCAATCGCGAAGCTGGGCGGCGGCGGCCCGCATCATGTGGGCGCCCAGGTCGGCCATCAGCCCAAGCTCGCTCATGACATCGAGAAACGCATCGGGCGCGAGGAGGCCCTTGCGGGGGTGGCGCCATCGCGCCAGGGCCTCGAACCCCGAGAGCTCTCCGGTGGAGAGGCGGACGATAGGCTGGAAGAAGCTCTCGATCTCGTTGCGCCCGATCGCCCCACGCAGGTCCGATTCGATCACCAGCCGGGAGAGGCCATCGCCGTCGTCGGCGGCCCCGTAGGCCACCGCGCCTCCCCGAGCAGCGATCTTCGCCGCCTCGAGCGCCGACTGGGCGCGACGCATGACCGCTTCGGCGCTGATGTCATCGCCTCCGGCCGCGACGCGGACCTGGCCGGCTGAAAGGACGGGGAAGATATCGAACCCTCCCACCCGCAGGGGGCGTTCGAGAGCCGCGCGAAGCGCCGCGGCCGCGTCGGCTTTGCTCGCGGGAATCATCAGCGCGAACTCATCGTCGCCGATGCGACCGATGACCGCTTCCTGCGGGAAGGCCGCCGCCAGCCTCGAACTCAAGGCCACCAGAACCACGTCCGCGTTCTTGTGGCCCAGGGCTTCGTTGAGGCGTCGGAAACGATTCAGGTCGGCGACGACGAAATCATGCTCCGCCTTGCCCTCGAGCCGTTTTTGGGCTTCCTCGAGGAACCCCATCCGGTCCAGCAGTCCGGTCAAACTATCGATGCGCCCCGGACGCGACACCGGCTCGGCCACCGCTACGCCGGCCGCTCTCACGCCCTCCTCCAGCCACGCCCCGCGCCAGAACGAACCGCCGCCGGAATGCAATCGCACGCGCGCGGCGATCTGCGTCCCAGGCTCGCGAACGCTCAAGATTTCGTCCATCGCCGCCCGGTCGGGGGGCGAGGCCAGCGCGCGGAGCGCGGCCGAGGAGCATACGGGCGCCAGCCTGCCCAGGCCCAGAGCCTGGGCGGCGCCGGTGAGGCGCAGGCGGTCCGACTGGGGCTCCCACGCCCACAGCATGGTATCCGAGGCTCCCAGCGCCTCGAAGACCGCGCTCGCCTCCCAAACCAAGCGTGACCCCATCGCCATCCTTAAGGTAGCGCGCCAGATCAGACCAGCACGTCCTCGTGTCGCTGCTCGCTGGCGGGGGCCGGCGAGATCAGTCCGAACAGGAGATGATCTCGCCAAATTCCGTTAATTCTCAGATAAGCGCGGGCGAATCCCTCCTGGCGAAAGCCCGCCTTCTCGAGCACGCGGCGAGAGCCCTCGTTGGTGGGAATACACGCCGCCTCCACCCGGTGCAGGCGCAGACGGCCGAAGCAGAAGCTGGTCACGGCCTTGACCGCGGCGAGGGTATAACCCCGGCGTGCGAAAGGCTCACCGACCCAATAGCCGATCTGGGCCATCTGGGCGACGCCGCGGCGAACGTTGGAAACGGTAATGCCACCGACCATGGCATCGTCGGCCTGGCGGAAAACCAGGAAGGGATAGGCGACCCCCCGCTCCATGTCCTGGGCGTAAGCCGCCAGCCGGCGTCGCCAGGCGGCCCGGGTGAGGTCGTCGGCCGGCCAGGTGGGCTCCCAGGGCTGTAAGAAGCTCCGCGACCCGGCGCGCAGCCGCTCCCACTCGACGAAATCGGAACCGCGGTGGGGCCGAAGACGGACCGCATCGGCTTCCAGCCGCAGCTCGTGATCGTGGCCGATCCAGTCCAGCAGCGCCATGCGACCGATCTTGAGCCGAGCTCCGCCTCTGGCCAAGAGGCTTTAGCCGAAGAGCGCCTTTTCGAAACTCGTCGGAGCTTTCTGGGCCGAGGCCGGTCCCAACACAGCCCCCACACAGAGTCCGGGGGCGAGCATGCGCGAGGCGACCGCGGCGAGTTCTGGCGGTCCGACCGCATCGACCCGTTCGGCGATCTCGGTCGAGGTGAGAAGCCGACCGAAGGTGAGGAGCTGAAAGGCCGCCTGCTCCGCCCGCGCCAGGAGGGACTCGCGGCTCATGAACAACGCGGCCTTGAGCTGGGCTTTCGCCCGGCTCAACTCGGCGGTCTCGACGCCACGCGCCAAGGATAGCGCCTCGGCCGCCGCCACCTCGACCAGGCGGACGGCGTCGGGGCCGGCGCAGCCGGCATAGATTCCGAGCATTCCGCCGTCGGCATAGGCCTCGGCGAAGGCGTCGATGGCATAGGCCAGACCCAGGCGCTCACGGGCCTCCTGGAACAGCCGCGAGGACATTCCGCCGCCAAGGATTTCGGCGAACACCCGAAAGGCGAAGTGCTCCGGGTCTGAGATGCCGGGGCCAGGCAGGGCCAGCACGATGTGAGCCTGCTCCAGTTTCCGCCGCTCGCCCACCCGTCCCCCGGTGAAGCGGGCCGCCGCGGCCTTGGGACCGGATGATGGGTGAGCGCTGCCAAAGTGGCGCTCCGCCAAGGCCAGGAGTTCGTCTTCGTCGATCGCTCCGGCGGCGCTCACGACCAGCCGATCGGGGGCGTAGAGCGCGCTTCGCCAGGCCCCCAGGGACGCCCGGTCGGCGCTGGCGATCGAGTCGGCCGAGCCAAGCACGGGCCTTCCCAGCGCCTGGTCGGCGAACGCGGCGGTCTGGGCAAGCTCGAACACCTGGTCATCGGGCGCATCCCGCGCCTCGGCGATCTCCTGGCCGATCACCTGCTTTTCACGTTCGAGATCGTCGGCGTCGAGGCTGGGCCGCAGGATCAGATCGGCGCTCACCTCCAAGCCCAAGGGAAGTCCGCCCCGAAGCGCCCGGACCTGGAAGCTGGTTCTCTCATAGCCGGTGGCGGCGTTGATCTGGCCCCCGTCGCGCTCGATCGCCTCGACGATCTGCCTGGCGGACCGGCTTCCGGCGCCCTTGAAGACCATGTGTTCGAGCAGGTGGGACCAGCCGCTCCTCGTCGCATCCTCGAAGCGCGCGCCGCGCCCGGCGACCACGCTGAGGGCCAGGGTCTCGAACCCCGGCGCGGCATCGCAGATCACCCTTACGCCGTTGGCCAGACGGTGAACGCGTGGCGTGGCGGGCAACGGACGGTTCACGCCGCGGCCGACCGGACGTAGGCCTTCACGGTCTCCACTTGCGCCCGCAGAGGTTCGAACCTCTCCTTCAAGCCCTGCAGCTCGAGCACCCGCGCCGGAACCGGCGGCGCCACACCCGTCGCCGCCGCGACCGCCTCGGGGAACTTGGCGGGGTGGGCGGTGGAGAGCACGACCGTCGGCCCGACCGCGCCAGGATCGGCGAGGGCGCGGGCGCCGGCCAGGGCGACGGCGGTGTGGGGGTCGATGAACATGCCGGTTTCCTCGAAGGTTGTACGCATCGTCGCCGCCGCGGCGCCGTCGCTGATCGCCACGCCTCCCATGAATTCGCGCATCGCGCCAAGCGTCGGCTCGGGAATGTCGACCCCGCCGGTTCTTCCGAAAGCCTCGAAGGCGGCGGCGGTCGCCGCCGAGTCGCGGCCGGAACACTCGAACCACAAGCGCTCGAAGTTGGAGGCGACCTGGATATCCATGGCCGGGCTCGTGGTGGCCCGGATGGCGTGGCGCTCGTAGCGACCGCCCTTGAGGGCCCGGGCGACGATGTCGTTGGCGTTCGTGGCGACGATCAGACGCTCCATGGGCACACCCATGGCGGCCGCCGCGTGGCCGGCGTAGGCGTCTCCGAAATTGCCAGTCGGCACGGCGAAGGTCATGGCCCGAGCGGGTGAACCCAGAGCCGCGGCGGTGGTGAAATAGTAGACCGTCTGGGCGATGATCCGCGCCAGGTTGATTGAATTCACCGCCGTCAGGCGCACATCGCGGACGAACGCCTCGTCGGCGAACAACGCCTTGAGGATCGCCTGGCAATCGTCGAAATCGCCATCGAGAGCGGCGACGTGGACATTGGCCTCACCGGCGGTGGTCATGAAGCGGCGCTGGACTTCGGAAATCCGGCCGGCGGGAAAGAGGACCACCAGCCGAATCGCCGCCAAGCCGCGGAAGGCTTCGACGGCCGCCCCGCCGGTGTCTCCGGAAGTCGCGCAGACAATGGTCGCCACCTTGCCGCTGGCCGCCAGGACATGGTCGTAGAGGCGGACCAGGAGCTGCATGGCGATATCCTTGAACGCCAGGCTGGGACCATGAAACAGCTCGAGCAGGAACAGGCCTGGGCCCAGCTCTACGAGCGGCGCCACGGCCGGGTGGTAGAAGCCGGCGTAGGCCTCGGTGCAGAGCCGGCCCACGACATCATCGGCCAGGTCTTCGCCGGTGAAGCGCCGCAGTATGGAGGCGGCGACCTCGGCGTAGGGTCGGGTCGAATAGGTCGCGATCTCGGCCGACGTGATCTTCGGCCAGGAGCGAGGAACGTAGAGGCCGCCGTCGGGGGCCAGTCCACCCATGATCGCGTCGGTGAAGCCGACCTGCGGCGCGCCGCCTCGGGTTGAGATGTACCTCATGGGCTCGCCAGCCGTCGCCGCACCGCCCCGCCAGCCACCCAGGCCAGGGCGGCGGCGAGCCCGAACCAGGTCATGGCATAGCCCAGGTGGTTATTCGGAATATCCTGCGGCAGGGCGGCGGGGGTGACCCAGGCGGGCGCGGGATCCTCCGACTCGACGGCAACGAGGTAGGGAGCGGGTCGGGCAACGCCACTGCCCGGAGCCAGGTCGGCGAGGGTGTCGCCATCGATCAGGCGGGCCACGATCATTCCGCCGCGACGCTCAACCGAAGCACTATCGATCCACGGCCGCGAACCCGGAGACCTGAGGATGCCGACGACCCGCGCGGGATCTGGGAACCGTTGCGCCGAGGGGGCCATCTGTCCGGCGAAGCGCTGGACGATGCCTCGATCCAGCAGAATGCCGTCGTAAGGGCCAATGGCGGCCCTACAGAAACTCATCAGCCGCCAGGCGACCTGGCCGTCGCGCAAAGCGTACCGGTAGATCGGCGGCGAGGCGGGGAGCGGGGCCAGACAGGTCACGCTTACGCGCGTGAACGCTGGGCTTCCGGCGTGCGCGGATGGCGGCAGCACTGTCGCCAGAGGCCGCGGCGGGGAGTGCCGCAGGGCGGCTATCTTCGCAAGCACGCCCAGCTTCCATTCGAGGCGCCCAAGCTGCCAGACCCCGAGCCCGATCAGCACCCCGAAGCCCAGGCAGGCGCAGACTGTCAGGCCTATCGGAAAGCGCTTCCGCCCCGGTGAGGAGACCGCGGTGGAAACGGTCGCGCCTAACCCTTGGCTAATGGCCCCACCCGGCGCCGAAGGTCACGTAGAGGAAAGTGAAGAGGAACAGCCAGACGACGTCGACGAAGTGCCAGTACCAGGCCGCGGCCTCGAAGCCGAAGTGGCGCTGGGGCGTGAACCCGCCGGCCATCAGCCGGATCAGGCAGACGGTAAGGAAGATGGTGCCGATGATGACATGGAAGCCGTGGAAGCCGGTGGCCATGAAGAAGGCCGATCCATAGAGCCCCGAGTTGGCGGCCTCGGGCGAATAGAAGAGATGGTGGGTGAGGATGTGGTTGTATTCGTAGGCCTGGATCGAGGTGAACAGTATCCCCAGCAGGATCGTCAGCAGCAGGCCGATCTTGGCTTCGCGCCTGTTGCCCACCTGGAGGGCGTGGTGGGCCCAGGTGACGGTGGTTCCCGAGGTCAAGAGGGTCAGGGTGTTGATCAGGGGCAACTCGAAGGGCGGCACGACCTCGACCCCCTTGGGCGGCCAGGTGGCCCAGGCGGTGCGGACATCATCGATGGGCGAGAGGGTCCGGACATGGTGGAAGAGCGCCATCTCGAAGAAGATCCAGAACCAGGCGACGAAGAACATGACCTCCGAGACGATGAAGAGGATCATCCCGTAGCGCAGGCCGATGGAGACCACTGGCGTGTGGTCGCCCTCATTGGCTTCCTTGACCACCTGGACCCACCAACCGGCCATGGTGATGAGAACGCCAGCGCCGCCTAGCGCCAGCAGCCACCAGGTGCCCTTGGGAAGGCCAAAAAGGCCCTTCATCCACGTCACCAGGCCCAGCGCCAGCGCCACCGCCGCTATCGAGCCGATCAGCGGCCAGGAGCTGGGGTTCACCAGATGATAGTCGTGCTTTACGCCTTCGTGAGCCATGTCGACGTCTTCGGATTCCTCTTGCGCGACCCTAGTGTCAGGCGCGGTGCTATAACCCCGCCGAGCTTGCCGAGCCAAGCTCTGAAGCGGGCGCCCTCGCGGTCGCCGAGGCCTTGGCGTCGGCGGCCGGAAAAAAGGTGTAGGAAAGGGTGATCTCACCCTTGTCGCGGCGGTCGGCATCGGCGGCGTATCTGGGATCGACGAAGTAGACGACCGGAAATTCCACCGTCTGCCCCGGAGCGATGGTCTGGTCCTTGAAACAGAAGCATTCCAGCTTCGAGAAATAGGCCCCGGACCATTCGGGAAGGACATTGTAGAGCGCCCGCCCGGTCACCGCCGTCGCGCCGGTGTTGGTCGCCCGGAAGAACGCCAGCTTGGATTCGCCCAGCCTGGCCGTCTGCTGGGCCTGGACCGGTTCGAAGCGCCAGGCGAGACCCCGGACGTTGGTGTCGAAGCGCACCGTGACCGTATCGTTGGTGGCGGCGGCCGGGAGTTTCACGCCGGTGCGGACCGCGCCATTGAAACCGGTGGCGCCGCAGAAGGCGCGGTAGAGCGGCACGGAGGCGAACGCCGCGCCGACCATGGCGAAGAACACCGCGGCGCAGATCATCGCCAATCGGGCGTTGCGGCTCCTGGGGTCAGTGTGGAGCGCCGACATAGCCCCCCAGCTTCACGATGGTGACCACAAAGACAATCGCCACGAAGGCGAAGAGGATGATCGCCAGGGCCACGTTGCGGCCGCGCCTGGCCCGCGCCGCGGCCGTGGACTCATTGTTGGGATCGCTCACAGACTGAGCCTGAGCGGCCGCAGGCACAGCAGGTGCTCGGCCAGCAGGACGGCGAAGAGCAGGAAGAGATAGAAGATCGAAAAGGCGAACAGGCGCCTGGCGCGCGTCATCATCGCCGCCTCGCCCGGTCGAAGACTCGCCAGGCGCACCGCCAGGAACAGGAAGGCCGCACCGGCCGCGCAGGAAGCGACAAGGTAGGCGAGCCCGCCCAAGCCGGTGAAGGCCGGCAGGACGCCCAGGGGGGCGACGATGACGCTGTAGGCGAGGATGCGACGCCGCGTGAAGGCTTCGCCCTTGACCACCGGCAACATGGGCACGCCGGCCCGCGCGTAGTCGTCGCTGGTGGTCAGCGACAGGGCCCAGAAGTGCGGCGGGGTCCAGAAGAAGATGATCGCCACCAGCAGCCAGGCGTTCGCCGGCGCGGTTCCGGAGGCGGCCGCCCAACCGATGGCCGGCGGCAGCGCCCCGGCGAGACCGCCGATGACGATGTTCTGCGGCGTGCGGCGCTTGAGCCACAAGGTGTAGACCACGCCGTAGAAGAATATGGTGAAGGCCAGCAATCCGGCGGCGAGCAGGTTGACGGCCATGGCCATCAGCCCAACGGAGAATAGCGACAGGACCACGCCGAGGCCCAGGGCGTCGGCCCGCTGCACGCGGCCGGCGGCCACTGGGCGCGAACGCGTGCGCCGCATCAGGGCGTCCAGCTTGCCTTCGTAGCCCATGTTGAGGGCGCCCGAGCCCCCCGCGCCCACGGCGATGCAGAGGATGGCGGCGCCGGCCAGAAGCGGGTTCATCGGCGCGCCGGCGCACACCAGCCCGGTCAGGGCCGTGAACACCACCAGCGACATGACGCGGGGCTTGGTGAGGGCGAGGTAGTCCTGCCAGCGCGCGACGGCCGGAGTCTCGAGCCCCGTCGCGGGCGCGATCAATGGCCCAGGAACACTCAACCTGAATTACCCCGCACGCCAGCCCCCTTTCCCGGCTTCGCCGGTACTTCCCCCAGAGTGCGTGTGAAGGATTCCCTTTCGCCGTTGGTCATGATTCTCTTCGATGGGTTTGTTGGAGGGATTGGCGATGTCTGGCGGGGCTCGGGTGTTGAGACCGGATCGATCGCAGTTGTCATGGGATCTGGTGGATCTGGAGGCGCTGTTGCCGGCCGATCACCGGGCGCGGATCGTGTGGCGTTTTGTCGAGGGGATGGACCTGGAGCCCTTCTATGCGGCGATCGCCTCGCGGGAGGGCGAGGCGGGTCGGCCGGCGGCGGACCCGGCGGTGCTGATGGCGCTGTGGCTCTATGCGACGCTGGAAGGGGTGGGCTCGGCGCGGGAGCTGGATCGGCTGGTGGAGCGGGACCTCTCCTACCGCTGGCTGGCTGGCGGGGTTCCGGTGAACTACCACGGCCTGTCGGATTTTCGGGTGGGCTGGGCGGAGGTATTGGATGGGCTGCTCACCCAGGGGGTGACGGCGCTGGTCTCGGCCAAGGTGGTGAGTCTGGAGGAGATTGCCGTCGACGGGACCAAGGTGCGGGCGGCGGCTTCGGCGCGATCGTTCACGCGCGGGGGGCGGCTGGAGAGGATCGAGACCGCGGCCCGGGCGCGGATCGAGGCCCTGAGGGCCGAGGTGGAGGCGGACCCTGGGGCGGTGTCGCGGCGTCGGCAGGCGGCGCGGGAGCGAGCGGCGCGGGAGGTGGAGGACAAGACGGCCAAGGCCCGCGAGGCGCTGGAGCGCCTGCGCCAGGAGAAGGCGGCGCGGGAGAAGACCCATCGGAAGAACGAGAAGAACAAGGCCGACCGCTCGGTCTCCCTGACCGATCTGGACGCCCGGCCGATGAGCTTCGCCGACGGAGCCAAGCGCGCCGGCTACAACATCCAGGTCGCCGGCCTGCCCCTCAGCGGCCTGGTGGTGGGGGTGGCGGCCACCGACCGGCGCAACGACTTTGGCTTGGCGCCGCCGATGGCCGAACAGATCGCCCACCGATACGACCGGGTCCCAGAAAGCCTGCTGCTGGACGAAGGCTACCTCGGCAAGAAGGATGTCGAGGCCTTGGCTGGTCATCGCCTGGGACCGATCGCCGTTTACATGCCCCCCCGCGAGGAAAAACCCGAAGCCGAACTCTCGCAAAGAGCGCGCGGCCAACGCCAACGCGCGCGGGCCAAGGAGAGCCCGGCCGTTCAGGCGTGGCGGGCGCGAATGCAGACCGACGAGGGCCAGGCCGTGTACGCTCGCCGCAAGCTGATCGAACGCATCAACGCCCACTTCAAGAACCGCGGCTTCGAGCGCATCACCGTGCGCGGCCTGGCCAAGGCCCACGCTGTCGCCCTCTGGCACGCCCTGGCCAACAACCTGATGGTGGCCCACCGCCTGCTCGCCGCGGCCTAGGCTCAATTCCCCCCCCGCAGCCCCCGTGTGGCGGCCTCGCCAACTCGAGACGCCGATACCCATCGACCGCGTCTGCCTCCATCTCCGCCGCCAATCAGCCACGCAGCGAAATCCTTCACACGCACACTGGGGGAAGTACCGGCGAAGCCGGGGAAGGGGGCGGCGCAGGCCTCAGTCTTGATCCATGGCTTGCGAGATCTGGGCCGCCATCGCCGCCGGGGGCGCGGTGGAGTCGATCGGACGGCTGAAGGCGCCGCGGGGATCCATCAGGTAGACGACCGAGGTGTGATCGACGCTGTAGCCCGCGCCGCCGCCGTCCCTGCGGTAGTAGACGCGGTAGGCGCGGGCGACCTTGGCGATCTGATCGGGGCTGCCGGTCAGCCCCTCGGTTCCGGTCGGAAACGCCGGACTCGCCAGATAGGTCTTGAGCTGCGAGGGGGTGTCGCGGGCCGGATCGACGGTGATGAAGACGACGCGAAAATCGCGCGCCCTGGGTCCGAGCCTGGCCTGCGCCTGGGCGAGCGCCGTCAGAGTGGTCGGGCAGACGTCCGGGCAGACGGTGTAGCCGAAGTAGACGGCGGTCCACTTGCCCTTGAGGATCGACTGATCGACGCTCGCCCCGTTCTGGTCGACAAGCCGGAACGGCCCGCCGATGTCGGCCGCAGGGGCCGACGGCTTGGCGCA
>Ga0302326_10018498_pt1 | contig 14450 bp, 9 predicted proteins | sample Palsa_T0_3_FD_202264 | JGI IMG/M metagenome (GOLD analysis project Ga0302326, IMG submission 202264) | Peat permafrost microbial communities from Stordalen Mire near Abisko, Sweden - Palsa_T0_3 | ecosystem: Environmental > Terrestrial > Soil > Palsa > Peat permafrost | place: Sweden: Abisko... | reverse complement strand
CGCCACCCTCGACGAGTTCCTCAAAAAGTGGAGGGCGGCCGACCGCAAACAGGTCATCGTCGATGAGCTGCTAGAGCGCGGTGTGCTGCTCGAAGCTCTGGCCGACTCCACCGATGGCGATCTCGACCCGTTCGACCTCATCTGCCGCGTCGCCTTCGACCAGCCGGCGCTGACCCGCCGCGAGCGGGCCGACAACGTCCAAAAGCGCGACGTGTTCACCAAATACGGCGACCAGGCCCGCGAGGTTTTGGCGGCGTTGCTCGACAAGTACGCCGACCAGGGCCTCGCCTCCCTCGGGGAGATCGAAGTCCTCAAGCTCGACCCATTCCCCGAACTTGGCACGCCCATCGAGTTGGTACGAAGGTTCGGGGGACGAGATCAGTACGTCGCCGCCCTGCATGACATCGACGCTGCCCTCTACGAACCCGCCTGATCAGGAGACATCGTGTCACTCTCGACAACGATCAAGACCATCCAGGACATCATGCGCAAGGACGCCGGAGTCGACGGGGACGCTCAGCGTATCGGCCAGCTCGGGTGGATGGTCTTTTTCAAGATCTTTAGTGACCTGGAAGTCGAAAGTGAGTTGGAAGATGACGCCTACGAATCACCGGTCCCACCACACCTGCGGTGGGACGCGTGGGCGAACGAGGATCTCGTAGGAACCGCCGCCCCCACCGGGGAGGACCTTCTGGACCTTGTTGACGGCTCGCTGTTCCCAGTCTTCAAGGACCTCAATGTCGCCCAGTTCTCCGGCAAGCCCCGTCAGCGGGCCGAGCTGCTCCGCAGCGTGTTCGAGGACGCCTACAACTACATGAAGTCTGGCACGCTGATGCGCCAGGTGATCAACAAGATCAACCAGGACATCGACTTCAACGAGTCGACGACCCGCCACACCTTCGGCGACATCTATGAGCAAATCCTCAAAGACCTCCAGAGCGCCGGCAATGCAGGCGAGTTCTACACGCCTCGGGCCGCCACCCGCTTCGCCATCGACATGGTCAACCCGAAGTTAGGCGAGGTCGTACTGGACCCAGCCTGCGTTATGTGCCCCCCTTCCTACTGTCTCTCGGCGTAGGGTCCGCGTTCGGCTATCTGTCCCGAAGTACCGTGTACCACCAGTGTCCCCTCATCTCTGCGGCGCCTGATCGGTGGAGCTGTTCTTCGTAGCCGCTGATCGAGTGGCGGCTGCGCCGTCGCATCTCCCAGGAGAGCTTGGTGGGATGGACCTGGCGAGGAGGCTCGCTGACCTAGAGATCCCCGAGGCGATGCCGTTCGCCCTCGACGATGATGGCCGCCCGATGGCGGAGTTCAATTTGTACTTCCGGATGTTGCCGCGTTTGGGCGTCCGATCGATCAACACCTGGAAGGCTTACTCGCTTGATGTTTTCCGGTTCGCTCGATTCCTGTCGACGTCCGGCAAACCCCTGTTGGACGCGACGATCGATGATATTGAGGCCTACCGGAAAGTCCGGCTCCTCGGTGGTGACAATCCGGTCGGGGAGCAGACCTGGACCAGGGAGGTCGTGGCCCTCGAGGGCTTCTACAGGTGGGCTGTGACCAAGGGCCTCATCGCCGAACAGCCCTTCGTGTACCGCCAGACCGGCCAACGATGTCGCAATACCGCCAAGAGCCGCCGTCGACTGGATCGTGACGTCAGATCGCTGAGCTTTGATCAGTTCGTATTCTTCCGGAACGTCGGCCTGCGAGGTTTGCTACCCGACGGCTCCTCGGATACACGCTTCATCGGGCAGCACCGCCTGCGAAACACCCTGTTTGCCGACCTGCTGGTCACCACCGGCCTTCGCCTCGAAGAGGCGTCGACCCTACTGGCCTGTGAAATCCCCGTTGGCGACGCCCACGAACGGAGCGCCGTCATTCGTCTCGGGGACTTCACCGCCAAGGGGAACAAGCCCCGTGACGTGCGCCTCCCGGCACGCCTCGTCAGGTCACTCGCCTTCTACCTCCGCTCCGAGCGTTCCTTCGTGGTTGCACGCGCGAACGAGCAACAGTCGATCACCGCGTGGGCCGGGGCGGCCTGGCGTTGCCAGTGGGCGGAGCCGAGAATATCGGTGACCGGGAGCTTCCGTGGCCCGGCCGGTTCCGTGAAGGTGGCGCGGCTGCTGCCCGCCGAGCGCCTTCGGCTGGTGGTTGACCACAAAGGCAGCTTGGAGCCGATCGCCCTGTTCGTCGGTCAGGCCGGACGTCCACTCCAGCCGGAGGCATGGGAGCGCGTCTTCCAGCGGGCATCGGAGCGCTGTGCCTCCTTTGAAGCTGCGCCTGGCGTTCCCCCGATGCCGCGTTCGGTGACTCCCCATCTGTTGAGGCATTCGTACGCCGTCCACACCTTGCGCGAACTTGTAAGAGATCAAATTCGCCAGGAAACAGGTCGACAAGCCGGTGGCGACACTCCGGGCATCACGGCCCTCAGACATATCGCCGGGAATCCGGTGCGGATTTTGCAGAAGCTGCTCGGCCACTCGCAAGTCTCGACCACCTACATCTACCTCGACTCCCTCGACGACACGAATGCCGCAGTCGACGCAGCGGTCGCGTCGTGGTCCGAGGATTTGGACTACGACGATATAGCCGTCGGCCACCCAACGTGAGCCGAAAGCAATACCGCCCTTTGCAGGCGGTTGCCGTTGAGCCGGAACTGCCGCCACACGAACCGTTTTCTGTTCGATCGGTCTCGACCACTCCGCACGGCCGGAAGGAGCAGGTGAGGCTTGACCCGGCCAGTTTCCGGTGTCGGCGTCTCGCGGCCGCACTCGCCGACGCCTGGGTGTCCCTCGTGGCCGCTGACCGGCTGGCCGACCGGAGCACCTCGCTTTACCGCGACGACATCCGCAGGTTCTGCGACTTTGTGGACCGGACGCACGCGGAACCGCAGAAGGTGACGCTCGCTGGTGTCGACGTCGGTCTGACCGACGCCTACGAACTGTCACTGGTGGCGGCGTCGTCGGAGACCTCCGATATGCCAGCCCGGGCGTCTTCGCGTCTGTTCGTTCTTATCGTCTGGGCGGCGCAACGCCTCAAGATGGAGGTGGACCCTCGTCTGGTCGAGCGGGCCAAGCAGCCGCCGTTGACGCGCCGCCGACGGCAGACGGTGCTGTCGGACTATCCCAACGCTGAGCGTGCGGTCATCGAACGCACCGCCAGATCCGATGTCACGCGGTTGCGGCGAGACATCGCTGCCCGGCGTGGTTTGTTGGAGAAGGGTGTCGATCCGGGGGAGGGCGGCTGGGAGGTCCTTGCGAATCTGGTTGTGCGGGCGGCAGCGGGGAGCTTGACCGTGGGCGAACTTCGGCAGAATCTGCCTCAGCGATGGTCGGAGCTGCCCGAGGACATCAGGGCCCTCGTCTCGCCGGGCGAACGTACCAGCGGTGCCGGCCGCAAGCGGGCCGGCTTCGAGACGCCGATGGGTCCGGTCATCTCCAGGATCTTCGAGTTGTTTGGCGAGGATCACTCCCCATCCGACATCGCGGTGCTGGTCAACGCCGAGGGGTTGCGCACCGTCGGCGGGCGGCGCTGGAGCACCGCCACGGTCGAAAGCACCCTGGCGCGCCGCTACCCGAATTCTGAGCGGTCGATGGCGGGCACCAACGCTCTTCAAGCGGAACTGGAGGATCGATGGTCGCCGAGCGTGTTGCAACGCCGGCTCGTCGATCTTGTCTTCCCCAGCGAGCAGACCCTCCTCCCGATCGTGATTTTGTTCATGTTGGCCACCGGTTTGCCCCCAGAATCGGTTCGCGACCTGGGGGAGGACTGCATCACAGAGGTCACTGCCGCCGGTGTGCGCCTCCGCTACCTGAAAGACCGTGCGGGTGTTATCGCCGAGAAGCATTTCACGGGCGCGACGCCGTTCTCCGTCGCCAAGCTGGTGGCGACGGCTCATGGCGCCACCTTCGACACGAGGAGTCGTCTGATCGCGATGGGGCGAACCGAAGGTGCGTCCCGGTTGTTTCTCTGTGCCACGGTCCCCAAGCAGCCGGCCCAACCGAGCTTCGAATCGGTTTACCGCTTCGGAGTCGTGAACGTCCTGCCCGCCAACTTTCACAGCACCTTCGCCCGATGGATCCGAGATCACGGGTTAACGGTCGGCGGCCCCAACGACCTGCGTCGCCTCCGCAAGACCCGCAAGGTGAGCCGGGCGATAGCCCTCGGCGGTGTCGTCCAGGACATCGCCGATGACCACACCACCCGAGTGGCTGACCAGCATTACATGTGCACGACTAGCCTGAATATCCTCTCGGCCCGGGTAATCGGCAACGCCCAGAACCGCCTATTCAACGAGCTTTCCGCCGGTCCTACCGTCGTCACCCCGGCCGTCGCGACAGCCTTACTTCGGACCGGCGAGCTTGACCCGAAAGTCGAAGCGTTGCTCTCCGGGCAGTTCGACGTCGGCCTGGCGGCATGTGCTGATGTCAGGAAGTCGCCGTTCGCGGAGCCGGGCGTGCTCTGCCCGGCCGCCTTCGGCGGGTCGTGTTTCGACTGCACCAACGCCATTGTCACCGAGGCCCATCTGCCCGCCATCGTCTCGTTCCTGGCCCTCATCGATGAACAGCGGCGACACATGCCGCCGCCGGCGTGGGCGGCCGCGTGGGCGGCCATACGCCAACGCATCGCCGAAGAACTCCTTCCATCCTTCCCCGCCTCAGTGGTCGACGCGGCACGCCGGGGTGCCGGGCAGTCGCTCCAGTTCACCACCATCGGCATGACCGGCAGGAGCTTTCGTTGACATCGGTCGTCCTGCAACCTTGCAGTCCGGGTCGTCCGGTGTTCGATGACGACGACCCTGTTCTGGCCTCCCATCCGTTGCATGAAGGGCGGACGGTCCCTCGGTTCGGTGATCGGGTTGTTTGGGATCTGAATGCGGTTCGCACCGCCGTCAATGTTCCTCCGAACCAGTTGCGCTGCCGTCTCGACCTGCTGGTCGTCCCGGACTGGAATCTGCGGGCTCGTGAGCTGCTCATGATCCGTCTCAACCCGCAGCACCCGAAGGTACGCGCCCAGGACGTGTTCCTCGGTGACCGGCCATCGCCGCCACGGATCGCGGCGAGCACGGTCTATTACCTCCGGGTCCTCTCGGAGTGGGCGCAGCACGAGGGGCTCAGCATCGACGTCTCCCGCTGGCCTGGCGACATCGGCGAGCGGATGCTGCGACACCTCGCAGAACGGCGGGGTATTTCCGCCCCGTCGCAGCTGCAATACGCCCAAGCGATTCGAGACCTCCACCGATTCGGTCCGCTGATGGCCGATGGCGGCCTTCCCGAAGACCCCTTCGAGGGTCGAGCCCTCACCTCTTCGCTGATCGGGTCGTTCCGCCAGCGGTTCTCCGAATGCACAACCGAGGTTCTGACACCCGACCGCTACTGGCCCATCGTGCGGGCCGCGTGGCGCTACGTGGACGTATTCGCCGACGACATCATTGCGGCGAACGAACAGCGTCAGCGCTACCGGCAATGGAAGACCTCCACGGCGCGGATCGTCGACCCCGAACGCCGACTCGAGCGCTGGGCGAGTGACCCTGAGTCGTTCGTCCCGCTTCACTTGGAGAGCCGGGCCCAGACAGCCAGCAGCCCGAACGTTTCGCTGATCGAGTTCCACGCCGGCATCGGCCGGTTCCAGGCGATGGCCACAGCCGAGCGGCGTGACCGGCTCGTCGCAATGACCGCTGCGATGCTTCAAGCAGGCCAGGGCCGCCCGGGGGGCCTGGTCCCCGACCTGGCGGATGTCAATCGCCCCGACGGCAGCCATGGACCTTGGTGCGACGGCCTGGATGCCCAGGCGACCGAGGTCCAGGTCGGCCACCTGCGAGCGGCGTGCTTCATCTTCATCGCAGCCTTTGTGGGTATGCGCGACTCCGAGATCCAAGAACTTGAGCGGGGAGCGGTCAGCGAATGGTGCGGATCGCCGATCATTGAAAGCCGCCTCCGCAAACAGGCCGATGGGGAGGCGAGACGATGGGCCATCATCGATCCGGTGGCGAAAGCCGTTTCCGTGCTCGAGCAGATCACCACCCACGACCGCTACCTCTTCAGCCCGGTCCGACCCATGACATCGGGGCGACGGGCGGGCATTGCTTCATGGACAGAGATCAAGGAGTTCGCCGGCTGGATTCATAGCCACGGCGAACAGATGGGACTCGAGCCGATTCCGCTCGGACCTCTGTCGGCCCAGCGCTTCCGTCGGACGTTCGCGGTTCAAGCGGCCCGGGAGCCTTTCGCTGAGATAGCGCTCGGCTGGCAGCTTCAGCATGTCGCGAACCGTCTCACCACCACTCAGGCCTACATGGGCGACCGGGGTAACGCCTGGGCTGACGCTTTGGAAGACGAGCAGCTGACCGCCACCACAGACCGGCTCTACGACGCGTTCGTCGGCTACCAGCGCAGTGAAACGGCAGCCGGGCCCGGTGTCGGTCGGCGGAACAAGCTCTTTGCTGAGGTCGGGCAGGACCTTGCCACACGGTTCAACGGGGAAGTCACCGATGACGCAGTTGTCCGACAACTCCTACGACACCACGCCACCCGCTTCTACCCGGGCACCGTCAACGACTGCCTGTTCAACGCCGCAACAGCGGAATGCCTGCGTCGAGCTGGCAAGGCACCCACCGACAGGCCGCTGCTTTCGGTGTGCGAGCCCGGCACATGTGCCAACTCGACCGTTAGGGAGGTCCACGTGCCGCTGTGGCGGTCCAACCGCGACCGAATCGATTACCTGCTCGCCCGGGGCGACATCAGCCCAGTGCAACGCGAGCTCCTTGAAACCGAGAGGCGACGGGTCGACTCCGTGGTCTCCAATTTCACCACGGAGACACCATGAACGTAACCCCTGAAACCGAGCGAAGCCTCCGCGAGGCGATGCAGCGTCTCCTGGAGGGACGGCCACAGCGCACCGACGGGGTTCGCACGGTCGCCAACCTGGCGCGGGAGGCCAACGTCTCCCGGGCGACCGCGAATCGGGCGGCAGCGGTCCTGGCGGAATTCCGATCGGGCTGCGACGGTGGCGACCTCATAACCCGTGGCAAGGCTGACGACGAAGCCCGGGTGTCGGCGTTGAAGAAGCGCGTTCGGGAGCTCACCGCCGACGTCACCCGGATCCAAGAGGAAAAGGAAGCACTGGCCTTGGCGAGCCTGGTGCTGTTCGAGGAGAACCAGCGATTCGCGAAGCAGCTGAACGCCCCTGCAGGAAGCAACATGCGAGTCCTGGGCCGGCCGCCTCCCCCGAACTCGAAGGACAACGCGGGGGCGGACCGGTGAACAACCAGGTCCGGCGGCTTCGGTCCCGCCGCTCATCTCCGCATACTGCACCCGCCGCTCGGCGCGCAGGCTGAGGAGCTGTGCGATGCCTGACCTTGCCCTGATCCTTACGACCGGCGAACCCCTCAAGGAAAACCTGAAGCTTGCCCTTGACCAGCAGGGCGCCAAGCCGTGGGCGTTTAACGAGTTCAAGCGGCAGATGCAGGGTATTACGCCGGGCAGCTTCGTTTGCTGGCTGCAACTCGTTGACGAACACGATCAGCAGGTCAACCGATTCACCAAGTCGGACGCAGTGGTGCGATCCACCCAACTCGTCCTCGGCCAAACGACGACCTCGGTGAAGGTCACGGCGGCACCGTTCTTCGACGGATACCCGCACCAGTTCGCCTTCGACCTGGTCAAGCGCGATGACTTCGCTTCGCCCATCGACCTCGAGACAGTCGTCGAACTCTTGAACGACGCCATTCCCGGTCTCGCTCTTCAAGTCGACCAGATCCAGGCGCTGATCAACTATGCCAAGACCTCCAAGGTGGGGATGTTCACCGATGGTGCACCCCGGCCGGCTGCCTACTTCCCGGCGCTCGAGAAGAAGGCGACCCCCTCGCCGCCACCGACCCTATTCGCTCCGATCGCAGCGCCCACGGCGATTCCCGCCGGCTCCGATATCGGGCGGGCGATCAGCAACTTCAGGAAAGCTGTCGACGCCGCCGGTCTGGTGTTCGCCGGTCTCAATGCCGATCTACCGGCGACATTCCTTGCAGGACTGGCGGCGAAGCCGTTCGTGATCCTCACTGGTCTCTCGGGGTCCGGGAAGACCGCGATTGCCCGGGGACTTGGCCAGTGGCTCGGCCAAGACGACACCGGCGAGCCTCGCTATCTGGTCGTCCCGGTCCGAGCCGACTGGACGTCCCCAGAGCCGCTGCTCGGCTACGAAGACGCCTTGCTGCCGCCGCACGGTGGCCGGCGGGCGTGGGCGGTGCCCGACGCCTTGGAGTTCACCCTCCGGGCGAGCAGGGACAACGGGCATCTTTGGCTCCTGGTGCTCGATGAGATGAACCTCGCCTACGTCGAGCGATACTTCGCCGATGTGCTTTCTGGCATCGAGTCGCACGAGACCATGCTCCCTAACCTCGCCCGAGATCCCGACGGCCTCTGGCGTCCAGCACACGGCGGCCACGCGAAGATCCCGCTTCCGACGAACCTGCTGATCGTCGGCACCGTGAACGTCGACGAGACGACATTCCAGCTGTCCCCGAAGGTGCTCGACCGTGCCTTCAGCTTCGAGTTCCGGGTCAGCACCGAAGAACTCGGCGCCGTCACGCGCCGCCCGACCCCAATCCCCGCCGCCGACCCCGGTGACATCGAAGCATTCAGGGCGGTGATGACCGACGAGAACTGGCACATCGACCACCCCGCCGCGAGCACGGAACTCGTGACCGAGCAGCTGGTGGACCTCCATCGTCGTCTAACCGAGATAGGACTTGAGTTCGGTCACCGCACATTTCTGGAGGCCGTCCGCTTCACCGCCACCCTCGACGCGGCGGGTATCGGAGACCCCGAAACGGCCCTGGACTGGATCGTGATGACCAAGGTGTTGCCGAGGATCCACGGCTCCCGCGGTCAGCTCGAAGTGTTCCTGTCCGACCTTGTCCGGACCGCCACCGGAGACGACCCAGAGAAGCCGGTCTGGCCTCTGACCGCCCGAAAAGCGACTCGCATGCTCGACCTGGTCCGGGCCAATCAGTTCGTCAGCTTCGCGGAATGATCGTGGTGGCAGTGTGAAGTTCGCTGTCGAGGACTCCGATGTCGTGATCAACCTTTGGCCGTTGACCGCCGTTGCGACCAACCTGGCGGGTGTAGTCGAAGGAGGTCGTTACAAATATCGGGTGGACGGGCTTCCCTCACGGATCGTCTCGATTGAGCCCAGTGAGCTCTTCGATCTCGATCCCGACGATAGTGCCTCGGGGAGGTTCCAGCCGCGTGAATGCGTGGGAGACCTGGCCGTCGAACTCCAACTCGAGTTCGGCAGCCCTCTGCGAGCCTCCTTCGAGGTGCTCCCAGTCAAGCTCACCTATGAAACCGAGTATCTGGCGATGCTTGAACAGTTGGCGGACCAAGCGGCCGAAGCGCTGCTCCAGGGTTACTCGCCTAGCTCGCTTTCAGCACATCCGGACCCCACCGCAACGGGCGAACTCCATTACCGGGCCCTCGCCTTTTTGGCGGCCAGGTTCCGCCAACCCACGTTCCTGGCTGCGATCGAAATGATCCGCCAGAGCCCTCACCGGGGATGGCGGATTGATACCGAGCGCCAGCCAACCGGGCGAGGTTTGCCCACCGGATCGGCCGCTGCTCGCACCCTTGCCCAGTCGGGACCACGGACCGCATGCCCGTCTCATCTGACCCATCTGCCGACCGGGGGACTCCTCCCCCGGATGACGACCCGCCAGCAGACGGTCATCACCTACGACACCGTCCCGAACCGGTTCGTGCGTCACGCATTCGCCCGGTGGCAGGGCCTCGCGCTGGAGGTCCTCCAGTCGCTACGCCTACTGTCGGACACGCGCACCGGACCGCAACGACGGGGCCGGAAAGAAGCAGCCTGGATGGTCGACTTCTGCGACCAAGCCCTTTTCCGACCACCGCTCAGAGACGCAGGCCCGCTCCTCGCCTTTCCCCACGGGAACCAAGTTCTTCTTCGCACGCCCGGCTACCGGGAAATCCTCCGTGTCTACGCTCTGGCCGAGGCCTCGATCGCCCTACATGCAATCCTGCCAGACGATCCCTTCAGTGCCACCCAGAAAAACGTGGCACGGCTCTACGAGTACTGGTGCTTCGTTGCCCTAGCCGGCTGCATCTCCGACATTGCCGGCAAGCGGCCCGAAGGCCTGCTCTTCGAGACGAACGCGACGGGCATGAGCCTGGTGCTGAAACAGGGAGAGCCCTCGCGGCTGTCCTGGGAGATCACGATCGACGAACGGGTGCTGCTGCTGGACCTGTGGTTCAACAAGAACTTCTCCAAGTCAGCCGATCCATCCCGCGAAGGAAGCTCGTGGGCCCGAGCACTGCGACCAGACGCCTCTCTCCGAATACGTCCCCAAAGCGGCCGACCCTGGGGGACAGCAGACCCTGAGCTCGACGTCTGGGTGCACTTCGACGCCAAATATCGAGTCGAGAATATAACCGTCGACGCCGACGATGACAAGCCCGACGAAAATCCAACCACAGGAGCGAAACGAGACGACCTCCTCAAGATGCACGCCTACCGCGACGCAATCCGACGCAGTGCCGGCGCCTACGTCCTGTATCCCGGATCGGGCGAGCCGACGTTCCGCACCGAGTTCCACGAGCTTCTCCCAGGGCTCGGAGCCTTCCCTCTCCGCCCGGGCCTCAACGGCATTGTCGAAGGCTCGGACTCACTCAAACAGTTCCTCCAAGACGTCTCCCACCACGTCGCGAATCAGGCGTCGGCGATGGAACGAACACAATACTGGGTGACCCAATACAACCGACGAAGCGGAAGGAGAGTCGCACCGGCGGACTTCCTAAAGAGGCCGCCGGCCGACACGCCGGTCCTCATCGGATTCGCTGACGACGACCAGGTCAACTGGATTATCGAACGGCGCCGCTACAACATTCTCGCCGATCCGCGGCAGGGCGCCATCACGATCGACGACCTTATGATCAGCTCTCAGATCATCGTGATCTGGCTTAACCAAGTCAGCAACGCTGCTCCGACCCTTTTCGGCATCTTTGAGCGCACCGGCCCGTGGCAGGTCGCAGCCGCCCAGAACATGTACAGAAGCGGCTACCCGGTTCGAGATCCAACCGCAAGATACTTCATCGCTCCAATCAACCCAGTGCCAGCAGTCGTTGAGAACTTGATCTCGCCATCGGCCCTCGAGAGGCTTTGCGGCCGACCGCCGACCGGTCCCGTTTCCACCACCTGGGAGGAACTGGTGCGCCCCGGATGAGCGCGCAGCCGGCCGTTTCGACCTTCACCGTATTGGCGGCGACATGACTCCTCCTTCGGGACCGGACGGCGACCTATTCTCGCGACTCGGACTCAGCCCGTCGCTGCGCACAATCGTCGAGCGGTCAGCCGCCCAGTTCGAGGCGACTGGCGACTGGGTTGACTTCGACACACTCGCCGATGAAGCGGCCGAACGGGATGATGCCTCCTTCGACTTGAACGATGCCTTCAAACTTCCGAGCGTGCTGGGAGGCGCCTGGACCCAAGAGAAGATCTCGCTCACCGGACTTGGCCTGCTGGTGGCCGGCTCTGCGCCAAAGTGCGCAGCGCTGATGACGCGCCTTGCCCTGATTTGCGCAGCCCGCCGGCGACTTCTCAAGTCTGAGGCACAAGTCTCGGGGAGGATACTGATCTCTGATTACGGGTTCACCCCCAATGACGCAAAGCTAGCAGAGACGCTCATAACGATGATTCCAGGTTTAACGGCAGGTGGCGGGAGCAACAATGATGACTGGTGGAAGATCGTCTTTCGCGGCGCACTGAACTACAGGAAGGTCCAGTCGTCCGAGGACCTCAGAGCGATTCTCGAGGAGGACGCAGAACGAAGGCTCGAGGCTTATAGGCAGTCCGCAGCACGCGGCCCGTCACTTTTTTCCCCCTTCGAACACATAGGGTCGACGGCGTCCCCGCCGCCAATCCTCTTCCTTTCGTGGGGAGGCGACGTGAGTGGTCGCGTTGCAGCGGTGCTCCAGGCCGTGTTGCGGCCACGACTTCCGAGCGCAGAGGTCTTTTTGTCGACGACGAGTATTGATCCCGGAGATGATCCTCTTCGACGGATGCTAGAGGACGGATTGCTCAAGGCACAGGTTCTGGTCGCGGTCCTCACTCGTGAGTCTAGTGGGCGCCCATGGGTTATTTGGGAAACCGCATCGGCTTGGGCTAGGGATCAGTTGGTCATACCAGTCTTCGTCGGCATCAAGCCGGGTGAAGTTCCAGGGCCATTGACCACAAAGGTCCAAGGTGTGCATTTGCACTCTCGCGAGGATCTCGACCGCGCACTCACAGTGATTGCTCGCCGCATGGGTGTCGACCCTTCGCCGATAAGTGACGACGAATATCAGCAACTCACGGAGGCCGGCACGCTCGCGGACGACGAGCGTGTAGGCGAACCGCGAAGCGCACCGTCCTCCGAAGACATCATGATGGAAGCCAACCCTATAGACCGCTCCCGAGCTGAACGGACTGTCGCGCTCGAGCTAGCAGCCGGGATGCTGGCGTCGAACGGCGTGACGGTGATGCCCCTTCAAGGTTGGCCTAGCGTGCTTCAGCATAATCCCGGAATGCCCGGTGAGCGAGTAATCACGGCAACGGTCCGGAACAGCGGGAGTCTTCCTGTGAGCGTCGAGTCTTTCGCAATACTATGCTCAGTAGCGGGTGCCCTTGAGGGCGCGGAGATGACCCTGTTAGGCAGAAACGACTTCCCAAGTCAAAACCCTGACCTGCCCATCCGATTGGACAGCGGCCAGTCGACAAGATGGTTCACTAGCCTGGCAACCCTTCGGTTAATCCAGTCCATGACAAAGGAGCGTGGACACGCCTTGAAGGACTTCTATGTCGAGATTGCGCTAGGCTCAGGTGAGGCGATCTCTTCGGAGCGTTATCGCTTCGATGCGCTGCCGTTCGACCCGGACTGACGTGGCCCTGCAAGAGGGTGAGCACTGCGCAGCGGAACGTGTCTCACGCGGCGGTGGATGAAACCCGGGTCCGGACCCGTCCCGAGTAGACACTGAGACGGTCCAGAGCACATAACGTGTGGCACAGGTGGCTTCCTAACTTGCGCCTTCGAGAACATGCGTCCCCAGGCCAACACCTCCAGCAAGCTCGCCAGGCTCAAGGGGAGTATTCGTGGAGTTGAGAAGAAGGCGCTACCGCACCTGCTGTGCGTCACCAACTTAATGGTCCATGGCGTGGAGGTGCCGACTGTCCGTCATGGGAACACCCTTGCCCGCCCGCTACGGGACTACGGTCCGAAGGACCAGGTCGACGTGATCGTCACCAACCCGCCCTTCGGCGGCATGGAAGAAGATGGAATCGAGAACAATTTCCCGAGCGAGTTCCGCACTAGGGAAACCGCCGACCTGTTCCTCGTCCTCGTTATGGAGCTCCTCAAAGACGGTGGCCGAGCGGCCATCGTCCTGCCGGACGGCACGTTGTTTGGCGAGGGAATCAAGACCCGAATCAAGCGCAAACTGCTCGAGGAGTGCAACCTCCACACAATCGTCCGCCTCCCCAAGGGCGTCTTCGCTCCATACACGACGATCAAGACGAATATTCTCTTCTTCACCAAAGGCGAGCCGACCAAGGACCTCTGGTTCTACGAGCACCCCTACCCTGACGGCTACAAAAGTTACTCGAAGACCAAGCCATTGCGGATCGAAGAGTTCGAGCCCGAAAAGGCGTGGTGGCACAAGCGCGAGGAGAATGAACGCGCCTGGAAGGTCACGGGCGAGGACATCGCCGCCGGCGGGTACAACCTCGACATCGCCAACCCGAACGTGGTCGACGACGGCCACGAAGACCCCGACGTGCTCCTCGCCCGCTACGCCCAAGCCACCGCTGAGGTCGAATCCGCCCGTGAGTCACTTCGAGCAAGCCTCGCACGCGCTCTCCTCCACGAATGATGACTCATCAGAATTTCTTCAACAACTTTCGGGCCATCGCCGGCGCCCGTGGCGGTGTTCAGCGCCTGAGGGAACTGGTTCTCCACCTTGCAGTCACCGGACGGCTCGTCCACCAGGACCCTGCAGACGAGCCGCTCGAGGCGCTCATTGATCGGATTACGCTTGAGCACCCGTCATTCGACCGTGCGAGCGCCGTTAGGGGAGACAGGCCACCATTCGACATCCCCCCCACCTGGCGCTGGCTGCCGATTGACCGCGTCGCCCACCTGGAGATGGGTCAGAGCCCGCCGTCGTCGACCTATAACCAATCAGGCGAAGGCCTGCCCTTTTTTCAGGGCAAGGCAGACTTCGGGCTCACTAGCCCGACTGTCCGCTACTGGTGCACATCACCCACGAAGGTCGCTTATCCGGGCGATGTGCTGATCTCGGTGCGGGCTCCAGTGGGGCCCTCGAATATCGTCGATCAGGTGTGCTGCATCGGCCGTGGGCTCGCCGCGATTCGGCCTCTCGGGGGCGTGCCTACCAAGTTCGTCCGTT
>Ga0302326_10018495_pt1 | contig 14451 bp, 10 predicted proteins | sample Palsa_T0_3_FD_202264 | JGI IMG/M metagenome (GOLD analysis project Ga0302326, IMG submission 202264) | Peat permafrost microbial communities from Stordalen Mire near Abisko, Sweden - Palsa_T0_3 | ecosystem: Environmental > Terrestrial > Soil > Palsa > Peat permafrost | place: Sweden: Abisko... | reverse complement strand
GAGTCGCGACTTGCGCCTTCCGCGCACGCTGTGAAAGATCCGGGCCGATGAACAAACGCATAATTGGAACGTTACTGGCTCTGAGCATGGCGATCACCTATGTTGGTTGCTCGAAATCCGGTTCCGGCACCAATCCTTCATACCCAGTCCTTGTTGTCGACGAGGCCCATCAACAGGCCAAAGGCCTGCCCAATGTCCCCGGCTATGACATCGCATCATGTGACGGCATTCGCCTGGATGGATCCAATTTCAACTTCGCGTCTCTCGGAGGCAATGCAACACCGGACCTAGTCCAGGTTGTGATTGATTCCTCACACGTCTACAAGCTGGCACAGCCGACTCCGGGTAAGACTTTCGTGGTGGACGCTTCCACCACGACACCGCTGAAAGGCGATGCGTTTCCCGGCTTCAAGCCAGGCACGATCGTGATTTCGATCGGGCATTCGATGCCGGCTGACAAAGGCCCGGATGCGATCGCCATCTCGTGGGTGGGCAAGCTAACGGTGAGATCAAAGTAGGCCGGCAAGCCGCCACTGAACTTGCAAGCCTCTCACTTGAGTCAAACCAAGCCCGGCCTCTGGCTTCAGCGATCCGCCGCCTCTGCAGTTCACAACACTTGGTCCCGTGACTCCGGGTCGAGTGAAACCCGGTTAGTCTAAAAAATTCAGAGCGCTTAGATCTTCGGCGAGACATTCGGTACCGCGAGGGCTTATTATCTCCGATCCCCCCGTCTAACCAATGGGGTCCCTCTCAGACCTCCGGATAAGGGCCCATCAATGTCGTTGTAGTTATAGCTTAGTCTTACACCTTCAGGCGGATCTGATGAACCAGCACTCGATCTTCTGGAGTTTCTTGAGGCTCGGGATTGAACACATCTGGACCGGATACGATCACCTGTTCTTTTTGGCCGGACTGCTGATCGTCTGCACCAACCTGCGAGCAGTCATCGGGATCGTTACCAGTTTCACGGTTGCTCATGCGATCACGCTGGCACTGGCTGCGACCGACACCGTCCACCTGCCCGGTCGAGTAGTCGATCCCCTCATTGCCGCCTCGATTATGTTCGTCGGGCTCGAGAATCTCTATCGCCGAGACGCCGAACCGAAAGGCCGGCGCATCGTCGCCTTCATCTTCGGACTAGTTCACGGTTTTGGTTTTGCCGATGTTTTGCGTGGCCTGGGCCTGGGTACCCATGGGAATAGCCTGGCCGTGCCTCTATTCGGCTTCAACCTGGGGGTTGAGTTGGGTCAGTTGGCGGTTGCCATCGTCGTCCTGCCGATCATCTGGCAGTTGCGGAAGTATCCGGGTTTTTCTCGGCGCGGCATCACCGTCATCTCGGGAGCGGTGGCCGCCACGGGCTTCTACTGGTTGATTAAGCGCACCGTCTTCTACTAAGCTATACTCGGCGCTTGACGCTCTCCTCTGCAAACTTACCTTCGCGCGCGATGTCACCTGGCCGTCATTCGCAAAAGAAAGCTGCGAAGTGGCCGTTTTGGTTCCTGCTGGCGGCATGGTGGTGTGCTAACACCCCTCAGGCGGCGACCTTTGAGGTGATTTTGTGGCTGAAGGGAGCCGCTTATTACTCCCACCAGGCCGAATTGCACGATGATGTGGCGGCCCTTCTGTCCGGCACCGCGAAAGCGGTTCGGTCCCATCGCGGCCAGATCGGCCGAGAGACCCCACCGCCTGCGGTCCCGTTGGCTAAGACCTTGGCCATCAAACGGGCAAGTCTTTGTCTCCATTATGAGAGGATTTCGCCCGATGGCCTTCGCGCCCGGGTAACGATGCGACGGCTGCACGATCAGGTCCCGGAACGGCGCACATCGCCGCCGCCACTGCGTCCGCCGCGGATGGCTTGATTCCAGGCTAAGACCGGCGTTAGCCGGCTTGGCTGACTGCCGGGACGCTCTCGCGTCTGGAAGTGTTTTGTTGGCCGCTGGCTGGGATCAATCCCGGACCACACCGCTGGGCAAAATCGCTTCCGGACTTTACGTCAGCTCCACCCCTTCCCGGCTTCCGATTTAGCAGCCGCTAAGCGCGTGCTAGGTCAGGCTGCTTGCTTTTGCCCTCGTTGGCACCCTTCGGCTCATTCTGCGCATTTCCCACTTCATCTTACCTTTGCCGGTCCTTCACTCACCAACACTTCGTCCTCCATGGGTTCGTTTTTCTCTTCCACCCAGCGCCGTACCAAGCTGGCGGCGTCTGCGATTGCAGTCCTGGCGCTCTGCACCGATACCGCGCTGGCCCAGACCGATACAACCAATCCGCCAGGCTCGGCGCCGCCAGGGGCCGCCAACGGCGAACCGTCCACGCGGGCTTCATCGGCTGATTTGGTAGCGCCGCCCGCCGCTTCGGCAACGACTGCCTCAAGTTCTGCAGGGGGCACCGCCGCTGCTGCCGGGACCGTCAATTCGGCAGCTTCAACGGCTGGCGATTCTTCGCCCAAATCTGCCGTCACAACTGCGACGGGGGTCGCACCGATCACGCGTATGGACGCTATCGAGGTCTACGACCGTTCCGATGAACTCGTCGGTATGGCCGATTCTGCCACCCAGGGCACGATCGGCTCCAGCGAGTTAAGCTACCGGCCTATCCTGCGGGCCGGCGAAGTCCTGGAGACGATTCCCGGCATGATTATCACGCAACATTCCGGGGGCGGCAAAGCGCCGCAGTATTTCACCCGCGGCTTCAATCTCGATCACGGCACCGACTTCGCTATCGATCTCGACGGCATGGGATTGAATCTTGCCTCCCACGTCCACGGCGAGGGCTACGCAGATATGAACATCGTGATCCCGGAACTCATCGACCGCATGGACTACGAAAAAGGGCCATACTTTCCCAGCAATGGCGATTTCTCCAACGCCGGAGCGGCCCATATTCATTTCATCGATTCGACGCCCAATAATTACTTCAAGGTCGAGGCGGGCACGGATGGATTTTACCGTTCCGTCCTCGTGTTTTCAGAGCCGGTCAAGGCGGGCAACCTTGTTACGGGCCTTGAAGTCTCACATGAAAATGGACCCTGGACCCAGCCCGACAATTTTATAAAGTACAATGGCTTCGTCCGTTACAGCAACGGCACGTCTGAATCGGGCTACAGTGTCACCGGCATGCTCTATCATGGCCACTGGAAAGCGACCGACCAAGTCTCGGCGAGCGCGGTCGACGACGGTCTGATTTCCTTCTACGGCAATCAAGACAAGGACGACGGCGGCACGTCGGAGCGCATGTCGCTCCAGGCCGAATGGCACCGCAAGGATGCCGATTCGGCGACGTCGATCAGCTTTTTCTATTTCCACTATACCCTCAATCTGTTCTCGAACTTTACCTACTATCTGGAATCCCCGGACGGTGACGAGTTCGAACAGATCGGCCGGGATGATTCGGCGGGTCTGCGGATCCGGCATACGCTCTACGGCACCTTTCTGGGCAAGCGAATGGAGACTTCCTTTGGTCTCCAAGCCCAGAACTACTGGATCAGCAATGGCCTATATCAAACGATCGACGATGTCATGACAGCGAAAGTGGACTATGACGGCAACGTCATCCCGGAGGTGACGAAGCTGAGTTCGATCCTGCAAACTCAGGCGGGCATTTACGTCGAGAACCATATTTGGTGGATCGACTGGTTCCGCACTGAGCTGGGCATTCGCGGCGACATCGCCCGTGACAGTGTGAAGGACACGGTCCTGGCCAACTCCGGCACGCGGGTCGGCGAATTACCCAGTCCCAAAGTCGGGCTGGTTTTTGGGCCCTGGGACAAGACTGAGGTTTATGTCCAGGGCGGTTATAGCTTCCATAGTAACGACGCCCGCTCGGCCACCTCCACGGTCAATCCGGATGGCACCTCGGTCGGGGGGCTGCTCCCGGTGCTGATTCCCGCTTACGGCGGCGAAGTGGGCGTCCGGTCCTCGATCATCCCTGGGCTCCAAAGCACGATTTCGCTTTGGGCGCTGCATAATAAATCCGAACTTTATTTCAACGGCCTCGATCAGGACACCGGCGATATCAGCAATTCGCAGCAGGCGACGCGCCGTTTTGGATTGGAATGGACCAATTATTACACGCCGGTCGACTGGCTGACGTTCGACTTGGATTTGGCGGATTCGTCGGCCCATTTCGTTTCGCCGACCACCGCTGACGAGGACCCCACGCCTGGCGGCACGCAAGTCGACGAGGCGATTCACGTGTCATTGGCGGGAGGAGTCACGGTCAAAGTCGGCAGCGGTGTCTCCGTGACTCTGCGCGTGCGCGACTTCGGTCCCCGCCCGCTGGTCTCCAATAGCAGCATCAGTTCCCCCTCCACCACGATCGTGAACCTGGGCTTGGCCTATCAGATGAATGCCCGCTGCAGATTCACCTGCGACATCCTCAATCTGATGGATCGCAAGGACCACGACATCGATTACTACTACGACTCGAAGGACAGCCCCACCAGTCCTGTCTTCTCCGGCGATCATTTCCATCCGGTCGAACCGATTGCAGTCCGCACTGGCTTTCAGGTTAACTTCTGAGAACTTGCCTCGGATGCTCGGTAAACATGTCCCATTCCCCGCGTTCAGTTTCGGCTGATGTTACTCGGCAGTCGCCTAGTCGGGTCTTGCTTGCAGAATGTGGGGGGGGGTGCTCGGGGGAAAGGGCGATGCCTGGGTTTGCCAACACGCCGTAGTTCAATACGTGTCGAAGTAGCGTTTGACCTCCGCCCAATCGCTCGTTCGCGTGAGCGCCAATTGGAGGAGAATGCGGGCTTTTTCCGGGGGCAGGTTGTCGCCGTTGACGATCTTGGAGGCCGTGCGGGCCGGGGTCTCCTGGACCCGGCCACCGCGGGTGCGCGTGGTGATGACAATGATGATGCCCTTGGCTTGAGCGCGATTGATCGCCTCGTTCTGTGACGAAGTAGGCACGCCCGCTCCCGTGCCATCGACAACGATTCCCTTCACGCCATGGTCGACAAGGGCGTCGATCATATAGCCTGGGGCCTCCTGGTAGGAGTAAACCACCTCAACCGGAGGCAGCGTCGGAAAATCCATGCCGGCAAACTCAGATTTGAAGGTGTGCTTGCGCGTCGGCAACCGGTAAAACACGACCTTGTCCGGGTCGGCGAAGCCGATGGCGCCGACGTCAAGACCCTTAAAGGTTTGCACGCGGTAGGCGCTCGTCTTGGTGACATCCCGCGCGGTGTTGATGTACTGGTTCATGCACTGGAGGACACCCCGCCGGGCGGCCTCCGGCGTGGCGGCGACGCGCACGGCGTTGTACAAATTGAGCGGGCCGTCGCCGGAAAGGGCGCTCCAGGGGCGCTGGGATCCGACGAACACGATCGGCTTTTCGGTCTTCACGACCAGGTCCATGAAATAAGCCACTTCGGCCATAATGTTAGTGCCGTGGGTCACCACGATGCCGTCGACCGTCGGATCGGCCGCCAATTCGTTCAACCGGCGAGCGACTTTCCGGGCCTGCTCGTACGTTTCTTGGCCGGCCGGGGGGACGGCCCGCTCGTCGTCGGTCGTGACGCGGGCAATCGTGGCGAGTTCCGGCAGGTCATGCAGCCAGTCCTCCGGCGTCACCGGTGGGGTTCCCTTGCCGCCGTAGTGCGTGATATTCAGGCGGGGCGTGCCGCGGCTCGCGATCGTTCCGCCCATCGACATGAGCACAACGTGGGGAAGCTTCGAAGTGTCGGCCGGGATCGCCGGCGGATTCGAGGGAATTTCCTGACCGCGCACCGTGGCGGCCAGCAGCCCGGTGGCAAGAAGGAAAAGGCGGTGCGTCAGGGACCGCCGCAAAAGGGGATGCGTCATGGGGCCGGAGTCGAAATCAATACTCGTTGAACATCCGCTGGATCACCTTTGGATCCGTGGTGACGGTCAGCGCGAGCCGCAGCAATTGGCGCGCCTTCTGGGCGTTAAGGTTATCTGCAGTGACGATGCCGCGCTTCGCGACACTTTCGCTCAGCATCACGCGCCCGCTGCCCTTGCGATCGCTTTGGACGAACACGATTCCCTTTGGCGCCCAGGCCGCGACGGCGGCGCCAAAGGACGGGCCGCTATCGTCTAGGATAATCCCCTTGGCACCCGCTGCGACCAGAGCGTCGATGGCCGCTCGATCGGCCTCCTGGTAGCCATAGACAATCTCCACTTTCGGCAGCGTGGTCAGCTTCGCCACGTCAAACTCCGATTTGTAGGTGTGCTTGTAACTGAGTTCGCGGTAAAACACGATGCGGTCCGAGTCGGCATAGCCAATGGGCCCGACATCCCGAGATTCGAAGGTGTTCACTCGCTCGGTGTTGGTCTTCGTGACGTCGCGGGCGGCGTTGATTTCATCGTTGAGGAGGACCATCACGCCCTTGCCCTTAGACTCGGGATCGCCGGCGACCCGCGCCGCATTGTAGAGGTTCATCGGACCATCGCGGCTGATCGCTGAAAAAGGATGCATCGCGCCCACCACCACGACGGGCTTGTCCGACTTGACGACGAGATTTAAAAAGTAAGCCGTTTCCTCCAGGGTCGCCGTCCCATGGGTGACCACGGCCCCGGCCGTGTCGGGCAAAGCCAGCCACGCGTTGATGGCCTTGGCCAGCTTGAGCTGAATCTCCTGGTTCACCGCGGGGGAGCCGACATTCGAAATTTCCGTCGAGCTTACCTCCGCGATGTCCTTTAGTTCGGGCAGGTCGGCGATGAGCTCATCCGCCGTAACCTTGCCCGTGTTGTACTCCATTTGGACGTCGCGGTTCGCCCCCTTGCTCTGGATCGTTCCACCCGTCGTGAAGATCCTCACTTTGGGAAGATCAGCGGCCCGAACGGAAAGGGCGGAGGCAGCAACCATCGCGGCCGCCGAAAAAAAGGCCAGATAGGGACGAAGGAACGGATAGAGTTTCACAAGCACGAAAGTCCGTACCCAAAAGCAGGAAGCGTACCGCAGCTAGGTGTGGTCGACGCTTTCCGTTTCGGCTATAATCTGCGCTCCGATCCGGACTTCGCCTCGCTCCGGACGGACCCCTGCTGCCAAGCCGTTATAAGAACAAATCGCATGTTCGTACGAACCGCCGTACTTTACAAACAGTCCATCCGTATGAAAAGTACGATGGCATGATTAAACGTCCATTTTGGGAGGATCGGCTGGAGCAGGCATGGCGCGAAGCCCCAATTGTGTGGCTGGCCGGCGTGCGCCGCTCGGGCAAGACTACGCTAGCGCAGAGCCTCGGAGCCAAGCACAAGGTGAGCGGGTGCTAAGGAGGCTGTGAAAGGGGACTGGCTGGGAGAAGCACCCCAAAATGCCGTTGATACAATCGCTCAACTAGCCGCAACAGCGGCCTCGGCTGACCACAGAAGCGGGGGGGGCGGGAAACATCGCTTTGTTTCCTAGATACCCGGGTCGCCGGGTTTTTGGATTGGGCTCTCTATCATTTCCGATGAGCGCCTCCTCCCGCAAAAACGATCTGGTAGTATGCGAAGGTCGTCGGGGTCGACCTCGCGGACGTGACCGCGATTCCCCCAGAGTCTCCCCGGCAAGAATCGGTCGACGCCGCACCAAAATATGGGAAACGGCGCGCGCGGTCAATTAGACCTCGCCCTCGCGAAGACTGGTTGTCCTTGTGCGTAGCGGTGCGGGCCGGGGCGGCTGCGGTCAAGACTGGATGGACGGGGTCGAAGGCCTCCACACGTCGACGCAACCCTCCGCCTGTGCGGCGTCTTCCGGCGATTTCGATCACGACTCGACCGCCATTGTCTCTTTGTGCATGATCGCCGCTGAATGCTCGTCCTGCGGCTGACTCAAAAACTTGCCGCCACGCTTCGCGTGCGCCTGCCAGCGGACGCCCTGTCCCCGCTGAATCCTTGCGCCGACTGGTGCTGCCACAGTTTTAGAGCCGGTCGCCGTCACTACCTGCTGGTCACCCATGCGACGACTTTCTATTCCGTCGTGCTCCGATCCCAAGGCATGGGCAACGAGCCCGACTTCATCGCGGGGGTGATCTCTGGTTTGCGTGGTTATCTCCAGGCAGCGGGGCAAGAGTTCGCGTTCACCCAATTCATCGGCCCGGCGTCTGGAGAAGTCCGATTCCGTTCGGTGGCCGACCGCCGGGTCCTCGGCGTGATGAACGAATTCATTTTCATGGCGAAGGAGTATCTCGTTGATCTGTCTCCAATCGAGACATCGGATCGGCTCAATCACTGCCCGGTCAGCCCCCTCGGAGGGAAATTTCCCGACGACGTTTTTCCGCCAAGTAATGGGTGATGACGAATTTAAACTAGACCCCTTAGTTGGCGCCCTCAAGGGGAATCGAACCCCTATTTGGGCCTTGAGAGGGCCCCGTCCTAACCGTTAGACGATGAGGGCGTCTGGCGGAAAGGACGACGGTCCAAATTTGGAGGTTGGCGTCAAGCCGTCAGTTAGGGCGCCGTCGAGACCTTACCGGTCCAATTCCTCGTTGTTTTCTGCATCGATCATCGGGAATTCACCGGATTCCCGACCTTCGCGGACGCAGGTCATACTCCACCAGAACCTTTCAATCACTCTTTCTCATCTTGTTTATGGATCTCAAATCAAAATCTCCTCTCAAAAAGACCTCGTCTCGGACTGCGTCGACCTTCGGCAGAAGCGATCTTCCTCCCTCCGCCACTTTGGCCGCAGCGAGCGCCTCGGCCGCGCCGTCGGCAGCGAAGAAAGGAAGCAGTCTCGCGGCCTCTCCTTCAAAAAACACATTGGCGTCCGTCAAATCCACTGGCGGCGCGTTCTTTAAAAAGACCTATACCTACGAGGAGATCGCGGAGCGGGCTCGCAAGCTCTGGCAGGAGCGCGGCTGCCCCGAGGGCCAGGACGAACGAATTTGGCTGGACGCTGAACAATCGCTTTACGGCAAAATGCAGGATCGTTCCGACGAGTGTGCGTTCGCTGATCCCGAGGCGCCTTTGGATATGAACGGCGACCCCAACGACGATGTCGATGCGCGTCTCGATCAGGTGGCTAGTCCCACCGTTCGGCGCAGCGCGACCTCGCTGTGAGTCCGCGATCGAAGGGCGGATCGGCCCGGAGGGCAGGCGCCTTGGCCGACAAGGAGGCTTTCCCTCTAGAGAAGAACGTTCCGATCCAGAGCCCGGTATTGGATCGCCTCGAGCAAATGCGCCGCCTCGATCTTTTCCGCGCCGGCCAAGTCGGCGATGGTTCGGGCCACCTTGAGAATGCGGTCGTAGGCCCGGGCAGAAAGGGATAGCCTTTCCATCGCTTGTTGGAGGAGATCGCCGAGATCCGCCTCCAGGGAACAGTGCCGGCGAATCTGAGCATGGCCCATTCGGGAATTCACCGAGATGGCTGTGCCGACGAAGCGCGCGCGCTGACGATCACGCGCGGCTTCGATGCGGACCCGCATGGCCGCCGACGATTCTCCGGGAGCCGCGGATCGCAGCTCAGAGAGAGAGACCGCCGGCACCTCGATCTGCAGGTCGATCCGATCGAGGAGGGGTCCACTGATCTTTGCCCGGTATCTCTGAATTTGCGCGGCCGTGCAGCGGCACCGTTTTCTGGGGTCGCCCAAATGTCCGCAGGGACAGGGGTTCATCGCTGCCACCAACATGAAAGCACAGGGCAGCGAGACGTGCGCCGCGCTCCGGGCAATCGCGATGACGCCGTCTTCGAGCGGCTGCCGAAGGACCTCGAGCACGGAGCGCCGGAACTCGGGAAGTTCATCCAGGAACAGCACGCCATGATGGGCCAGGGATATCTCGCCTGGCTTGGCCTCAGCGCCTCCTCCGATAAGGGCGATATCGGTTGCCCGGTGGTGCGGGGAGCGAAAAGGCCGCTCGGATGCGCCCGGTCCTTCGGCGAGGGTGCGCCCGGCGGCGGAATAGATGCCCAGAATTTCCAAGCGTTCCACCGGCTCGGGCGGCGGCATGAGCGTCGGCAGGCACCGCGCGATCATGGATTTTCCGGAGCCTGGAGGCCCGCTCATCAGCAGATGGTGGCTCCCGGCGACAGCGACCTCGGCAGCCCGCCGGGCGGCTGCTTGCCCGCGTATTTCGGTAAAATCACCGCTTGCCTTTGGAGGGGCGCCTTGGAGGGCCGGCTGCGGCTCCCGCGCGTAGGGACGTGCCATCATCGCCAGCGGGCGGCTCTTCCCCGACAGCATGGCGACCGCCGAGGCAAGACTTTCGATTCGATAGACGGTTTGGCCGATCACGAGCGCCGCCTCCTCGGCGGAAACCGGCGGAAGGAGGACGGACACCTTGCCCAATTCCTGGGCGAGTTGGGCGATCGCGATCGCGCCACGGATGGGGCGCGTTGCGCCCGAAAGACTGAGTTCGCCCGCGATCAAATGGTCCTCAAGGCTCCGCGGATCGATTTGTCCGGTGGCTCCGAGCAGGGCGAGGGCGATCGGAAGGTCGTAGATGGGCCCTTCCTTCCGCACATGTCCAGGCGCCAGATTGATCGTCGTTCGCGTGCGGGGCGCCCGGAATCCGCTGTTGCTCAGGGCCGACACCACCCGGTCGTGGGATTCGCGGACCGCGGCGTCCGGCAATCCGACTAAAATCAGGCGAGGCTCTCCGACTTCTCCTGCATTGACCTCGATGTGCACCAACTCGGCGCGGATACCCTGAAGCGATGCGGAGGCCACCGAAACGAACATATAAGACATGTCTAATATATAATGTTAGAGAGCAAAACAAAAGCACGCCATGCGTTGCGTGCCTGGGCGTCCGCTATGCGGAGTCCCGCTTGGTTGGGCCGGCTGCGGGCGGAAGTGCCCCAAAATACGGCTTCCAACCGTACTTGACCAATTGCCTTCCGTAGGCTTCTTTTGGGTGCTTTCTTCAGCACCCTCCCCCCGATGGCTCACCCCCTCTTGAACAGCCTGATCGCCGTATTTTTTGCGAGCATCCTATTTGTCGTTTATTCGATTCTCAGCTCACGGGAAGAGGTCGGAAACCGTGAGAAGCCAGCTGAAAAGCAGCGGCATTGAATAATTGCGCGATTTGCGCTGGCATGGGCCACCACGATGGTCCTTGGCATCACGGGCGGGCTGGGCTGCGGCAAATCAACGGCAGCCTCTTTCTTTGCGGAGCGCGGTTTCCGGCGGCTTGATTCGGACGCCATTGTCCGCGAGCAGGTGCTCCCGTCGGCGAAGGTCAGGGAGGCCGTGCGGACCCGATTCGGCGAGGAGGCTTTGCACCCCTCGGGGGAGATCAACCGGGCTGCGCTCGGCGCGCTCGTATTCGCGGACGAGGCCCACCGCTTGTGGTTGGAGGACCTCACCCATCCGGGGGTTTTTGATGTTTGGCGGCGCACGATGGGTGCGGATCCGCGCGCCTCGTGGGTGGTCGAGGTCCCGCTCCTATTCGAAAAGTCGCTGGAGAATTGGTTTGATTTTACCCTCTGCGTGGCCTGTGATCCTTCCCTGCAACTCGTCCGTCTGGAGCAGCGTGGATTGAATCGCGCGCTCGCCGGGCAACGAATCTCCACGCAACTGCCGCTGGCGCGAAAAGTAGAGCTGTCCGATTTCGTCCTTTGGAACGAGGGTTCACTCCCTTTCCTGAAGTCTGAAGTGGACAGAATCGTCGATTCGCCGATGTAGCCGTCCGACTCCAACCCTCTAGATGTCCCTTCCTCCCAAATCCGAAGACTCCGGCTCCTCCGGGAATGCCAAGAGCGCCAAGCGCGAGAGGCCCCGCGCGCGCAAACCCCGCGCATCAGCGAAAGCGGACACCACGGTCGAGTCGACGGGAGCTGCCGATTCGGCGGGAAGCGGATCGCAGCCTGAGGCGCCGGCGAAGGAGGCACCCCGCGCCCAATCCATGCGGGCCGAGCCTCCGCGCTCAGAGGCGCCTCGCGCCGAGACCTTTGCTCCATCCGAGGCGCCCCGTGATCCACCGCCCAGCAACGAGCCCGCGGCGCCTGAGCGAGGCGCGGAGCCCGGGGCTCCTTCCGATAGCCGGCCGGAGTTTCGTCCGAGCGGTTCCTCCGAGGGTGGATCGGGACAGTCTCCCGATTCTCAAAACGAAGGTGGCCGTCCCATGGGGGGCCAGGGAGGCGGGCACGGTTCCGGACAGGGAGGGAGCCAGGGCCACGGCGGAGAGTGGCAGGATCGCAATTTCTGGAAGCGCAACAAGCGCAAGCGCGGGCGCCACGGCGGCCATTGGCAGCCCAATGGCGGCGGCGGCGGTGGGGGCGGTGGGGGCGGCGGCGACGGGGGTGGTCCCGGCCGCGGGGGACAACACCATCCGCCGCAACCGGCGCCTCCCGCGCCCCCGCCGGCATTCGGCGATCTGCCCAACGCGGCGCAGCTGGAGGACCTTGCTGCTCTGGACACCCTGGCGGCCGAGATTTCAAGCGGCAACGGAGAGCCGGTCGTTCTTGCTGAAGTCTACGCACTGACCCTCGGCGAGCTCACGGCCCACGCCCGCCGATCGGGCGTCGCGGTGGATGCCGCGCCCAACCGCAAGCAGCTGCTGTCGCAGATTCTGGCGGGCGCGGCCGACGAGCGTCGCCGGATATCCGACCGGGGCTATATTGACGTCACGGACCGCGGGGCCTTCATCGTTCACGAGCACGTCAACTATCGTCTGTATCCCGAAGATCCCTACCTGCCCGAAAGCCTCATTCGGAAGTACGGATTGAAGCGCGGTCACCGCGTCGAGGTGCAGGTCCGCGCACCGGCTGGCGGGGAACGCTGTCCGGCCGTGGTCAAGATCGACAGTGTGATGGGCATGGCACCTTCCTCCATCGCGGCTGTCACCCCGTTTGAGGAGCTGATCCCGTACTATCCGCTTCAGCGCATTCTCCTCGAGGCGCCTGAAGTTCAGAAGGATGTTTCTATGCGTGCGGTGGATATTCTGACGCCGATCGGCTTCGGACAGCGCGGCCTGATCGTCGCCCCGCCTCGCACCGGCAAGACGGTCCTTTTGCAGAATATCGCCAATTCCGTGACCGAGAACAGTCCGGATGCCAAGCTGATCCTCCTGTTGATCGACGAGCGGCCTGAAGAAGTGACTGATTTTCGGCGCCACACCAAAGGCGAGGTGGTCTCGTCCACCTTTGACGAATCTCCGGAGAGCCACGTCCACTGCGCTGAAATGGTCGGCGAGAAGGCGCGCCGTCTGGTGGAGCAGGGCCAGCACGTGGTCATCCTGCTTGATTCGATCACGCGGCTGGCGCGCGCTTACAACGCCCTCGCATCCAATTCCGGAAAAATCATGTCCGGCGGCATGGAGGCCACGGCGCTTCAGAAGCCCAAGCGGTTCTTCGGAGCTGCGCGCAACATCGAGGGCGGGGGAAGCCTCACTATTATCGCCACCGCCCTCGTCGACACCGGAAGCCGCATGGACGAGGTGATCTTCGAAGAATTCAAGGGGACCGGCAACATGGAGCTGCATCTCGACCGAGGCCTGGTCGAAAGGCGCATTTTCCCGGCGATCAACATCGACCGCTCGGGCACCCGCAAGGAGGAGCTGATCTACCACCCCGAGGAGTTGCAGCGCATCTATGGGTTGCGCCGGGCGATGCAGGGCCTCGGTCCGATCGAATCGATGGAAATGCTCATTCAGCGCTTGAAGAAGACCAAGTCGAACGCTGAATTCCTGCTCAGCCTGAGCCGCCAGTAGCCAACCACTCCAGCTGACGCCATGAGCTACGAAATGAACGACCTGCTGGAACTGGTCGTCGATCAGAACGCCTCGGACCTGCACCTCCAGGTGGGCCAGCCGCCGACCCTGCGCCTGAGCGGGAGCATGGCTCCCATCGACGGTCCAGCGCTGACTCCGGTCGACACGGAGAAACTGATGCTCTCGATCACGCCCGACAGCCATGTCCAGAGCACCAAGCTCAACGGCGGCGCCGATTTCGGGTTCGCGTACCAGGACAAGGCCCGTTTCCGCGTCTCCGTCATGAAGGCCAAAGGCAACTACGGAATGGTGCTTCGCCAGATCCCCAACCGCATGTTCGGCCTGCGCGATATAGGGCTTCCGGACAAGATCCGCGAACTGCTGTTTCGTCCGCGCGGGCTCATCCTTGTGACGGGACCCACCGGATCAGGCAAGTCGACGACTCTGGCCTCGATGATCAACTACGTGAATGAGAACCGGGACGGGCATATCATCACGATCGAGGACCCGATTGAGTACTACCATTCGCACAAGCGCTGCGTTGTGACGCAGCGCGAAGTGCACGTCGATGTGCCCAGTTTTTCGGAGGCGATCCGCCGCGCGTTGCGCCAGGATCCCGACATCATCCTCGTCGGCGAAATGCGCGATCTTGAAACAATTGAAGCGGCGATCAGCGCCGCCGAGACGGGGCATCTGGTCTTCGGCACCCTCCACACCAACAGCGCCGCCAAGACCGTCGACCGGATCGTCGATGCGTTTCCGGCGAATATGAAGGACATGATCCGCACGCAGCTCGCATCCTCTCTTGTGGCTGTGATTTCCCAGGTGCTCTGCAAGAAGATCGGCGGCGGCCGCGTCA
>Ga0302326_10018491_pt1 | contig 14454 bp, 13 predicted proteins | sample Palsa_T0_3_FD_202264 | JGI IMG/M metagenome (GOLD analysis project Ga0302326, IMG submission 202264) | Peat permafrost microbial communities from Stordalen Mire near Abisko, Sweden - Palsa_T0_3 | ecosystem: Environmental > Terrestrial > Soil > Palsa > Peat permafrost | place: Sweden: Abisko... | reverse complement strand
ACTGGCACGGTCACACTCGGGACCGTAGCGCCGACGGCAGGTGTAAACATCGCGCTAACATCCAGCCCGACCTCCTTCGCGTCTACTCCCGGTACGGTCAACATTGCGGCCGGCCAGTCCACGGCAACGTTCACGATCGACACGTTCTCGGTGACGGCCGCGCACACGGTTACCATTACCGCAACGGACGGCCTCGTGGGCTCGGCTACCGCCACATTGACCATCAATCCACAGACTGCCGGGCAACTGCAGAGCTTGAGCGTATCGCCCACGCAAGTGAACGGAGGCGCCACCGCCACGGGGACAGTCACTCTTTCCGCACCAGCGTCACTCAATGGCGTTGTAGTCGCGCTGAAGAGCAGTAGCTCCCTGGTGGCATCGGTGCCGTTCAATCTGACAGTTCCCAAAGGGAGCACCACTGCGACCTTCACAATTAGTACTTCGACGGTGGCCTCCGCGCAGACAGTAACAATCACCGCGACGGCAGGGTCGATCTCTGAGACGGCAACGCTGACGGTGGAGTGATGGCCTATCTCCCGTCCATTTGCTCACGCAGTTCCACGGGGTAGACGGCCTTTAGTTCCGGATAAGTCTCGGCCAGGCGGATCAGGTCCCGTTCGTCTTTCTTGCGCTCGCTGAGCCGCCTGTGCGGCTCGCTGTAGGACCAGAGCTTGCCTTGCTTCACGTCTTCGCGGCAGGCGATCCTCGCCCCGCCACTTTTCTATGAAATGAATTAGCTGGTGATCAACTCGAAGTCGCGCGTTCCTGTCTCCAAAAAGAGCCGTGAAGCCCAAGAGTGGGTGCCTGACCCGTCGCCGGGAGCGCCTCCCGCGTGAATTTGGCCGGCGTCGGGAGCAATCAACGGCCGCCTGCCCACACGATGGCGTTAGGCACCAACTGGCGGTACCACGACGACTCGTGTGTCTCCCTGCCGTGGCCCGGCTGGAGGTAGACTATCCGCGACTTCTGATATGGGCCCGTGGCGCTGGGCTCGCGACGCCACTCACTGCCGTAACAGCTTTGACTGCCTGCTGGCACACTCTAAGGGCACACGCAAGAATAACTTCACATTTGCTGCGGAGGCGACGTGGCTGGAGCACTCCTGCTTGCCGGGTCGACACTCGTCGACCCTCTTAAGCCAGGAAGCCCCCAGAACGCCGAGATGAGTCTCCGCGCTGCAGACATTGAGTATCCGCGCCACGTCTGCCGCTGCGAAGTTGTTCTTGCGCGTTTCCAAAGGGTCATCATGGAGATTCCGGCCGGGGCCGCTCAAAGGTCCTATAGACGAGTGCACCGGGCGCTATCCCCCGGGCTCTACGTGCACCAGTACATCGGCCACCCAGTCGAGCTTTTCCTTAATCCGCAATTGCACGTTATGCGCAATTTCGTGAGAGCGGCGGACCGTCATGTCGGGATCGACCTCCAGATGCAGGTCGACGTGGTAGCGCAGGCCGGTCTTCCGCGCGAAGCATTTTTCCACGCCTCGGACGCCGCTGACTGTGGATGCCACGCCTCGGATTTCGTCCATGCGCTGGGGGTCGGGCATGGTGTCGATGAGTTGCAGGGCGGTCTCGCGCACCACTTCGACACCGGCGAAGATCACGATCAGGCCCACGGCGATGCCTCCGTAGCGGTCGGCATTCACAAAACGGCCCGGGTCCCATAGCGCCACACCCACGGCGGCGCTCGCCACTACCGCCGAAAGGATGTCCGTGGCATCGTGCCAGGCATCCGCCGTAAGAGCAATGCTGCGAAGCTTCCTTCCGTAGCGGAATTTGTAAATCGCGAGCCCGCCCTTCGCCACGGCGGAGACGACTAGCGGCGCCATCACGAAGACTTCGACGGGCGGGCGCGGCTGTCCCAGTTGCTCGAAGGATAACACCGAAATCAAAATTCCAGCCGCCGCGAGCATCAGCCCGATGAGCAGCCCGGTGAGAGTCTCAATTCGTCCGTGTCCGTACGGGTGCTCTTTGTCGGCGGGCTTGGCGGCCAAGGTGAGCCCCAACAAAACGAACCCGGACGAGAAAACGTCGCCCCCAGATTCGCAGCCATCGGCCACCACGGCGGTAGAATGGCCGGCCATTCCGACGATAATCTTGGCGACGGCCAGCGCGGCCGAAACCGCCATGCCGATTATCGCGACACGCTGGCCGGTTTGCATCAGGCCCGCGCGGGGTCGGACTTCTCGGTGTCGAGGCCAAGCTCGGCGAATGCCGCAGCTGCCTTTCCGGCATCGTACTGTCCATCGCGGGCCAGGCGTGAGAGCGCGGCGGCGGCGATGGATTCGGCGTTGATCTCGAAATGGCGACGCAGGTGTTCGCGGTTTTCGCTTCGGCCGAAACCGTCGGTCCCCAGCGTTTCCATGCGGCCCGGCAGCCAAGGCGCGATCTGGTCGGCGACTACCTTCATGTAGTCGCTCGCAGCCACAATCGGACCGGCGGCGCCGGTGAGAGCGTTTACGATATGCGGTACGCGCCGCGGCTGGTCGGGATGCAGGCGATTCCAACGTTCCACATCGAGTGCTTCGCGGCGCAACTCGTTGTAACTGGTGACGCTCCACACGTCGGCCGCCACGGCGTACTTCTCGGCCAGGATCTGCTGCGCGCGGAGAGCTTCATTGAGGATCGGCCCGCTGCCGAACAACTGCACTACGGCTTTCCCGTTCTCCGCCGCGCGGAAGCGATAGATGCCCTTGATCACGTCTTCGGGATCGAGGCCCTCGGGCATCGCCGGCATGGGATAGTTCTCGTTGTACAGGGTCAGGTAATAGAAGCGGTCTTCGTTTTCCTGGTACATGCGCCGGATGCCATCCTGGATGATGATGGCGATTTCATAGGAGTAGGCCGGATCGTACGTGGTGCAAGTGGGCACGGTGCTCGCGAGCACGATACTGTGACCGTCCTGGTGCTGCAACCCTTCGCCGGCCAGCGTGGTGCGGCCGGCCGTTCCGCCGCACAGGAAGCCCTTGCCGCGCGAATCGCCGAATGCCCACACCATATCGCCCACGCGCTGGAATCCGAACATCGAATAATAAATGAAGAACGGGATCATCTCCTTCCCGTAATTCACTCCAGCCGTGCCGGCCGCGGCAAACGAAGCCATTGAACCCGCTTCCGTGATGCCTTCTTCCAGTATCTGGCCGTCTTTGGACTCCTTGTAGTACAGGAACATTTCGGCGTCGTGCGGTTTGTAGAGCTGACCTTGGCTGGCGTAGATGCCGAACTGGCGGAACAGGCTCTCCATGCCGAAGGTGCGCGCCTCGTCGGGAATGATCGGCACCACGTGCTTGCCCAATTCGGGATGCTTCATCAGAGCGGTGAGCGCTCGGACGAACGCCATGGTGCTCGACACCTCGCGGCCCGCCGAGCCTTCCAGCGATTCCTTGAAATATTCGAGCGGCGGCGCTACCAGCCCACTGCTCACCGGCGTCCGATAGGGCACGTACCCGCCCAGCTGTCGGCGGCGTTCGTGCATGTAGCCGATTTCCGGGCTGTCGGCCGGCGGACGGCAGAAAGAAGCATTGTGCACCGCCTCTTCCGGGATCGGAATCTCGAAGCGGGAGCGGAAATGAAGCATCTCCTGCTCGTTCAACTTCTTCTGCTGGTGACTGATGTTGCGGCCTTCGCCGGCTTCGCCCAGTCCGTAGCCTTTGATGGTATGGGCCAGGATCAGGGTTGGTTGACCGGTGGTTTCCACGGCGGCCTTGTAGGCGTTGTAGACCTTTTTCGGATCGTGCCCGCCGCGCTGCAGCTTCATCAACTGGTCGTCGCTCAGATGTGACACCAGGTCGAGCAGTTCGGGATACTTGCCGAAGAAATTCTTACGGATGTAAGCGCCGTCTTTGCTGATGTAGGTCTGGAACTCGCCATCCACCACTTCGCCCATTCGCTTTTCGAGCAGGCCGGTGGTGTCGCGGCGCAGGAGTTCGTCCCAATCGCCGCCCCAGATCACCTTAATCACCTTCCAGCCGGCGCCGCGGAAGGCGGCTTCCAGTTCCTGAATCATTTTGCCGTTGCCGCGAACCGGACCGTCGAGCCGCTGCAGATTGCAATTGATGACGAAAATGAGATTGTCGAGCTTCTCGCGCGACGCCAGGGTGAGCGACCCCATGGACTCCGGCTCGTCCATTTCGCCGTCGCCCAGATACGCCCAGACCTTGCGCGGAGTGGGCACGATCAAGCCGCGATTTTCGAGGTAGCGCATGAAGCGCGCCTGGTAAATCGCATTGATCGGGCCGAGCCCCATCGATACCGTGGGGAAGCGCCAGAAATCGGGCATCAGCCAGGGGTGGGGGTATGACGATAGCCCGGGAGTATCGCGCAGTTCATGGCGGAAATTCTTGAGGTGCTCTTCTGTGAGGCGGCCCTCGAGGAAAGCGCGCGCGTACACGCCGGGCGAAGCGTGGCCCTGAAAATAGATCAGGTCGCCAGGTTCCTCGCCGTATTTGGCGCGAAAGAAATGGTTAAATCCGACTTCGAGAAGAGTGGCCAGAGAAGCGTAGGTGGAAATGTGGCCGCCGATCCCCGCGTCGTACTTGTTCTGGCGCACCACCATGGCCATGGCGTTCCAGCGGATGAGGCTTTTGATGCGGCGCTCCATGGCGCGATCGCCGGGGTAAGGCACTTCGTCCTGCACCCGTATAGTATTGATATAGGGAGTGTTAAGACGAATGGGGAGTTCGGCGCCGCTATTGCGGGCGTGCGCGGCCAGTTGCTCCAAAAGGTACTGCGCACGGTCGGGCCCGCCTTCCTCGATGACCTGATCGATGGACTCCAGCCATTCCTGGGTTTCCTGGGGGTTCAGGTCGACAACCCTCTCACTTCGGATCTGGTGCATGTGTACTTTTATTATACCCGGGGAGGGGGTTTCGGCTCCGGTGCGGCGGGGCCGTTGCGAGTACAATGTGGTCATGGTCCGACCGCAGCAGGTTATCGACTCGTGGAAGGCAGTCCGCATGGACGGCGCGACGGCCGTCGAGGAGTTTCCCGAAGCCGAGATGGACTTCCGGCCCACTCCTGATGTGATGACATTCCGCGAAACGGCACGCCACATTCTGGATGCCAGCGATGGGCTCACCGGGCTGCTGCTGGCCGGTGAGGTTGACTTTGCCACCCCCGAAAGTCGTGCCCGGAGGAAAGATCATATGCGCACGCTGGCCGTTGATGCGGGCGGCGCGGCCCTGGCCGCGGCCATGCGTGAATCGGTGGAAGAGCGGGCCGCCGCTTTCGCGGCGCAGACCCCCGAATATTTCGGCGAGATGATCACCCGATTTGACGGTCAGAAGGTTACCCGGCTGGAAATGCTCCAGACGATCAAGGAGCACGAACTGACGCATCGCGCTCATTTGTTCCTGTGCCTGCGCATGAAAGGGATTGTGCCGGCCACCACGCGTCGCCGTTTGGCGGCCCAGGCCGGCAGGTAAAATAGCGGAGTTGCAAAAGCGGCTGGATATCGTATAACAGTATTTCGGGAGGAATTTCATGGTCACCTGTCCGGTATGCGATGGCGCGATCGACGTGGACGAGGAAGACGTAGACGAAGGCGACACCGTCAGTTGTGACGAATGCGGTGCGGATCTGAAAGTGATAAGCACTACCCCGCTGGAGCTGGAGTCGGCTGAAGAAGTCGAGGAAGAAGAAGAGGATGATGACGTTTTTGTGGAAGACGAAGAGGAAGATGCCGACGAGGATTGGAAGTAGCGTTTGATGCAGGCGACCAAATTGATGGCCCTCTGTCTTGCGGCTCTCCTCATTGCCGTGCCCGCCGGGTTTGCTCAGAAGAAAAAGGAATCGTCCACACGCAGCGTGAGCGGAGTTGTCACCGGCGCCGACGACAAGCTCGTAGTGGGCGCGGTCGTGCAGTTGAAGGATTTGAAAACCAAGAATGTCCGCTCATTCTACACGCAGGATAAAGGCGAATACTATTTCCATGAACTGAGCACCGAAGTCGACTACGAGTTGACGGCGACGTTTCAGGGCGCGAGCAGTAAAACGAGGACTCTGAGCGTCTTCGATTCACGCAAAGACGCAGTCGTCAATCTGAAGTTGAATTCGAAGTAGGGCAGGGCCGGTCTCGCCGCGCCAACACTATACTAAGGTCGGGCTGGATCTGACGGACATTCAAACTCAGCTTGAGGATAGCGTGGTGCGCCCGATTTGCGGGAGCCTTCCGGTGAACGGTGCGGCCGATCAGTCTCTTCCTGGCGTCGTGGCGATCTGCTCCGGCGGCTCGTCCAGCGCTTCCAGCTCCACTTCAGGCAGAACACGCTCGAGCAACGTCATGATTCCCCGGCACCGTCAATCCGCGCAGGGCAAAATCCGCCAATGCGAAAGCAGCGCCGAAATTACTTCGAACGACGGATTCTCGATGGTGGCCGATGAGAATTATATCGCTACGCTAATGCAGAAAGGCGTCCTGCTGCGCTTTGTTGAAGCGGTGAATCTTGTCGATGAACAGGATGGTGCGGCGGCCAAGACCGGGCTGAGCGAAATGTACTCGCAACGGGTCAGGCGCGCGATGAGCTTGGCGAGCGTCGTCTTGCCGACGCCCGGCGGGACCCCACGGAATGATCGAGGTCAATTGGTCGCGTCGATCCGGCGGCATAGAACCGCCCAAGATTGGCAGTAACGGTCGCCGAAATTCCCCGCCAATATTCCCCCTGTTCCCAGCCACTTAGTCAGGTGAACCGCGAGTCCAGGCTTGCCGTCGTGCTAATCCATAGCCGGCAAGCCACCTATGCGAGACCCCTCCAAGCATCTGAAAACCAGATTTACCAAACGAACCCATTACTTCCGCTAAAATTTTATAGATGAATAACTTACAGCCAATCTGTCGGGCCCTTCGAGCCCACCCGGGCGGCGCTTTCCCGAAGTCCGATACAAGACCCCCAATGAGCGCGGTCCAGGCCGTCAGAGGGCGACCGACCCGAGCAGCGTACCGCCGACGCCATAGATACCCAAGCCGGGCGGGGGACGCGGATGCTGGGAATCCCGACGGTACAAGACCGGTACATACAGCAGATGCTGTTGCAGGTCCTGACGCCGATCTTCGATCCGGAATTGACTGAGGACAGCTACGGGTTTAGGCCGGGGCGTAGCGCACAGGACGCCGTGCACGCCGGTCCCCGAAGGTCGTGGCGCAAGCCAAGCGATGTCGCGCAAGCGCAACGCCGGACGAAGAAGATCGCGAAACAGACCCTTAAGCGCTCCACAACCCTTTAGTGATCGAAGACTCGCCAGAGATCGACTGGCACCCGGGTGCGGTCGGGAGGAACGAAAGCGAAACTCCACATTAGCGGAACAGACTCAGGAGGCAAGCATTCGCGATCGCTGCAAACTTGAAATTCGAACGCTCCGGAGGCGTGTAACCTGGAGTCGGAATCCAGACAAGACTTGCGAAACCGCTCCAATATGGCCGACTTCATGTCGCTCAGCATGGGTACGATCACGAATTCGCGTGTCAGCCGAATCGTACCTTCATACTCAGGTAGTTTCGATTCGGCAAAGGCTGGGTGCGCCCAGCGAGGCGCAGGGTAATCCACGTCACCGTCGATGAAACACTCCGAGGCATCCATGTGCCAGGAGGTCCCATGGTATTCCGCCCCTACTTGCGGGCCGTATACGTGCCACCCGACCGGTATTCGCAATTCGAGCCCAAGCGTCAGGCGGCTGCCCAGGCCTGCGAACGTTTCGGTGGACTCAATTTCAAGGTGGATCTTGCCAGCGTCGAGAGGCGTCGGGCTCTGATTCGGGAACTGTCCCACGGACCGTGCGAGAATACTGCCGGCCGTGAGACGCAGTTCCTCGTGCTCCGATACAAATCGCCAGCGCACCGTTCCGTCGGGATTGAGGACGAACACGGACGGATAGGCCAGACCATACACCGGAACCTCGCCCGAGGAATCGACATCGAGTTGGGACAGCTTGCGATAGCGGCGGTCAGCAACGCCGTAAGACCGAATTACAAGCGATTCGTGATCGGACAACAGGGGGAATGTGATGCCCTTTCGCACGGCAAAATCATGCAATGCCGCGACGCTATCGTAGCTGATAGCCGCCACGCCGAAGCCTGCCTGCTTGAACAACGGAAGATCGCGCTGCAACTCGCCGAGTTGCCCTTTGCAGTACACTCACCAGTCGGCCGAGCGGAAGAAGACCAGAACCAGGCCGCGCCGCTCCATCAGCGAGTTCAGGCTGTGTTTACGTCCGGATGAGTCTGGCAATTCAAAACCGGGGGCTTTTGCACGAGCCGCGACTCCGATTCCCGATGCGTCCTGCATCCAGGTTGGAACGGTGGCCGCATAGGCGGATACACCCATAAGGGCGATTACGAGCCATGCGCCGCACAGCGATCTCTTCACTCTGAAGAGTGGCGGAACAAGAGGCAAACTCGGTTACTGGCTCAATGGAGTCAATTCTCCTCTCCATCCCCCATCTTTTCTAGCTACTGGAGAAGAAGCGGATTTCCTTCCATTGAACCTGTTACCCAACTGGATGGCCGATCGCATGAGGCGCTAACGCATTGGCGGTGCAGATGGCGCTGTACACCTCCCCGCTTCGACGCATCCTGCGCTCCTGCGTGATCGGATCCACTTCAATCAAGCCGAATCGCAGATTCCAACCCTCAGCCCATTCAAAGTTATCGGTCAGCGACCAGTGATAATAGCCCTTCACCGGAACGCCATCCTGAATCGCCTTCCAGACCTGACTGGGGTGTTTCACCGGAAAGGCGGGAAGTGGTCCTGTGCGTCGGCTGGCTCGGTGGCGCACCGCGCGATGAAAGGCAGCCCCAATCCACATTTCCGCCCGGTAAGCGCGACCTCCTGCTTACCTTGCGCGTGCTCGATAACTTATTCCGCGGCCATGCCGCCGCGTCGCGCGCATTGCGCCGCCAACTGCCGCGGGTGGCCCCCACAATGAATGGTACGACGGAAGGGAGACTCCACGTGTTACAGAGCCGCGCGCGTGAGCAAGCGGTACCCGGCAGTAGGCGACTTCGTTGTCTTTTTTGTGCACCGCTGTAGTTGAAAACGGCCCAGAAAGGTCTTGGGAGTATGCGGTGCCTTATGGCGCGCCGTTAAGAGCCGATCCCCGTCCTAATCGGCGTTCTTCCAAAATGACAACTATATCGCGTTCTTTTCATATAATTCTATCTTAATACTTACATATCTTCTAGTATAATATGCCCCAGGTAACTTCCCATCAAAACCCACCCTTGGAAGCGGAGACGGAGTCTGAAAACTCGCCGGTGCCCGAGCGCCTGCTCGTGTTTGTCTCCCTTCTTATCCTGGCCATCTATTTTGCCGTGTCGGCGGCTCCTGGCCTCCACGCCTGGTTTACTCAGGACGACGGCGGGAACCTGCTCAATATGCACAAATACTGGGAGCATTCCCTGTGGGACGTGGTGGGCGACTGTCTTCGCGTCGTCACAGTAGCCTACCGCCCGCTTGGGGGCGTTTACTACTTCATGCTCTATCGCCTGTTCGGCTTCAATCCGGAGCCGTTCCGGGCCGTCGCGCTGGCGTTCATGCTGCTGAACGTATTTCTCGCCTTCGGGGTGTTGCGGCGGCTCTCCGGATCGACCCCGGCGGCGCTCCTCGGAGCCGTCCTGATGGTCAATCATCCCGCCGTACTCGATCTGCTTTACAGCAGTGGCACCATTTACGAAATTCTCTGTTTTCTGTTCTACTGCCTGGCGATATGGTGCTATTTCTCCTGGCGCGAATCCGCGCACCGCGCTGGCTCGGCAACGCTCTCCTGGCCCCGCATGGCCGGGGTGCTGGTACTCACCGGCTGCGCGCTCGACTCCAAGGAAATGGCGATGACTTTGCCGGCGGCATTGCTGCTCGTTGAGTTCATTTATTTCCCTTTGCCGTCCTGGTCGGTTCGGAAATGCTTCCTGTTTGCCTGGAGGCAGGGGCGCGGGGCATTGGTTACGGCGGCACTCGTTATCCCGGCCATAGCTATCAAAGTTCTCAGACAGAACCCGCTCAGTGACGATCCGCGATATGCCGCTCATTCGCTCGCTGGCATGGTCTCGGCCTATCGAGGCTACCAGAGCTTCCTGCTATACCGCCATCTCCGCAACCCCGGGCTCACTGCCCTGAATGTCATACTTCTCTGGATCGGCATGGCCGCGCTAGCAAGCGCGCTTCGCTCCCGCGCGATGAAATTCGGGCTGGCATTTCTGATTGTGAGTCTGTTGCCGGTCTGCCTGATCGTTCCACGGAACGGTTACATGGTTTACATTCCTCTGCTGGGCTGGGCGCTCTACGTCGGAGCGCTATTTCAGTGTGTGTGCGACGCCGCGGTCCGCCGGTACCGCCTTCGCTCTCGCGTGGGCGCGGCAATGACTTTTTCCGCACTCGCCGCAGTCGCAGTGCCGATCGCTCATCTCAATGCGGAGCAGTTCGTCGGTCCCTCGAATGGGTATCGGCAAGACGGAGACGACATGCGCCGGATGGTCGAGCGTCTGCGAAAGGTGCATCCCCGGTTACCGCACGGATCGTCGCTGCTGGTGGTGGACGATCCGCTGCCTGATGGTTATTTCCTGCTTTTTATGGCGCAGCTCGCGTATGCCGACCCGAGTCTTAGATTGGACCGGATCAAGATGATGAGCAAGCCGCCCACCGGGGACGAACTGCTTAACTACGATTTCATCCTTGGCGGCGGCTGGGAACTCCACGACGTGCGTGGTATCGGCGACCCGCGTCCACCGGTAGACGTCCGTTTCGTCTCCGCGCCGTCGCCCGCGGGCGGTCACTCTGTGGCGATTCCCGAGTCGGCCGGCAAGACTGTGGATTTAGGTATCGGGGTAAGTGCCAGTGCCAATGATCGGCCGGAGCGTTCCATCCTCCGGAATGTCGTCCTCGATTCCTCCGGCCGGGCGGAACTTCCTGAGTCCGTCCCAACCGGATCGACTGTCCGCATCGAGTGGGTGCGGCCCGCCGGGGGTAATTGGATATCGGCTTCAGGAGGAGAGCCGACGTTCCCCTGATTGGGGCGCCGTGCAGCTGTAGTGGCGGCGAAATGAGGCCCGGTGTACAGGCCCCAACGATAGGAGGAGTAAACTGTGAAGTCATTCACTGCTTCACGCGGACTTCCGAAACTCCGGCGGCACCCCCCGGCGGGCATCAGCAGGCCACTGGGGCACTCCAAGTTGTACCGCGCACTCAACGCCGCGTAGTTGTGCGGCTTCCGGGCATCAGCGCCAATAGTCGGCGGACGCCCCGGTGCCCTCCGCCCCCTAGTCGGCCGGTAGCTAAGTACATAGTTTCATAAACACGCCAACGCATTCCCGAGGTACCGCTTCCTGCGGTCACGGCTCGGTGTCCGGCTTCGTTCCGAGCCGCGACCAAAGGAAGCGGTCCAGGAATAGGTTAACGAATTTCTGAAATGATCCCCCGATTATTCCCGTTGGGCAACTATGCGGCATTGGCCCGCACTCGCCCCAATCGACGCATGCTATCGTCAATCGGCATGAGACTCCCGCTACTCGCAATGCTTCCGCTAGTCGCCCTCACCGCCGCCTCCCCGGCGCCCCCCGTGCGCGGTCTGCACTTGATGGCGCCCGTGCACGAAGATGTCGCCCTCGCGGCCCGTTTCATCAAAGAGGCCCTCCCAAAAGAAGGCGTGAACGTCCTTGTGCTGGAATTCGACTATCATTACCGCTTCGCCAAACACCCCGAAGTAGCGGAGTCCGACGCCCTCTCCGCCGACGACGTCAAAGCCCTCGCGTCGGCCTGCAAGGATGCCGGCGTCAAACTGATTCCGGAGATGGACATGCTCGGCCACCAGTCATGGGCAAAAGACACCTGGGGCCTGCTGCGCGCCCATCCCGAGTTCGACGAAACGCCCGGCAAGTACCCGCTCAATCAGGGCATCTACTGCCGGAGCTATTGTCCGCTCCATCCGCAGGTGCACGACATGCTCTTCGACCTGATCGACGAACTGGCCGACGCCGCCGGCGCCGATTCCTTCCACGTCGGCATGGACGAAGTCTTTTTGCTCGGCGAAAGCGATTGCCCGCGATGCAAAGGGAAGGACAAAGCGGAGCTGTTCGCGCAGGAGGTGAACGCCCTGCACGATCACCTCGCCCGGTCGAAACGAACCATGTGGATGTGGGGCGATCGTCTCCTCGACGGCGAGAGCACCGGCTTCGGCGAGTGGGAAGCCAGCACCAATAAGACCTACGCCGCGCTCGCCCGCATCCCGAAAGATACCGTGATCTGCGACTGGCACTATGAGCGGGCCCTCCCCACGCTCGAGTACTTCGCCGTCCAGGGCTTCCCCGTGCTCGCCAGTCCGTGGCGTAGGGCCGACGTCGCGCTCAATCAGTTGGACGCCATCGGCCGCGTGCGCGCCCACGCCACGGCTCCCGTCGCCAATCGCATGCAGGGCGTTTTGCAGACCACGTGGGCAGGCATCGCTCCGTTTGCGCGCGCCTATTTCGGCCAGCCCGATCCCACCGGCGCAGCGCCCACCGCCCAAATCGTGGAATCCCTCGCGTGCTTCCGGGCGTTGTTCAGTGAACTGCGCGCCATGGACGGACGGTGACCGGCAACCTCCCTTAGCTGCCCCGGCTCAAGGACCGGCACAAATCGCCGATAAGGGAAATAGCGGCCGCGGGCGCCAATGACCAGTAACGCTGTCATCTCCGGTTTCGAAGTGGTGGCAGCCGTCTTCGCCGCGCTCACCGCGGTGCGCATGCGCCGCTCGGGATTGCACAACCGTTATCCGTTCCTATTCGCGTACTTGATGCTTCAGGTGCTCTGTAGCATCCCCCCGGCAACCATGAATCTCGCTTCGCGAGGCTATTTCTGGTACTGGATGACCATCGAACCCATCAGCTGGATAATCGAAATCCTGGTTGTGCGCGAACTGTGCGGACTTGTGCTGGAACGGTATCGGGGGCTGTGCAGCCTGGGCCATTGGTCCATGTACGGCGGTGTGGCGCTGGCGGCCGCCATCTCCTTGGCCACCCTGCTTCCGCGAATCCCCGTCGCGATGACGCATCGTTCCAAGCTGATGTTTTACTGTGCGGCCGGCAATCGCGGCATCCACCTCGCGCTGGCGATTTTTCTGCTGCTCATGATGCTGCTGGCGAGCCGCTATCCAATACCGTTGAACCGAAACGTGGTGCTGAATGCCGCGATGTTCACCGCCCTTTTCTTCGGCAATACTTTGGAGTCGCTATTGCTTACCGTTTTCGACCTACGTATCGCGGCAGCGATGGATGTCGGGCTCACCGCGTCAACGGTCGTCTCTCTGATCGTCTGGTTTTTCGCGCTCACGCCGGCGGGAGAAAACGATCGGATGGAACTCGGGCATTTCCGGCCGGAGGATGAGGCGCGCATTCTCCACCGGCTCGACCAGATTAACCGGCTGGTGCTTCAACTACCGGGCCACATGTACGGAGCTGGCGCCTAAAGCTGGTTTTGTCCGATCGCTTAAGTTCTCTACCGGCGACTTCTCCGCATGGTCGATTCGCAATCACGTCTACCGGCGCTTCTCGGGCCTCCAACTGCAGTCCCAGTTCGCCGTCGGCACCGCTGATCGGCTTCCCTCCGCCACAATGCGCGCCCGCAGTGCGGACACGTACTTCTGCAGTTAAATGTGAAGTCGAACCGGCCCCCCTGAGACCCGTCATATCGACGATCGGCACATCGAAATCGCGCAGCAACTCGTTTGCCCCCAATCGATGACTGCGCTACGCTCCACTTCCTTAATGATTGCGCGCTAGCTTGCCATACTATTTCGAAAATGGTATTTTAAAAACAGTGAACGACCATCGCGACCTCTTCCCCGGAGCCCTGGAGATGATGATTCTCCAATCCCTCCGCCTCAAGCCAATGCACGGCTACGCCCTGGCCAAGTACATCAAGCAGGTCTCCAAGGACTTGCTGCAAATCGAGGAAGGCTCGCTCTACCCCGCGCTGCAGCGCATGCTGAAAGAGGGCTGGCTCAAATCCAAGCCCGGTGTCTCGGAGCGGAATCGCCCCGTCCGAATCTTCTCCGTCACGCCCGCCGGCATCAAGCGCCTCGAACAGGAAGTTTCCAGCTTTGAAAAAATGTTTGCCGGTATTCGCCGCGTCCTTGCCGTTGCCGAGCCGTAGGAGTTCCCATGCGATTCCGACGTTATCGTGAGCTTTCCGAATCCATTCGCGAGCACCTGGAAGAGAAAACCGACGACCTGATGGCGGAGGAGGGTCTTTCGCGCGAGGAAGCCGAGCGGCGCGCGCGCCGCGAATTCGGCAACGTCACTCTGATCGAAGAGCGCAGCCGCGAAATCTGGCAGTGGCCGAAGCTCGAAGCCGCCTTGAACGATGCCCGTTACGCTGCGCGCCAGTTGTGGCGCAGGCCCGGTTTCACCCTCACGGTGATTCTGACCCTGGCTCTCGCGATCGGCGCCAATACCGCCATCTTTTCCATTGTCAACGCGCTCCTGCTGAAGAGC
>Ga0302326_10018490_pt1 | contig 14454 bp, 19 predicted proteins | sample Palsa_T0_3_FD_202264 | JGI IMG/M metagenome (GOLD analysis project Ga0302326, IMG submission 202264) | Peat permafrost microbial communities from Stordalen Mire near Abisko, Sweden - Palsa_T0_3 | ecosystem: Environmental > Terrestrial > Soil > Palsa > Peat permafrost | place: Sweden: Abisko... | reverse complement strand
CGATGTCCCATCATGATTCGCAGTCCTGCTTGTCGCAGCGACTGAATCAGCGAATGTCGCGCGTCGCAACTGCAGACTTTTTCAACACAATCGGCCCTTCGCTACACTTCGCGCGACGCAGCAATATCTCCGAAGTTGAGGTCGCAACGGAAGCGCTGGGCAGTCGCTCAATAATGACGTGATCGACCCATAGGACCCTCCAAGGGTACTGCAAACGCTACCGCCCCGCTGCAAATAGCCGGAATTGATCGGCCTATTGGTCATCTTCATCTTCGCCCAGAACTTTGCCGGTTTTTGGGTTTACAAAGTGAGCTTGTCCGCACTTTTCGCAGTGCATCGACTCATAAGGGCCGTCTTCCAGCTCAAAATTGTAGTGCTCCGGTATATCTTCGACGACGACGAAGCCCCGAACCTGCAACCCCGTGTTCGGACAGCGGTACTTAAAGGATGTCATTTGCTTTATGGCCTTAAACGCGAAACCGGCGCGGACTCCTGTCACCTTTTGACCGGATATTCTCAGCATCGCTCCGTCGCATATGACTCTTTGACGAGAGCCTTTTGGGTTTGGCACTTTCGACTGAGCGATCTTACCTAGGCACCGGATGACTCGGCTGCGATTTCGCGAGCCACTTCGGACCAAGGAAAGCCTTCCAAATCGGGTGCCGGACGGACCGACCCGCAGTGGCGGCAGGTCCGCAGCGATGGGTCGGCGGCAAAACGGGCGGAAATCTCCTGGTATTTCGCCTGCGACAACGTCGTAGCGGTATCCCACACCTCTCGATAGATTTCCGCATCGCAGCCGTCGCAATACCAGGCCAAGCCCTCGAGCCCGGAATATCGCTGCTTGTAGCGCATCATGATACTGACCTCCGCGGGAACGATGCGATGAGGTGCGCCAGCGGGCACGTAAACGAAGCTTCCCGGCTTCATATCAAGACATTCGACCGTCGTGCCCTTGAATTCGACCTTCCCTGCGCCAGACATGAGTGCAAGCAACGTATCCTTGCCGCAGATGAGGTGGAACGGCTGCGGCCGGTCGTTCCTGCTCAGATGGACCTGCACCTGCTTGTCGGCCGGCAACATCGGCTTCTCGGCGTATGCACCGACTTTTGCCGCCTCGCGCCACAGTTGAAATGTTTTTTTACGCATGGTCGCGCCTACTTTTATGCCGCGCGCGACGCGTCGATCAGGGTTTGCCGGGCAGCCATCGCGCCGGCGCTCTGATCGGCGTATTTGTCCCAGCCCCAGGCGGCCACGGGAAATTCACGGTTTACGTGGCCGCATTTGGAGCAGACGTGGCGTGCCTTGTCGTTGTTGTACTCCGCGAAAAGTCCAGGCAATGCGGCGACCGATAAGAACGGGTGATCGGCCTCGGTCGCATCGGGCACCGGAGTGGCATCGAATGCCTTGAAGAAGATTTGTTCATGGCATTTTTCGCAACGTAAACTGCAGCCCTCCGTCTGCACCCCGGATTCGCTTTGCATCTGTGTAATTACAAAAGTGGCGAATGCCTTGGGGTCTTTCTCGTTCTTCAAAAACGAATTGACTCCGTGCATTTCCGGTCCGATGAAAACCTGCCCAGTGGGCAGCACGGCGCCGTTGCAGGCCAACGCAAGTACGAGCTCGTGCTGCGTGTTGTGATGGAAGAAATGTCCGTAATCGGCGCTCGGACCGCCAATCAGCAGGGCACTGGCCGGCACCATCGCGCCCGGATGCAAGTAAGGGAACAGCGGCTTAAGCTGGGTATTGCTAAATTGAATCACGTCGAACGCGTTGCTGTGCATTGGCGGCCGATCGCTGCGCGGCGGCGGGATGACGAGCTTCTCATCGGGCATGATACTCCCTCCCTAAGTCACTTGCTGTGTTGTTTGAGCATCTGCTCCAGCTCGCCGCGCGACGCGGCAAAATGCACCTCATGCGTTTCGTCGATGGGGAAGCCGAGCACTTCCATCTGTTCCTCGAGCTTTTCTTTGGAATCTGCCTCGAACACGGAGACGATGAATCCCGAGCCGACGTTGGCATAGATTTGCTTGAACACCGCAATCTTGGCACCGAGCACATGGGGTGCGTTCTGCACCAGCTCGTCGCCTTTCAGACCCGGTGTGCGGTGAATGGTGATGTATTGCGGCATGTTGCTCCACCCTGATTTTTGCAGTCCACTTCTTTTTTCGAGTCCAACGTCTTCTACAGTCCGATCTCCTCGGCCAATCGCTGCGTCCGCCGTTCGGACCAGTCGTTGCGGTGCCCGCTTTGCGCATCGAGCGTTCGCTGGATCCGCACGATGAGCCGCTTGAAGGTGAGAGTTTCGCTCTCCGTCAAATCGGCCATCGCCCGATCGTTGACGTCGCGAATGAGCGGCGACATGTTCGCCGCCAGCCGCTGGCCGCGCCGCGTCAGATGAATGAAGCTCTTGCGGCGGTCTTCGTCCGATTTGGAAACGGTCACGAGCCCCGCCTTCTCGAGCAGCTGAACGGCAACCACCGTCGTCGGGCCCTGCCGGCCGACGCGCCGCGTCAGTTCGCCGGTCGAAAGCCCGTCCTCTTCCCAGAGCTCGCGCAGATAGCGCCACTGGCTGATGGTGACGCCGTTCGCCGCCGCGTGCCGGTCCATGACGTCCTGCCAGCTCTCCGCCAACTGACGGACGTGGTAGCCGACGCTGCGCGCCAACGGGACAAGATCGCCATCCACATCAGGCGAGACCGAGCGAGAAAGGGTGCGAAGTTTGCCCATGCAAAATTCAATAGGTATCTACCTTGTTGGAATTTATACTCTGACGCCCGCCCTGTCAAAGGAGTCAACATGGAAGCCCGGATTGAACGTCCAATCACGCTGCACATGATGGGTGACTGGGGGATCGCCAACCTTCACCGAATTTGCGGCTGGATCAGCGCCGAGCTTTGGCGCCGGTCTCCCGCGGGCTCCAGGTTCGCGACCTGGGCGGGACGCGGTGGAACGGACGCGATCGCCGCCGTCCTCGATGGAGAGGTCCAGACGGCTTTATTCGTGCCGGCCGGCTTCGCCCGCACAATCTTCGAAGGACGAGGTATCTGCGAACGTGCGGATGTCCATCGGCTGCGTGCGCTCGGCACGCTGCCGCAGGACGACAGGCTCGTCTTCGCGATTGATGCTAGCTTTGGTATTGCGAGCTTCGCCGAGCTGCGGGCGAAGCGTCCGGCGTTGCGCCTCGCAACCGGCCAGGACGACGGCGTCAACATGGCCGGCTTTGCGGCATACCGCATGTTGGAAGCCTCAGGGGTGTCCGCAGCAAAAATTGAATCTTGGGGCGGCAAGTTGCTGTTGGGAGAGGCACCGTGGGACATAATCCCCCTGGTGACCCGCCGGGACGCTGACGCGGTTCTGTTCGAAGCGGTCATGACCCCTTATTGGAGAGAAATGTGTGCCTCCAGGAAAATGAATTTCCTGGCCTTCGAGGATTCGGCGCTCAGCGAAGTTGAAACCAAATTCACCTGGCGCCGCGCTGAAGTTGCCGCCGACAGATTTCCGGGCCTGCCGGGGTCGTTCCAGGCTCTCGACTTCTCCGATTTTCTGTTTGTCTGCCGCGACGACTTTCCTGATGACATTGCCTACGTCATCGCGTCTGTGCTGTGCGAGACGCCGGAAATCCTGGAAAGCCAGTACCGCCATATTCCTGCAAAGGACAGTCCGGTGACCTATCCGTTGCGGCCGCGCAAAATCGCGACAACGCCAATTCCATTGGCTATCGGTGCCGAACGCTACTACCGGCAGAATGGCTATTTATAACTGCTGGTCCACTTTCGGAATTGGCCCAAAAGCGACATGTCGCGTGATGGCCATGAGTGAGGCTATCATCCAAATCGTCGAACAGGGGATGGTGCGGCAGCAATCTTTCTGCGCTGTGCAAGTGCCGGCTAAATCGCTTGGATAAGAATTAGGCGATAGCCTGCACTTCGCCGTCGATCGACCCGAGTCGATCTTTCACCGCGATTGCAGATACAGGGTGACTGAAGAAGTAACCTTGGGCTTCCGTACATCCCTCGGTTATCAGTACTTCAAGCTGGTTTTTTGTTTCGACGCCTTCGGCGGTGGTGACAATGCCGAGACTGCGGCCAAGGCCGACTACGGCGCGAAGGATTGCCAGGCTATCCTTATTCTTTGCGATGTCACGAATGAACGACTGATCGATCTTGATCTTATTGAATGGAAAACTGCGCAGATAGCCGAGTGACGAGTACCCGGTCCCGAATCGTCCATCGCGATACTGACGCCAATATCCTTGAGCCGATGGAACAGAGCATGTGCTGCGTTGGTATCTTGCATGAGAACCAACTCGGTCACCTCAAGCTCCAGTCTGCTCGCTGGTAGGCGCGAATCATTCAGCACGTTCGCCACGGTCTGGACGATGTTACCGCTCTTGAACTGAACCGGCGATACATTGACCGCAACCGTAATTTCGCCCGGCCATTCAACGGCATCGGCGCAGGCCCGACGCAACACCCATTCGCCGATCGGCACGATAAGGCCGGTTTCTTCCGCAATCGAAATAAGGTCCCTGGGCGGCACCAAGCCGCGTTCCGGCTGATGCCAGCGAATGAGCGCCTCACAAGACGAGATTTTTCCGGTCTTGAGATTGACGAGGGGTTGATAGTTGAGGATGAACTCGCCGTTCGCCAACGCCTTGCGGAGATCGAGCTCAAGCGCACGCCGCTCCTGCATGCGAGCGTCCATTTCCGGTTCGAAAAATCGATAAGTATTTCCGCCGTCGGCCTTGCAGCGGTAGAGTGCCGTATCGGCGTTCCTCACGAGCTGATCTGGCTCTGTGCCGTCGGCCGGCGCGATTGCGATGCCGACGCTGGCCCCCACCATGATTTGGTGGCCGTCGAGCTGATATGGCGCGCTGACGATTTCGATCAAGCGTGCCGCAAGCGAAGTGGTTTCCGCGGGCCCGTTGATTGGGGTCTGTACGACCGCAAACTCGTCGCCGCCCAGCCGAGCCGCAATGTCCGTCTCCCGGATACAGCCACGCATACGCTCCGCTACGCTCACCAACAGCTTGTCGCCGATCGGATGGCCCAGGGTATCGTTGACGCTTTTGAAATCGTCGAGGTCCAGACTCATAACGGCGACTGCGCCACCCTGCCGCCCCCGAGACAAACACTCTTTCATCTTTTCGGAGAAAAGCACGCGATTCGGCAAATCGGTAAGGGCGTCGTAGAGTGCCAAATGAGAGATCTTTTCTTCATTACGTCGCGCTTCCGTGATGTCATCCAATGTCACGACGTAGCCGCCGTCGGCCATTGGCGCATTTGTTGATGCATACGTACGTCCGTCGCTGCGCTCGATGATGAACGCACCGGGCTTGCGGCGACTTAAGATGCCCTGAATCTCGCCAACGAGTTGCGTGGGATTTTTGTCGTGACGTTGGCCAAGCTATCGGCGAGCTTAATTCCTTCAGCGACCGTCGTCCCCAAGCACGCTGGTGACCATTTTTCCCACGGCATTCCATATATTTCAGCAAAGCGCCGATTGGAGATGATCAGGTGCCCGGCGGGATCGTACATCAAGAGGCCCTGCACCATATTGTTCAACGCGGCGTCGAACTGCAAATTCCTGATTTCAAGATCGCGGGAATGTCGACCCGACGCCTGGATAATGAACGCCACACCCCCGCTCAGCGGCAAGCCAAATATCAACACGATCCACGAAAGCCAGTGTCCATCGGCTGTAAAACCGCCCGGCTCGGGCGTGACCTGAACGAACAGCCGCGTTTCCAACGCGACCACCAGATGCCAGACAGTGATGGACAGCGCGCCGCCGACGATCGCCACTGTGAGGGCGCGCCCAAAATCGTGAAACCAGCGCCTGGTTTTCTCCCTGAACGCGTTCATGATCTCGCCAACCCTTACCCCGCCGTCACAGCGGGGTTTTGAATCCGCGATGAAAGCGGCCGAGAACTCCGGCACACAAGCCGCGACGTTCTTTTTCGATTGCAGTCATCAAAGCGCTTATGAGGCGCAGCGATTGAGGAATCATTTTGGTTTTGTGTGGTTTCCCGACGATTTTGTCGTTGGTTAGCGAGTGTGTAAGCAACAACGTCGAAATAGAGCGACAGCCGCTCTCTGGTGGATTCGTCGGTCACGGTCAGGCACTTGACCTGCTGGCCGTGTTCGAACGCGAATCCATCCGACCACACCTGGCTCGGCCCCGAGATCGCTTGCGGACCAACCGTCGCTCACGTCCCTGTCACAAGTCTGGGCCTTTAGCGGCGCCCGCTTCGCATTCCTTGTGAAACGCCCGGCTCTTCTATAATTGTTGGCCTTGATCCGGGACGGGCGGCGATTGGCCTCCCGCAGAGAGAATCCTGGAAAATCAAAGATTTAGCTCCGCCTTCCGGGCGACCCCGGACGGCAGAAAGGGGTCAGCTGCGTCACATCTCGACGAGAGGCGAAGCGCCAGTTCTCGGCTTCGCCGAGGTGATGCTCGCAGGCCTTGCCCGCGACGGCGGCCTCTACGTGCCGGAGGCCTGGCCGCGCCTTGAGCAGGCGGCCATCGCCGGCTTCGCCGGCCGGCCTTATGCCGAAGTCGCCATGGAGGTGATGCGGCCTTTCGTCGGCGATGCCATCGGCGACGCCGACCTCGCCCGCATGACGCGGGAGGCCTACGGGAATTTCCGCCACCCCGCGGTCGCGCCGCTGGCACAGCTCGGCGCGAATACCTTCGCGCTCGAACTGTTCCACGGTCCGACGCTCGCCTTCAAAGACCTGGCGATGCAGCTTCTGGCGCGGCTGATGGATCATGTGCTGGCCGTGCGCGGCGAGCGCCGGACCATCGTGGTCGCGACATCGGGCGATACCGGCGGCGCCGCCGTCGAAGCCTTCCGCAACAGCAGTCAGGTCGACCTCGTCGTCCTGTTCCCGAAAGGTCGCATCTCCGACGTGCAGCGGCGCATGATGACGACGGCGGACGCCGCCAACATCCACGCCGTCGCCATCGACGGTACCTTCGACGACTGTCAGGCGATCGTGAAGGGCCTGTTCAATCACTCGGCCTTTCGCGACCGGGTGCATCTTTCCGGCGTCAATTCGATCAACTGGGCCCGGATCGTGGCGCAGACGGTCTATTATTTCACAGCCGCGGTCGCGCTCGGCGCGCCCCGTCGCAAGATCGCCTTCACCGTTCCGACCGGCAATTTCGGCGACGTCTATGCCGGCTACGTGGCCCAGCGCCTGGGTTTGCCGATCGACCGGCTGGTCATTGCCACCAACGTCAACGACATCCTGACGCGGACGCTCGCGACCGGGACCTACGAATTGCGTGATGTCGTGCCGACCACCTCGCCGTCGATGGACATTCAAATCTCCTCGAATTTCGAGCGATTGCTGTTCGACGCCAACGACCGCGACGCCGGCGCGGTGCGCGCGCTGATGGGTTCGTTGGCGCAGTCGCGGCGCTTCACGCTGTCGGCGCACGCGCTGTCACAGATCCGGGCGTCGTTCAGCGCCGATCGCGCCGACGAAGAGGAAGTCGCCGCGACCATGCGCGCGGTCAAGCGCGAGACCGGCAATTTCGTCGATCCGCATACCGCCGTCGGCATTGCGGTGGCGGAGAAGGAAACCCGCGACCCGGCGGTGCCGATGGTGGTGCTGTCGACCGCGCATGCGGCGAAGTTTCCCGATGCCGTCGAGGCGGCCTGCGGCACGCGGCCGGCCTTGCCGGAATGGCTTTCCCATCTCAATCAACGTCCGGAGCACGTCACTGCGCTGCCGGACGATCAATCTGCGGTCGAGCATTTCGTCCTGTCGACGAGCCGTGCCGCGCAGGAAGGAGCGGCGGCATGAGCGTAGCGGTGACCACCTTGAAATCCGGCATCAATGTCGTGACGGATACGATGCCGCATCTCGAGACGGCCTCGCTGGGCGTGTGGGTCAATTCCGGCAGCCGCGACGAACGGCGTGACGAGAACGGCATTTCGCATTTCCTCGAACACATGGCATTCAAGGGCACGCGGCGGCGGACCGCGCGCCAGATCGCCGAGGAGATCGAAGCGGTGGGCGGCGACCTCAATGCCGCGACCAGCGCCGAAACCACGGCGTACTATGCGCGGGTTCTCAAGGCCGACGTACCGCTGGCGCTCGACGTCCTCGCCGACATCCTGACCGAGCCGGCGTTCGAGCCCAACGAACTCACGCGCGAGCAGAGCGTCATCGTCCAGGAGATCGGCGCCGTCGCCGACACGCCTGACGATCTGATCTTCGAGCACCTGCAGGTCATCGCCTTTCCCGACCAGCCGCTGGGCCGCTCCATCCTCGGCACCGCCAAGACGGTGCGCTCGTTCAACGAAGCGAAATTGCGCGACTATCTGGCCGGACACTATCGCGCACCGGATATCGTCGTCGCCGCCGCCGGCGCCGTCGATCATGCCGCCGTGGTCGCCGACGTGGAAAAGCGCTTCGCCAGCTTCAACGGCCCCGCCGGTCCGGCGCCGGAGCCCGCACGCTTCGGCGGCGGCGCCCATATCGAGAAGCGCGAGCTCGAACAGGTCCACATCGCGCTCGCGCTGCCCGGCGTGGCGCAGAACGATCCCGGGCTTTACAGCTTGCAGATGTTCAACAACGTGCTCGGCGGCGGCATGTCGTCCAGGCTGTTCCAGGAAGCCCGCGAGAAGCGCGGACTGTGTTATTCGATCTATTCCTTCCACGCGCCCTACACCGACGTCGGCATGTTCGGCCTTTACGCCGGCACCGACGCCGCGGACGCCTCGGATCTGATGCGGCTGATCGTCGACGAGATCGCTAAAGCGGCCGAGACCATCACCGAAGCCGAGATCGCGCGCGCCAAGGCGCAGATGAAGGCCGGCTTGCTGATGGCGCTGGAAAGTTCCGGCGACCGCATCGGGCAACTCGCGCGGCACATGCTCGCCTGGGGCCGGCCTATTCCGCTTACCGAACTGGTTGCGAAGGTCGAGGCAGTGACGGTCGAGAGCGCGCGCGCGGCCGGACGGGCGCTGATCGGACGCGGCAAACCGGCGATCGCCGTGCTCGGGCTCGGGTCCGGACTTGAAAACGCTGCGGCTATTGCCGAGACTCTGACACGCCGGGCCGCATGACGACGGGCGCCGATGGCGTTTTTCCGCACCCTTAACTTCTCCGATCCGCTGCCGTCCGTCGCCGGCGAGGGCGTCATACTGCGCACGCCCCAGGTGACCGACTACGGCGAATGGGCGGAATTGCGCGAATCGAGTCGCGACTTTCTGACCCCCTGGGAGCCGACCTGGCCGGCCGATGATCTGAGCCGCAGCGCCTTCCGCCGCCGGATCAGGCGTTACGCCGAGGACCTGCGGACCGACCAAAGCTATGCGTTTCTGATCGTGCGGAGTTCAGACAACACGCTGGTCGGCGGTTTAACGCTCGCCAATGTCCGCCGCGGCGTCGCCCAGGCCGGCAGCCTTGGCTACTGGATGGGCCTCCCCTATGCCCGTCAAGGCTACATGACGGCGGCGGTACGTGCCGTCGTTCCTTTTGCCTTCGCGACATTGCGGTTGCATCGTCTCGAAGCGGCGTGCATCCCGACCAACGCGGCGTCGATCCGGCTTCTGGAAAACACCGGCTTCGTGCGCGAGGGGTACGCGCGGGATTATCTCTGCATCAACGGGATCTGGCAGGATCACCTGCTTTATGGCCGGTTGAAGGACCCCAAGACATAAGATCAAGATGCAGGGCCGGGACCTGGGACGCGGCGCGCCTTAACCACGCTGGGAGCCGCCTTGGGAAGGCCACGGTTCCCTTGATATAACAAAGGCATCGGGGACAATTTCGGATGAGCGGCCGGGGAATGCCGGGGACCAGTCAACGGATGAAGCAGTGCGGGCGCGCATTCGTTGTGCCGTCGCTTTTGCTCGCGCTTTTGGCCGGCGGATGCTCGAGCGGCGGCATTGGCACGCCGGGCACGGAAGCTTCGCATGGTTACGGCGGCTCCAGCTCCATCGCCGATTTCTTTACCGGCTCCTCGGCAAAAGCGCCGCAGACGGTTGCCGGGGCACAGCCCGACGTCAATTGCCCACCCGTCGAAGTTCGCCGCGGCGCGTCCACACTGACCATCGGGCCGACCGGCGAAAAGGCGGCAATGACGTTGAAATACCAGGGCAGCTTCGCGCGCCTGGCGCGAGACTGCGGCGTCGTCGACGGCAACATGGTGATGAAAATCGGTGTCGAGGGACGCGTCGTTGTCGGCCCCGCCGGCGGGCCCGGTCAGGTGAATGTGCCGTTGCGCATCGCCGTGGTTCAGGAAACGCCGGGAGGCATGAAAGCGATCGTGACCAAGTTTTTTGTCGTTCCGGTCGCGCTTGGCCCCAATGACGGCAACGCGGTCTTCACCCACATCGAAGAGGGATTGAGTTTCCCGCTGCCGACGCCGACGTCACTGCTCGACGATTACATCGCCTACGTCGGCTTCGACCCGGTTTCCGCCGAAGCACAGTCCAAACAGGCGCCAAAGCCGAAGGCGAAGTCCAGGCCGAAGCCGACACCAGCCGCCAGCGCGAATTGAACGCGCGTCGTTTCGGGCCGCGCCAAATGCGCGGCGCCCGGGAATGACCGGGCTTAATTGAATTTTTTCCTGACGCCTTCGATGCCCTGGGCGAGCAGGTCTTCGGCGACCTTGCCTTTGGCGGCAGCGGCGAGGATTTTCTCGGCGGCGGCGACCGCGGTGTCGGCCGCAGCCGAGCGGACATCCGCAAGCACCTGCGCCTCGGCCTGGGCGATCTTGGCTTCCGCCATCTTGGTCCTTCGCACGACGAAGTCTTCCATTTTCGTCTTCGCCTCGGCGGCAAGACGCTCGGCTTCTGCTTTGGCGCCGGCGATGATGGCCGCAGCCTCGCCTTCGGCCTCACGCCCTTTGCGCTCGAACTCGGCAAGCACGGCCTGCGCTTCCTCGCGCAACCGGACCGCCTCGGCGAGCTCAGCCTTGATGCGCGCCTGACGCTGGTCGATGCCGTCGATCACCCGGCGATGTGCGCCGAGATACACGAGCAGGCCGAGAAAGATGACGAAGGCAATCGCGACCCAGGCTTCGGCTTCGATCATGATGGTCTCTTACCGCTTCGACACTTCGCCGACGGCCGCGGCGACGTCGCGCTCGGCGGGCGCCGTTCCGATCAGGCGTTCGACGATGGCCGCCGCGGTCTCGGCCGCGATGCTGCCGACGTTACCCATGGCGGCCGTGCGCGTCGCGGCAATGGACTGTTCCGCCGCCGCGAGCTTCTCATGCAACTGCGCCTCGAGGCGTTTGTTGGTCGCCGCGGCCGCCGCCGCCTGCTTCTCGCGAGTCTCGCTCGCAATCCCCTGGGCGCGGGAGCGCGCGTCGGCGAGCGACTTCTGGTAGACGGCGTTGGCGGCCTCCGACTGCTCCTTGAAGCGCTGCGCCGCCGCAAGATCGTCGGAAATGCGCCGGCTGCGGTCGGCCAGGATGGCGCCGATCCGCGGTAACGCCACCTTCGACATCAGCGCGTAGAGCAGAATGAACGTCAGCGTCAGCCAGATGAGCTGCGAGGGAAAATGCTGCGCCTGAAACGGCGGGAACGCGTGCGCTTCCGCGGACGTCTCGGTATGGGCGGTCGATTCGGCCATCGGTGTTGCCGTACCGGCGAAACTTTAGAGCCCGAACAACAGCAGGAGCGCGATCAGCAGCGAAAAGATGCCGAGCGCCTCGGTGATGGCGAACCCGAAAATCAGGTTGCCGAACTGGCCTTGCGCTGCCGACGGGTTGCGGAGCGCTGCGGCGAGGTAGTTGCCGAAGATGATGCCCACGCCGACGCCGGCGCCGCCCATGCCGATACAGGCAATGCCGGCTCCAATGTATTTTGCGGCGGTCGGATCCATGAGAAACTCCTTTTCGAGGTTGTAGCAGTCGTGCCGTCAGTGGCCCGGGTGGATCGCATCGTTGAGATAGATGCAGGTGAGGATGGCGAAGACGTAGGCCTGCAGGAAGGCCACCAGAAACTCGAGCGCCGTGAGCATGATCACGAGGAGGAGCGGCAAAGCCGCGCCGAACCAGCCGGCGACGCCGAACCCGGCGAGCATGATGATGAAGCCGGCAAAGACCTGCAGCGTGATGTGGCCCGCCAGCATGTTCGCGAACAGCCGCACGCTGTGCGAGATCGGGCGTGAGATGAACGACAGCACCTCGATGACCACGATCGCCGGCAGGATGTAGATCGGCACGCCTTTTGGAACGAACAGCTTGAGAAAGCCGAGGCCGTTGCGCCAGAAGCCGTAGATCACCACGATGAAGAACACCAGCAACGCCAGTGTCGCCGTAACGATCAATTGGCTCGTCACCGTGAAGGAATATGGAATGAGCCCGATCATATTGGCGAATAAGACGAACATGAACAGCGTGAACACGAAGGGAAAGAACTTCATCCCCTCCGTCCCGGCCGTGCTGCGCACCGTATTGGCGACGAATTCGTAGGACATTTCCGCGACCGACTGCAGCCTTCCCGGCACCACCGCGCGCGGGGTTGTCGCGCCGATCAGCAGCGCCGACACCAAAACGACGATGAGCAGCATGAACAGCGCGGAGTTGGTGAAAGCGATCTCATGACCATGAATGGTGATGATCGGAACCAGATTTTGGATGCGGAATTGATGGATCGGATCAATCGTCATGGTTCCATCGCCGTCAGGCGCCGAGCGCGCAACATCACTGTTTCGGCCTTCCCGATGTGCCGTCACCCGGCGTGGGGCCGGGGACGACCCCCGCGGAGCGCATTACGTTGAGCACGCCCGCGACGAAGCCGAGCAAAAGAAATACAACGAACCCCCAGGGCGAGATACCGAGCAACCGGTCAATCAGCCAGCCGAGGCCGGCGCCGACCAGCACGCCTCCAACGAGTTCGCTTGAGAGCCGGAAGCCCCTGGCGTAGCCCGATGCAGTCGCTGCCCGATCTCCGCCAGTGCCGTTGGAAGGCGGACCAACACGCTCGCGCGCCTGGCCCAGACCTTCGCCGAGACGCTGGAGTCTCGCGGAGAGGGCGGCTTCATCGGTGTGCGCCTTGTCGCGGTCGCCGTTCTCGCGCGTGCCGTCGTTCATCACTTCGACACTCGCGGCTTTGCGGCAATCGCGACGGGCCCGCCCCCTGAAGCCGCGCGGACCATACTGACTGGATTTCCCCAAGTCAAGAAACGGCCATGGTTCCTAATGCATTGAAAAAGCTGGAGATATGGACCACTTTTGGCCCCGTCGAAGATCGATTGTGCACCGCGAAGCAGTTGCCGTTACAATGGTGCCCGATGAGGACTTCGTATCTCGCGAAAAGTAACGGCCGAAGCGCGCCGCGATTCGGCGAGGCAGCGAGGAGATGACCATGATCAGCAACACCTATGCCATCCTCGCCGCCGGCGTCTGTTTGATCCTCCCCGCTCTGGCTGACGACGCGATGCCCGACAATGAGGGAGGCCGCTACACCTTCAACAAAATAGCGGACGGCCTTTTGCGGCTCGATGCGCAAACCGGCGAGGTTTCGGTGTGCAGTCAGCGCGCGGTCGGCTGGGCCTGCCAGGCGGCACCCGAGGACCGCACGGTACTGGAAGGCGAGATCGCCCGGTTGCGCGGCGAAAACGCTGCGCTGAAAAAGGATATCCTCGCGCACGGGCTCCCCTTACCGAGCGGCGCGACGCCCGAGCCGCCGGCCACGCCTAACGACGACGTGATCGTGCGCTTGCCCGACAACGCCGACGTCGATCGCGCGGTAGCCTATGTCAGCCGAATATGGCATCGATTCGTCGAGGCGATCGCGCGCGCGCAAAAGCAAATGCTGAACAAAAGCTGAGCTGCGCCGACGTGCATCTCAATCTGTCAGCCGTCCGGATCGCGCGTATTGACACGGTCGCCACCGCCACGCTCACGGTCGAAACCTCCGGCGAAGGCTTTTTCGAGATCACGCGCGAGGCCGCGCACTTTCTGAAGCGGATCAAGGCGCGCGACGGCGCGCTATTGCTCTTCATCCGCCACACCTCGGCGTCGCTTGTCATCCAGGAGAATGCCGATCCGGACGTCCGCACCGACCTCGTCACCGCGCTCAAGCGCCTCGCGCCGGCCGACGCCGGCTGGATCCACGAGGTCGAGGGGCCGGACGACATGCCGGCGCACGTCAAGGCGATGCTCGACGGCGTTTCGCTGCACGTGCCGGTCGCCGCCGGCGCCATGACGCTCGGCACCTGGCAAGGCATTTACGTCGCCGAGCACCGCGCGCGGCCGCACCGGCGTGAGGTGGTGTTGCAGTTTCTCGGCTTGTGCGAGGGGGAATGAGCCCCGCTCCGCCTCTTGCAATTCCGTCCGAAAATCGGTGACGTAGATTGATGGACGTCACTGCGAGTATGAGTGCCCAAAAAGGCTCGGTGGCAGAACCGGATCGCGCCAGCCTTGGTGACGCCGTGCGAATTTGGGCGCACGTCTCTGCCGCCGGCATCGGCGGAC
>Ga0302326_10018488_pt1 | contig 14455 bp, 12 predicted proteins | sample Palsa_T0_3_FD_202264 | JGI IMG/M metagenome (GOLD analysis project Ga0302326, IMG submission 202264) | Peat permafrost microbial communities from Stordalen Mire near Abisko, Sweden - Palsa_T0_3 | ecosystem: Environmental > Terrestrial > Soil > Palsa > Peat permafrost | place: Sweden: Abisko... | reverse complement strand
GTGCGAGCAGCTGCTCGATGACCGCGGCGATGGCCTCATTCGCGCGACTGCGGTACCGGAACAGAGATCGGAGGGAAAGGCCGAGCTCGGCAGCTGCCTCCGCAGTGGAATCGCCGCAGATGTCGCAGCGTTCGACGATGGCGCGGCACACCGGTGCTTCGTACTGGAGTGCGCGGTCGATCGCGTAGATCAGCGCGTCGCGCACGGTGGCGGCACCGAGCGCATCGCGCAGCTCGATGCCGGTGGGATCGCGTTCCAGTCTCCCGGTGCGCCGCAGGTCGCGCAACAGGCGGCGCGTGGCCGGCACGCTCGACTGCATGCGCCGCTGCTTCCGCCAACAGACGACCGTGCCTCGCATGATGCCGAATATGTCACGTTTATGCCAACGGGAAGGAGTGCGACCGCACGACGAATCGCAGCAATGCTAGCTGCCGCTCGCAGAAACATTTTGGGTTGAACGATGATGTTTCCGGGTACGGCATCAATTGGCTCTCCGCATCAATCATCGGCTCCCCCTCGTCGATGCGAGGCCCTCTAAGGTCGTTCGTGGTTGCCCTGTCCCTCCTCATAGCTGGCCGCAATCCTGGTCGCGGCAATCGCTCGTGAGCGCAACCAAAACGGCCGCGACGCTGCGCACCCCCGGCCCGCTGACGAGCGATCGCCTGCAGATCGAGGAGTCGGAACTGCCGGCGCTGCAAGCGGGGCAGTTTCTCGCGACGGTTCGTGCTTGCGGTGTCTGCCGAACCGACCTCCAAATCGTCGAAGGCGATCTGCCGCTGCGGCATGCACCAATCGTCCCCGGACATCAGATCGTGGGCATCGTATCCGCCACCGCACCGGGTGTTGATCTGAGCATCGGAACGCGGGTCGGCATTTCGTGGCTGGGTGGAACCGACGGTACCTGCCGCTTCTGTCGCGAAGGCCGCGAGAATCTCTGCGACGCCCCCGTCTTCACGGGCTACGACGTCGACGGCGGATATGCAACCTCCGTCATCGCGCGGGCTGATTTCGCCTACCCGCTCGATGACGTGCTCGATGACCTGCATGCAGCGCCGCTTCTGTGCGCCGGGATTATCGGGTTTCGGGCGCTGCGCGTGGCCGGCGTTCAGCCCGGCGAGCGGGTCGGCTTGTACGGCTTCGGCGCATCGGCGCATCTCGCACTGCCGATTCTCAAGCACTGGGGATGTTCGGTCTTCGTCGCGACGCGCGGTGCCAACCATCGTGCCTCGGCCGAGAAGCTGGGGGCGGATTGGATCGGAAAAGAAACCGATCGCCCGCCGCAGCGACTCGATCGCGCCATAACCTTCGCCCCTTCCGGCGACATCGTCGTGGCGGCCCTGGGTGCGCTGCGCAAAGGCGGCGTGGTCGCAATCAACGCGATCCACCTGGACCGTATTCCGGAGTTCGACTACGACTCGCTGCTCTGGGGTGAGCGCGAGATTCGCAGCGTTGCCAACATGACGCGGGCGGATGCTCGTGACTTTCTCGCACTCTCGTCGGAGATCGGGATCCGGCCTGAGACAAGCGCCTTCCCGCTTGCGCACGTCAACGACGCGTTGCGCGCCGTGAAGGACGGGAGCGCCGACGGAGCCGCCGTCATTCAAATGTCCTAACCGTTCTCAGTATTTCGCGGTACGCTTACCGTCGAGCGCGATACCCTCCTCAATCACCAGTGTTGAAAGAAGACCCAGCATGGCCTATCAAAGCGTCAACCCGTACGACGGAAAAACCGTCAAGACGTTTGATGAAATGACCAATCCGCAACTCGAGACAGCGATCGCGACCGCCGCGACGACCTATGAAACATGGCGGCACAAGACGTATGCCGAGCGGGCGGTCATCGTCGCCAAGGCGGCGGCGCTCATGCACGAGCGGGCTGACGAATTTGCGCGCTTGGTGACCCTCGAGATGGGCAAGCGCATCGACGAGGCCCGCGGAGAAGTCGAGTTCAGCTCGCAGATTCTCGCGTATTACGCCAAGAACGCGGAGCGCTTTCTGGCTCCGGTGAAGCTCAATCCCGCCATCGGCCAAGCGCATATGGAGAGCAGCCCGATCGGCGTGATCTTCGCTGTCGAGCCCTGGAACTTTCCCTACTACCAGCTCGCGCGCGTCGCGGGACCCCATCTGATGGCGGGCAACGTCCTGCTGGTGAAGCACGCCAGCTGCGTCCCGCAGTGCGCCATCGCTTTCGAGAAGCTCTGGATCGACGCCGGAGCACCGGCTGGCCTGTACACGAATCTGCTGATCTCGCACGAGCAGTCGGACCGCGTCATCGATGACCCGCGGATCAAGGGTGTTGCATTGACGGGCAGCGTGGCGGCCGGGCAGAGCGTCGCAGCGCGAGCCGGCAACAAACTCAAGGTCTCCTCAATGGAGCTGGGCGGCAGCGATGCCTTCATCGTCCTCGACGACGCCGATCTCGATCACACCATCAAGTGGGCCGTCTGGGGCCGGATGTACAACACCGGCCAGACCTGCTGCGCCGCGAAGCGCTTCATCGTGGTCGAAGAGAAGGCCGACGAATTCCTAGCGAAGTTCCGGGCCGCACTCGCCGAGCTCAAGCCCGGCAATCCGATGGACGAGAAGACGTCCTTGGGCCCGCTCTCGACGGAGTCGGCTCTCGTCGACCTGCTCAAACAGGTCGACGGTGCGGTCGCGCACGGCGCCAAGGTCGTGCTCGGCGGCAAGCGGATCGATCGCCCGGGCTCGTTCATGGAGCCAACGATTCTCACCGGCATCACCCCGAAGAACCCCGCCTTTCGTGAGGAATTCTTCGGCCCGGTCGCGCTGTTCTTCCGCGTCAAGAACGAAGACGAAGCGATCGCGCTCGCCAACGATTCCGACTTCGGGTTGGGCGGCTCGGTGTTCACCAAGGACGAGGCACGCGGGCAGCGCGTGGCGAGCCGCGTCGAGACCGGCATGATGTTCATCAACAACATCTCCTGGTCGGACGCGGAACTGCCCTTCGGCGGCATCAAGGACTCCGGCTACGGCCGCGAGCTCGGCGATATGGGTATCCAAGAGTTCGTCAACAAGAAGCTGGTGCGCTTCGGCTCGATCGAAGCGCCGCCCACGGTCGTCGCAGCGCCGGCGCTCGTCGGCAGCGGTGTATCATGACGACCAACGCGACGGTCCTCGAGCGCCCGGCAGCGGTCCCGCCCAAATCGGGCGGGGCTGCGCCCTCGATGAAAGCACTCGTTTATCTCGGGAACGGCAAGAAAAGCTACGAGGATCGGCCCAAACCGACCCTTACGGCGCCGACCGATGCCATCGTCAAGATCGTGAAGACGACGATTTGCGGCACCGACCTGCACATTCTCAAGGGCGATATGCCGACCGTCAAAGCCGGCCGGATCCTTGGACACGAGGGCGTCGGCATCATCGACGAAGTGGGCGCCGGCGTGACCGCGTTCAAGCGGGGGGATCGCGTGCTGATCTCCTGCGTCACGTCCTGCGGGGCGTGCGTGTATTGCCGCAAGCTCATGTTCTCGCACTGCGCGAAGGGCGGCTGGATTCTGGGCTACGAGATCGACGGCACCCAGGCCGAGTTCGTGCGCATCCCGTTTGCGGACACCAGCCTCTACCCGATTCTCGAGGGTGAAGACGAAGAGCCCCTGGTGATGTGCAGCGACATCCTGCCGACGGGCTTTGAGTGCGGCGTCCTCAACGGTCAGGTCGCGCCGGGAAGTACCGTGGCGATCGTCGGCTCGGGCCCGATCGGGCTCGCCGCGCTGCTCACGGCGCAATTCTATTCGCCGGCCGAGATCATCATGATCGATCTCGACGACAAACGCCTCGAGATCGCGAAGGGCTTCGGCGCCACCAGCGTGATCAACAGCACCGACGGCAAGGCCCAGGAGAAGGTCATGAAGATGACCGGCAACGTGGGCGCGGATACGGTGATCGAAGCGGTCGGCATTCCGGCCACCTTCGAACTGTGCGAGCAGCTCGTCGCGCCGGGCGGCCATATCGCCAATATCGGCGTGCACGGCAAGCCGGTCGCACTCCACCTCGAGCAGCTGTGGGATCGGAACATCACGATCACGACCCGCCTCGTCGACACCGTCAGCACGCCGATGCTGCTGAAGACGGTTCGTTCGCGCAAGATCGACCCCAAGCGGCTCATCACCCACCACTTCGCCCTTGGGGCCATCATCGACGCGTACGACACCTTCGCGAATGCGGCGAAAACCGGCGCGCTCAAGGTCATCATCGAGGCCTAGCCCACTTCCCGTCAAGGAAGAACTGGAGATCCGGATGTTTGTCAACGTAGCCGTTCTGAAGGAGACGCAATCGCGCGAACGGCGCGTGGCGCTGGTGCCTTCGGTCGCGGCGAGGTTGGTCAAATTGGGGGCGCGGCTGCACATGCAGGCTGGTGCAGGCGACGCAGTCGCGCTTCCCGACTCGGCCTACGAGAACGTCGCCTTCACGGCCGATCGAAACGAGCTCGTCCGCAATGCCGACGTCGTGCTTGCCGTCCAGCCGCCGGCGCTGGCCGTCATCGACGCGATGCAGGAAGGCGCGATCCTCCTTTCGTTCATCTACGAACACAACCAAAAAGAGCTCGTGGAGCGGCTCTTGGATCGGAAGATCACCTGCTTCGCGATGGAGCGCGTGCCGCGCATCAGCCGGGCCCAGACGATGGATGCGCTCTCGAGCCAATCGGCCCTAGCGGGGTATTACGCGGTGCAGCTCGGCACAACGCATCTGTGCCGCGTTCTGCCAAAGCTTACGACGGCCGCCGGGACGATCGGGCCGGCCAAGGTGCTGGTGATGGGCCTGGGTGTCGCCGGTCTCGAGGCGATCGCCACGGCGCACCGGCTGGGCGCCGTCGTCGAGGGGTACGACGTCCGCCCGGAAACCGCCGAACAAGCCCGTTCGCTCGGCGCGACGTTCGTCGAAACGGGTGTGGACGCGCGCGGGAAAGGCGGCTACGCCCGCGAGTTGACCGCTGACGAGAAAACGAGAGTTGCCGGCGCGCTGACCAAACATATTCAAGCCGCCGACTTGATCATCACGACGGCCGCTATTCCCGGGCGGTCCTCACCGAAGCTGATCAGCAAAGCACAGGTAGCCGGCATGAAGGCCGGTGCGGTGATCGTCGACCTCTCCGCGGAGGGCGGCGGCAACTGCGAGGACACGCAGCCCGGTGAAACGGCGCGGGTCGGCAACGTCACGATCGTCGCGCCCTTGAACGTGCCGTCGCTGCTCGGCGACGACGCCAGCAACCTCTACTCGCACAATCAGTACAATCTGCTCGCGCTGATGCTGAAGGACAACATCATCACGATCGATTGGACCGACGAAGTGCTAGCGAAGACCGTGCTCACCCACGCCGGGAAGATGCACGACGGCGCGATCGAACACCACAACGCGAAGCCTGCCACGAAAGTGGCCTGATCGGACTATTGCACCCATGGACTCCCTGATGGCGGTCAACGGCTTCGTCGGCCTCTACATCTTCATGCTTGCCGCCTTTGCGGGCTGGATCATCGTCGGCAACGTTCCCGCAATTCTGCATACGCCGCTGATGTCGGGCTCCAACTTCGTGCACGGTATCGTCGTGGTCGGCGGACTCTTCGCGCTGCTCAACGCCACGACGGTCCTCGAACAGGCGATCGGGTTTGCGGCCGTGCTGCTCGGCGCGGGGAACGCCGCCGGCGGCTATGCCGTGACCGACCGCATGCTGGCAATGTTCCGCTCGAGCGCCGATACGCCGCAGCGCGCGAAACACCGTCACGTGCGGGCCCACCACGCCAAGAAAGCCTGACGAACCGCCATGCTCATTTCTCTTTCACAGATAGCGATCGGCGTCACCGGCTTCGCAGCGGCGTTTCTCTTCATGTACGGCCTCAAGCGGATGTCGTCGCCGGCCACGGCGCCCTCGGGAATCCGGGTCGCCGGTGTCGGCATGCTGGTCGCCGTGGCAGCCGCATTTCTGTACGCCTTCGATGTGAGCCCGGCTGCGCAGCCGCATCTCGCGGTCAATATCGGACTCGCCATTGTGGCCCTCGTTCTCGGAGGCGGCCTCGCCTGGCGCAGCGGCAAGACGATCGCGATGACGGCGATGCCCCAGATGGTGGCACTCTACAACGGCATGGGCGGCGGCGCGGCCGGCGCTATTGCCGCAGTCGAGCTTTTCGGCGCCAAGACGAACGGCAGCAGCCAACTCGTCGTCACGCTGATCGGGGCGTTCATCGGGGCCGTGTCGCTCTCCGGATCGGTGATCGCGTGGGCCAAACTCGACGGCGTGCTCAAGAAGCCGTTTCTCGTGCGCGGCCAGCAAGCATTCAATGCGGCCCTGCTGATCGCCGTGCTGCTGGTTGCGGGCGCCATCGTCTTCGCGACGGCGGGCGGCGTCGAGCCCGTGCTCTCGGTGCCGGCGTTGATCTGCATCTTCTTTGGATGCGCGCTGCTCTTCGGCATTCTCATGACGCTCCCGATCGGCGGGGCCGATATGCCGGTCGTGATTTCCATCTACAATGCCTGTACCGGCGTTGCGGTCGGGCTCGAGGGCTTCGTGCTGCAGAATCCGGCGTTGATGATCGCCGGTATGGTGGTCGGCGCGGCGGGTACGCTGCTGACGCTGCTGATGGCGAAGGCGATGAATCGCTCGGTCGTCAACGTGCTCTTCAAGAAATTCGGGCCGGCGGCGAAACAGAAGCAGGGCGCAATGACGGGCAGCCTCAAACCGGTTGCGGCTGCCGATGCGGCGATTTTCATGCGCTATGCCCAAAGCGTCATCATCGTGCCGGGTTATGGGCTGGCCGTCTCGCAGGGTCAGCAAAAACTCTACGAGTTCGTGAAGTTGCTGCAGGCGGCCGGCGTATCGGTGAAGTTCGCGGTGCATCCCGTTGCGGGGCGCATGCCGGGTCAAATGGATGTCCTCTTAGCCGAAGCAGGAGTGCCCTACGATCTCATCGTCCAGCTCGACGACATCAACAGCGAGTTCGCGACCACGGACGTGGCGTTGGTCATCGGCGCCAACGATGTCGTCAACCCGGAAGCGCGCACGGTCAAGTCGTCGCCGATCTACGGCATGCCCATCCTCAATGCCGACCAGGCCAAGAAGGTCTACGTCGTCAAGCGCGGCGACGGCAAGGGGTATGCCGGCATCGTCAACCCGCTGTTCTACGACGACAACTGCGAGATGGTGTACGGCGACGCTCAGGCGGTGCTGATCCAGATGATCGAAGCTGTGCGAGGACTCGGCTCGGCCGCGGCCGCCTGATCACGACAGCAGTCCGCGGCGTAGCGCGGTCACCGCGGCGTGCGCGCGGTCGGAGGCCGAAAGTTTCTCCAGGATGTCGCGCACGTGGCCTTTCACGGTGCCCAGGCCGAGGTGCAGGCGGGTTGCGATCTCGGCGTTGCCGACGCCGTCGGCGATCAGTTTGAGGACGTCGAGTTCCCGCGGCGTCAGCGGCGAGGCTGCCGGCGGAACGGCGGTCGGGCTGAAGCGGCGCAGCACGACGTGCGCGATCCGCGGGTCGAAGTAGGCACCGCCGGCGGCGACCGCGCGCACGGCGTCGAGCACGATCGCGGCGTCGGACGACTTGACGCAGTACGCATCGGCTCCGGCGGCAAGCGCCGCGAGGACCTCCTCGTCGAGTTCGTGCATGGTGACGATCACGACGCCGATCTCCGGCGCCGCGGCTTTGACCGCGCGCGTGACGGCGATACCGTCGGCTCCAGGCAAGCCGAGATCGACGACGGCCACGTCGGGTTTCTCGCGTAGGATGGCGGCCTGTCCCTCGATCCCGTCGCCGGCCTCAGCCGCCACTGCGAAACTGCCGGCCTCGAGTGCCGCGCGCAATCCGGCTCGTGTCAAGGCGTGGTCTTCGACCAGAACGACGCGGATCGCGCTCATCGTCCGGCCGGCGCCGTGATGCTGAAGGTGCTGCCCTGCGGCGCGCGAGGCGTATAACTCGCGCTGCCGCCGATCTCTTCGGCGACGCGTCGCACGATGTACAGGCCGAGGCCGGAGCCTGCTCCCCGCCGGCCCTCGCCGCGCGCGAAGCGTTCGAACAGCGTCGCGCGGGCTTCCGGCGCGACGCCGGGACCGTTGTCGCTGACCGCGATCGTCACCGTCGAACGATCGGAACGCGCACCCACGTCGACCTTGCCGCCGGGCTGGGTGTAGGCCAGGGCGTTGGCCACCAAATTCGTCACCGCGCGGCGCAAATCGCTGCGATCGCCGATGACGTGCGCTGCCGAATCCTGACCGACGAGTAGTTCGACGCTGCGCGCCGCCGCGATCGGTTGCAACTCGCCCGCGACCTCGCGCAGCAGCGCATCGACATCGATCGTCTCGCGCTGCAGCAGCCGTTCGCCTGACTCGAAGCGCGCGACCAGCAGCAGGGTATCGGCCAGGCGTTGGAGTTCGTCGGTCGCGACGATGCTGCGATCGATGATGTCCGCGTACACCGGCGGCATCTCGCCGTAAAGCCCGGCTTTGGCCTGCCGGAACGTCAAACCGAGCGACGCCAGCGGCGTGCGGAGATCGTGCGACATCGCGTAGACGAGGTCGCGAATGACGGCGCTGCGTTCGGCCAGCGCATCGTTGCGGTCGGCCAGTTGCGCGAACAACCGGGCCTGTGCGAGGGCAGCGGTCGCGCTGCGGCCGTATGCGCGCGCGATCGTGCGCGTGCCGCCCTCGGCGGTGCCGAACGGCCCCTCGCCGGCCACCAGCAGAACGCCCATCGCAGTACCGTGTTCTCCGACCGGAATCGCCAAGGCGGCGCGCGCACCGATCCGGTCGAGCACCAGACCGCCGACCGGATCGCGCGACTCGACCGCGATCACGTCGTCGTCTTCGAGCGCGCGGCGCGTCAGCGATGCGAGTTCCGGGGTGGGCGGGCCCTCTTCGAGCGTGACGTCCGCACGGTCGCGTTCGGCGACCAGCCGGCCGTCGCTGCGATTGGCCGGCACCCAGCGCGCGCTCTGCGCATCGAGCAGCGGCAGCGCTTCGCGCACCACCGCGCGGAGAACCAAATCGTACGACAGCGACGCGCGGATGCGATCGATCGCCACCGCCAGCTGCGCCTCGCGCCGCGCGCGCGCTTCCTGTGCGGCGAGGCGGCCGAAGCCTCGGGCTCGCTCTTGTAGCGTGGTGCCGAGCCAGCCGACCAGCACGATCGACAGCGCGGCCAAGCCGCGATTGGCGAGGCTGATCGCGTCCCAACCGCCGGCCGACATGCCGTTGAGGTAGCCGGCCGCCACATCCGCGATCAGCGCAGCGATGACCAAGCTCGTCGTCAGCGTGGCGCTGCCCATGAACGCCGAGAGCACGATCGGGACGTTCAAGAGAATCGCGACGACGAGCGCTTGCGGCGTCGCGACGTCGAACGCGAACGCCAGCGCCAGCAGCGCGAACGAGACGATCGGCACCCAGCGCGTGCGCACGATTTCGCGTTCACGGGGCGGACGTAACCGCCCTGCGCCGAAGTTGTGCGAGTGGAACGACCGAGCGCGCAGTCGCTCTTAACCGAACTCGGACTCGGGCCGCGACTGACCATCTATCTCGCCAGCACGCCGGGTGCGGGCAAGACGCATCGGCTGCTGACCGACGCGATCGGACAGATGCGTGCGGGCCGCCGGGTCGCCATCGGCTGGGTCGAAACCAAGGGGCGGCCGGACCTCGACGAGCTGGCCTCGCGCTTGCCGCGCATCCCCCCGCGAACCTTCGGGAGCTTTGAGGACTTCGATCTGGAGGCGGCGCTGGCGAGCGACGCGGAGACGATCGTGCTCGACGAACTCGCCCACGGCAACCCGCCCGAGGCTCCGCACGCCAAACGCTGGCAGGACGCGCTGGCGCTGCGCGAGGCCGGCAAGTCGGTGCTGGGCGCGTTCAACGTGCAGCACCTCGAGACCGTCGCGCCGGTTGCCGAACGCATCCTCGGCTTTCCGATTCGCGAGCTGGTGCCGATGTCGTTTCTGGCCCACGCCGACACGGTCATCGCCTTGGACGTCTCGGCCTCGATCCTGGATTCGCGCCTGCGCAACGGCCGCATCGTGCGCGCGGAGGACGTAGAACGCGCGTACGCCGGCGCGTTTCGTCCGCAGAACCTCGAGCTGCTGCGCGAACTGCTGCTGCGCACGGTCGACCAGTTGACGGTGCCGGTCGTCGCGCCGGCGCGGACCTCAGCCGCGCTGGTGGTGGTGACGCCCGGCATCGACATCGACCACTACTTGCGGCGGATGTCGGGCTTCGCCGACGCGCTGGACTTGGCGGTCGACACGGTCGCGGTCGGCAAGGTCGATCCCGGCGCGTACCTCGACGCGCGCATGGCGATCGATGCCGCCGACATCGTGCCGCCGCCGCACTTCGTCGACCGCGGTCAGCTCGATGCAATTCGGGCGGCGCTGGTCGCCGTGCCGCGCGGTGAACTCGCGGCGAAGATCCTGGCGCGTCCGATCGATCGCGACGTGTACGTCGTCGATCCGGCGCGGCCGCCGCTGCTGCGGACGTTCGAGAACGCGCGCCATCCCTACGGGCACGTCGCGGGCGACCGCATGAAGATCGGTTACGGGAAGCTGACCATCTTTCTGGGTTCGGTCGCCGGCAGCGGCAAGACGTTTGCGATGCTCGACCGCGCGCAGCAGCTACGCGATGAAGGGGTCGACGTGGTGGCCGCCTTGGTCGAGACGCACGGCCGTGCCGAAACGGCCGCCAAGCTCGAGGGGCTCGAGCGGCTGGGACGCTTGGCGAACGGTGAGCTCGACCGCGAGACGCTGCTCGAACGCCATCCGGCGGTGGCCTTGATCGACGAGCTCGCACACACCAACGCACCGGGTAGCGCGTACGCGAAGCGCTACGACGACGTGATCAATATCCTCCGGGCCGGGGTGTCGGTGATGACGACGCTCAACGTGCAGCACCTGGAGGGACTCGGCGACGTCGTCGAGCGCATCACCGGTACGCGCGTGCGGGAAACGGTACCCGATACGATTCTGGAAGCCGCGGACGAGCTGATCTTCATCGACGTGTCGCCGGACGTGATTCGCCAACGTCTGCGCGAAGGCAAGATCTATCCGCGCGAGCGCATCGACGCCGCGCTGACGAACTTCTTTCAGACCGACCATCTCGCGGCATTGCGCGAGTTGGCCGTCCGCGAGGTGCTGCACGCGCGGTCCGAGCGCACGCACGTGCGCCCGTTCGCGCGGGTGATCGCGGCGGTTGCACCGCGCGAGCGCGATGCCGGCATCATTGCGCGCATGGGTCGCTTGGCCGGACGCTTGGACGTCGACCTGCGGGTGATCACCATGCTCAAGCCGGGCGAAGACGCGCCGTCGAACGTGCTCGAACTGCTCTCACGCGCCACCCGGACGGCGCGCGGCGCGTTTCTGGCCGACCGGGCTGACGACGCCGCGGCCCGGCTGGTCGCGATTGCCGATCCGGCCGACGTGATTGCGGTCGAATCGCCGCGTCGCGAGCGGCGGATCCTTGGCGGTCACGCGTCGTTTGCGATGCGGCTGCTCAAGGCCGGCGCGCGCGAACTGCTGGTGCTCGCGGCGCGCGACGGCGAAGCAACCTGAGGTCTACTGGTGCGGCGGTCCGCCGGGGCCGTTGCCCATGGGGTGCATCCCTCGCGGGTGCATGCCCTGCATGAGTGCGTGCATGCGGTCGCGGTTGACCGACGCCATCAGCAGCAGCATTCCGGCGTCCGGAGCGCGGTGCATCATCGACCAGTGGTGACGGCCACGCGGCGGTCCCCAGCCGCGGCCCGGGCCCGGCGGGCCCATGGCAACCGGCGGGCCTGAGGGCGATGCCATCGCGCCGGGCCCAGGAGGCGCTGGGGGCGGAGGTAACGCCGCGCCCGGGGGCGGCATTGCCGCGACCGGAGGCGGCCCACCGCCCATTGCACCGGGAGGTCCGCCGTGGCGGAAGCCGTCGTGCATCGCCGCCATCGCCTTCTGCCCCGCCGCGAGAATCGCTTTGGCTTCATTATAGGTGAGGACGGCGTCGATGCGATTGGTCGCGTCCTTCAGGTCGCTCAGCTTGCCGCTGTTCACCTGATCGATGATCGCTTGTGCCGCCGACCGGTGCGCGGGGCTCAACGACGAAAGCGCCGCGGCGCGGAAGTCGTCGTGCGCACGCTGCATCCGGGCTTGCATCTCGGGGCTGGGCGTCCAGCGAGGGGCCGGCGGCGCCGGTGCCGGCGCTGCGGTTTGCGCGAACGCGGCCAGCGGCATCGCCACGGTCAACGCGAGTGCGAGCAGGGAAGAACGGCTGATCATACCCGCACTCTAACGCATCCGGCCGCGACGGGCTTGGGAAAAGCCTGGGACGAGGCTTAGAAACCGTAACTCAGCCCGAAGCCCACGTAGTGACGCTGTACTCCCGGCGCTCCGGCAGCGGGCGACACGCGATCCGAGATGCCGTAGTTGAGGTCGAGCTGGGCCTTGCCGATGTCTTTCTCGATCGCGCCGTCAAACCAGGTATGGCCCGGAGTTGACGGCCCCTCGCCGTTGGAGTCGTGATACACCTCGACCGCGAGGCCCCACGACGCCGGCAGCGACGCGCTGATGTCGAGCGACGGCACCAGGGAGTAGTAGCGCGTCTCGCCGACGGCGCCGCTGGGTGCCGCAAGGTTCTGGATGCCCACGCCCGCGCCGTAGCCGAACACGGCGTTTATCGCACCCTGCAGGTTCAGGTTGAAGACGTACGTCGACGCGCCGGCGCTGCCGATGCCGCCCGGCGTAAAGCGCGCATTGGAACCGGTCGGAGCGGTGGCGATGGCGTTGATCCCATACGCGAAACTCGGCGACGAGGCGATTTGCATGCGCGCCCCCACGCCGGCGTCACCCTGCGCCGAGACGCCGCTCGAACGCAGCAGCGTCGGCGGCAGGACGTCGATTTCGAATCCCGGGAGCGCGGTGCCGATGCGAATCGTCGCATTGGGAACCGACGAAAACGTATACGAGCCGCCGGCGACGTCGACCGTTTGCGCCTGGAACCCGGTCTCGATCAGCACGTGGTTTGCCGCCACACTGCAGGCCGCCGTCGTTTCCGTCGGCCGGCTCACGACGGCAGAGAGTCCGCTCGAGCAGATGTCGGGTACCGGTGTCGGTGCGGGCGACGGCGAGGGGACGGCCTGCGCGAACGCAGCCGTCGGCAGCACCGCCAGCACGACGGTGAGCAGTGCGGGCTTGATCATGGTTACGCTCCGGGGTGCGCGTCCAGGGCACGATTGAGATCGAGCACGTTGACGCGCGGTTCGCCGAAGATGCCGAATTGGCGCGGGATCACCTGGGCGGCGATCAGCGCGCGGACGGCGTCGATGCTCATCCCGCGCGCCTTCGCAACCCGCGCTGCCTGATACTGCGCGCCTTCCGGCGAGATGTCGGGGTCGATGCCGCTCGCGCTCGAAGTCACGAGGTCCATCGGGATCGGCATGCCGGCGTCGGGGTTGTCTTTCCGCAGCGCGGCGATCGTCGCGCGGGTGGCGTCGATCAGCTTCTTCGACGATGGCCCGAAGTTCGTGCCGCCGGTCTGGGTCGGATCGTAACCGTTTCCGGCAGCCGAAGGACGCCCGTGAAAGTAACGTGGCGATTTGAAGATCTGGCCGACCAGTTCCGAGCCGATCGTTTTCCCGCCCGCATCGATCAGCGAACCGGCGGCTTGATGCGGGAACGCGACGGCCGCGATGCCCCAGATCACCAGCGGGTAGATGAGGCCGAACGCGATGACCGTGACGACGGTATAGATGGCCGACGTGACGGCGTGGCGCAGGGTGTTGTCGCGCAGGTCGGCGTTCATGCGTGTGCTCCGGTGAGGTGGAGGGCGACCAGGATCAGGTCGATCAGCTTGATACCGGCGAAGGGCACCAGGATGCCGCCCAGGCCGTAGATGAGCACGTTCTCGCGCAGCACGGCGTTGGCGCCGCGCGGACGATAGCGCACTCCGCGCAGGGCGAGCGGAATCAGCGCGACGATGATGACGGCGTTGAAGATGATCGCCGAGAGGATCGCGCTCTGCGGCGTCGCGAGCTGCATGATGTTGAGCGCGCTCATGGCCGGGTAGGCGGTCATGAACATCGCCGGCAGGATGGCAAAGTACTTGGCGACGTCGTTGGCGATCGAGAAGGTCGTCAGCGAACCGCGCGTCATCAGCAGCTGTTTGCCGACCTCGACGACCTCGATCAACTTGGTGGGGTCGGAATCAAGATCGACCATGTTGCCGGCTTCTTTGGCGGCTTGGGTGCCGCTGTTCATCGCCAGGCCGACGTCGGCTTGCGCCAGCGCGGGCGCGTCGTTCGTCCCGTCGCCGGTCATGGCGACGAGCCGCCCGGCGGTCTGCTCGCGTTTGATCAGGGCCATCTTCGTTTCCGGGGTGGCTTCCGCCAGGAAGTCGTCGACGCCGGCTTCGCGCGCGATCGCGCTGGCGGTCAGCGGGTTGTCGCCGGTGATCATCACCGTGCGGATCCCCATCGCGCGCAGGCGGTCGAAGCGTTCC
>Ga0302326_10018487_pt1 | contig 14455 bp, 11 predicted proteins | sample Palsa_T0_3_FD_202264 | JGI IMG/M metagenome (GOLD analysis project Ga0302326, IMG submission 202264) | Peat permafrost microbial communities from Stordalen Mire near Abisko, Sweden - Palsa_T0_3 | ecosystem: Environmental > Terrestrial > Soil > Palsa > Peat permafrost | place: Sweden: Abisko... | reverse complement strand
ATCACCAGCTCACCGATGTACATCATCATGGGCCTCGGCAGCAGCAGCAACGCAGAAACCGCCCCAGTCAGCCTCCGCGTCGACTACGTCCGCGTCTGGCAACACTAAAACACCCACCAAACACGCCAGACACGCCAAGCCGCGACGTCAGCCAGTCAACGCACGAGTAATCCGCCGCGCTGCGAACTGCGACCCGGCAACGAAGCGCATCAGCGGCCCAAACGTGGCAGCGGCGGCAAGGCCGGCGAGATAGAGCCCCGGCACCGAGGACTCGAACGACGCGTTCAGATGCGGCGAGCCTGCGCGGGTGGCGAGCGACGCGCGTAGCGCGGAGGGCAGAAACGTGAGTCGCTCAAGCGATACGCGGTAGCCGGTGGCCGCGACCACGTGGTCGACACTCACCTCGCGGACGCCCGCCGGGTCTGCGATCTTCAGCAGGACGTGCCCCACTCCCGTGGACGCCTCTACGACGCGTTCACCAACCTGTACCGGAAAACATCCTTCGACACGCTCCCGCAGCCACCAAGCACCGGACGGCCCGAGGATGTTCGCAACGAGCCACAGCCGTTGGCGCAGCGGCAGGTAGCGCACGAAACCGGGGATCTGAGCGAGCGCGAAATGCGACCAGCCAGGTCCGAGGGACGATTCGGGCTTCAGCGGCGTCCCACGCCCCTGGCGGTCGAGGTTCGCCGGCTGCTCGCCGAAGGAAACGTGCTCCCGGCGCACGAAAACACGTACGTGGGCACCGGCCTCGTGCATCAGCGCAGCGGTCTCCAATGCTGATTGCCCACCGCCGATGACGGCTACGTGGCGTCCCGCAAACGCGGACAAATCGTGCAACTGCCCGCTATGGGAGAGCAGTCCCGATGCGGACGGACCGTCCGGCGCGATACTCGCAAGCTCCTCCGGCACGTGGGCGAACTGCGCGAACCCACTCGCGACGACGACAGCTCGTGCGTTCAGCTCCTCGCCCGAATCCAGCGCGACGTCAAACCCGCTTTCGGAACGGTCCAGACGCACGACCTGGCTTTGCTCGAGATCGGGAACCAGCCGGCTCTGAAACCACTTGCCGTATTCGATGAAGTCATCGATCGCGATCGGGCGGTGGCCGACATACGGCCTGATCCCGCGGCTGCGGCAGAAATCGGCGAGCGTGTGGCCACGCCGTGGCGAGGCGATGTTCGAGGCGTCCGGCGTCGACTTGAGGAACATCCCGACCGGCATTCGTGTACTCCAGCTCGCCATCGGATCGCCGAATACGCGCAACGGGACGTGACGCTCACGCAGGTGCGAGGCGACCGCCAGCCCGTAGGGGCCGGCTCCGATCACGACGACGGGTAGCGATTGGTTCACGGCAGCTGGACGGATCGGAAAGGCCTGCACTGTGCGAGGATTACTATCTGTAGGCTAGCGAGTGCCAGACTTCGCGCGTCCCCGGGCGCCTTATGCAACCGCTAGCCCTCCGCCGAATGCCACCGGCCCAGTGGGAACATTGACTCTCGCCCCTACCCGTGTCGCAAGCCGACGCCGGCGGAGCCTGGCGCTCGACGTTGACCGTGACGTTCCGGCGCTGCTGCTGAAGGTCGGCTCCTACCCGATCCACCACGGCAGCGTAGGAGCCGTCCGCTCACTCGGCAAGCTCGGAATCGCCGTCTACGCCGTCACTGAGGATCGGTTCACGCCAACGGCGCTCTCACGCTACCTCAAGGCAGCACTCGTCTGGCCGACGACAGGCGCGGAGGACGCCGAGGACCTTTTGGCCGGGGTCATGGCTCTCGGTGAGCGAATCGGCAAGCGCGCCGTGCTACTGCCGACCGATGACGAGGGGGCGCTTCTGGTGGCCGAGCACGCGGACGTGTTGCACAAGCACTTCATCCTCCCCGACGTGGCGCCCGGGCTGCCGCGCCAGCTGGCGAGCAAATCCGGCCTCGCCGACCTGTGTCAGCTTCACGGCGAAGCCGCGCCGCGCAATCGGACACCGCACTCCGTCGCTGAGCTTCGTGCGATGGCGGCCGATATCGGCTTTCCCGTCGTGTTGAAGAACGATCGGGCGTGGTTGCGCCTGACCAACCCGGCGGTCGCGAGCACCACGTTAGTGGCAAGCATGGCCGAGCTCGAAGAGCTGATGGCGAGCTGGTTGTCGATGCCGAGCGTCGTGGTCCAGGAGTACCTGCCGCACGAGTGCGCCGAGGACTGGATCGTGCACGTCTACGTCGGTAACGACGCCGACTCCACGGTCGTCTTCACGGGCATCAAACTGCGCTCATGGCCGCCGCACGCCGGCGTGACGGCGGTGGCGCGGTCTTTGTGGAACGCCGATCTCGCGGAGCGCACGATTGCGTTCTGCAATGCCGTCGGCTTCCGCGGGATCGCCGATCTCGACTGGCGGCTCGACTTTCGAGACGGCGTGTTTCGGTTGCTCGACTTCAACCCCCGGCTCGGCGCACAGTTTCAGATGTTCGAGACTGAAGACGGCGTCGATGTGGTGCGGGCACTTCACCTCGACCTCACCGGCCGCGCCAGGCCGACGCTGCCGCAGGTCGAGGGACGACGGTTCGTGGTCGAGCACCTCGCCGTTCCCGCCGCGCTCGCCTACCGGCGCATGCCGGGTAAGGGGTGGACCGCCGGCGCTAACGGCACGGCATACAGCCCCCACGACAAGCGGGCCTGGAGCTCCGCAGCCGACCCGCTGCCGGCCCTCGCAGTCGCCGTGCGCCTCGGCTTCCCGGCCGCACGACGTTTGACGACGATGATCGTGCGACCACACGTGCACGCTGACCCTGTGACCCCGGCACCGAACACCCCGCGGACTTCCACCCGCGCCGCAGACGAGCCGGCACGATCCGGTCGCCCGAGCGGCGAGTGAGGGCTATCAGCCGGTCCAGCGAACGCGCTTAGGCGTCCGGTGCGCCGGGCGCGCTTGCTCCGAGCGTCCTACGCAACGCGTCGTCGAGCGCGCGATGAACATACTGCTGCGCCCACACAGGGCGAAAGATGTGATCCTCCAACGGGATACGCCCGAATTGGAGGTTGGGCCACTCCGCAAGACGATCGATGCGCGCATCGGCAACGAAGTCCTCAGCGAGCGGCTCGCCGCGCGAGAGCAGCAGCAACACCTGCACGTCGCGCTCGCGCAGCTGCGCCAGCGCGTCGTCGATCGCGACACCCATCTCGGCGAGATGCCCCGACGCCCGCTTGCCGCCGCTCGCGACGTTGCGGAGCTTAGTGCGGATCATCCTGCCGATCCGTCCTTCGAGCACGGCGATCCGCGCGACGTCGCGCCATGCCCCGGAGCGCAACAGCTCCTTCGCTCGCCGGGCGTCGCGCGCCGCCGCGAGCTCCTCGGTCCAGTAGAAGGACCAGAGATTGACCAGCATCAGCGCTTGCACCCGCTCGTCGCTGAGCGCGACGTGGAAGCCCCAATATGCGCCAGAGCACAGGCCACCGATGAGAAAGCGGTCGGACATCCCGCGCGCGGCAACCTCGTCGAGGGCCGCGCGCACCTGATCGGCCAGATCGTCGCGGTAGAACTGAGGCGTCTGGTAGAAGCGGACCTCGTCGCCGTCGGAGTCGCCCAGCCCGACCATGTCCAGGCGCAAGCTTGCTACCCCCCACGTGGCCCAGCGCCGCGCGCTCTCAACCCACATTCGGTTCGGACCAATGCGACGGACGGCCCCAGCGTTGAGGAGAATGACGCAGGGCGCGCCATCGGCGATCGGTCTGGATATGGGTGTCGTGTACACCCCGGCGAGAACGCTGCCGTCGTGGTCGAACTCGAACGGCGTCTCGCGAATCTGCACTTCGCCGATCTGCAGGTCGGCGTGGTCGGCACTCGCGACGGAGGCGGCGGTCCGCGCTGCTGGCGCCCCGTCTCGCGGGGTAACTGGCAAGTCGCCCGCCAGCCAGGCGATCGACTGCGCAATCACGGCATTCGGCCGCTCGGCAAACTGCGGGTGGGTCACCATCTTGGCGAATCCGGGCCCGTCGGCGACCTCGACCGTCGCGCCACTCTGCTCGAAATGCTCCGTCAGGCGTCGATCTGGCGCCAGCGTGTCACGGCCGAGCAGCAGCACCCGCCGCGCAGCTCCGTCGGGGATCTCGAGCTTGGTCAAATCGAGCGCCTCGAGGTCGGCCATCGTCTCCGCCGAGACGACGAATCCGGCCACCTCCAAGCCACCGTCTTCAACCGCCGGCGGCTCCGGGCTGTCCGTGTCGCCGACCGTGCTTGCCGCCATTTGCGCGAACGCGCGCAGCTCTCGCAGCAGGAGCCTCCCCCGCGCCGGAACCGACCAGAGCACGAGGTCGTCAATCTCCTCCCCCTGCGCGACCGCACGCACGGCGAGCATCCCGCCGAGGCCGACGCCGATCGCCACGATGCGCTCGCAATCCTGGGTCGCGCCCAACCACGCACCGCCGGCGGCGATCGCCCCGGTCCACGCGTTCACGCGCGCCGGGTCGCGAGGGTTGCCGCCGCTGTCGCCGGTGCCCGGCAAGTCGATCCGAAGCGCCGCATGACCCGCTTGCGCCAGCGCATCGGCCCACGCGCGCAGGCTGCGGTGCGTACACAGCTCGTCCCAGCCAAAGGGCGGGCAAAGCACTACGCCAATACCCGAGCGCTGATCGGCGGCGGGCGTGTGCAGCACAGCGAAGACCGGGTTTGGGCTGACCGTCAGATAGAGCGAACGGCGCGCCTGCGTCGATCGCAGGAGCAGAGCCTCGGTGGCACCGCTGCTCATAGCAGCGCCTCACTCACGATCGCCGCGCGCCCGCTGAGGTTCAGGGCGGTCAGCGTGCCCGCATCCGCTGCAGCGCGCTCATCGCTGATACGCCGCAGCGTGATCTGCCGCTCGCCACCCGGCTCGAGACAGAAGGCGTCGTCGGCCGGCTCGAAACCCGGCATGGCAATCCGTACCCCGTAGGCGAGGCGTCGCGTGCGCAGCAAGAGCTCAGCGGTGTCGTGATCGACCTCGCTGAGCGTCGCTTCGAGGCCCAGATGCGCCGACGATTCGCGCGCCAGCGGTCGCCCGACCGGGAATCGAAACGATTGCGAGAGCGGCTCGCGGTTTTCGCTGACAGCCCGCTCGAGGCTACACACCACGACATCCTGGCCTGGCGGCCCGAAGCGGTAGGCCCAGGAGACATCGACGAAATGGCCCAGAAGATCCTCGACGTTGTATTCAGCCGTCGTATGTGGAGCAAGCTCGAGCGGCTGCGTGACCTGCTCAACCGGAGTCTCGAAATCGCGGTAGAGGGCGACGCGCAGGCGCGCGGTGAGCGCGCTCGGGCGGTCGTTGGCAACGTGCACGGCGATCCCGGAGAGCCCTTCGTCGGTGCTCCACACCGCCAGCGGCGCCAACGCACGACGCAGGTGGTGGTAGGCGACCTTCGGCCGCCCGCGATAATCGAGTACGCCCCAGCCGGCTCCGGCCTGCAGGTCACGCAGCCAGAGGACCAGGCCGCCCGCACACGGAGAGCCGCCGCGGCGCCATTCGCCGAACACCTCGGCCATCACCTCGCCGGTGACCGCGCGGGAAAGCTCGAGGTAGCGGTCATGGTCGCTGCGACGCAATTCGCCTGGGTCGAGCCCGAACACAGATGCGAGGTAATGGTCGCGCACGTCATCGAAGTCCCAGCCGGTGCCCGAATCGCGCGGCACGCCGGCCTTCCAGCGCGGATGGTGGACGGTAATACCGCCGGGGAGCCCATCCGCCACGTCATCGAGCGCCGCCTGGTCGGGGATGTTGGCGAAGGCCAGGCACTCCGCGGCAAAGCGCACCCCGGCGCGTCGCACATCCTCGATTGGACGTCGATAGCCGCCGACGCCGTAATAGTTGGCGACGCCCCGGTCCGGGCGAAAGGGAAGGGCTCCTCCCCATGGCGCCGATGGCACGTAGACCGCGTCAAGCGAAGCCTCACGCACGAGGTCGGGCAGCAGCTCGCCGAAGAGTGGACCGTCCACCAGCCCCGGGTCCAGCCCGAGCATCGCAACCTGCTGGGAGATCTCACTCGAGCCGCACAGCACCGCAAGGCTCGGTCGCCCTCCCAGCTCCGCGAGGACCTGGGAAACCTCGCGCCGCACGATGTCCAAGAACTCGGCGTCGCTGTCGGGATAGTCCATGTTGGCGAACATAAAATCCTGCCAGACGAGCAACCCCAGTTCGTCGCAAAGATCGTGGAAAACGCGTGATTCGTAGGCGCCGGTTCCCGGTATGCGCACCATGTTCATGCCGGCGGCGCACATCGCTTCGAGCAGCGTCCGCAGCCGCCGCGGCGAGGGCTCGAGGCCGCTCGCTTCGAGCGGCGTCCAAAGCGCCCCGCGAGCGAACACGGCGACGCCGTTGACACGCAGCGCAAGCCCGTCGGCCTCAAGGTTTTCGTTGGCGCTGAGCGTGCGAAAGCCGACTCGACCGCAGTCCACGCTGACGCGCTCGTGGGGCCCCGAGGCGATCAGCGCGACGCCGTAGAGCGCGGGCTCGCCGTGGGTGTGCGGCCACCACAGCGCCACGCCGGGAACTACCAGCGCGCCTTGCGCTGTCACGTTCTCGCCGTCGTGCGTCACCTCGAGCATGGCGCTCTGGGTGCCGTCCGGACCTGTGAGCTCGATCGTGACCTCCTCGGGAAGCGACGCGCCGAGCGTTTGCAAGCGTGCGCGAACCTCGAGCACGCCGCGATCCTCGATGACGCGCGGGCGCAGCTCGAGCTCGCTGACCCGCAGGCCGCGTCGACGCTCGAGCCGAACAGGGCGCCACGGGCCGACAACCGCAGGACCGGGAGCAAATCCCGGAGCGCGCCCGATCAGCATTGTTCGAACGAACCGCAGCGTCCCGTTGGCGACCAGTCGCGTCCGCCAGCGAGCGCGGGGCTTGCGTCGCACAGCGAGTAGCGGCGTGAGCGCGCGGCAGCAGATCACGAGCTCGTTGTCGTGCCCGACGAAGGCGCCGACGTCTACCGCCGACGCAGCGAACATGGAGTCGCTTTGCAGGATCAGCTCGCCGTTCAGATAGACCTCGGCGACCGTCGCGAGACCTTCGAAGACGAGCACGATCTGCTCCGTCGCGCTGGGAGCGGCGAGCTCGAAGCCCACGCGAAACCACCAGTCACGGTCGTCCGGGCTGGCGTCGGCGCGATGCGCATCGTTCCCGCGGCCGGGGATGTCAACGTCGGCCCAAGCGAGTCCGCCCAGCCCGCTCGCGTCGGCATGGTTACCGGGCGCGGATGCCGCCGCCTGCCAGCCGTCACTCAGCACGAGGGAGTCATGTCCGCTGACCGTGACGCGCGGCGGGAGCTCGACCGCGAGCGCCTCGCCCTGTTGCGCAACTATGCGAGCACCTCCCCGAGCGCTGCGACAGTCTCAACCCAGGCGTCGCCGAGGCTCGCGAGCACAGGCCCGGTGTCAAACGTGCGTCGCCGGGCCAAACGGAAGCCGAGCACCTTGCAGCCGTCGACGATCGTGTTCATAGCCGTCGCCGCGCGCGCTCCGCGCTCGCCGAACATCCAGTCGACCTGGGCGGCAGCAAGCTCGTAGGCGGCCCCAACCATCCGCACAGTTGCAAATGCGTAGGCGTGATAGGCCTCCTGACCGGCCTCCAGTAGGACCGGGAGCTCACGGTCGAGGTTCTCACCAAAGCGCTCGAAGGGGTTGGGCTCGGGCCGGTGGGCGAAGTGTTGGCGCAGCGCGTCAACGGCTGCGGCGCGCAGCGCATCGCCGCGCAGTCGCGGGCCGGAGTCGAAGCGGACGAGCTCCGTGTAGGGCGGCAGGACCTCGGGATCGGTATCGCCTTCGAGGTGGAAGATGCGCAGGTAGTCCTCACCGTCGAGCTCGAACAGGCTCGGGCCGTGGAAGTAGCGCATCCAGCCACGCTCGAGGTCGATCGCCTCGGCCGCGACCGACGTTTTGACGTGTTCGCGCCGGTAGCTGGTCGTCGCCGTGTCTGGCAGATACCAGGCGTCGAGCTCGACGATGATCGTGCGGCCGGCGTCGATCTGCTCGGCGATTTGCAGCGGCAGCGGTCGATACGGCTGCATTTCGTGGATGTCGATGCCGAACAGCGCCTCGAGATCGGTCGGGTCAGGCTTGAAGAACGTCCACTGGTCGCCCTCAAAGTCCAGGCGAACGAGCGACCCAAGCGCTGCCAGCGGCTCGTCGCCACGGCCATGGAGCAGCTCGATGATGATGTCCGTGTAGCAGTTGGTCTCCAGGTAGGTGCGCCCCGCGCTGTGGACCGGGTGGGGTCGGTAGGTGCTCACGTCGAGGTCGAACAACCCGCGATATGCGCTTGTCGGCGTGGCGCTCATCGGTCCCAGAGTTGCCGTCGCACCTCGTCGGGCCAGCTGGCCGGGTCAAGTCCGTGGGTGCGCAGGAGAGCCAGGACAATCCGCTCCTGACCGAACCCCAGACACGCCGTGTGCGCCGTGTCGCCGTCGGCGAGCTTGAGGCCGTACTTCCCGGCGAAGTGCTCTTGGTGGTAGTTGAATGACGTAACCGCCGTCGGCTCGTCGCCGGCGATCTGGACGAGAAGCTCGAACTTCAGCTCCTGCTTGCGCTGGTTTGCGGCGAGCATGCGTCCGCCGCGACCGAAGAAGGGGTCGGCGGCACGATCGCGCGCGGCGTCCAGTCCGAGCCCGCGCAGCAACGCCAGACCGCGCTCAGACCACCTGTCGCGCCAGGCGAGCACGCTGTCCGGGGCGCCCAGGCAGACGATCTCGCGCTGATGGAACATCTGCAGCCGCGCAGGATCCTCGGAGGGCTCGTGGCGAAACACCCACGCGCCACCGGCATCAACCACGATGCCCGGCGCAGGAAGCGGCCCGCGAGCCGCCACAACCGGGTAGACCGGATAACAGGCCGCCGGTACCAGGCAGAGCTCGGTCATGCGTTGGTGCGCGCTCCAGTCCTCGTGTCGACTGGCGCGTTCCTCCTGCTCCAGCGCGTCCTCCTCGCTACCTTCGAAGGCGAACACGCTGCCCGCAAGATGCGGGAAAGAGTGCAGGTATCCGCTCGCTTCCAACTGCTTGCGCGGCAAGAGCGGAGGGAAGCGCATGGCCTCGGGCTCGTCGACGGCCGCGGCGTTGGTGATCAGCCCGTCAAAGCGCGTGCGAATGTCCTCAAACGTTGCCCCACGGCCGTAGAGCCCCGGCACGCCGCTTTCGAGGAACAGCCCGCGAGCGATCAGCTCGTCGCGAAACGCCGCTTGGTCTGCGGTGGCGCGCCGAACCTCGGTCATCAGGCTTCTTTGGCGATCAGCAGCAGCGCGGCATCGGTCGCGAGCAGGCGCTCGTTGGCCACCATCAGGCGTGCCGACAGCGCGTCGCGCAGATGCCGTCCCACGCTGTAGGGGGTGTCGTTCTTGTAGCCGAGGATGCCAACCGCCTCCAGAGCGCCGCCGCAAACGAGCGGCGCCTGCTCGGAAGCCGCCAACTTGAGGTTGTTGAAGCGCAAGACGCTTGCCATCGTCATCAGCCGCTCGCGCCCGACGTCGTCGTCGGCGGCGACAAAGTCGCCCAGGGCCTGTGAAACCTCGCCGCGCAGCAGCGTCAGATCGGCCATCACGCTCGAGAGTCGCCGCGCTGCCGGCGGCGGCTCGCCCGGCTTCTGGCGTGCGCTTGCCCGCACGAACGCCCGCGCGCGCTCGAATGCCTCGGTTGCGATTCCAAGCCACACGTGCGACCAGAGAATGTGCGACAGCGGCACCATCGACTGGTTCATGACCTCGGCAAACGGCGTCGGCAGCACCTGTTCCGGCGCAAAACGCGCTCGCACGACAAATCCCGGTGAACAGGTGCCGCGCATTCCGAGTGTGTCCCACACCCCAGCCGGCTCAAGCGTCACCTGATCGGAACGAGTCAGCGCGAGCACCTGGTCGCCCGGCTCGGCGTCCGGGGCGCGCCGCAGCGTCGTGAGCAGGTCGTCGGCATAGGCGCCATAGCTGACCGTCGGGGCCTGCTTCTCAAACTCGAGCTCGCCGTCTTCGCGGGGGGTCGCGGCAGCGATGGAGCGGGCCATATCCCCGCCCGTGCCGACCTCGGAGGTGACTGAGGCGATGAGGCGCTGCTCGCGGCTCAGGTCGCGCAGATAGCCCTCGTACCAGCCTGTGCCGTCGAGGTGGCGCGCGATCGTGAGAACCTGGATTTGGTGCATCGCAAAGACCATCGCGGTGGAGCTACAGCCGCGCGCGAGTTCGAGGCAGCAGCGGGCGATCGTTTCGAGTGACACGCCGCCGCCACCAAGCGCCTCCGGCACGGCTGCGGACATCGCGCCGACGGCGCGGAGCGCGTCGACGGCCTCGACAGGAAAGCGCGATTCGCGGTCGACTTGGTCGGCGACAGGCGCCGCCACCTGCTCGGCGATGCGCCGCGCCTCGACCAACAGCTCCCGTTCGGCATCCACGGCGACGCTCATGCCACGTCGCTGTTCTGCATCGAGAGCTCATCGATCGCCGCGGTAATTGCCCCCACGCTCTCGAACACCGAGCGGGTCAGCATGCGATCTGGAAACTCGAGGTCAAACGCGTCCTCGAGCGCCAGCATCAGGTTGACGCTCGCGTGCGAGGTCATCCCCGCGGCGAAGAGGTCGGCGTCGTCGCTCAGCGTGTCAATGTCGACGGGGAGACGGACGTGCTCGCGCACGACCTCGCGGATAGCGGTGCTCGTGTCAGCGCTCAACGTGCACCCCCCAGCTCGGCGACGACGACCGCCGCGGCATACCGTCCCTCGTGCGTGAGGCTCACCTCGAGAGCCCTCACACCGCGAGCGCTGGCAAGCTCCTGCGCACGACCGCTCAGCTCGATCGCAGGCCGACCGAAGCCGTCAGAGCGCACGCCGATCGATTGCCACGGCAACGGCTCATCGGCCGTTCGCAGCGCCTTCATTGTCGCCTCCTTCGCCGCAAAGCGCGCCGCGAGACGGCGGGCGTTCGGCGTGCCGTCGCCATTGCGACAGTCGCTGAGCTCGCGCGGGGTGTAAACGCGGTGAAGGTAGCGCTCGTCGTGCCGGTCGATCGACGCCTCGACGGCTTCGACCGACGCGAGGTCGAGGCCGACGGTGATAGCAGCCGGCACCGATTGCTCGTTGCGAGGGGCAAGGTTTGTCATCTAGGCCTCGCTGGGTTCAGTTCGTTGTGCTGCGTAGTGCAGCTCGTGGCAGCCAAACGCTGACTCGCCCGGCGCCACCGTCGTGCCGTCAAGCGCCAGGCATTGCAGCAACTCGAATCCGTGTCGCGCGAGTTGTCGCTCCTGGCCGTCCCGGCCAATGTAGTAGTGCAGCAGCGAATAGTCGTGTGCCTCGTCGTTGAGGATCGCGTAATCGGGGCCAAAATGCTGCAGTGCGACAAAGCGTCGGTGGTTCGGCACGCTGCGTGGCAGGCGAAGAACGCGGTTAGCGAAGCGCAAGGGATTTCTCGTGAGGTTGTGGGTGGGTCCTGCGAGGAGCGGTGCGCATGCGAGATTGTGTGAGGAGAAGAGCAGCAGGCCGTCAGGACTGAGGATTCGGTGGAGCTCGTCGAGTAGCTCCGCACGCTCGTTATCGCCCAAAACGTCGACCACGTTGAATCCTGCGACGACCGAGTCGAAGACCCCCGACCCGAAGTCCGAGAGGTAGCGGAGGTCCCCCCGCGCAAAGGTTGCGCTGGGATAGCGGCGCTGGCAGTAGGCGACCATGTCCTCGGCGATGTCGATGCCGTGCACGGCCTTGGCTCTTGCAACGAGATGCCCAGTGAGGCGACCACCGCCGCAGCCGAGCTCGAGCACGCGTCCCGCGAGCGCTTCACGGTGCGTTTCGAACAGCACCGCCTCGGCGGGACGCAGCCTGCTTCGCGTATACCAGCGCAGGAATCCACCACCACCCCAGGTCTTCGTGTTGGTAGCACGCTGCGCATCCTCGCTGGCAAGCGCCTCCGCAGCCGTAGCGCCCGGATCTTGTGCGCTCACGATGTCCACTCGCTGACGCTCACGCCACCGGCACCCCAGCCCCGCGCGGGGCAATCGAAGTTGACATATCCACCAGCATATTCCGGGCTCTGCCCCGCTTAATCGGCCGCGGCGCGCGCGTCTGATGCTTGACGCGTCCCACTAGGCACGATAACGCGTGAGACGCGCGGGGTAGGTGGTAAAGAAGTCACCCGCCGGCGCGGCCATGGTCTCGCGCAGCCCGGCACATTCCGCCGTGCCCGGGATCCTCTGGTCGGCGCGCAGCCCGACGCGCAGTCAGAGTCCGCAATGCCCTCAGTCATGGGCGTCCTCCGCCGCCGCGACCACCGTGCCGGCGCGCGTGCGCAACCGCGGCCGGGTTCCGCTCGCAGGACTCGGCATTACACGTAGGCCCGGGCCTACGGTTGCAGGCCCTATTCGGGCGGGAGTTTGATCACGTCGTAGAGGTTTTGGCGGCGGGCCCAGCGACGGCTGCGGGCGTATAGCAAGGGGCCCTTGAATAGTCCGGTATGGGTGGCGCGGACAAGCTCGCGATGCATTGGTAGGGGCACGATGTCGGCGTCAAGGGGGGTGACCGTTGTGCGACGGCGTCCGAACAGGTAGGGGATGCTGCGTGCGGCGGCGGCGAGGAAGCGCGGGTCGCGCAGGTATTTGACACTGATCGCGGTAAGCCCAGCAGCAAAATTGAAGAGCTGTCCACGGAGATAGGTCATGTCTTCGGTGTGTTCGTGCCAGCAGATTGCGCGTGGTTGGTGGACGACGCGGCCGCCGTGGAGGATTACGGCGGTGAACGCCTCGATATCCTCGCCGGCGCGTGCTGGGCTGCCGGCGCCGAGCGCGGGATCGAGCGCGCCGACGTCGAGCAGCGCGCCACGGCGGAACGCCATCGAGGGACCGGAGCCGAACATCGCGCCCCAATAGGGATAGAGAAAGCGATCGGAAGCCCGGTTTGGACCGAGGTCGTAAACGCGCCGAGCGAAATCGCGCGCGACACCACCGCCGTAATAGTGCTCGAGCACTTTCTGCGTCTCGTTGTGCAACTCCAGCGGGAGGATCATGCCGCCCACACCGACAACCTCCGGATCGGTGAACGGCTCGACCAGCCAGCCCAACCAATTAGCGTCGACGACCGCGTCATCATCAGCAAAGGCAACGATCTCGCTGCTTGCCTCGACCAGCCCGCGATTGCGCGCGACGGAGCTGCCGGGACGCGGTTCGGGGATATAGCGCACCGTCAACCGGTCGTTGAAAGCACGCACGACGTCCTCGCTGCCCGGAACATGCGGGTGGTTGTCGACAACAATCACATCGAAGCTCGGATAACGCAGATCGCAAAGCGACTCCAGACAGCGTTCGAGCTTCACCGCCCGACTTGCCGTAGGAATAACCACCGTGACCGGCGTGTCGCTGGTCGACAACGCACCACGGCAGCCCCCCGCCGGACTACCGAGACCGGCCACCAACTGCTCGACGCTACTCGCCGGCTCGCCACAGCCAAAACGCGCGCAATGCTCGCCAATCGCACCAGCAAGCTCCTGCCAGATAGCCGCAGCAATCTGCTCACTAGACAGCGCCCCCCGCGCCCCGACAACGCGCGCAAACCCCAGCGGCTCATCATGCAAACGCACGAACACCAAACCATCCCGACAGTCCGCCAACCACGACTCCTCATCAGGCAACCGCAAAACAAGCGGCAGCCCAAGCTCCACAAACCCAACACCCGTCGGATCAGCGTGCGAAAACACCACCCCCGCCCGCGAAACAGCCCCGCCTGCCCCCACTTGGTCTTCGGCGTCCAAGCTCACAGCAGGCAATCGACGCCGCCCTGGAGCCCCAGGTCGCAGTGATACGTCGCGTGGTCTTGAGTCGTCAGTCCCAGAGTCATGAATCCACCGCGATCTGCCTTGCGGACGACCACCGTGGCGCCCACGCCGCGACGCCGTCAGTGTAGCCCCTCCCCGGACGCCTTTAGCTTGGGTCGTCCGGAGACGCCCCCTCGACGCTCGCTATCGATTACGCGGTTGGCGTTTTGATCACGTCGCGCAGGCGTTGCCGGCGGGCCCAGCGACGGCTGCGGGCATACAACATGGGGCCTTGGAATAGTCCGGTATGGCTGGCGCGGAGAAGCCCGCGGTTCATTGGTAGGGGCACGATGTCGGCGTCAAGGCGAGTGATCGGCCTCCGGCGTCCGGCGACGTAGGGGATGCCGCGTGCGGCGGCGGCGAGGAAGTGCGGGTCGCGCAGGTATTTGACGCTGATCGCGGTAAGCGCGGCAGCAAAATTGAATATCTGCGCCTGCAACGCCGCCATGTCGTGGGTGTGTTCGTGCCAGCAGATTGCGCGTGGTTGGTGGACGACGCGGCCGCCGTGGAGGATTACGGCGGTGAACGCCTCGATGTCGGAACCGGCGCGTGCTGGGCTGCCGGCGCCGAGCGCGGGATCGAGCGCGCCGACGTCGAGCAGCGCGCCACGGCGGAACGCCATCGAGGGACCGGAGCCGAACATCGCGCCCCAATAGGGATAGAGAAAGC
>Ga0302326_10018484_pt1 | contig 14456 bp, 12 predicted proteins | sample Palsa_T0_3_FD_202264 | JGI IMG/M metagenome (GOLD analysis project Ga0302326, IMG submission 202264) | Peat permafrost microbial communities from Stordalen Mire near Abisko, Sweden - Palsa_T0_3 | ecosystem: Environmental > Terrestrial > Soil > Palsa > Peat permafrost | place: Sweden: Abisko... | reverse complement strand
ACGCGGTGTCAGTGGCCGAGCACGCTCTGGCCTTGATGTTGTCGCTGGCGCGCTCCATTCCGAATGCCAGCGCATCGGTCAAATCCGGCAAGTGGGAAAAGCGTAAGTTCCTGGGCAACGAACTGCGTGCCAAAACATTGGGAGTGATTGGCCTAGGAAGCATCGGGCGGGAGGTGGTGAAGCGTGCCGCCGCCTTTGAGATGAACATCATCGCCCACGATCCCTACGTGCATTCTCAAACCGCAAAAGACGTTGGCGTAGCTTTAGTGGATCTGCCCACGCTCTACGCCGAGAGCGATTACATCACGCTGCACACCGCCCTTACGCCCGAATCGTTTCGGATGCTCTCGCATGACGCGTTCTCGAAGATGAAGAAGGGTGCGCGGATCGTCAATTGCGCGCGCGGAGAGTTGATCGATCAAGCGGCCCTAGTGCAGGCTCTGGAATCCGGCCAAATAGGCGGCGCCGCCCTCGACGTTTTCGAAAGCGAGCCACCCTCACCCAACGATCCGCTCTTCTCGATCGAGAGCCTGGTGGCCACGCCGCATATCGGCGGTTCCACTGAAGAAGCTCAAGAGACGGTGGGCATGCGCATCGCGCAGCAGGTTGTGGAATATTTGCAAAGCGGCGCTGCGCTGCACGCCGTGAATTTGCCGGCGCTCACGCCGGAGCAGTACAAGACCCTGGGCCCGTACGGCAAGCTGGCCGAGCGTTTGGGCAGCTTTGCCTCCTACATCTCCACCGGAAATCCGAAAGCGGTACGGCTGGTCTACTTCGGCAAAATCGCGGAGTTCAATACGCACCTTGTTCGCAACGCGGGACTGGCCGGAGTTCTGCAGCGTTCTTTGGCCCACAAGGCAAACTCGATCAACGCCATGCAGATCGCGGGCGACCGCGGACTCACCGTAGCCGAGCGGCACGAAAAGCGCGTGGCCCACATCGATTCAGTTCGTCTGGATCTGGAGACCGACACCGGTGTTATCTCGGTAGAAGGCGCGGTTGTCATGGACCAGCCGCGGCTGGTGCAAATCGACGGAACGCACTGCGAAGCCACGCTCGAAGGCAATCTTACGTTCGTCGAGAGCCAGGATCTGCCCGGCGTCATCGGATATATCGGCGGTGTATTCGGAAAGAACGGCGTCAACATTGCGACGTTTTCTCTGGGCCGCAAGGACTCGGGGAACGAAGCCATCTCGGTGATCCAGACCGATCAGCCGATACCAGACGCTGTGCTGGCGGAATTGCTGAAGAATCCGGCGGTGAAAGTAGCGCGGCCGGTGAAGTTTAACGACGGCTAGGAGCCGGGGCCGGCTCGAGATTGCGGGCGAATTCGGTGGCAGCGGCCGAGTTGCGCAGCACCGCCTGGAGCAATGCGCGCGTATCGTCGGTGCGCGGGTCGCTGAACATCTGTGCGGTGGGACCACTCTCGATAATTTGTCCACGCTGCAGAATCGCGATTCGGGAACACAGAGACGCCACCGCGAGGAGATCGTGCGAGATGAAGAGCATGGCCATGTTCATCTCACGATTCAGGCGGCGGAAAAGGTCCAGAATTTCGCTCTGCGTCACGGCATCGAGAGCGCTGGTCGGCTCATCGGCAATCAGCAGCCGCGGCTTATGCAAAACGGCCATCGCGATCAGCACGCGCTGGGCTTGCCCCACACTCAACTGGCGAGGATAGCGGCTCAAGAACGATTCTTCGGCGGGCAGACTAACGCGCTCGAATAATTCCAGCGCCTGGCTCTTCCATTGTTTCGATGCCGCGCCGGAAACGTGCGCGCGCCAAGCTTCGGCCATCTGCGTTCCGATTCGCAGCGCCGGATTCAGTGACGCGAGCGGGCTCTGCAATACCAGGGCAATCTCGCGGCCCCGGATCTGCCGCATTTCTTTTGAACGCAATCGCAGCAGGTCCCGGCCGTTGAAACAAATTTCACCTCGGATGGCCGCGCCCTTGTGATCGAGCAGCCGCAGCAAAGCCAGCGCGATGGTGCTTTTGCCGGAGCCGCTTTCTCCCACCAGGCCCAGCATCTCGCCCTCATTCACATTCAGCCGGACCTCGCGCAAAACTCCTAGCTTGTTCGGATAGTCCACCGAAAGCCGCGTTTCCAGGAGGCTGGCCATCATTTACCGGCCGGCGCGTTGCGCGCTTGGCTTACCGGTGCGGTTCCCACTTGCAGGTGCTCCACGTTCCAATAGATCTGAGGCCGCAGAGCCGCGGGAGTGACATTCTTTACGTTCGGCGAAACGGCCGAGAGCGCGTTCGGATTCACCAGAAACAGAATCGGAACTTTGTCCGCGGCGATCTGTTGTACCTGGTCGAAATAGATCTTTCGCTTGGCGCGATCCTGCGATCCGCCCTGTTCCGCCATCAGCTTGTCGATTTCGGCCTCCCAGGCGGTCGCGGGCGTTTTCTGGTTCGGATTCCATTGGTGATTCGCCGCCGAGCTGACCCAGATGTTCATTTGACTGCTCGGGTCGAGATCGACGTTCGTAAAGGCCATCAGAACCGCTTCATAGTTGTAGGTTCGGCTGATCCGCTCGATCAGCGACGCAAAATCCAGAGTAACGACGTTCAGCTGGATACCGAACCGCGCCAGGTCCTGTTGGATCATCGCCAACATACGCTCATGGAGCTTGTTGCCTGCATTGGTGATCATCGAGAACTCGACCCGGTTGCCGCCGCTATCCACCAGCATGCTGCCGACGCGCTTAAAACCGGCGTGGTGCAATAGCGCCAGCACCGCGGATTCGGAACCCGAAGCGGGCTGGAGCGTCGGGTTGAGCCAGAAGTGATTCGCGACCGAGACCGGTCCAACCGCAGCCCGCGCGTGGCCCTTGTACACGATCCGGACCATGTCATCGCGGCGAATCCCTTGCGAGATCGCACGCCGAAAATCTTCCGACCGGAACCAGCTGCGCTTGTATTCGGGCAGTGGCGCGTTTTCCACCTGGTTGAAAAATACCGTTTCCCAATCGAGCGACGGGCCGGCATCCAGCACCGCGTGCGGCATCTCGGAAGACAAGCGGTCGTACATCTCGGGATCGAGCTTGTTCACGATGTCGAGCTCACCTCGCCGGAAGCGCAGCAGCTCCAGTTCGCGATTCTGCTGGATTTCGAGGCGGATCGAATCCAGGTATGGCAGCGCGTGGCCGTTCAAGTCCCGCTTCCAGTAGTTGGGATTCCGCCTCAAAAAGACGTAAGCGCCGGGCTTGTATTCGCCCACTGCGAAGGGGCCCAGCACGGCGGATTCTTTGGCCGCTGAATGCGCCGACAGGATCGCCACTTGGTCGAACTGCATGGCCAGCGCAGCTACTGGCCCTGGAAACCGCACGGTCACCGCCAGTGAGCCTGTCGCCGATGTCCCCGCGCACTTGGATTCAACTGGTCCAGGCGCCGAGCGGAAGGCATCGCCCGCCGGAGTATGCAGCGCCGGATCCATCAGCTCACGCATGGTGTAGACCACGTCCTCGCAAGTGAACGGTGTGCCGTCTGAAAAGCGCACGCCGGGGCGCAGGTCAAAATCGATGCGGCGGCCGTTTTCCGAAACCTTCCATTTGGTGGCAAGTTCGCCTTCCAACTCTTGCGTGTAGCGGTTCAACCGGATTAACACTCCGCCGGTTAAGTAGCGAATGGTTTCGGACGCCTCATCTTCCACCAGCAGCGGGTTGAAGGTTTTCGGATCGGTCCGCAGGCAGAAGCGCAGCTCACTGGCCGAGCTCTCAGCCGCCAGGCCACAAGCTAAGATAACTATCGCGAAACGCATCAGCATGACAGTCGCTCCTCGGTTCCGAGCAAAAGCTGTAGACAACCGACCACCGCGACCAACAAAATCACGGGCGCGAGCATCCAGGGATTCCGCAGCACGGCTGTGTAGTTTTCGAGTTCGCGCAGCATCGCGCCCCAGGATGGCAGCGGCTCGGACACGCCCAATCCGAGCAGCCCGAGGTTGGCTTCACTCAAGATGAACAGCGGGATTGAAATCCAGAATTGCGCCAGCAAAATGGGCCGAAGGTTGGGAAGCAAGTGACGCCAAAACAGACGCGATCTTGAAATCCCGCTGGCGCTGGCCTGCACCAGGAAGTCCGAGTTCACAAGCGTTCGGGTGCCAGCCCGAATCATACGCGCGGGCCCAGCCCAGCCCAGACATCCCAGCAGCATGAACGTGATGACTACCGAGGTCACGGGCGACGTGTTGAGCGGCAGCAAAGCCCGTACAGCCAGCAGCAGGAACAGCCAAGGAAGCGACAGAAACAGGTCGACGCCAGAGGTGAGCAGCCGCTCCCAGCGTCCACCGAGATAGCCGGCGGCGCCGCCGATTATCGCCGCTATTAAAGTTGCGAGTAACGCCGCAGCCGGCGCGAGCAACAGCGAGACTCGGGTACCGTAGAGCAGACGCGCGAAGCGATCGCGTCCGAGTTCGTCGGTGCCAAGCCAAAAATGCGCGGACGGAGGGACGCTGATGGCATCTCGAAATTGTTCGGAATAAGAAGACTGGGCGAAGTAGCCGGCTCCGAGTGATGCCACTACTACTACGGCGAGCATTGCCAGCGCAATCTTCTGCTTGAGGTTCATGCCGCCGCGCTCCCGGCCGTGCTCCCAGATGAGGGCTTCCAGGCAGCGAGCGCCAAGTCCGCCAAGCTGTTGACGATCAGGGTCATCAACGCTACAAGCACCGTAATGGTGACCAGTAGCGTCAGGTCGCGGTCCATAGCCGCGCGCCAGGCCAGTTGGCCAACGCCCGGCGTATCGCAAATCACTTCAATCGGGATGGACGCGCCAAAGGCCAGACTTACCGAGATCCCGGCCAGAGCCGCTAGCTGCGGCGCCGCCGGAGTGAAAACGTGCGCCCAAAGTACGCGCCAGCTGCTCAGCCCTTTCGCCTGAGCGGCAACTACGTGAGGCGATTGCGCGGTCGAGACCAGTTGATTCTTGGCGTAACGGTAAGCGTGCGGGAACACCACCAGTGCGATGGCCCAGCGGCTGACCTCGCCTAGCCAAGGGCCTACCCAAAGAAGCAGCAGCGCGACGACCGCCGCCGGCGCCGCCAAGCACAATCCACTGAGCAACGCGGGCACAAAATCCGATCCAGGCGCGCGCCACCAGACCGTCAGCAGCGCCAGGGCGAGTCCCAGGGAAAGGCCGCAGAAGACGCCAAGCCCAAGCGATTCCAGGGTCAACGGAAGCCGCTGTTTGAGTAACTCCGCCACTGGCCGATTCAACGATCGTGAAAATCCAAAATCGCCCCGCAGAAAACTCGAAAGGTAGCGAAAATAAAACATCCCGATGTTGTTTTCCTTGGCACGCTCCAGCCGTATGGCCTGCTGGCTATCCGCGCTGAGGCGGCTATCCAGTTCCCGCTCATCGACGCCAAAGCCGGGACCCAAACGCACCAGTGTGGCGCCGAGGAGACCTCCCACTAGGACAGTCACCAGGATTCGCCGGACTTGGCGCAAGAGAAGGGAAAGCATTGGGCGCCTACCAGGTGCCCGTCGGCTCAAACGCAAACCCGCCGCGACGAGTGACCACGCTCAGTTTTTCTTTTTGCTTGGCGATGTACATGCGCCGGTCGGCTTCACTGAGCAAACGGTCTGCATCCCCTCCGTCTTCCGGGAACATGGCATGCCCGATGCTCAGCGACAGCGTTTCCTGAGCGCAAATGTCCTGGCCTGCTTCGGCGGTGATGGCCTTCAGGCGCTGTATCTTTTGCTGCAATTGATCCGGTTGCAGACCCGGCAGCACCAGTACGAATTCATCGCCGCCCATGCGGGCCACATAATCGTACTCACGGCAGGATTCCTTGAGCTTCTTTGCAACCGAATGCAGTACCCGATTGCCCTCCAAGTGGCCGTATTTGTCGTTTACCTGCTTGAAGCCGTTCATGTCGCACACCAGAACCACAAGAGGCGAATTCAGACGGCGGCAGCGCGCCACTTCGCCATCCAAGTGCAGAAACATCGACCGCGCGTTGGGTAACCCGGTCATATAATCGGTAGACGCAGAGCTTTCGGCCTGCTGGAAGCGCAACGCGTTTTCGATGGATAGCGCCAGCTTCGGTACGATCGCGAGCAGAATGCGCAGATGGTCGTTGGTGAATGCGTCGCGTTCCGTGCGATACAGCGTTAGCACGCTGACCGTCCCATTCAATCCAATAAGCGGCACGGCGAGGGCGCTTCGCATGGTCGTGAACTTGGTTTCATCGTCCAAATAGCCCGGCTCGACTGACGGATTGCCGTTGATGATCGGCTTGCGTTTCTCCGCCACCCAGCCCGACAGGCCCTGACCGAGGGGAATCTCAAGCGAGGAAAACAGCCGGAAATTTTCGCCATTGACGTATTCGGCCCGCAGCCGGTCTTCCCGCAAAACATAAATGGCCAGTGAATCGTAGGGGATCATGCGCCTCAGCCGCATGGCCAGCAGCGATAGAGTTTCGTTCAAGCTGAGAGAATTTCCCAGGTCCTGGGCCAGTTCGAACAGGTTTTGAACCTCCTGACGGGCCGCCGCGATGGAGTTGAGGAAGCTCTCCCCTGGATCAACGGCTACCGGTGGCCGGGTGTTCTCGAATCCAGCGGCCGGTTCCAATCCGCGTTCCACTTTGATGCCAGTGGAAAGCGTGGCGCGCTCCACGTCCCCGGCCTGCGCCAAAGCTTCCAGCTCAACGTAACGCCTCCGCAAGATCTCCACCACCTGAGGATCAAAGCCGATGCCAGATTCGGAAACTACTTTCTGCATGGCGTCCTCGAGCGGAAGCGCCCGGCGATACTGACGGTCCGAGGCCAGAGCGTCCAGGCAATCGACCGCAGCCAGAATGCGCGCACCGATCGGAATCTGTTCGCCCTTCAGACCATCCGGATAGCCCGTACCATCCCAGCGTTCATGATGGGAGCGTACGATGGGCGTCACCGGGTAGGGAAACCGAACGCGTTCTAGAATCTCGGCGCCCACCACCGGGTGGATCTTCATCTTCTCGAACTCTTCACGCGTCAGCTTCCCAGGTTTCGAGATGATATGTTCCGGAACCGCCAATTTGCCGATGTCGTGCAGAACGGCCGCCGCCCGCAATGCCTCCAGCTGGGATTCGTTCAGGCACAGCTCTTTTCCGATCTCAACGGCGTAGACTTGCACGCGCTGCAGATGATCGTGAGTGTTGTGATCCTTGGCCTCGATGGCCAGCGCCAGCGCCTCTATGGTGCGCATGTGTAGCGAAGCCATTTCCTGGGCGTGCTTTTTCTCGTCTTCCATTCGCCCCAGGTACAAGTAATAAGAGCGATAGATCAGATACACAACCGGCAGCGCCAACAGCGCGGTTTGCCAACCGAACTGACGGTTTATAGCGCTGGCGACGCCCGCGACAACGGCGCCGAGCAGGTAATAAGGGAAGGTCCAGATGTAGCATTCCCGCCAAACCTGCCGCAGCGATTTGCGTTCGGTGAGGGCGATAGCGGCAGCCACTGGGAAAGTGTTCATCCCGAAGAATACGGTGGCGGTCACCAACAGCCGTAGTGCAGGCTCCAGGTGGCCCTGCTGAAGCAGTGCGGAGTGATAAACCGCTCCCGCTGTGGCGATTGTGATCGCCATGCTGCCCAGGTTGAACAATACTTGATGCCAGCGAGGCCGCTGCCGGTAATTAGACAGACATTGGACCAGAATGGCCGTGCATCCCAGCAGCAGAGCCTCCGGGACCGTCAGTTCCACGATGCCGAACAGAATGAAGATGAACAACACCGAAAGAGCGCCGCTGATGCCTGGCAGCGACACCTTCAGACGGGAAGCACAGACAAACAAGAGCAAGTAACAGCACAAGCGCACCAGATTTTGCGAGTGCCACTGGGCCAACTGCATAACCGCCACCGCCGCGCCGATCATTATGATGGATGCAACGTAGATCTTGGCAAAAGATGACATTCGTTTCCCGATGGTCAGCCCAGGCATGTGCAGTGGTGACATTGCAGCTTCGCTTCCAAAAATTTCCGACGCTATCCAGTTGATGGATCGGCAAAAGCGGCATTGGCCGATAGGAGACTACGTCACATTGTCGCGTGACAGGCCGAAAGGGCTGGGACATTCTGTCTTGTTAACGCTTGGGTAATTCCCCTGAAGGGCCAGAACGGAAGTACCATGTTGGCCTATCCCATTTCCGCCGAAGTGCGTGATAGTGCCGATTACCCCCCAGGCGAAGCTGTACTTAGGCATGCCGGCCATCATTTCAAGCCCGCGGATGCAGCAACTTATCGAGCTAGTGGAGCGTATCGCACAAACCAACGCCGCGGTTTTGATCACCGGCGAAAGCGGATCCGGTAAAGAGGTGGTTGCTCGCGCGGTGCATCACTACTCGCTGCGCTGCGCAAAACCATGGGTGGACGTCAGCTGCGCGGCTCTTCCCGAACATCTGGTGGAAAGTGAACTGTTTGGCTACGAAAGAGGCGCCTTCAGCGGGGCCGATTCTCCCAAACCAGGGCTGTTCGAACTGGCGAATCATGGCACGCTTTTCTTGGACGAAGTGGGCGAGTTGGAACCGCGCATGCAAGTGAAGCTACTGCGAGTCCTGGACGGCGTCGCCTACTTCCGCTTGGGCGGAACTCGCAAGGTGACCGTGGACGTGCGCATCGTTGCCGCCACGAACCAGGATCTGGAGCGCATGGTGGAGACAGGGCAGTTCCGCAGCGACTTGTATCACCGTTTAGGACAGATTTGCCTGCGCGTGCCGCCGTTGCGCGAGCGCCCCGAGGATATCGTGCCGCTGGCGGAACATTTCCTCAAACAATCCAACCTGAACCGCTACTTTTCAAACGAGGCGCTCCAGGCCTTGCAGGGCCATCGCTGGCCTGGCAATGTGCGCGAGTTGCGCAACGTAGTCACCAAGGCCGCGGTGCTGGCGCGCGACTCGGAAATCGCAGCCGGGGATCTGTTGCTCACTCCGCAGCGCGTTCCCACGGAATCCGCGCCCATGGCCACGGTTCCCACGGCGAACCTGGATGGCATGGAGAAAACCACCATCTTGCGCGTGCTGGCCCAAACTAACGGCCACCAGCAAAGGGCTGCGGAACTGCTGGGTATCTCGCGGCGGACTTTGAGCCGTAAGCTGAAACTTTATGGAAGGGAGGCCGTCCGGCAGTCCTGCGCTTCCTAGCCAGACGTCTCACCGGATTCATTATGTCAGACGCCGATCGCCGCTCCGAACGACGTTACCCGGCCCGGAGCCCCCTCAAGCTTTCCTTTGACGATCCTTCGCCGCAACAGATCACGGGGCAACTGATGGACTATAGCACGAACGGATTCCGGGCAATCCACGCCTATGTGGCGCTGCACACTGGACAAGTAGTCGATTTCCAGCACGCCGTGGCGGGCGGCAAGGCCCGCGTGATGTGGAACCGTATCGCCGGCGATAAAGTGGAGAGCGGCTTCTTCGTGATTCGGTAAGGCCGCGCGTCAGAGGTACAACGACTTCGGCCACTGCGCGACTGGAAGTTTCCGCCGGATCGAAACTCGGGTCCATTCGATCCACGCCACTGGCCATAGGCACGAAAACAGCAGCCAGGACCATTCCAACGTCAACGGCCCGAAGGCCCAACCTAGAACGCCGGCCAGCACGGCCCATTTCGCGATCCGGAAAACGCGCCCGCGGGACGGGGTATAAAGTGGCAGGAACGGCGCGATGAAGAACAGACTCATTCCAACACCACCAATCGACAGAACCCGCGCTACGGCCATTGCGCCAGTGAAATAGATTATGGCAGTCGCAAGCAGGACAATCCCGGGCATTGCCGTAAACAGCCGTTTTACCCAGGGGCGCGAACAGACGGCCCGGGCTTCCCACTTGGTGTCGCGTAGCAGCCTGGCTTCGGAAGACGTCAATAGGACGCTGCGATATTGACAGTTCGCGGCTTTGGCATGGCCCAGGGCCGCCATCGCCAGCCGATCCGCAGCATCGGCGGTCGAGCCTCCCATCATGGCGGCCTCTCGCGCTGATTCAAAATGTTCCTGGATTTCGGCCCGCACCTGGGCGGCCGACGCCGTCGACAGATGCCGGGTTGCCTGTTTTAGCCAAATTTCCAATTCAGTAGTCATTATGCCTCTCCCAGGATCAACGTAACGGCCCGCGAAAGTTGCCGCCATTCCGCGCGGTCTTTCGCCAAAATCGCGCGCCCATTGGGCGTGATGCAATAGTAGCGTCGCGGCCGGCCTTTTTCGACGCCCTCGAATGATTCCACCAATCCCTCGTTCTGCAACTTATGGAGGGCCGGATACAGGGTACCCTCCTTGAAATCCAGCACGCCGCTGGAGCGCTCTTTAATCCTCTGCGCGATCCGGTAGCCGTGGTCCGATTCCTGCTCTAAAGCCTCTAGAATCAACACAGGAAGGGTTCCTTTAACGTTCATTTTCCTTAATACCTCTAATTCCTATGCATAGGATAGATCGATCTCGATCTCTTGTCAAGCCATTATTGCGGCTTAACATCCTGGAGCGAGGTCCGGGGAAAGTACAATCCGCGCGGTTGCCGCGCCCACCACTGGCCCGTCGCCCGGCGCGTTGCGAAATCCGTAAACGAATAGTCGAACAGTTCCGCCCGTACGTATTTCGGCGCGCCTTGGGGGAAAGGATTCTTCGCCAGCAGCTGAATCACGTCTGGCGACCCCTGAAGCAAACGCACCATGAAGTTCGTAAACCAGGGCGAGCCTTGATAGCTGGAAAGGGCCGCGAACCACATCTGCCAGTCCAAGCGGGGTTGATAGGGCGCAACCCAGTGGGGCGCTTGGTGCAGATCGCCGGGCTTATAGGGGAACTCGTAATCCGCCCACGTCTCGCCGTCGTTTGATCCCTGGACAATGATCTCGGGCCGTGTGATGGTCATGGAGGCAAACAAGCCGTAGGTATTCACGATTTGGAATGGCGCGGCGATTTGGACCAACGCAAGCTCCGGGTCGGGGGACGCTTCAAAAAACATCTCATGCAATTCGGAGACACTTAGAAATAGAATAATTGCCGAGGCAGCTACCACAGCTATGGCACTCGTCCGCGCGCTGCGCGCTCTTAGCCGGAATCCCTGGAACGCGCGATCGTCGAACAGAAACAAACACAGCGCGATCGTCAGCAAATTAAAGAACGTGTAGTTCCCGGTGAGAAAGATCAGAGCCTGCAGCAAGAGGGCGAGGCCGGCCCCGCAGAAACGCCAAAGCCGCGGCGCAAAAAACAAGAACGGAATGACCAGCTCGATGAACAATGTGAACGCTGTCGAAAAGCGCTGGAACACTAATGGAAGCTGGTACATATACCAGGCCAGGGGGGTCGGCAGGGGTTGCGTCATGTAATGAAACGCGAGCGCCGTCCAGTTACGCCACACTGGATCGTGGCTGGTGAGCTTGACCATGCCGGAGAGGAACACCAGGCGGAACAGCAGCCAGCGAAAGAGGTAAACTACAACTTTCGAGTTGCCCAGAAAGATCGCAAGAAAGCCAGTTTCGAGCAGCAGCGCGTCCCATTGGAATGAAAGAAAGTCCTGCCCCACGGTGCACAGCGATAGGTAGAGAACATACAAGCAGACCACGGCGATCCGCTCCAGGTAGCCGCCCAACAGCGCCAAGAAAAGCAGCACCGAAATGGCAGCGCCCGTCCAGCACAGCGCCCGCAAAAACCCGTCGCCATGGGCGATCCAGAAGATCGTGGGAGCGGTCCAATAGGCACGCACCCCAAGAAACTTCGACAGTCCGGCAAGATATCCGGAAACCGGGAGGATGCCGCGAGCCCCAATCAATCCCGTAATCTGCACGGCAATCGAGGCAAAGGCCGCAAGGTAGATCGCCGCGATCAATCGCAGAAAAAGCCATTCCACCTTCGCGGTTTCGAGCGGCCGGACGCGCTTGCCGAATGTGCACCGGGTGACTTGATAAAAGAAATTTCGATGGCTTGCAATAACCCGGTAGGCAGCCTCGCTCAGTACCGCGAATCCAGGCATGTGCTCGTACGCCCAAGCTAGCCAAGACATTCCCGGCGCATAGGTTAGCGACACGAAAACGGCCCGGGCCCCGCTCATTATTTCCCCACCCGGCATCACCAGTTGGATGGATTTGCCGAAGTCTTCCGACGAAATCTGAGGAAAGCGGCTACCGACCTCTTGCGATGGCGCGTAAACCACTCGGTCTTGGGTGATAACCTCCCAATATTCGATCCAGATCCGGCAGAAGCCGCAGTGCCCGTCGAATATCACCAGAGGTTCGTCCGGCATGCTGTCTTCCAGTGTAAACATAGGATCAGAGAGCAAACTCGTAACCACGCTTGACAGATTCTGGGAAGTGGTAGAATTTGATCGTGGGCACCGAGTCCACCGTATCGGATTGCAACCTTTACGTGGCGTGGGAACGTCTACAGTCTGAGCGTATTTGAGGCGCGGTAGAAGATATGTCTGCTCATCAAGATCCAATGGCGTATCCGGGCGGAACTCCTCCAATCAAGAAGGAAGAAGAACTGAACCTGTTATTGGCTCCCGAAGTGGAAGAGCCTTTCTTTCGCTCGCTGGCCCGCAACATCAAGGAGCTGATTCATCCCCCCAAGCTTCCACCTCTGGAACTGACGTCGCACCCGGTTGCGGTCAAGGAAATTTGGGGATCCTACGAAGGCCAAGGCAAGCGGGCGGGTCTGACTTCTTTTTTGATCCACGTCTGCGTTATCGGTCTGTTGTTTCTCCTCGGGACCAGCAAAGCAGTCCAACAAGTGGTGAAGCAGCAGATCGATTTGATCGCTCCTAATATCGCACCCTATAAGCCAGCAGTGAAGAAGGGTGAAATGCATGGCGGTGGTGGCGGCGGCGATCGCTCTCCCACGCCGGTCAGCAAGGGCAAGCTACCGAAGCTTGCAAACAAACAGTTCGTCCCTCCCATGATTAGCCACGTCGAGAATCCGAAACTGGTGATGGATCCGACCCTGATCATCCCGCCCGACGCCAACATTCCCAAGGTGGATTCACCCAATTTGGGCGATCCGCTGTCAAAATCCGGCTTGGCCTCGAACGGGTTTGGATCGGGCGGCGGTATGGGCAGCGGCCGCGGCGGCGGCGTCGGGCCGGGCTCGGGACCTGGATTTGGTCCGGGTTCGGGCGGCGGCATGGGTGGTGGCGTGTACAAGATTGGTGGCGGCGTGTCTTCGCCCCAACTGCTCTTTAAAGTGGAACCCGAGTATTCGGAAGAAGCGCGCAAGGCCAAATTTCAGGGCACGGTTCTTCTTTACGTCGAGGTTGATGAGAAGGGGCTTCCGCGCAATATCAAAGTCATTCGCCCATTGGGCCTGGGACTGGACCAAAAGGCTATCGAAGCGGTGGAAAAGTGGAAATTCACGCCTGGCAAGAAGGATGGAAAGCCCGTCGCCGTACAGGCGCAGATCGAAGTTAACTTCCGGCTGCTGTAAATCCCAACTGCCTTACGGTCGCGGTTCTGTTTTCGGCTTGGGTTGCACGCACATCTCGCCGGTCGGCTCCCAATCGGTAACCTCGATCGGAATGCCCTGTTTGCAGACCCTGCGGCCCTGATGCGATTTGCCTTGGACGGTGATCACGCTGTTAATTTCCGGCTTTGGCGCAGCTGTAAAGCTGTAGGTAGCGCTGCCGTCCAAAGTCTCCAGCAACAGGCATTGGCTCTCCGCTGCGCGGCGCACACAGCCGGTGGCTCGGACTTCCTGTATTTCGACTTTCGGCTTCTGTTGGGGTTTCGCGAACGCCGCGATCGAACCAATAGCTATCAGCAGCCATGCAAAACGAAATACCATCCAACTAAAGTCTCGCACAGCGCCATCGGGGCACTAACACGCCGCCAGCAGTTTTTCCTTGAGCGCGGCTTGCAGCTCCGGTGACAATTTTTGCCCATCGTGCGCCACATAAAAGACATCAATGGCGCGATGGCCCTTAGTGTCAATTAATACGACATCGATGTTGCAAGCAGTTGACGAGAACACGGTGGCCAGGTTGTAGAGCAATCCCGGCCGGTCTTCGGCCACGATTTCGACCAGCGTCGCCGTCTCACAAGCGTCGGAATCAAAATGCACCAGCGGAGGGGCGCCGCGTCTTTTCAGGTCCGGCTGGGCCCGATCGCGCAGCAGCCTCTGACCATCGGTCTTGCCGAGCGCCACGCGACGGATCAAATCCAGCAACCGCTCCGATTCGGGCGGATTGAGTTCCAGGGTTCGCTGCGGGTCCGCGAAGACGAACGTATCGAGAATAATGCCTCGCGCATTGGAAAACGCTTCGGCCTTGAGAATGTCGAGGCCGAAACTAGAAATCGCGCCCGAGAACGAAGCAAAGAGAGCCGGCATGTCGCGGGCGATCACTGTCAGCCGGTAGGCGCCTTCGATGCGATCGAGTTGCACGGCCACGCCGGTCGGACGGCTTTCCTCGTAGAGACGCACGTGCTGTTCTACGTCGCCGGCCGAATGCGCGCGCAGGTAGCGAACCGGAAACCCCTTGAGGAATGCA
>Ga0302326_10018482_pt1 | contig 14457 bp, 15 predicted proteins | sample Palsa_T0_3_FD_202264 | JGI IMG/M metagenome (GOLD analysis project Ga0302326, IMG submission 202264) | Peat permafrost microbial communities from Stordalen Mire near Abisko, Sweden - Palsa_T0_3 | ecosystem: Environmental > Terrestrial > Soil > Palsa > Peat permafrost | place: Sweden: Abisko... | reverse complement strand
CAGCGCGTCGTGGGCCTCGTAATCTTCGCGCGTCGCAAAGAACGGCTCGTTAGTCGCAACCAGCGGAATCGATCGGCTATAGCCCAGCTCGATCAAAGCCGGCTCGACGTCGCGCTCGCCCGGCATGCCGTGGCGCTGCAATTCGATATAGAGCCGGTCACCGAAAAGTTTTTGCAATTCGTCACAACGCGACAATGCAAGCGCGTTCTGCCCGCCGGCGATCGCAACATCGAGCGGTCCGCCGATTCCCCCGGTCAGCGCAATCAGACCGCCGGTCTCGCCGTTGAGCCAATCGAGCTTGATGCGCGGCCGCTCCGGTTGCGCCGTCTCAAGATAGGCGCGCGAGCAAAGCCGCATAAGGCTGCGGTAGCCGTCTTCGCGGCAGGCCAGCAGTACGATGCGCGGCCACGCATCGGCCATGGCACCCGGACGCACCTCCTGATCGCCAAAATCGATCCCAAGCGCGCAACCGACGATCGGCTGGATGCCGTAACCGGCGATCTTCTCGGAGAATTCCAGCGCCCCGAACATGTTGTCGGTGTCGGTAAGCGCCAAAGCCGGCTGGCGGTCCTTTTTGGCAAGCTCCGCAAGCCGCGCAATCGTCAACGCGCCTTCGAGCAGCGAGTAAGACGAGTGGACATGTAGATGAACGAAGCCGAGTTCGAATCGGCCAAGCTTGGCTGCCATAGGGCTCAGCGCTCGCGGTCAATGAATGCGGTCAACGACCGCATTCAACGATTCTTTGGGCGGTGAGGATGGGCGATGGCGAGCGGCGCTGTCCACCGCCGCAGTGCACGGCCCACAGGAGGCACACAGGAAACTTTGCCGTGCACGGAAATTTGAGGTTCCACCCGCGGACGGCAATGGACTTACAATACGCCGAGCACCTGCGTCCAAACGGCCACCATGGCCAAAAAGAGCGTAATCGACGCCAGCGCTACAGCCTCTTCAACGACCGACTTCACCATGACTGTTCTCCCTTCTTATCGTGAACATAAAGAGAACATAGTTCGTGTTCTGTTCTGGAGTCAAGCTAAGGTAGTGGGGGTGCTGTCCGGAATAATGATCAAAGTTAATGCAGCGTCCTAAGCGAACAAAGCGACTGTCCTAAGTCCCTAAACGCCGCGCTCAGGAGGCTTCATGATTTCTTGGCTTGCCCGGGCTCCAAGCCGCGTTGGGCGACATGGGCCTTAGTCAATTCACCGGCAGACAGTATTTGAATGTCCGCATCGAACTCTTTGCGAAGCTTGCTTCGGCATCCTTGCGATTATCAATCGCCACATCCCAAATCTCGGCCACACCATTACGCTCGATCCGGAAAGAATATCCGGTGGTTGACGCTCTCAGAGCGGGATTCTGCTTCTCATCCATGGGGGTGAATATGTCTCCTTTTAAGGGGCCCGCAACCCCGTCGGCTTTGCCTTATTCAAAGGGACCCCACGACCCAAGCAAGGGCCGTGCATCTCTTTCAATCGTGGCGGCCGGGGTTATTTGCCGATGGATAGCGGCAGCCCTTTTCAGGCTAGCGCCGCGTCTTCAACCAAGCATTTAAGGCAGCGATTGCGACGATAGCTGCGGCAATCAGCATCCAATTTTGTAAATGCGAGTGGACCCCAAATGGAGTAAATTCGCCTACGAGCCATTGGCCCATGCGGTCCCCGGAAAGATATAAAAAAGATATTTCCAGGCCACTTTACTCATAGACTTACAAAATGGAACTGTGATTTTTCCTGCCCGGATCGCGCTCAATGGATCATTGGCTAGCCACGGAGTGTCCGCTTTGGGGTATCCATTTTCAGAATTGGATGCCGGTCGCGATCGGTATAATTATCGTTGCTGTTCTGTATCAGCGGGTCGTCGAATGCCTGCGGTCATGACCGGGGCGCAGTTTGCGGCCTCTTTGCCTTGGACGCTGCGTGTAAGGCCACGGACCGGATCCGTTTGCAACCCAGCGAGCCGCCTGCCCTTCCGTAGCAAAGCCTTGACTGAAGTCCCTCAGGCGTTGGGGGTTCTGGCTATTTCGCGTAGCCTTGCGATCTAAGCCAGTCGATGCGGCGACTCCCCTGCATCCATTCGTCAAAGTCGGCTTTGCTCGTAAGTCCCTTGATGTAGCGAATTTCCTCCCCGGGACAGTGGGCCTCAATCTGCCAATCGCCTTCGGCTATTCGCTTCGGTTTGAAAATGACTCGGATGCGCGGGGCTTTGGCCATGACCCCGAATAAGACGCGCCCGGCCCGGGTGCAAGCCCTATTCGGGCCTGATTGCAGGGCGGTTCAGAGAGTCTTCAAAAGCCAGTCCAGGAACGCGTTGAAAGCGTCCGGATCGAACAGAAAGTAAGTCATGCCAGCTAGCGGAACGGCTATGGCCAGGATTTCCAGGCTGTAGCGAACGATTTTGCCAGAGTCGGGCATCAGCTCGAATATCCAGCAGCAACTCTGCACCGCAAGCACTCTTTCCCCGTGGTTTTCCACCTCTTACAAGCAACGCGCAGTGAACCAAACCCATCGACTCGCCGTAAATAGAGGCGCCGGGCAGTTGAGCCCCAAGTTCAATCACGGAGGAGGGTCTATGAGAAAGCTTGCATTGACGATGTCGGCAGCCCTTTTGGTGCTGGGATCGATGGCGCTATCGGCGAGCGCGCAGACACAGAACTCAGGCGCAGCCAGCGTTCACGCGTTAAAGAACGCAACGCCGGTCGTTACCCAGGCGGCTTGTCGGGGCTTTGGTCCCTATTGCGGCCCCGGATACACACGGGTTTGCGGCCCATATCGTTGCTGGTGCCGCCCCTGCTACTGAGCGGGAATGAACCTTGAGGCCGCCTCCAGGCGGCCTCAAATCTCTTCACGGGCACGTGTTCTCAGGCCAGACGAATATGACGCCGGTTTCGGCGTTAGTCTTGTCGCGGAACGTTGGTCTGGGAGAGACAGCCATGAAGTATTTTCTGATCGGTTTGGGATTGCTCGCTGCCGCTCAATTCCTTGGTGTGCCAGCGCAAGCGCAAAACTATCCGTGGTGCGAATATATCGGCGGCGACGGCGGCGGTGGCGGCCGCAACTGCGGCTTCGTCAGCTTCGAGCAATGCATGCAAAGCGCCCGCGGCAACGGTGGTGACTGCCGTGTCAACACTCAATACACCCCGCCGTCCGGCCCGCACCCTCATGTAGTGCGCAAGCTCAAGTCGTCTTCAAAGTCCTGATCGCAGCTTAGGGCAGTTCGACAATCAAACCGTCGTGGATCGTGACGCGGCGATCCATTTGCGCGGCAATGTCGAGATTGTGGGTGGCAATGACGGCGGCGACGCCAGACGCCCGTGCCAACTGACGAAGTGCAGCGAACACATGTTCGGCGGTACGCACGTCGAGATTACCGGTCGGTTCGTCGGCCATAAGGATGCGCGGTGCATTGGCGACCGCGCGGGCGATGGCGACGCGTTGTTGTTCGCCGCCGGACATTTCCGCCGGGCGGTGCGTGAGCCGATCCTTCAGCCCAAGATAACTGAGCAATTCAGCGGCGCGGGCGCTTGATTCCCGTCGCGACAGGCCCCGCACCATTTGCGGCAGCATGACGTTCTCGAGTGCCGAGAACTCCGGCAGCAGATGGTGAAACTGGTAGACGAAACCGATATCGTTGCGTCGGATCCGGGTGCGGGCGGCATCGCTCAAATTCGAGGTCGGCGCTCCATCGATATAAACCTCGCCGGAGTCGGGATGTTCGAGCAGGCCGGCAATGTGCAGCAGCGTCGATTTGCCCGTTCCGGAGGGCGCAACCAGCGCCACCGATTCCCCGCTCCACACCGCCAGTTCGGCGCCTTTGAGAATATCGAGCGTTAACTCACCCTGGCGGAAGTGCCGGCTGATACCGTGCAGGAAAATCAGCGGATGCTCTTCTGCGTCGGGGGTGGACGTCGTGGCCTCGCTTATGGCGGTGGTGTCGTCCATCGCGCCGGTCACTCGTAGCGAAGCGCTTCAACGGGATCGAGCCGCGCCGCCCGCCAGGACGGGTAGAGCGTGGCGAGCAGCGAAAGCCCTAACGCCATCACGACAACGGCCGTTGTTTCGCGCAGATCCATATCGGCCGGCAGCTTCGACAGGAAATAAAGCTCGGGCGAAAACAGCTCCGTGTTGGTGAGCCAGGACAGAAAATGCCGGATCGACTCGATGTTGAGGCAGATCAACATGCCGAGCATGAAACCGACCAGCGTGCCGACCACACCGATCGATGCGCCGGTGATGAGAAAGACGCGCATGATCGAGCCTTGCGATGCCCCCATGGTGCGCAGGATGGCAATGTCGCTGCCCTTGTCCTTCACCAGCATGATGAGACCGGAAACGATGTTGAGGGCTGCGACCAGCACGATCAACGTCAGGATCAGGAACATCACGTTGCGCTCGACTTCAAGCGCGTTGAAGAACGTCGCGTTACGCTGGCGCCAGTCGATCATGTAGATCGGGCGCGCGGCAGCGTTGGTGACGAGCTTGCGGAAGTCGTCGATGTGATCCGGATTGTCGGTATAGACCTCGATCGCGGTAACGTCGTTGTTGCGATTGAAATAGGCCTGTGCCTCGGGCAGTGGCATGAACACGAAGGCAGCGTCGTATTCCGACATGCCGATCTCGAATACCGCGGCGATCTTGTATGACTTGATCCGCGGCGTCGTACCCATGGGCGTGACCGCGCCCCGCGGCGCAACCAGCGTCAGGTTGTCCCCTGCCCGCACCGAAAGCTGTTCCGCAAGCCGCGAGCCGATGGCGAGCCCTTGCGCCTGATCGAAGCCGTCGAGCGTGCCCTGCTTGATGTTTTTGGCAATCGACGTGAGCTTGGCCAGATCTTCGGCGCGGATACCGCGCACCAGCACGCCCGAAGCATTAAACGGCGAAGAGGCCAACGCCTGACCTTCCACAATCGGTGCAGCCAAACGAACCCCGGGGATCTTTGAGACACGGTCGGCGACCGCTTCCCAATCCGTCAGCGGCGACTCCAGCGGCTGGATCAAAAGGTGGCCGTTCAGCCCCAAAATCTTGGTCAGCAATTCCTGACGAAAGCCGTTCATCACCGCCATGACGATGATCAAGGTGGCAACGCCGAGTACAATCCCGAGGAAGGAAAAGCCGGCGATAACCGAAATGAATCCCTCCTTTCGCCGCGCCCGCAGATAGCGCAGCGAAAGCATCCATTCGAAAGGTGCAAACGGATGGGTGCCGGTCGAATCGGCCATTCAGGTCTGGTCCCCGCGATCACCCGGAGTTTCACACGATTCTGGCGCTTTCAAGCCTAGAAACCGCAGCGGACGCTGTAGCGCACAGGCTCATGTGGTCAGGCGGACCACCGCATCGGCAGGCGACATCAACTCCCGGGAACCGTCGGAACGGCGTTTGACCTCGACTTTGCCCTCAGCGAGACCGCGAGGGCCAACCAGGATCTGCCAGGGCACGCCAATCAGGTCGGCGCTGGCGAATTTCGAGCCCGGCCGCTCGTCGAGGTCGTGGTACAGCGTGTCGACACCTTTGGCCTCAAGCGCGGCGTAGAGCTTCTCGCAAGCAGGATCGGTATCGGCGCCACCCTGCTTCAGGTTGAGGATCATGGCTTTGAACGGGGCCACCGGTTCCGGCCATTTGATGCCGGCGTCGTCATGGAAGGCTTCGATAATGGCCGCGACCAGCCGGCTCGGGCCGATACCGTAGGAACCCATGTGGACCGCCTGCTCGGTACCGTCGGAGAGTGTCACAACCGCCTTCATCGGCTCGGAATATTTGGTGCCGAAGTAGAAGATATGGCCGACCTCGATGCCGCGGGCCGAGACCTGTTTGTCCGCCGGCAGCGCGTTGAATGCGCCCGCATCGTGCTTTTCCGACGTAGCAGCATAGAGCGAAGTCCACTTGTCCACGATCGACTGCAAGCGGCCGACGTGGGTGAAATCCACATCCGCTCCGGGAACTTCGAAGTCGAGATAGTCCTTATGGCAGAACACCTCGCTTTCGCCGGTGTCCGCAAGGATGATGAATTCATGGGAAAGATTGCCGCCGATCGGTCCGCTCTCCGCCACCATCGGGATCGAACGGAGCCCCATTCGCGCAAAAGTGCGCAGATAGGCAACGAACATCCGGTTATAGGCGTGCTTGGCCCCCGCAAAATCGACGTCGAACGAATAGGCGTCCTTCATCAGGAACTCGCGCCCGCGCATCAGGCCGAAACGGGGCCGCACCTCATCCCGGAACTTCCACTGGATGTGATAGAGATTGAGCGGCAGATCCTTGTATGAGCGCACGTAGCTGCGAAAGATCGCCGTGATCATTTCCTCATTGGTCGGGCCGTAGAGCATCTCGCGATCGTGGCGATCCTTGATGCGCAGCATCTCCTTGCCGTAGGCCTCATAACGGCCGCTTTCGCGCCAAAGCTCGGCCGACTGGATGGTCGGCATCAAGAGTTCGATCGCGCCGGCTCGATTCTGTTCCTCGCGGACGATCTGGCAGATCTTGTGAAGGACCCGCAAACCGAGCGGCAGGAAGGCATAAATCCCCGCCGCTTCCTGGCGGATCATTCCGGCGCGCAGCATCAGCCGGTGGGAAGCGATTTCAGCTTCCTTGGGGGTCTCGCGCAGGTTGGGCAGAAAGAACCGGGAGAGGCGCATGAATTCTCTTGAGGATTCGTGTTGAAGCAGGCGCAGTGAAGCCGCAACGGCGCCCGAAAAACAAGCTCCGGGATTTTCCTTCGCAATGCAGCAAATATTGGGAGCTTAAATTGGGAGCTAAAAACGGTATTTATTTGCTCCCGGCGCCCGTATTGTCGTGACATCGAAGTGAAGATCAACTAACAATGCCAGCGCACTCTCGAGGCCACGCGTTTTTAACCGCGGGAAGATCGGGATAGCGGTCCAAGTCTTGGGAGGATGCCCCGAACGCGCAACGCACTCCGCGAAAGCGGATGGAAGTGTGGATCATCTCAGAGTCCCGCGTCGATCAGGGTTCGGACGAGGATTTTCAAGCAGGGCACTTGCCCTGCTTTTTCTTTTGCCTTTGTAAGGGTCGAAAACGCCAACTTACTGCGGCGGGCACGCTCAAAGCTTTAATCCACGTCGCCAGCTTGTTGAAATCGCTTTATTTATTGACGCTATAGTCTTCACCAGCAGTCGTCATGTGCAATCCGAACGGCGTCAGCAACCCTTCCAGTGTGACCAGCCGCTCGACGTAGACGACGTAGCAGCCGGCGAAGACCACCACCGACACCAGCGTCGTCCACGCCAGCTTGCGCCGCAGGTCAGGCAGCGCTGGCGCGCCCGGGTCGGTGCCGGGGGCAACCTCACCTTCCTCGTCCTGGCGGTGTACGCCCCAAGGCAACACAGCAAACAGCACGATCCACCAGATCAAGAAGAAAATCGCGATCGCGGTGGTGACCGGCATCAGGACTGCTCCAGTTCCACGAGCGTGCCGGAGAAATCCTTCGGGTGCAGAAACAGCACCGGCTTGCCGTGCGCCCCGGTCTTCGGCTCTCCATCGCCAAGAACCCGCGCGCCGGCTGCCCTCAGGGCATCGCGCGCAGCGCGGATATCGTCGACTTCGTAACAGATGTGGTGCATCCCGCCGTCCGGATTGCGCTCAAGGAACTTGGCGATCGGCGAACTGTCGCCGAGCGGCTCAAGCAGTTCGATCTTGGTGTTTGGGAGCGTAATGAAAACTGTGGTGACACCGTGGTCCGGCTGCGGCACGGCGGCCGAAACGACCGCACCCAAAGTGTCGCGGTAAACTGCCGATGCCTTGCCGAGATCCCTTACCGCAATTGCAACGTGATTGAGCTTGCCGATCATGCCTCACACTCTCCTGCTACCTAGTGGAGCGGATTTGACATTCGCTATCCCAATGCCGCTCTCTCGCGACGCGAATGTCAAATCCAAAGCTCCACTAGCACTTTAAATTTTCTAGTGGTTCTTTGATTCAAACATTCGCACACGGCGGCTCCGAAGAGGGATGCGAATGTTTGAATCGAACCACTAGCAGTGAAAGATGCTTATCGCCCGAACTTCGACTTTAGCTGATCCCGGATCGGTCCAAGAATGCTGGTCTTCTGCTTCTCCGCGCCCGCCAGTATGTCCTGCACGATGTCCTTAGGCGAGCGTCCGCTCCAGCCGGCGTCGCGGAAATAGATGTTGGCGGCGTTGCCGACGACATAGGTGCTCCAGGCGGCGGCGAGTCCCTGAGGCACTGCGGTAATAACGGTGCTAGTGCCGAACGTCACCGTGCGCAAAAGGTCGGCAGCGACGTGCAGGCCGTATTCCGCGGCGGCTGTCAGCCCCCAGGCCCGCAAGATTTCAAGTACCATGCTTTGCGCGTTCTTGAGCGAGAATTCGGTGCCGTAGATGGCGCCGATACGCTGGACCATCACGGCGTCGATCGCCATGCCGCCGAGAATGTCGAATACCGGCACCGGTGTGACACCGACCACCAGCGCCTTGCCCAGCATGAAGTAATTGATCAGGCGCGCGACCTCCTTGCCGCGCACGTATTGCTTGAGCTCCTTGATACGGTCACTGACGTCGGAGGCGAACAAGCTCGCATTGAGCGCAATGATGGCCTTGTCTTCGCGGTCAAGGATTTCCAGCATCCGCGCTTCCAAGGCCTCGATCCTTGGCTTCGGCTGAAAGGTCACGACCTCGATGGTGCCGTCCGCCTTGTGGATTTCCCGTTCGGCTTCCTTCGGAGCTGCCGAAGCGAATACGATATCGGCAGCGCCCAGCCTGTTGCCGACCTTGCGCAAAATCGATTCGGAGATTTCCCGAATTTGGCCAGGGCCATAGAGATCGGCCTTGTTGACCACCAGCAACATCGGCTTGTGCAGATCGCTGAGCTGCTTGAACGCATCTACCTCGACCCGGTTGAGATCGCCGTCGGCGACGAACAGCACAAGATCGGTGTAGCGGACAGTTTCTTCAGCGAGCTTGCCGCGCAATTCGCCGGCGGCTTCGTTGATGCCCGGAGTATCGACCAGCACCAGCTTGGTGTTCTTGAAGCCGCTCTTCGAAACCTTGTCGGTCGAACCGTGCTCTGCAGACACCGTAAAGATTTTCTCGCCGGCAAGCGCATTCAACAGCGCGCTCTTCCCCGAGCCGACTTCGCCGAATGCCGTGATCTCAAGACGGCCGTTCTCGAGCTTCGACGTGAATTCCTCGATGTCGTGCATTTCCTTCTCGACCGCTGCGCGCTCCTGCGGGCGCAGCCGGTCGTCTGCGGAAAGTCGCCGCAGCGCTTCGACCGTATCGGGCAGGATGGACTGGTCGTTCATCGAACCTGAAAATCCTTCAATCAAACGTCGGCTTCAAAGCGCAGCGGCCGGCCCGGAGAAGACGAAAAAATTCGCGACAGCAAGTTCAGCAAGGCGCGCAAATCAGCGGCCGGCCGACGCAATTCGGTCCGCACCCTGCCCCGCGCGTCTTCGATTTCACGCTCGACCGGGCTTGGCGCCGCCGCAACCGAAACCACATTGGCCGCGGAAAATCCGGCGGGCAGTTTGGCCCGGATTGAAACCAGGATCGCGTCGCGATCAGACCCATTGAACTGGTCCGACTTGTTGAGAACAAGGTAGAGCGGCTTACCGGTTGCCGTCAGCCGCTTGATCGCGGCGACTTCCGGAGCGCGCAAATCCTGATCGACGACAAACAACACACCATCGGACGTCTCGGTGGCGGCGACGGCATCGTTCAAATGGCGTTCGTCGGCGTCAATTGCTCCGGCGTCCGACAGACGGACGCTCTCGCCTGCGTCCGCAGCGATAGAGCTGGTCGCCTGCACGAGCCCGGCGACCAAGGTGGTTTTGCCGGCATACGCCGGACCGGTAACGACCAGCACGGCGCGCGCCGGCGATTTAGGAACCAAAGGTGGAGCGACTGACGGCGGCGGAATGACTCGCGCTCTGGCCGCAGGCTCTGGCCGGTGGTCGTGACGGTCCCATTGCCGCGAAATCTTGTCGGCGCGCTTGGTTATGATTTCATTCGGTAGGGGTATTTCAGGAGCGCCAGCCGGCAGACTGATCTTGGCCGGCGCCGACAGGCGGCGAAGCCGCAGCCATGACACCACCCCGACCAACGTGAAAAAGCACAGCAGAACGACGCCATAGATTGCGACGATGTAGGGATTTTTCAGCGTATCGAAGGTCAGGGCGATATTGGAGATCAGCCAGACCCCGAAGAACAAAATGGCCCCTGCCAGCACCGCGACGAGGATGCGAAACAGCACATCCGGCTTACCGGCAAACAGCAAAAGCGGCGCAAACCACTTGAACACCGGGGCTTAAATCCCTGATTTCAGGAAAGTATCAACCGCATCAGCAAGTAAGCATCGCCGCTACGCACCGCCAGTGTCCCGATTTTGGCTCCAAAGTGCCGGGAATCTCAAATCGGTTGCCTAAACTCGCAAAAGGTGGACGTGGCAGATCGGCTTTTTGTTCCAGCGCTCGGCAATCGCCCCGCGCACCGCGCGCCGTACTGCTTCCGCAACGCTTTCCGGATCGCGCCGGCGCGGCTTTGGCAGGGACTCAAAGGCTTCCTCAACGGCATCCAGGGCGATTTCAGTCATCGATTCTCCAGCCTTATCGGTTTCCGGGATTCCGATGAGTTCGATCTCCGGGTCCGCGACCAGTACGCCCTTTTCGCTCCAGGCCAGCGCCACGGTGACGATCCCTGCAAAGCTCAACCGCCGCCGCGCGGCGACACTGCGGGACCGGGCATCAACCAGCAGCGAACCGTCCTTGTAGAGCCGTCCCGACGGCACTTCGTCGATGATGGACGCTCCATCGTTGCCGAGGCTGACCAAATCGCCGTTACGGCAAATCAGCACGTGTGGCACACCGGCGCCACGCGCGAGGGCCGCATGTTCGGCGAGATGCAGTGCCTCGCCATGGGCCGGGATCAGAATTTTCGGCCGCACCCATGAGATCATATCGAGCAACTCGGCGCGGCGCGGATGGCCGGAGACATGAACCAAGTGCGTGCGATCAGTAATGACCTCGACGCCTTGTGACACCAGCCCGTTAATGATGCGGCCGACCGCCTTTTCGTTGCCGGGAATGGCCCGCGAGGAGAAGATCACCCGGTCGCCTTTGCTGAGCGTGACTTCGGGGTGCTCATCCTGGGCGATGCGGGCGAGCGCCGCGCGCGGCTCGCCCTGGCTGCCGGTGCAGAGCGCCAATACCTTGTCGGGCGGTAGATAGCCGTAGCTCTCGGCACGGCGAAAATCCTGCACGCCGTCGAGATAGCCGGTCTCACGCGCCACCTGGGTGACCCGCTCCATGGCACGGCCGACGATGACGACTTCACGATCAGCAGCGCGCGCCGCATCAGCAACCGCGCGGAGACGGCCGACATGAGAGGCAAAGGTCGTGACCGCGACCCGCCCCGGCGCCGTGCGGATAAGCTCCGCAAGCGTGCGGGCGACATCGGATTCTGACGGCGAGCGGCCCTCGCGGACGGCGTTGGTTGAGTCGCCGATCAGCGCCAGCACGCCTTCGTCGCCGAGCGCCTTCAGCCTGGCTTGATCGGTCGGCGCGCCGATCACCGGCGTCGGATCGATCTTCCAGTCGCCGGTATGAACCACGATGCCAGCCGGCGTGCGGATAGCCAGCGCGTTAGATTCCGGGATCGAGTGAGCGACGTTGATGAAGTCGATTGTGAAAGGCCCAAGTGTCAAGCGTCCGCCGACCGGCACGGTTTTCACCGGTATTTGCGGCGCGCCAGGCTCCGAAAGCCGCTTGGCTTCGAACAACGCCGCGGTGAATGGCGTCATGTAAAGCGGCACGTTGAGACGCGGCCATAGATCGATCAACGCCCCGATATGATCCTCATGGCCGTGGGTAATAACGAGGCCAAGGATGTTCTTGCGCTCTTCAATCAGGAACCGGATGTCCGGCAAGATAAGATCGACGCCGGGCAACTGCTCCTCGGACGCAAACGACACACCGCAATCGACGATCAGCCATTGCCGGCGGCGCTCGTCGCCGAAACCGTAGACCGAAAGGTTCATCCCGATCTCGCCGATGCCGCCAAGAGCTGCGAAGACCAGTTCGTTCTGCGCCATCAGGACGCGCCTCGTGCTGCGCCGACAGGAAATACATCGCCGGCCGTAATTGTCTGCATCGTGCCATCGGCAAGGCGAAGCAGCAGACGGCCTCGCTTGTCGAGAGCTTCAAAGCGGCCGCCAAATTCGCGCCCTGGAAGCCGCACTCTGATTTCATTGCCGAGACCATGCACCCGCGCCAGCCACTCGGCGCGGACAGAGGCAAAGCCTTCGCCGCGCCCCCACTGGGTCAGGCGGCGCGCCATCGCGTCGGATAAACCGGTGAAGACGTCTTCGGCGGAGACCATTGCACCCGCACTGGCCAGATTCGTCGCCGGGTACGCCGTTCCAACCGGGTGATGCAGGCAATTCACACCGATTCCGATCGCAACCGTGAGAGATGCGCCAATCGCTTCGCTTTCAATGAGAATACCGGCAAGCTTCTTCCCGCCACAGATAACGTCATTCGGCCATTTCAGCGCAAGCTGCTCGCGAAGCGCTGGCGCCCGCTCGGCGAGCGCATCGTGTACTGCGAGCGCCGAAACGAACGACAGCTCCGGCGCATTGTCGGCAGGCGACGGATCGCGCAGCAGCAGTGTTGCATAGAGATTGCCGCGGGTCGAAACCCATGCATTGCCGCGGCGACCCCGCCCCGCGGTCTGTACCTGTGCCGTAATCCAGAGCGGACCGGTTTCGCCGGCGCGGGCGCGCATCAGCGCTTCGGTGTTGGTCGAAGGCAACGTGTCGTGAGCTGACAGTCGAAAGTCCGACGCCGCGGGATCAAGCTGCATCAGAACAGGGAATGCGCCGCGGCGCTTGCAGCACCGACTAGCGGGCCCGGATAGAGGAAGAACAGGACATTGAACAAACCGCAGACTGCGAGCACCACTTTCAGCTCGATCGGCATCGCGTAATAGCCCTCAACGGCATCCTCGAAATACATGGTCTTGATGATCGCGAGATAATAGTAAGCGCCTACCACGCTGGTGATGACGCCGATTACGGCAAGGATATAGAGCCCAGCCTTGATCGCGGCGACAAAGACGTAAAACTTGGCGAAAAAACCTGCGAGCGGTGGAATGCCGGCCATTGAGAATAGCAACATGGCCAGGAAAAACGCCGCGGTCGGATTGGTGCGCGACAGGCCGGCAAACTGGTCGATCGATTCCACCATGCCGGTCGAGCGACGCATCGACAGGATGACGGCGAAGGTGCCGAGCGTCATGCTGACGTAGATCGCGACATAGATCAGCACGCCTTGCACGCCTTCCGGCGTTCCGGCGGCGAGCCCAATCAGCGCGAAACCCATATGACCGATCGATGAGTAGGCCATCAGCCGTTTGATGTTGCGCTGACCAATCGCCGCGAATGAGCCGAGCGCCATCGACGCGATCGAAACGAACACCACGATCTGTTGCCACTGAAAGGTTATGCCGGGAAAGGCAACCACCGAAGCACGCACAAACATCGCCATGCCGGCGACTTTGGGCGCGGAGGCAAAGAACGCCGTGACTGGAGTCGGCGCGCCCTCATAGACGTCCGGCGTCCACATGTGGAACGGCACCGCCGAAACCTTGAAGCAGAAGCCGGCGAACAGAAACACAAGACCAAAAATCAACCCGACGCCGCCCTGCCCGGCCGCATGGGCGATACCGGTGAAGGTGACGGTGCCGGTGAAGCCGTAAACCAGCGAGGCGCCGTAGAGCAGCATGCCGGACGACAACGCACCGAGCACGAAGTACTTCAGGCCGGCTTCGGTCGAGCGCAGATTGTCGCGGTGGCTCGCGGCCACGACGTAAAGCGGCAGGCTCATCAGTTCGAGGCCGAGATAAAGCGCGATCAGGTCCGCCGCCGAGATCAACATCAGCATGCCGAGCGTCGAAAGCACGATAAGCACCGAATATTCAAAGCGCTGCTGCTTTTCGCGCTTGGCGTAATCGATCGATAGCAGGATCGCGGCGGCGGAACCGATCAAAGCGAGAATTTTCAGAAACCGCGCAAAGCCGTCGACGACGAAGCTGCCGTTAAAGCTGACAAGTTTGCCTTCCGGCAGCAGCAACAGAATCACGCCCGCGGCTATCAGCAGCACAATGGCGCCGGCATCGATCACAAGTACTATCCGCTCATCGCGATAAGCCCCCAGCATCAACAGCAGCATCGCGCCGATACCGAGCACGATCTCAGGCAGCAGCGGTAGGAATGAAGCGATGTTCGGAGCGGCGTTCATGCCTTACCTCGCCTCCGCCGCTTGCACGGGGGCCAGCGCGTGCTGGTAGCTGTCCATAAGCTGCGTCACCGAAGCCGCCGAGAGATCGAGCACGGGCTTCGGATAGACGCCGAACAGGATGGTCAGGATCACCAGCGGCGCAAACACGATGGCCTCGCGCCAGCCGATATCACGGATATTGAGCAGCGAGGG